>CAEZYS010000032.1_pt1 | contig 8448 bp, 9 predicted proteins | sample 7265571 | NCBI WGS metagenome assembly CAEZYS01 (sample SAMEA6813942, study PRJEB35770) | uncultured Actinomycetes bacterium | biome: Freshwater; feature: Freshwater reservoir; material: water | place: Czech Republic | collected 2017-04-14 | depth 30m m | reverse complement strand
TGCAATCTTCATGGGAATCTCTTTTTTTAACTCTTTTAACTCTGAAATCTCTAGGCATGGTTGTTCAATATATTCAAAGACCTTGCCAAAACGTAAGTTGTAGTTATACAAATTTAAGAGAGCGGTTTTTAGATTCCAGCCACCGTTAACATCTAACCTGACCTTAAAGTCAGGATTAAAATCCAGGGCTGCTTCAACTAATTCGCTGTCGTGCTCGAAATCGTCAATCTTTATTTTTACAGTTTTAGCTCCAGGAAATCGATTTAAAATATCTGATACTCGGTCGATACTCACTTTAGGAAGAGTTGCATTTATCCCAATTGAATCTCGTTCGAACTTTGGCCAAGGAACATATGCCCCTTCTAGTGCGGCATTTAGCCAGGGCTCGGCTTCACTATCTGAATACTCGATAAAAGGTGAGAATTCACTCCATCCAGCGGGGCCATGAAAAAGTGCGGCTTCGCGAATAGATACACCACGAAAACTTGTGCGAGTAGGTATGGCAACAACAGTTAGATCTTTAAAGATCTTATCTAGGTGCCACATTTTTAATTACGGACGCTTTGGAAATTTATTGAAATTTGGTTCGCGGTTCTCTTTGAATGCATCGCGACCTTCTTGACCTTCTTCGGTCATATAGAACAGAAGCGTTGCATCACCAGCAAGTTGTTGCACCCCCGCGAGTCCATCATCAGCTGCATTTAATCCAGCTTTTAATAATCTAAGTGCCATTGGTGAATGCCTTAACATTTCACGACACCATGAAACAGTTTCGGCCTCAAGTTCGCTAACGGGAACGACAGTATTTACTAAGCCCATATCAAGTGCTTCTGTCGCATCGTATTGCCGACAAAGAAACCAAATTTCGCGAGCCTTCTTCTGGCCAATATGTGCTGCCAATAAACCGGCACCATATCCGCCATCGAAAGATCCAACCATCGGTCCGGTCTGTCCAAATTTTGCATTGTCTGCAGCAATTGTTAAATCACAAACAACATGCAGAACATGTCCCCCGCCGACTGCCCAACCGGCGACCATCGCAACAACTGGCTTCGGTAATCTGCGGATTTGAATCTGTAAATCTAAAACGTTGAGTCGGCCAATTCCTTTTTTAGCGAGTGGATCATTTCCTAAATAACCATCATCACCACGAACATTTATGTCGCCGCCAGAACAAAAAGCTTCGGTGCCAGCACCAGTGAAAATAATGACGCCGACAGAGTCATCATCCCGAGCTAAAGAAAAAGCTTCTTGTAATTCAAATAAAGTTTGTGGCCGGAAAGCATTACGAACTTCAGGTCGATTAATTGTAATTTTGGCAATGCCTTCAGCTACTTCATAAACAATGTCTGAAAATGCCTCGCCGCCAGTTCCAATTATCCATTTTGGAATGGCTCGACTGCCCGGTTCTCGCTTAAACGGTTTGCTCACATTTCCTCCTACAAAATATATAGATAGCCTACGCGGGTCATGAAAACTTCGGTAATTGATATTGGCCTCCCATGGGAGCGGCCAGCGCTGAGCCTTGCCCTTTCCGCTGCTTTTAACCAAGGCACAGGCCAAGTCATCGTGAACACAACTGGATCTACAGGAGTTAGAAAACGAGTCCTACTTTCAATTAATGCAATCGCAACTTGCGCCGAATTATCGAACGCACAAATTGATGCAAAACCAGGTGATGTTTGGTCACTTCTTCTGCCGATAAATCACATCGCTGGATTGAATGTTTTGGCTCGGGCGATATTGCTAGGAAGTGAAGTGGTAGGTGCTGATCAAAATGCAGATTTCACAGCAATTGTTCCTACCCAATTACACCGCGCAATTTCAGGTGATGAAAAACTTTTAAAGCATTTACAGAACTGCAAATCAGTCCTGGTCGGTGGAAGTCCTGCCAGCAAAACTATTTTAGGCGCGGCAAAGAACGCCGGAATAAATGTAATTACAACATATGGAATGACTGAAACTTCTGGTGGCTGCGTTTATAACAATCGTGCACTTCCTGGGGTATCGGTAATGGTTGACGAATCTGGCCGATTAAAGATCAAGGGGCCAATTCTCGCTTCGGGTTATGAAGATAACCAGGCACTTTGGAATGAAAACTTTAAAGATGGTTGGTTTCTAACCAGCGATCTTGGAACTGTTAATGGTGAAGAAATTAAGGTAATTGGCCGAGCTGATGATGTTGTAATTTCAGGAGGCGAAAACGTTTCACTAATGGCAATTGAGAGTGAACTAGCTGATAACTTTCCTAATGTTAATTTTCTTGCAACATCTGTGCCGGATGCAGAGTGGGGAGAAAAAATCTGCCTAGTGTCAGATCTGGAAATTGATAGCGAGTACGTTGTCCAAATTTTAAAGAATAATTTAGGAAAGCAATTTGCTCCCAAAGAATTCTTAGTAGTTAAACCAATACCTCAAATTGGAATCGGTAAGCCAGACCGTGTCAAAGCCAGTCAACTATTCATGGATAAGCAAAGATAGCTAGATGAATATTTGGATTGCGGGTGCCAGACCGCGCACGCTGCCTGCAGCAATTGCACCGGTTTTAATTGGCACTGCGCTGATAAATATTGATGGTCAAGAAATTAATTGGACGAATGCCTTGCTTGCATTAGGAGTTGGTTTACTACTTCAAATCGCAGTTAATTACTCAAATGATTATTCCGACGGAATCCGAGGAACAGATGAGGCCCGCGTTGGACCTGTGCGCCTTGTTGCTAGTGGTTTGAAGAGTCCTGGTGCAGTTAAGAATGCAGCAATCCTTAGTTACCTTTTGGCAGCGATTTGCGGATTAGTCCTTTCACTTCGAACTTCGCCTCTGTTAATTTTGATTGGCGCACTTGCAATAATCGCTGGCTGGAAATACACCGGCGGTAAGAAACCATATGGTTACAGTGGATTTGGTGAAATCTCAGTTTTCCTTTTCTTTGGCTTAGTAGCAACAATGGGTTCTTATTTTGCGCAATCGGAAGAAATCTCTTGGAAGGCGTTTTTGCTTGCAATTCCAATGGGCGCTTTATCCTGCACAATTCTTGGCTTGAATAATTTACGAGATCGACCAAAAGATGAAGCGGTTGGCAAAAAAACCTTAGCGGTGAGATTGGGCGATGCTCGGGCTCGAATTTTGCTGGTTACTTTGTTGCTATCGGCATTTTCTGCCGCGATTGCGGCATCTGTTATTACCCCTTGGGCGCTAATAGTTCTGGTTACCGCTCCCTTTTATTACATATTGATTAAAGGAATTACTAGTGGGGCCATTGGCGCTAGATTGATTCCACTCCTAGGTAAGGCTGGCGAGCTCCAATTGCTGACCGCACTGTTGATAACATTCGCGCTATTGATTACAAAGGTTTAAACTCTCCTCATGCGTCTTCTGTTAACCATCGCTGTAGTAGGTTTCACTTTCTACGCTTTTTTTGATTGCGCTAGAAGCCCACAAGAAGAGGTTCGGAAATTGCCAAAGTGGGCTTGGTTAGTAATCATATTTATCTTCTCGTCCATAGGTGCAATTTTCTGGTTCTTAATCGGAAAGCCTCGACGTAATCCAGGCCCAGGAAGAGGCGGACGTGGAAAAATAATTCCACCAGATGACGATCCAGATTTCTTGCGCAAGCTTTAAAGCCCGCTATACGTATGCTTTCCAGTTCCCCAAATATTTACATAAACATAATTAAATAAAAATGTAGATCCCGCAAATAGGCATAACCATGCGGCTTTGCGACCACGCCAGCCAACTGTTACGCGGGCATGTAAATAAGCGGCATATGCAACCCAAGTAATAAATGCCCAAGTTTCTTTTGGATCCCATCCCCAATATCTACCCCATGCAGCTTCTGCCCAAATTGCGCCTGCAATAACTGCAAAAGTCCAGAGCGGAAATACCAGAGCAACTAGTCGATAGGTAAGTTGATCCAAGCTCTCAAGTGAAGGCAATTTAAGCGCCCATTCTGGACGTCCGCCTCTCTCTTCATATCTATCTAAAATTAAATATGTGGCCGCGATGCAATTTGCAAGTAGAAATACACCACCAGAAATAATTGCTGCAGATACGTGAATTACTAGCCAAGTTGATTTTAGCGCTGGCACAAGAGGTGCACTTGGTCGATAAAGAATCGTAATCGCAGTTCCTAATGTTAAAAGAACGGAGATTGCGACGGGCAAACCGAGCCATCTGATTTTATATTTCCAAAGTGCAAATAAATATGCGCCAGTAAATGCAAGTGCACCGGTTATGGAGAATTCGTACATATTTCCCCAAGGAACTCGGTGAGCTGAAATTCCACGGAAGATAACAGCGATAAACAAAGCGATGAACGCAAGAACAATCATTACGGTTCCAAGATTTCCACTTCGTTTAGTGCGAGAGAAATCAAATTTGGTCTTCTCTTCTAAATTGCGGAGTGAAAATGCAACTTCGATTGCATGGGCAATAAACGCAACTGTAAATAGAGCCATCGCAGTATAAACACCATAGTTGGAAAGATAGGCATAATCGGATGAACTCATGTCTTTATCCTTTCATCTTATTAACCAGTGAAGCAATTTCATTTTCAAGTCCAGGTGCTGCATTCTTTGCAAGTCCAGCAATTTCTACGCCAGATTTATTTTGGTTCTCTTTAATCCAAATACGTCGAGATCTTGTAAATAGCGACATCAATAGACCAAGGATTGCGAGAATTGAGCCAAGCAATGCGTATATCTTGCCTGGGTCTTTAACTATTTGCAGATTGACCCAAGGTGTCCAACCTTCGAATGTGATTGAACCGTCACCAAAATCATGAGTTTCATTTAATTTCAAAGTCTTTAAACCAATTCGTTTCATGTCGCTAGTGTCGAGCCGATAAACAGACTGTGGAATGCCGGAATCCAAACCAAGATCCCCACTCCAAATTGATATCAATAACCGTGGATCCAAGACTTCTGGATAGGTAGAGAAAGCGCCGCGCTCTGAGCTTCTGGAATATGTGGGCACGAAAGATCCAACAAAACCTACTTGAGGTTGCATATCAGGGACTTTAATTGCACCGCTCGAAGTTAGATTTCCATCTTGTGGCAAGAAAATTACGGCACCTTGAAATTTAATTTCTCCTGCTTTATCTCTAACTGTGACGAGCGGGGAATAACCATTAGCCTGTAAATAAACTTTGGTTGCCCCAAAAGTCATTGGTGAATTAACTTTCACAATTCTAGATTCTTCTTTGCTTCCTACCGGATTAGCCACATTTACCGAAAGTTTGTAATCACTTGGCGACCCGGTAACTAAGTCATAAGTTGCCTTGAAGTCGGTTGCGGTAATTGAGAACGGAGTTAGGTTCTTTCCTGACTGCAACTTTCCATATGAAACAACATCATATGAAGTTGGCGTATTAATAAATCTTTCGCCAACATTGATTATTGCATCGCCTTTCATCCCATAAAGTGAACCAATTGCAACTCCAACTAAAATCAGGATTAGTGATAAGTGAAAGAGAAGGTTTCCGGTTTCTCGTAGATAACCTTTCTCTGCAGAGATTGAATTATCATCTCGCCTGATTCGAAATCGATGTTTGCGCAACCAAGCTTCGGCACTGTCGAGAGTTCCTACGTTGAGTTCTGTGTGAAACTCCATGCGATTCAAATTCTTAGGCGTGAGCGTCGGGATCGCACGGATTCCCTTCAGATGTTCGAAGGTTCGCGGTAGCACACATCCGATTAATGAAATAAATAGCAGAATATAAATTGCACTAAACCAAGGCGAGCTATAAACATCAAACATTTTTAGTTGATCTAAGAACTTAGCAGTGCCTGGATAGCTCTTGAAGTAATCACTTACCGCTAGCGGATTCTGGGTTCGCTGTGGAAATAGCGATCCAGGAATAGCCGCAATTCCCAACAACAAAAGCAGAATGAGCGCTGTTCGCATGCTTGTAAGTTGTCGCCATAACCAGCGAAGTGACGAGCGGGCATCTAATTCGATATTCGTTGTCATTTAAACCACCGGTGCAAAATCTGAAATTAGAACGCGAAGTGAATTCATGACATCTGCCCATAGCCCAGCAACTTGTAAGATTCCGATGAGGATTAAGAAAATACCACCAATGAGCGTTAGGTAATTTCCGCGTCGAGATACGAATCTTCTTAGGCGATTAGATTTATCAAAGAAAATTCCGACCAAGATAAATGGCGAACCAAGACCAACACAATAAGCAAAACTTAAAATTGCTCCTCGAAGTGCGCTCGACTCTTGAAATGAAAGTGTCTGCACTGCGGCCAAAGTTGGCCCAATACAAGGCGTCCACCCAACACCAAAGAGAAAGCCAAGAAGCGGGGCGCCTGCAAGACCGGCCCGCACTTTCCATACTGGTTTAAATGAGCGATAGAACTTCTGATTGAAGAGAAAGATAATTCCCATTGCAATTGTGAAAATTCCCAAAATTACTGAAATCATTTTTGTATTACTTGAAATCCTTGATCCAAGCGAACCAAAAATGGCGCCATAGGAAATAAATAAAATTGTAAATCCTAGGACAAAGAGAATTGAACCAAGAGCTGCACGTCCTCTACTTCTAACTTCGGTCATGCCTGCTGCATATGACAAATAGCCAGGAACAAGCGGCAGCACGCAAGGTGATGCAAATGAAATTAAGCCAGCAAAAATAGCAACCGCGCAAGCAATTAGTAAATTGCCATCAAAGATAATATCTACGAAGAAATCAAACATTTACTGCACTTCCAGATACTTTTTCTAAAACTTCTCGCATGGTAGAAACTGTTACCTGACCACTAATCCTCGCGGCGACTCGTCCTTTTGCATCAATCACTATTGTGGTTGGGATTGCATTTGCTGGAAGCGATCCTCGGAAACTTGAAATTACGGCATCATCCGTAAGTGTTGGATAGGTCAATTTAAATCTTTTTACAAAACTCTGAGCTGAACTTAAATTATCTCTGGTCAAAATTCCGACAAATTGGATGTCGGGATTTTTGATTGCAAACTCCTCAAGAGTTGGCGCTTCAGCGCGACAAGGTGAACACCAAGATGCCCAGACATTTACTACAGTTACTTTTCCTGGCTCAGAATTAAATTTTGAACCGGCAAGAGTTTCACCTGAAAGGGTTGGGGCCAGAGTTCGTTCCGATTCATTTAATACGATTGCTGAACCATCGCCAGAAACATAAGCGCTCTCGCTATTGCTTGAAATTCCACCAGTAGAGCATGAGGTCAAAGTTAAAATTGCTGCGAGCGCTAAAATTAATTTCATTTCGTTGGCAATAAATGCTTTGCAGGTTCAGAGTATGAAACCCCACTAATCATTCCTTCGTCATCCAAATGAAGTGAAGTCACCGAAGCCAAAGTGCAGATTCTTTTTCTTGGATCATGCAAAAGTCTTCTACCTTCAACAGCTGAACGCAGAATCCAAATAGGCAATTGGTGAGAAACAACCAGAGCATCTTTCCCGTTTGCAGCATCGCGAGCCGCAAAAACTGCAGCAAGCATTCGTTCTATCTGCTCGGTATAGGGCTCGCCCCAAGAAGGTTTCGCGGGATTGCGTAGATGCCACCAAGAAGCCGGATGGCGAAGCACACCACTTCCTAATTCAAATTTCTTGCCTTCAAATATATTTGCAGCTTCAATTAAATTTTCATCTGTCTTTATTTGTAATTTATGTTTTGCAGCTATTGGGGCTGCAGTTTCCTGTGCCCGCTGAAGTGGTGAAGCGTGAATTGCTCCTAGATCTAAATTAGAACTCCAGTCTGCAACTACTTGTGCCATTTCTTGACCTCGAGTTGAAAGCCGCCAGCCAGGTTGACGGCCATAAAGAATCTTTTCTGGATTCTCTACTTCCCCATGTCGCAAGACGTGAATTGCTCGTGTCATGAAGTAATCATAACTTGAACGCTAAGGTTGGGTTATGACGAATCGTGGCAAACGAGTTGCCTTCTTTGATGTCGATAACACAATTATTCGTGGGTCAACTATTTTCTTCCTTGGCCGCGGTATGTATCAAAGAGGTTTCTTTAGCAAGCGCGATATCTCGGCCTTCGTTCTGGCAAATCTAAGATATCGCTTAACGGGTGCTGAGAAACCAGATGAGATTGAGAAATTTCAAAATGCAGCAACAGACTTTATTGGTGGCCATGGTGTTAAAGAGATCGAAGCCATAGGTTCAGAGATTTATGATGAATTCGTTTCCCCAGCACTTTGGCAAGGAACTATCGAAATTGCGAATCAGCATCTAGCTAATGGCGAAGAAGTCTGGTTAGTAACTGCGGCCCCACAGGACATGGCGGTATTAATTGCAAAAAGATTAGGTTTCACAGGTGCCCTAGGAACTAAAGCTGAAGCTATTGATGGGGTTTATACCGGAAAAATGAATGGTCTTTTGTTGCACGGTAATCAGAAAGCAATTGCAGTTAGAGAGTTGGCTGAAAAAAGTAATATCGATTTAGCTAATTCGTATGCATATT
>CAEZYS010000030.1_pt1 | contig 8547 bp, 10 predicted proteins | sample 7265571 | NCBI WGS metagenome assembly CAEZYS01 (sample SAMEA6813942, study PRJEB35770) | uncultured Actinomycetes bacterium | biome: Freshwater; feature: Freshwater reservoir; material: water | place: Czech Republic | collected 2017-04-14 | depth 30m m | reverse complement strand
GGAACTGAATATCGCTCGCGCGCATCACGCAGCATCGCCGCACTTGCAGTATTGCAAGCAATTACAATTGCCTTTACGCCGGCTTCAACTAATTCATCGAGAATTTCTAATGCGAAAGTTCTAACTTCTGCTAATGGCCTTGGACCATATGGGCCACGCGCAGTATCGCCAACATAAAGAATTGATTCGCCAGGAAGTTGATCAATAATTGATCTAGCTACGGTTAGGCCACCAACTCCTGAATCGAAAATTCCGATTGGTGAGTTTTGGGAAACCACGACGCCTGACATATAGCCAAGCCTACCTTTAGTAAAGAATTAAGCCCAAAGTTGGCCGTCTAGAACTTCAGCGTCGCTATCTTTTCCGTAAATTCCTGTAGATAAATACTTCCATCCCGCATCGCAGACGATGAATGCAATATCAGCACCAACGCCGGCATCAACGCATTCCTTCGCAATACCTAGGGCAGCATGAAGAATTGCTCCGGTTGAAATACCGGCAAATATTCCTTCAACTTCAAGTAGCTCTCGGACTCTGCGAACCGAATCTTCGGCCCCAACTGAAAATCTACGAGTAATTACATTTGCATCGTAAAGTTCTGGAACAAAGCCCGCATCTAAATTACGTAAGCCATAAACAACTTCGCCATATCTTGGTTCGGCAGCAATGATTGCAATATCGGGATTCTTCTCGCGCAAATATTTTCCGGCACCCATAAGTGTTCCGGTAGTTCCTAGCCCAGCCACAAAGTGGGTAACTGTTGGCAAATCTTCAAAAACTTCTGGCCCAGTTGTTTGGTAATGCGCAAGCGTGTTTGCTGGATTTCCGTATTGGTAGAGAAATACCCAATCTGGATTGGCTACTGCTAAATCTTTTGCAACTCGAACCGCTTCATTAGAGCCACCAGCGGCAGGTGAGTAAATAATTTTTGCGCCCCACATCTCTAAAATTTGGGTGCGTTCAATACTTGTATTTTCTGGCATTACACAAATCAATTTATAACCACGAACTTTTGCAACCATAGCAAGTGAAATTCCAGTATTGCCACTTGTTGGTTCAAGAATTGTTGCACCTGGTTTTAGTTTTCCAGTTTTTTCTGCATCATCAATCATTGCCATTGCAGTGCGATCTTTAATTGAACCAGTTGGATTTCGATCTTCCATCTTTGCCCAAAGACGTACGGCTGGTTTACCTGTTTGAGACTTAGGTGAAAGTTTTGGCAATCCTATTAATGGCGTGTGGCCAAGAGATGCCTCTAACGATTCGTATCTTGTCACTTGCAACCACCGGCGGCGGCAGGCAAGATTGTTACAGAATCACCAGCTTTAAGTGTCGCGGCAAGTGAGCCCATGAAACGAACATCTTCATCATTGATATAAATATTTATAAATCGGCGGAGTTCATTATTTTCAAGTAAACGCTCACCAAGGCCTACATATTTTGTATTGAGAGCAGTAATTAACTCACCTAAATTATTTGCTTCAGCCGTTACAACTTTTTCGCCATTTGTATATGGGCGAAGAATTGTTGGGATCCGGACTTCGATATTTGCTGAGGACATGGGGTAAGTATCCTAGAAGCGCCCGTTAGTTGCCAATCGGGGATTATGCGGAAATTATTTCGACCGGTTCTTCGGTAACGGCGCCGTCAATTATTCGATATGAACGAAATTCACTCTCAGGTGCAATCTCTTTGCGGGTAGAAACTAATACGTAATGCGCATTGGGTTCAGATGCATATGCGATATCTGTGCGTGATGGATAGGCCTGGGTTTCGGTGTGCGAGTGATAAACCACAACTATCTCTTTAGATTTCTCATCTAGTTCGCGATATAGCGCTAATAAGTCTTTGGAATCGAATTCATAAAATGTCGGCGAATGTGCGGCGTTAATCATGGGCTTTAATTCCACAGGATTATCACTGCCCTCGGGGCCAAGAATGACTCCGCAGCATTCATCTGGATATTCCACACGGGATTGCTCCAAAATTTTTGCAACGAGATCTTCATGAATTCGAAGTGTCATAGGACCAACTCTAACAAATTTTCTTGCAACCAACCTAACCAGAAGTAAACGGCATAAACCGGCTTCTGCGGATCTTCATCTGGCAATAATTCGAATGTCTCAAAACTAGTTTCAGATATTTCAAGTCGAATAGAAAGCGCTATGCGCAAATCATTTATTGCCTTTAGCCAGATATCTGCATCTAGATCCTCAATTACGCCACCTAAATTCTCATCTACTAAAACCGTTAACTGTTCGCGAACTAGCCTTAAGTTTTTCTGTTTAGCACCGCGCAATTGTGGTTCGGTATATCTACGAAAATCCGAAGCAGCTTCTGGATCTGCATATGCATTTGGTAGCAGTCTGAGTAACACTGGATCATCCGGTGTAACAATTTCAGCTGGCATTGCGAGTAATTGAGCAAGTGGATCACTTGAATCATAATGATGAAAGAAATCACCTTCGCCAAGTAATTCCAATAACTGCTCGACAAGATTAATTAAAATCTGGGCCTCATCAAGAGTGAGATCTAAGGAATAACCGTCGCCTACTTTTTCGAAATTAGACATTAGATTTTGTCATCACGTTGGAGAGTCGCCCACAAGCCATGCTCGTGCAGGCGCTGAACATCGCGCTCCATCTCTTCGCGAGTCCCGGTAGAAACTACTGCTCGACCTTCGTTATGGACTTGCATCATTAATTCATGAGCTCGCTCTTTCGAAAAACCAAAGAGCTTTATAAACACATGAGTCACATAATTCATTAGATTCACTGGATCATCCCAAACTATTGTGATCCAAGGCCGATCAATCAACTCACTAACGCTGACTTCGCCCTTTGAAAGGGTTTTAACCATATTTGAAATTTCCATTGCTAGCGCACCAATACCATTGCGAATGCGCTGGTTGAACCAATAAAACCAGACTCGGACTCGGTAATTACTCTAAATTGCTTTACACCGACGTTAGTTGGCTTAAATTCAAATTCAAATTTTCCATCTGCTAATGAAATGGTATTTGTTCTGACTTTTCCATCATCCAAAATAACTTTAATTCCAGAAACTCGTGGTTGGATTTGGCCAGTTATTTTATAGCTAACTCCGTGCTTCATTGATGCTGGAAGATTCCAAGAAACTAGCCTTGAAATTCCAATAGTTTTTTCTGGAGTTATTCCAAGTGTTCGATCCCAAGTTTCATCAGTTGTAAACGAGATCTTGGACGATTCACCAATTAATACTCTGGTCTGGAAAGTTCCGTCTACGCCAGTCTGCGCGATTGGTTTACGAGAGTTTCCACTAGGTCGTTTAATTTCAATAAATACTGGGACATTAGCCACTGGCCTGCCATCAACTAATTTAAATTTACCGTTGAAGGCAATGCTCTCGCCATAAAGTAAATTTTCGGCACTTGCCGCAACTTCGCCCACTACCTTGTCTTGCCCCATGGCGATTGCGACTTTCTTTACTTCTTGAATTGCAAAGTCATCGCCATATCCAATCTCCCACTCTGAGATTCCACCAAGCCGATATTTCTCAACGAGTTTGGCCCGAGCAAAATAACCACGTGCATCTACAAACCAAGCTGTGTGGTCTACTTTGCAACTAGTCGGTGCGCCAGCAGTATTTACGCCATTGAATTCTGCGGTGTAAAGCACATTGGTTTCACCAAATTTTTCATTGTATGTAGCGACTGCACCTGGCTTATCTAAAATAGCTTGCGCCTTTAATTGATGAATAATCGCTGCATTTGAGCTTTTCTTCTCAGAACTTGGAGTATTAGTTGGACAGACTCCAGTTACTTTTGTAACCCAGTTGTATCCGTAGTTTGGTGTCCCAAGATAAATTTTGTATGGAGCTACATGTTTTAACGCATAAAGAAGTGAGGGTTCAAACCAACTGATTGGTCCAATTGGACCGGGCTTCGTATCGTATTTGTGATAGTCGTAAAACATAATATTTAATCTATCGATATAGCTCGAAATTTCAGGCCATGCGTAATGGTAGTAACCCTTTTTCCCAGTAGCTGGATCTAGAAGATAAGGCGTTGTAACTGATAACAATTTATTCTGCGAATGCAACGCAACTGATAAATCTGAAACAAACTTGACCCATCTGGTTTGGATTGTTGGCCAAGTGGCAATCTTGTCGACGTAAGCAAAACCTTCGAAATTTAGATCGATGCCATCAAATTTATTTGCCATTACTAAGTCAGTAATAGTTTTTACTAGCGTTGCTCGATTCGCATCATTTCCTAAAATTTTGGAGAGTTCACCCTCTTTAGTGCTGTCAGTAATAGTCGGTAGGACTTTAATTCCTAGACTTTGAAGAGTTGATATCGGAATTGCTTTATCAATTGAATTTTGAGTTATGTATTTATCTTTGATCTTTGAAGCACTCGTTATCGAATACCAGAAGGGCAAAATCTGACTGAACATCTCGGCATTCTTGACAACATAATCCATTGCTTGAATCTGGCCTTTAGTTGTATCACCGTATGTGCTGTAGTCCGTCATCCAACCAGAAAATATTTTGCGTAGCGCTTTATCCTCCGCCGAAGACTCGGTCGCAGTTACTAAGCTAGCGAAGAGTGAAACGAGAAGGCTAAATGCTAAGAGCCTGATACGAGATTTTTTCATTCCTTCTTCAAGCCATCATAGATTTTCTTGCACATCGGACAGATTGGAAATTTCTCTGGGTCGCGACTTGGGACCCATTTTTTGCCACAAAGCGCTCGAACTGCTTTTCCAGTTACCGCAGATTCGACAATTTTTTCTTTACGGACATAATGCGCGAATTTTTCATGGTCGCCATCTTCATTCGAATGCCGGGTATCTTCTTTTTCCAAGACATCTGTAAATGGCTGCAAATCACTCAGGCCTGGCGCCAATTTTGGTGTTCGAGTGAAGATTCCCATGTAATAAATTCTACCGAGGCCACTGCGTTTATTGGGTATTATTCAGCGATGAAAGACCTATTGCGCACCGAGCATTTATCTCGGGAAGATGTCGAATTAATCCTTGACACTGCCGCGCAGTTCGCAAGCAAACCAATGCGATCTAAAGATGCCTTGGCAAATCAAACTGTTGCAATTTATATGACTAAGTCATCAACTCGTACGAGACTTGCATCAGAAACTGCTGTGGCTCACCTTGGTGGCACACCAATTTTCTTACGTGGAGAAGATTTGCAAATCGGTCGCGGCGAAACTATTTCTGATACCGCAAAAATCATAAGTGGTTTTGCGAGCGCCTTAATTGTTCGAACTTTTGCACAATCTGATGTCGATGAACTTGGTGCTAACGCGACAATTCCAGTATTAAATGGTTTAACTGATACCGATCATCCAACTCAACTTCTCGCTGATTGGTTAACAATTCGCGAAGTTTTTGGTTCTGATATTTCGGGCCGTAAATTTACATATGTTGGCGATGGGAACAATATGGCTCATGCCTGGTTAACAATGGGTGCCATCATGGGTGCACACGTTGCAGTCGCAACACCTTCAGGAAAATGGGCACCAGATGCTGCGGCAATCCAAAGCGCTCAAAATATTGCAAGCAAAACAGGTGCAAAGCTAGAAGTTGTTACTGATCCATATCTTGCTGCTGCGAATGCCAGCGTCGTATATACGGATGTTTGGATGTCTATGGGCGATTCTGAAGATGTGAGAAGTGAAAAGTTAAAAGCGTTGGCACCATTTGCTGTAACTAAAGATTTAATGTCAAAGACTGCATCGGACTCGATATTCATGCATTGCCTACCAGCGCACCGGGGCGAAGAAGTTGCGGCCGAGGTAATTGATGGACCCAAGTCGGTCATTTGGCGCGAAGCTTTTCACCGCCGAACAACAATTCAAGCCGTTCTCTACCATTTAGTGCGCGGTGAATTAACGGGTAACTAGTGGGTAACCTTCAAAAATGAGAGGACACACCCCGTTCAAGGCACTAATCTTTGGGGATGCGAATAGCCGTAGCTAAAGAAATCCGGTCTGGTGAAGCTCGTGTAGCACTCGTCCCAGACATCATCTCTAAATTAACTAAAGCTGGTCTTGAAGTTGTTATCGAAGCCGGTGCTGGAATTGCATCTGGTTTTCAAGATAGCGAGTTCACTGCAGCTGGTGCCACAGTTAAAAGTGGCAATGTAATAAGTGATGCTGATGTAGTTGCTTCAGTTACTGCGCTGACTCCAGATCAAATGAAGTCACTCAAAAAAGGTGCGCTGACGATCTCTTTCCTATCGCCTACAACTTCAGTTGATTCGATAGAAGCTGCTGCTGGCGCTGGCGTAACTGCGCTTTCGTTGGAACTAGTCCCTCGTATTTCACGTGCGCAATCAATGGATGCACTAACTTCACAGGCACTCTGCGCTGGATATCGCGCTTCATTGGTAGCCGCCGAACTTTCACCAAGATTTTTCCCACTTCTAATGACCGCTGCTGGCACAGTCACACCAGCACAAGTTGTTGTTTTGGGCGCAGGGGTTGCCGGCCTTCAAGCAATCGCTACTGCAAAACGTCTTGGCGCAGTTGTTAGCGCATACGATGTTCGTCCCTCTTCAGCAGATGAAGTTAAATCAATGGGTGCAAAATTTATTACTCTTGAACTCGAAGCACTCGAAGGCGCTGGCGGCTATGCCCGCGAGATGACTGAAGAGCGTGCTGCAAAGCAACGTGAACTTCTTACGCCTTATCTAGCTGCAGCAGATGTTGTAATCACAACAGCAGCTGTTCCTGGCAGACCTGCTCCAAGACTTGTTACAGGTCAGATGGTTTCAGCAATGAAGTCTGGTGCAGTAATTGTTGATCTTGCAGCCGAAACTGGTGGAAACGTCGAAGGAAGTAAGCCAGGTGAAACGATTACAACTGCGAATGGCGTTGTTGTTTGGGGCGGAAAAGATGTTCCAAGCCAATTGCCATATCACGCATCAATGTTGTTCTCACGTAACGTTGTGAATCTGCTTCTACTTATGACCAAGAGTGTTGATGGAAAACCAACTGGTGATGTAATCCCAGATTTCTCTGATGAAATTATCGATGCCGCAACACTTACACATGGCGGCGCTCGTCGCACACCGGAGGGCAAGAAATGACAACAATGGCAATTCTGACAATCTTTATTCTCTCGGTCTTCGTTGGCTTTGAAGTTGTCTCTAAAGTTTCAACAACTCTTCACACACCTTTGATGTCGGGTGCGAATGCAATTCACGGAATTATTTTGATTGGCGCAATCTTGGTCGCTGCTGAAGCCAAAACCACTTTAGAAACCACTTTGGCAATTCTTGCCGTTGTTTTGGCAACAATAAATATGGTGGGTGGATTTGTGGTTACCGATCGCATGCTTGAAATGTTTAAGGGAAAGGGCGGTAAGAAGTAATGAATTCAAATCTTTATGCCCTAATCGGTCTTGGCGTTGCAGTTTCCTTCATCATGGCGCTTAAGGGACTTTCGGCTCCGAAGACTGCACGTCGTGGAAATCTAATTGGTGCCTTTGGCGCAACTGTCGCAACCATAATTGTTTTCTTTGATCCATCAATCGAAGAGGGTCACAACACTCTTCTTATCATTGGTGCGATTGCCTTTGGCGTAATCGTTGGTGTTCCTGCAGCACGCAAGATTCAGATGACTCAGATGCCACAACTAGTTGCCCTATTTAATGGTGTTGGTGGTGGCGCAGCTGCCCTTGTTGCAATCGTTGAATATTTAAACCTTGGTGATGGCGCAAGTTTTGGTGAAGTCTTAGCAACAGTATTCACAGTGCTTGTAGGTAGCGTCTCTTTCTCTGGTTCTGTTATTACTTTCTTGAAGTTGCAAGAGCTTATGACCACAAGACCAGTTGTATTTCCTGGTGGTCGTTTCGTAATCGCAGCAACTTTGGCTGGTGCGCTCGGAACTTCTGGTTGGGTAATTGCAAGCGGCGGAACAACTCCGCTACTTGTTTTAGCTGGCCTCTCACTTCTATTTGGTGTTCTATTCGTGTTACCTGTTGGTGGCGCAGATGTTCCAATAGTTATCTCACTACTCAACGCCTTCACTGGATTAACAGTTGCCGCTAGCGGTTATGTTCTACAGTCAACGCTGCTAATTGTTGCCGGAACTTTGGTTGGTGCATCAGGAACAATTCTGACTCGCAAGATGGCAGAAGCAATGGGACGCTCGCTCTTTGGAACCTTGTTCGGTGCCTTCACTGCCAAGCCACAAGCTGCTTCAGAAGCCGGTGAAGTTCGTCCGGTTAAATCAGGATCTCCTGATGATGTTGCAATTCTTCTTAACTATGCGCAACGAGTTGTAATCGTTCCTGGTTTTGGATTAGCAGTTGCGCAGGCGCAACACACAGTTCGCGAACTTGCAGATTTGTTAGCTGAAAAAGGCGTAGAAGTTGCATACGGTATTCACCCGGTTGCCGGTCGTATGCCTGGCCACATGAACGTTCTTCTTGCTGAAGCTAATGTTCCTTACGAGCAATTAGTTGAAATGGAAGAAATCAACCCAACATTCCCACAAACCGATGTAGTTCTAGTTGTTGGTGCAAACGATGTTGTAAACCCAGC
>CAEZYS010000029.1_pt1 | contig 8596 bp, 6 predicted proteins | sample 7265571 | NCBI WGS metagenome assembly CAEZYS01 (sample SAMEA6813942, study PRJEB35770) | uncultured Actinomycetes bacterium | biome: Freshwater; feature: Freshwater reservoir; material: water | place: Czech Republic | collected 2017-04-14 | depth 30m m | reverse complement strand
TATCAGAGGGTTCTATGGGGAGTGCTGCGGTTGCAACAACTGGCTAATTGTAACCTACTAAATTACCTTGCGACGCCACGTCGCATACTTCAAAGCTAGTGGATCAGTAATTTGTGCGTATTTGCGCCCAGTTGCACGTGTTAATAATAGATCCGCAAATTCCGGATTGCGCGCAAGTATTGGACCATGCATGTATGTGCCAAAGATATTTCCGCTAACAGCACCATCATATTTACCATCGCCATTTCCGTGGCCAGTAATCACTTTGCCAAAAGCTTGAGCAGTTGGTCCCAAAATTGTGCGGCCCATATGATTTTCAAATCCAGTTAATTCAAAGCCTAAAACGCTCGAAGTAGTTTTGATGTCACCAACAAAACGTTTATCACCAGGCGCGCTTGTTACATCTAACAACCCAAGTCCATTTACTTCTTGACCATTTGCAATGAATTTATTTCCAATGATTTGAAAACCAGCACAAACGGCAAGAATCACTGCACCGCGTTCGATTGCTAGATGCAGAATATTTAAGTTATCGCCGCGTTGAAGTGCTTCAAGACTTAGTAACTGGGCGGCATCTTCAGCGCCACCTAATAAATAGATATCACCATTTGTTGGTAGATCATCGTTGTATGAGACATCAACAATGTTTGCAGTAATTCCATGAAATTTTGCTCGGAATTCTAAAACTTCGGCATTGCCTTGGTCGCCATAAGTTCCAAGAAGTTCATTATGGATTCGCACTATCTTTATTTGGCTCATGAATTCACCAACTCATGGAACGCGGTGTATGCAGCCAGAACGTGAACATTTGTTCCTGATTCAAATTTTGAAACCGCATCAAGAAAGTTTGAAGCTACCTCAGCTTCAATACCTTCGACATGCAATCTGTAAGCGATATCAAGTGCGCGCTCACCACAAACTACAACGCGTTTTCCTGAAAGTTCTTTAAATGAAATATCCCAGAGCCAAGAAGTATCGATTCCATCAACTTCACGAGCGTTAACAATTAAAATTGTATTCTCACCAGTTACAGATTTAAGTGCTTCAGTCCAAGACGCTGGGTTCTTTGTCAATCGAATATTTGTTTTGACGCCTTTATGTAATTGATCAACGCTACGTTCTAACGACTTCTCATTAATAGCAATTGGTTTGGCTCCAAAAACCTTTCCAACCACATTTGCCATTGTTGCATTTCTAAAGGCCGCACTTCCCGAATCAAATAATTCATCTGGATTCGAATTAGAAAGACCGCAAGCGCATTTGAAGTTATTGCGAACCCACTTCAGATACTTTCCACATGAAGGGCAGACTGCGCCATCTTGATGTTTGCGACCACCAAAAGAAATTTTCAGTGATTGCATTGCACTTTTTAAAGCTAAAGCAACAAATGGATCATCGATATCTCCAACAAAGAGAGTGTCTGGCGCTGCACTTGCACTCTTCGCCCATCTATCGGCAACCCGTTTAACTTCATGCATCCGGTGGAGCTGATCCCTAGTTAGATTGAGCAAGAGAACAGCCTTTGGCCTGGCTTCTTCGATTACTCGCGAGAGGTGCAATTCGTCGACTTCTAGGACTGCAAATTCGGATTTAGTCATAAGCGCCGCCGCCACACCGCGTTCTAAATTTGAGCCAGATGGGCTTGTGGCAACGCTTCCTAGCTTAGAAATTATTGAAACCACAGCTTTAGTAGTTGATGTTTTGCCGTTTGTTCCAGATATACAGATTATTTTCTTATCTTTAGATAACTCTGCGATTGCCTTTGGATAGAGCGCCAATAAAACTCGACCAGCGATAGTTTCGCCGGATCTACGCAATAATTTCTTTGAAAGAAACGCTGCAAATTTTGCAATAAAGATTGAAAGCTTTAGTCTCACTTACAACCTCTTAATCTAGTCTGACAACTCCAGTTGGAGTCGCAAGATGAACTGCAACAATTCCAGAATCGCCATCATTTGCAGATGGATCAAGCCATTCAACCTCAATGTCGCTTCCGATTGCTTTCTCTAAATCTGATCCAACCCACTCTGCAATAATTTTCTCATCGCCAGCAATTTCTACTTTTACAATCTTTGAAATAGCTTTTCCATCAGTTGATGGGTGCGCAAGAGTTAGCCATTGAATAAAGAATGGAAGTTGCTTGTCATTTAAAAGTTCAAGAATTCCGATTTGCTTCCAAGATAAATCATCGCCATCAGGCTTCTTTCGGTGTCCTTCAACCGCAGGACGTCCTAGTCGAGATTCGATTGGTGAAATATCATCGCTCGCCAAAACCCAAGTTAACCAACCGCCACCTTCAGCCGCTCGCTTTGAAACTGCTTTACCGAAAGGTGAAGAATCTGCAGCGGGGTGATCTAGTGGACAAACAACTTCGATGTAATGACCATTTTGTAACGGCAATGTGAAGTTTCGAGTTCCAAATCTTGGGTGAACTCCGCCATCAACAAAAGTGCTTCCTAAGCGAGAACCAAGACGTTGCACGGTATCTGCTAGTTGGTCATGTGAAGTTACATATGAGACATGGTCTAAACGCATGGGGAAATAATGCCGTATAACAATTGGTGCTAAGTACCACTTTTGACACAAATAAGGGGTTCTGGGGCGATTTTTCCCGTTAAAAAGTAGGAATCTACGACCGAGTCAATGCATTCATTACCCTGGTTGTGACCGGTATGGCCGTCACCTTTTAAGGTCAAGAGCTTGGCATTTGTAAACACTTTAGTTAAATCCTGCGCCCATTTGTATGGAGTTGCCGGATCGTTGGTCACACCAATCACCAAAATTGGTCGAGTTTTTATCTCTTTCAAAGGTGTTGAAGGAAGTTGTGGCTTGCTCTTCCAATATTTGCACGGCAACCCAGCAAAGTTTAGGTAGGGCCCAAATATCGGTGCGGCCCGAATAAATTCTTCGCGATCCGAAGTCATTTCTTCGATGGTTCTTGGTTCATTCCAATCTAAACAAGTAATAACAATTGCAACGTCAGTTTGATTACTGTAATAACTACCATTTGAATCCCTATTGTTGTAATCATCTGCTTGTTTAAATATCTCAGTCGCCTTTTTATCGTTAATTGACTGATCTAGCATTTTCTTTAGATCTTTCCAACCATCTCCAGAATCATATAAAGTTTTAGCGATAGCAGTTATGACGATGGATTGTGTGGCTAATCTTCCATCAGAATTTTTCAGAGGCTTATCGGCTGCCCGGGAAAGCAACTTCTTGATATCGGTAAGTTTAAATTTATTCTGTGATGCTAAAAAATTATTTAGTGCTTTATCAAATGCGATAGCTTGGGATAGTTGTTGTTCTCGGGTTGAAACATTTGGTGATACCGCGCCATCTAAAACTATTCTGCCTACTGATTTAGGGAATAGCGCCGCATATAAGGTTCCGAGATAAGTTCCATAGCTTTTTCCTAAATAATTTAACTTCTTCTCTTTAAGCAGAATTCTAAGAATTTCCATATCTTTTGCGCCCTCTAGAGTGCTGTAGTGCTGCAGTTTTGATCCGGCTGCCTTAGCGCATTTATCTGCGAAGTTTTTAGAGATTGCAGCCAATGTTGCGACGCTATTTGCCTTTCCATCGCTGGCATCTGCATTTAAAAATTCATCTTCTTCGCTATCCGAAAGACAACGAATCTCACCTGATTCATTCACGCCTCGTGGGTCAAAGCCGACAACATCGTATTTTTCATTTAATTTGTTAGACATTATGTATTCAGCGTTATATGCATAGAACGTTGCAGATCCACCAGGGCCGCCAGGGTTCACAAGAATTGAGCCTAATTTGGCTTTCTGGTTTAAGGCATTATGCCGCAGGACTTGGAGGGTAAAACTATGGTTATCAACTTTCTCGTAATCGACTGGGACTTTAAATGATGTGCACTCATAGCCGTCATAGCAGTCTCGCCATTTTAATTCTTGAGATTTGTAATCCTCTAAATTCCAAGTGTTGGAATCTTTATTAAGAAGCAACACTGCAAGGCCGAGGGCAAAAAGAATTGCTGATGCAAGCAATATTGGTCTGTATTTAACTGACATTACTTAAGTAAAACCATGAGCGCTTCTATGGTGAGAAGCGGAGCCGCATTATGTGAAAGATTTGTTCGCGCACTCATGATTGCCTCAAGTTTGGCAAGTGTTGCTTCAGGCGTTGTGTTTTCAGCAATTTTGGTTATCTCTGAAATCAGATCAATATTTATAATTGAATCTAAAGAATTTGATTGAATTAAAAGAATATCCCGAAATAACGTCGCGATATCAAGCAGCGCGCGATCCAAATAGTCTCTAATCATTCGAGTAGTGCGAGATTTCTGTTCTTTCTCTAATTCCTTTACGGCCTTTGATCCACCTTGAGTTAACTTCGAACCTTGTTGACCCCAAGCTTCTTTCAAAGCTGAAATTTCGGCATCGTCTCGGCGTTCTGCCTCTTCCTCAGCTTCCGCTTTGGCTGCTTCTACTAACACTTGTGCGGCCTTAAAAGCAGATGCGATATCCGTGATTAACAAGGAGATTTTTAAAATTGCTTGCCGTCTTGTTCTGGCTTCTTCGCTCTTAGCTAAATGGCGGGCTCGACCAATATGTCCTTGAGAAGCTCGGGCTGCAAAATCTGCCATCGCTGGTGAGAATTTCTCTTTAGCTAATAAATCTGCGACTGCTTTAATCGATGGTGTTCGCAGAACTAAACTTCGAGTTCTGGAGCGAATTGTTGGAAGAACATCTGTAGAACTTGGTGCACAGAGCAACCAAACTGTTCTAAGGCCAGGCTCTTCAATCGCTTTTAAGAGTGCGTTTGCCGCCGATTCGGTAAGTCGATCGGCATCTTCAATTACAACAACTCGATAGTTGCCGACGGCAGGACTCCAAGAAGCCCGGGTAATTAATTCCCGGACCTCATCAATCTTTATTGAAAGTCCTTCAGTTCTTATCAATTCCACATCGGCATGGCTTCCGGTTAAAGCTGTTTTGCAATCAGTGCATTCATTGCAGCCACCAGTCCTGCAAACTAAAGCGGCAGCAAATGCAAGTGCAGCGTTACTGCGACCAGATCCGGGTGGTCCAGTAAATAGCCAAGCATGAGTCATCTCTTGTGACTGATTGGTTGAATCAGATGCAGCAGATACTGCATCTCGCAAAATAGAAATCACATGTTCTTGGTCAATTAAATTATCAAAGACTGAAACTGTGCTCACTATTTTCTAAATCGTTTCTTCTCGGTCAGAGTTTCTCGCAATTGTGGCAGGCTTGATACACGCTCGATAATTTGATTGTGAATACTCTCTTTATCTTGGGTGGCATCAACAACAAAATAACGTTCGGGATCCGATGCTGCAATGTTTAAAAATTCTTGTCGGATACGCTCATGGAAAGCCAGAGGTTCGGCTTCTAAACGATCTAATGAACGCAATCTTGAAAGCCCTAATTCCGCTGGAATATCCATCACGACCGTCAATGTCGGTGCAAGATTTTCAGTTGCCCATCTAGAAATTCTTGCCACCTCTGATGGTTGCAAAATTCTGCCTGCGCCTTGATAGGCAACAGATGAATCTAAGTATCGATCAGTAATAACAACTTGTCCCGAAGCTAGTGCCGGTTGAATTAATGAGTAAACATGGTTTGCGCGATCTGCTGCATATAACAGCGCCTCTGCCCGTGGCGAAATACTTCCGGTCTGTGGGTCTAGAAGAATTTCGCGCAGACGCTTTCCAAGTGGTGTTCCACCGGGTTCGCGAGTGAGTAGAACTTCTTTACCAATTGACTCTAAATACTCTTTTAGCAATTGTGTTTGTGTAGATTTTCCAGAACCTTCGCCGCCTTCAAATGAAATAAATATTCCGTTATGCGATGTACCTGTGATTCCACCAAGTTCGCCTCTACTAGCTGCGACGATATCTGACCAGAGTGAAACTGTTGGTCGATCGCGCATTGTGCGATAAGAGATAACTCCAACAATTACACCAATAATTCCTGCGGCAAACATTGTGAATGCTGCGCCGTTATAGGTAACTTCAAAGTTTTCAAAAGTATAGGTATGGCGTCCAATTGCTGCGGCAACTAAAGGCGCAATTGCTAGAACAAGAACAAGTGAGACTCGGATCAGGGATTGAACGAAGGCAAAGGTTCGACCACGCACTTCATCTGCTACTTCAAGGCCAAGCATTGTGAAACCTGTAACCCAAGAAATACCGGCGAAGGCACCTAGTAGAACTGTAATAAAGATTGCAAGAACTAGGTTTGTCATTAGCGATAAAAGAATTAAAAACGAAGATGAAATTGTTAGCGTCGCACCAAAAATTCTTCTGCGTGAAAATTGCGCAAAAACCTTAGGTCCAAGCCAGATTCCAAGTGCCAGGCCAGTAAATACTGCACCAAACAAGATTCCGTATGCCGCGTCCCCCGCATTTAGATCGCCAACAAATGTTCTGGCTAAACCGATGACTGCGCCAGCAGCGAAGAATGCACCAAGCATTCCAAAGATAAGGCCGCGAATTATCTTTGAGCCACTTACAAATTTGAATCCTTCAAACAAAGCTTTTCCGATATTTTCATTTGTTGCTGTGCTTCCCGCCGGTCCCTTTGGAATTTCTTTTAATTGATAAACAATCCATGCGGTGTAAAGAAAAGATATTGCATTTATATACAGCGCCAAATCTGCGGTTGATGAATATTCGGCAGGCAAGATACTTGTAGTTCCGAGTGAGACTAAAGCGAGCAGTGAGAAGACAATTGCCGCAATTGGTGCTGTGCCATATGCCGCTAGCAGCGAAACTTGATTAGCGCTCTCTAACTTATTTTTAGGCACCATGTTGGGAACGGTTGCCTCTTTTGCTGGCGACCAAAAAAGCGTGAAACACTCAACTAAAATTGTTGCGGTGTACAACCAGAGATAATTGCCAACAATTGGAATTGAAAGATAAAGCGCAAATCTAAAGATGTCACAAAAAATCATTAACCGTCTGCGATCAAAGCGATCAGCAAAGACTCCTGCAATTGGCCCAAGAATTACCGCAGGCAATAAACGAACAATAAATACACCTGCGATTGCAAAGTTTGCTTTTGAATAATCTCCCTTAGAAAGCTCTAACGCCATAGCTGTTGTTGCAAGAAGTCCTAGCCAATCTCCAAAGGAAGAGAAGGCCATCGAATTCCATAATTTTCTAAATGCAGGTATTGATAGAACACTTCGACTTTCGGTTCCTGCAGGTGCGCCAGGATATGGAAGTGAATTAGGCATGAGCTAAGCCTACTTATGCCGAAGTAGTAGCGGCTTTACCCTTGCCTGTTGCCGCTTTTTTCTTAGTTTTAGCCTTACCTGTGGCCTTAACCGTGTTCTTAGTTAGTGATGGTGCAGCTTTCTTTGCGCGCTTGCTGCTCTTTTTTACTCGACCGGCGCCGCCATTTTCAATTTCCCAGGCGCGACGTCCTGCTAATAATTCAAGTCCGCGTTCTAAAGTTAAAAACTCAACATTGTCGCCTCTTCTAAGCGTCGCATTTGTTTCGCCATCAGTTATGTAAATTCCAAATCGACCATCTTTTACTAAAACTGGTTTTTGACTTGCCGGATCGATTCCTAAATCTTTTAGAGGTGGTTTTGCAACTCCACGGCGACGAACTTTAGGTTGTTTATAAAGTTCGATTGCTTCATCCAAAGTGATTGCAAACAATTGATCTTCTGATGTTAGGGTTCGAGAATCTGATCCGTGCGTCATATAAGGGCCATAGCGACCATTTTGAACAGTGATTGGAACTTCTTCATATTCGCCAAGAGTTCTTGGAAGCGACATTAATTTCAGCGCGTCATCAATAGTTATCGTATCTAGCGACATTGTTGAAAGAAGTGATGCAGTCTTTGGTTTTGGTGCATCTTTTTTCTTACGTGGTTTCTTAAGTTCTCCAGTTTTCTTATCAACTACCATTTCAGGTTCAGGAAAAACTTCAGTTACATAAGGCCCGAATCTTCCAGACTTTGCTAACAGTGGCAGATTCGTTTCAGGATGAATTCCTAGTTCGCGTTCACCTGATGGTTGCGCTAATAAATCTATTGCTACTTGAAGCGTAAGTTCATCTGGAGCCATAGTCTCTGGAATGTTTGCAAACTTACGGTCGTCACCAACACCTTTTTGAATATATGCACCATATCGACCAACCCGAATTTCAATATCTTCGCCCATTTTCATGGTGTTGATTTGTTGCGCATCGATTGCGCCAAGGTCTGCAGCAAGTGCTTCTAGACCAGGGTTTCCTTCAGTGCCAAAGAAAAATTTAGTTAGCCAAGTGATTCGATCTTCTTCACCATTTGCTATCCGATCTAAATCTTCTTCCATCGATGCAGTAAATTCGTAATCAACTAACTTTCCAAAATGCTGTTCAAGTAATCCGGTGACAGAAAAGGCAAGAAATGTAGGAACTAAAGCTCGGCCGCGTTTAGCTACATAGCCACGATCTTGAATTGTGCTCATGATTGATGCGAAGGTTGATGGCCGGCCGATACCAAGTTCTTCTAGCTTTTTAACCAGAGTTGGTTCGGTATATCTAGCAGGTGGCTTTGTTTCATGGCCTTCACAGATGTAATTAGAAACTTTTATTGAATCCCCAAC
>CAEZYS010000028.1_pt1 | contig 8659 bp, 8 predicted proteins | sample 7265571 | NCBI WGS metagenome assembly CAEZYS01 (sample SAMEA6813942, study PRJEB35770) | uncultured Actinomycetes bacterium | biome: Freshwater; feature: Freshwater reservoir; material: water | place: Czech Republic | collected 2017-04-14 | depth 30m m | reverse complement strand
CTTTTGCGACGATATGGCCTGACAAAATCTTGGTCTTAGCTTTTGTTATGGTTAATAAATACCCAACTCCGGTTAAAGCTAACTTAGGAGATCTAACAAAGAGCGCGCCACCTAAGATTAAATTCTTTAAAGTAAATAATTTTGCACTTTCGGCAATTGCAGCGACATCAACACCTGCGCGAATTAATTCTGCTGCTAGTTGTAAATTGAGTGGCCCATTTCCAGCAATCGCAACACGATTTCCTGGCGACACTTGGTAGCTTCGTAATAAAGACTGTCCGGCTCCGGTTGTGAGCACACCGGGAAGTGTCCATCCCGGAAAAACTAAACCTCGTTCAAAGGCGCCAGTTGCGATAACTACGTGCTTTGGCGTAATTACATATCTATTAGTGTCGTCATAGCCGAGGAATTTTTCTGGCCCAAAGACACCCCAAATTTTCAGATTAAATAAGGACTTCGCGCCACTTGATTCAAACTTTCTTATAAGTGCCTTACCTTTGCGATATTGCGAATCCAATCTCGCTTCCGAAATCTTAAAGTCCTTAGCTGGCTGCTTGAAATATTGGCCACCCGATGCTTTTCGCTCATCAATCAGCAGGACATTTTTATTAGCGTTCCCTAACTTGGCTGCAACGCTCATGCCTGCCGGTCCTGCGCCAATTATTAATACATCAGGGGAGAGTTCGATTTCAGGAAATTGTTGAATTTGTGGTTCAGATTCAAAATTCGGTTTTGAAATATGTTGTCTTTGATTTGATATTTCCATCTCTGGCTTTAGTTGCGTCATGCAAGCCAGAAGTCCTTCTTCGCCATTTACATTTACTAGGCACTCATTGCAGACGCCCATTCCGCAGAAGACGCCACGTTTTTCAGTTCCTTCGGTATTTCTCAGCCCGTACTCACCTGAGTTGATCAGCGCTGATGCAATGGAATCGCCGATAACACCCTCTTGCTTTTTTCCATTAAATTCAAAAGTGCATGAAGGGCCATAACTTTCTACGCCCTTAACTCTTACTCGCACTTATTAACCCCTGTCACAATAATTATTTGTAGTTTACTATTCATAACTCTTGATAATCTCTATCATAGGTTAATGCAGTCAAAATTTATAGGATGTCTTTGGGGGAAATGAAGTGAGCGAAGATTTAACTGGCAAAGTTATTTTAGTTACCGGCACTTCTAAGGGCATCGGCAGCGAAATCGCGGCAACTCTTGGGCGATGTGGCGCATTTGTAATTGCTCACTATGGGAAAGATGCGCAAGGCGCACAGGATGCAACTAAAGATATTCCAGAAGATCGCAAGTTACTTGTTAGCGTTGACTTAAGTCAGCCAGACAGTTACTTGGAACTTTGGCAAAAAGCCCTTGCTTGGAAGGGTCGGATTGATGTTCTAATTCCAAATGCAGCAATCATGCCCGAGGCGGCAATTACCGAACCGGTAGAAGTTTGGGGCAAAGCCTGGAATGACGCGCTAGCAGTAAATGCCACCGCACCAGCATTTTTGATTCGGGAAGCAGTAATTCATTTCCTTGCAAACGGTGGTGGAAACATAATCGGAATCTCAAGTTGGGCGGCGCAACGAGGATCTGGAAATCCAAAACTTGGTGGTTATGCCGCTTCGAAATCTGTAATTGCTGCACTGCTAAAAACTGTAGCTCGCGCATATGCAAAAGATGGAATTTATGCCTACATAATCGCACCAGGAATAGTTAGAACCGCTATGTCCGAAGCATCAGCGAAATCTCTAGGTGGGGAAGACGCAGTTACTGCAACACTTTCCATGGGTGAATGGGTTCCACCAAGTGAAATTGCAAACCTGGTTGCCTTTCTTGCTTCGGGAAAGAACAAGCAGATGACTGGCTCAACTTTTGATGTAAACGGTGCTACTTACATCAGGTAAGTATCGTCACCATCTTTAAATGCCGGCGTATTCATAACTAGGTATTTCGCATTTCCTTTAAGGCTATATTCGCAGCCCTGCTTCAGAGTAAGTAGATCTCCTGGGTTTAGGAAGATCCCAGTTTCGCCATCAACTTCAAATTCGAGGTTGCCGGAAACTAAATAATATGTGCGCAGAATCGAATTGGTCCGTAGCTTTCGATGTTCTCCAGAAATTTCAACTTCAGTGACGCTGACTGCGCCAGCTGAATTCGCAGAGTTTAGAAGAGTCTTCAATTCAAGCGCATTTTCAGGTTCCAAAAACTTTGGAACGGCATTGTTTGAAATCAATTCATACTTATCTGACATGTGAGAAACCTTAACCAAGAATCTTTCGAATTGCCTCTGGCACATAATCAATTATCGAAGTAGCCGATATTGGCCCACCCTTTGATGCAAGTCGGGCGGCCCGGTCATGAATGAATGCACCCGTAGCCGCGACCTCGGCAAAACGATTCGCCGAATTCAATATTTCAATCTCATTTGTGGCAGCCAATGCTCCAATAATTCCAGAGAGAACATCGCCAGAACCTGCGGTAGCAAGCCATGGGGTAGCGGTCGGTAATTCAATAATGATTTCATTATTTGCCACAACAGTTTTTGATCCCTTGAGCAATACGGTTACTCCCAAGATATCTGCGCACTCTTGCGCCCAACGCTTTGGGTCATCCGAAATCTCATCCGCCGAAGTATTGATTCCATTCTTCTTTAGCAGCTTCGCTAATTCACCAGCATGAGGAGTGATCAAAGTTGGCTGTTCTAATCTCTCTGCCAAATAAAGTGCGCCGGCATCCAAGATAGTAGGAACGCTCTGTCTTTCAATTACTTTGAACCAGCGATGGCGAAGCCAAGTTGTGTAATCATCAAATTTTTCATCAACAATTCCTGATCCAGCAACCCAAGCAGTGACCGCACCTGGCTGGACCACAACTTCTGGCGATGAATGCAGAACTAAATGTGCGAGCCCAGAAGAACTATAAAATCGGACCATTCCAATTCCCGTAGCAACTGCTGCCTTTGTAGAAAGTACTGCCGCACCTGGATATTGCGCAGAGCCTGTAATTACACCAAGGACACCTCTGGAATATTTATGGTCATAAGATTTTGGAACAACTAAACACTTCTTACTCTTGGCTGCGTTCCAAATGTTTAACCCCATTCGGTAAGTCTAATTCGACTATAGGTTTCAGGGTAAATTGATCTGAATTCTAAGTCCACCAAATTTGCTGGCCGATAACCTAATTTTTCCACCATTTTTACTAACAATTTTCTCCATTATTGTCATTCCTAACCCGCTTCCTCCGCTTAGGCGGGATCTTGATTTATCAAATCTTTTGAACGCTTGAATCCCGCCTTGATAGAAGCTCTCGGGTAATCCAGGACCAGCATCTTCAATGATGAGTTCAACGCCGCCATTTTTCCTCGAAAGTGAAATTTCGATTTTGGAGTCAATAGGCGTATGTCTTTGTAGATTTGAAAAAATATTTGCTAATAACTGCTCAAGATGAAATTTGGAAATCTTAGCCATCAGCCCGGGTTCGATATTGCTTATGGCTTCCCGATTGGGCTGCAAGTTTCTTAGGTCGAAGACAAATTCTCCCACCAACTTCGAAATCTCAGATTTATGTTCAATCGAGTCATCAAACTCCTCAAGCTCAGTAATGAATAAGAGATCATTAATGATTTCCTGCATTCGAAGAATTTCCGATTCAATTCTATTGTTATAGGAAGCTTGCTTCTTGGGATCGATTCCTCCCTTGCCCAATAATTCAAAATACCCTTTTATTACGGTCAAAGGAGTTCTAAGTTCATGCGAAGCATCCCCGATGAATTCCCGCATTCGCTCCTGATTTCGTGTCAAAGAATTAACTAAAGCATTAAGTTGGATATCTTTTCTAAAAAGCAAAGTTGTAAGTAATATTCCAATTAAAATTACGATTAGAGTAAAAATGAAAAGAAAGCTTATATTTTTCTGTCTGCTTTGATTTAAGTCGGATAATGAAAAATACAAAGCAAGATATTCGCCTTGTGAAATTTGAAATGTCCTTAGGCGAAGTTCCTCAAGAGTTGTAGCAGCTTCCAGAGAATTGACTAGCTGATTTTTGGTTGGCACAGTAGCTAGTTCGATATTACTTTCGAATAGTGAAATCAAATCTAAGTCACGAGTTATGTAATCGACTGAAAATTTTAGAATGCTCTGATCGGCAAGATATGTTGAAAGTGACAACGGGTCATCTTTCGAAATTCTGAGTTCTTTAATTGCTGAATCCACTGTTGAATCAAGGACTTTTAATTGACTGCTATATGAGGTATTTATTGCGAATAACCCAATAGATGCTGAACCAATCAGAATAATTAGTGAAATAAGTAAACTAAGTCGTGTTTGTAATTTCACGAGCCACCTATAATCTGGAATCCAATTCCTCTCACGGTTTTGATTCCTTCAAATCCGTCTCTGTGAAATTTTTTTCTTAAATATGAGATGTATGTGTCCGCGACAGTTGAATTATTCTCAAAATCTATTCCCCAAACTGTAGCTAAAAGGTTCTCTTTGGTGACAACTTTTCCGGCACGCATCATTAGGGCTTCAAGCAATCTGAATTCGGTAGCGGATAATTCAACAATTTCATCATTGAAAGTTGCTTGATAACGGTCGAGGTCAAGCTTTATCGGACCACAAATTAGCTCTCTTTTTAAATTTCCTTCAGTATTAGTTCGTCTCAAAATAGCCTTAACTCTCAAAACCAATTCCTCAATGCTGAAAGGTTTAGTTAAGTAATCATCTGCGCCATTTTTTAAACCTGATGTGATGTCGTTTCGATCCCGGCGGGCACTAAGTATTAATACTGGCACTTCTGAACCTTCCTGCCTAATTTTTTCAAGAAGCGCTAAGCCATCAAGTTTTGGAAGGTTTATATCGAGAATTACTAAGTCGAATCTATCTTTACGAATTTTACTCAGAGCCTCAAGCCCATCGACCGCGCTTTGAGTAGCAATTTCAGCCATGCTCAATGCATCACATATCAATTCTCTAATTCCAATCTCATCATCAACAACGAGTATGGAATATTGCGGCTTCATGGGATTAGGGTAAGTCGTTTTTGCCACAAAGATTCGCAAGGACTTGAAATCTGGCGCATTCAAAAGATTTGGGAGTGATATTCACAAGGATTTCACAAGGTTTGTAATCAATACTTGGCCATCCCCGTCAGGGGCAAATGAGAGGATATATACATGAACAAAAAAATAATTACAGTGGCGATACTCTCAGTATCAGCTCTTTTAACCACCTCAACATCAGCAATTGCTGATGACAACTCTTCCTATAAGTCTTCTGTAGATGCATGGAAGTCTTCTAACAAGGCAGCGAACGACACCTACAAGGCAGCAGTCGAAAGCTATAAGACCAGCAAGCAAAATTTTGCTGCTGCAAAGAAATCAATTAATGAAAAATTTAAGGCAGATGCAACTGCCTCAAGAGCAAAAACGAAAGCAGCAGTGGAAGCTGCAACAACAGCCGAGGCAAAGAAGGCTGCAAAAGCAAGTGGAAAATCCGAAATGGATGCTCTAATTGCGGCCAGAAGCACAGCAATCGCTGCAGTGACCCCAGTAGCAGCTAAGCCAACAAAGCCAGTAAAAGCAGATCGTCCGGCTAAGCCAGCGAAGTAATCAATGGCTTAGCTTGCATGGGAAACCCCTCATGCAAGATTTAAGGCACCGTGTCATTGATGCGGTGCCTTTTTTATTTACACTGCATAAATTTTATTTGGTTAAGTCGGTCGGGACTGTTGTGGCGAAGGCCAGGGGTTGAATTCAATGGCCTAAGTTTCAAGAAATTTACGCACAAAATCAGAATCACTAGGCTTATCCCACTATGAAGATTTCCAAATGGCACAAAGCCGTAGTTGGTCTCTTCTCATTGCTTCTAGTTTTTTCTTCGACTCCCGCACAGGCTGCCGTGCCACAAGCACCAAGTTTTGCAAAAGCAACTCTTAAGGTAATTGTTGATAACGATTTCGCCGTTTATCTTGGAAACGAAACAAACGCCACTCGTCTTTTCTATCAGAATGATTATGTCTGGATGACTCAAATTTCAAATGCAACTACTTTAGATATCTATCCCCAAAGCGGTGAAACCTATTTGTATATAGCTGCCATGGGTGGCGGTGGCAGCGAAACGATTGGTGGAAATCTAAACGGGATAGATATTGTTTCAATTTCAGGCGCACAAGTTGCATCAGGTCGATCTCCGCTTGGCACCGGAGTAGTTAGCGGCATCTATGTAACGCTACAAAGTTATGTGGCGAACTACAACGCGAACAGTGATGTTGTATGGGGCCCACAAAATGTAACTCTGGCGCAAATTCAGGCAGCACTTACCGGCGCAACTTGGTCTTCAGCAACTGGTGGCAATACAACATCTGGTGTGTGTTGCGGCTCGGATGCGACAAGTGCTGGATTATCCGGAAAGGGTTGGCTCTTTCCAGATAGCACGATGGTCGTATTCCGTTATCCAGTAAGCGCACTTTCACTTCCGGTGAATGCGGGCTCGCGCCAAGTTACTGTCGACTGGGATGCACCAGCTGCAGGAGATGCACCTACTAGTTACATTCTTCAATATAAGAAAACAGCTGATGCTGATTCTGCTTACACAACATTTTCTACGCCATCAGCAGGCACGACAATTGATACCGTAACTGGTTTAACTAATGGCATTTCATATAGTTTCAGAGTTGCGGGTGTTAATGCTTCAGGAACTGGAACTTATTCTGTAGTTCGAGATGCAACACCGCTCGGTCCACCACCTGCTCCAACCGCTTTAATTGCAACACCGCTTTCCTCAAGTGCGCAGATTGCCTTCACGGATCCGATTTCAAATGGTGGCGCAACAATTACTAATTATGAATACAGCACTAATAACGGTTCAAGCTGGCAAGCGCTATCGCCGACAGATATAACTTCACCAATCACGCTCCCTGGACTTACCAATGGAACTACTTACGCAATAAAAATTCGAGCAGTAAATAGCTATGGCTCGGGGACAGCATCTGAATCAGTGAGCGTTTTAGCTGGATTACTATCCCAAATCACAAATTTAGTTGTATCCAATACGCCCACAAAGCGCCTGGTTACTTCTCTAACAGTTTCATTAAACGTTGCCGGAAAGGCCACCTTTCTGGCCAATGGCAAGCGAATTACGGGGTGCATCAAGGTCAGCAGTTCTGGAGTTTCACCAAACATTGTCGCTGCTTGCCGGTGGAAGCCATCCGTAATGGGATCAAATGTGATTTCAGTTCAGTATGTTCCGACAGATAATTCTTATGCGAATGGAACTTTTCAGTCATCGGCGCTATTGGTTGTGCCAAGAACGACTAAACGGTGAGAGTTCATTTAATCTGTATCGGCGAGTCGTTGAAGATATTTACCTGATGCTTCATGCTTCTGCAATGCGTAAACCAATTGCAGTATTAGCAGCCACTGTCCTTGTCGTCAGCTCCATATCTAGCAGCGTAAGTCAGGCTGCAACCAAAAATCTGATTCCAATCACGCTTCCGGTTAAACCTGTTGGAACAATTACTTTTGCGAACATAGAACAGAATATTTCAGAAGTTCCGGCAGCCGGTTACAAAGCGCTGCAAGATGTTTACGCCGCAAATGCTCAACCAAAAATTCCACTCACAGTTTTGATGGGGCCAAATACCGTTAATCCAAGTGATGCGAAAGTTGCTCTTGGCAAGATCGCGAAGTTGTGGTCTGGCTTTCGCCAACCAGTTAGTTATCACGCGCTTGTTTATAACTTTAAAGACAAAGCATGGGCATTAAAAGCTGATGCAAAAGTTCCAGTAGTTGTTGCTACAGGCGGAGTCAGAGGACGGGCGTCAATGTCTTCAGTGATCAATCAATGCTCGGCCGATAATTGCGGAAGTGCCAATTCCGGAATTAGTGATGCAAAGGGAAGTGGCTACGGTCAGTTCCAGGTGTCTTCTGGCGAAAATGGCCCTTATCAATTAATGGGTGGAGTTTTCGGACATGAATACACTCACTCAGTTCAAGCCGCACAATTCTTAGGTAATGCAAATGTAAATAAACCAGTATCAAAAGAACGTGAAAAGTATGGTTTAGATAATTCACCGAGTGGATTATTTCAGGGAGTTCTTCCATGTTGGATGTCAGAAGGAATGGCAAATTTCAACGGAACCGCAGTAGTCGCACCCACATTTGATAAATACATCGAGTGGCGAAAAGATGCACCAAGGAGTCAACAAACTCCGGACTTCACTGATTTTTCTGCCAAATCAATTCAGAATTACTTATTGACTAATAAGCCACCAAAATGTTTACCACCAGCTGGCATTTATCTAATGGGTTACACAATTGGAGCGCTAGTTGTTGAAGCATTGTCAGCGATCGCAGGCCCTCAAGGCGCCATGGCTGTTGTAACACTTCTGGGCAGAGGCCAAAACTTCGAACAAGCTTTCAAGAGTGTTTATGGAATTTCATGGGCAGAGGCAGCGCCGATTCTTGCAAAGGTAGTCGCAGCAGAATACGCAGCAACTCCTTAAGTAATTCGTTCGATTGAATTAGGGTGATTTCTATCTAATCTTGCAATGTCTACGCGAACGAACGGATTCTGTTCGGTAAAATTGTCGAGTGAAAATACGTCAAAATTTAATCATTTGTCGTATTTTGGTTGCCTTCACAGTGTTGTTTACATCATTT
>CAEZYS010000027.1_pt1 | contig 8866 bp, 12 predicted proteins | sample 7265571 | NCBI WGS metagenome assembly CAEZYS01 (sample SAMEA6813942, study PRJEB35770) | uncultured Actinomycetes bacterium | biome: Freshwater; feature: Freshwater reservoir; material: water | place: Czech Republic | collected 2017-04-14 | depth 30m m | reverse complement strand
CAACTGTTGAAAAGGTTTTGGTAGTAAAGCGCACCGGCCAAGAGACTGCGATGCAAGCCGGTCGCGACATTTGGTGGCATGACGCTGTTGATCACCAATCAGATAAGCATGTTGCGCAGGGCTTCGATAGCGAACATGGCTTATTTATTCTCTACACATCTGGCACCACTGCAAAGCCAAAAGGGATTTATCACACAACCGGTGGCTATTTAACGCAGGCTGCTTTTACTCACAAAATAGTCTTTGATTTAAAACCAGAAACCGATGTTTATTGGTGCACTGCAGATATTGGTTGGGTGACCGGACATTCATATGTTGTTTATGGGCCACTGACAAATGGTGCGACTCAAGTTATGTATGAAGGAACTCCGGATACTCCAAGCAAATCACGAATGTTTGAAATAATTGAGAAATACAGAGTTTCAATTCTTTACACCGCGCCAACTCTGATTCGCACTTGGATGAAGTGGGGCGATGAATATCCAAAAGGTTGCGATTTAACTTCACTTCGTTTGCTTGGATCTGTTGGTGAACCAATTAATCCTGAAGCTTGGATGTGGTACCGCGAAGTTATTGGGGGAAATCGTTGTCCGATTGTTGACACTTGGTGGCAGACCGAAACCGGTGCAATCATGATTTCACCGTTGCCTGGAGTTACTGAAACTAAACCTGGTTCTGCAATGCGCGGTTTGCCTGGAATCGGTGCGCGAGTTATTGATGAAAAAGGTAATGAAGTTGCACTTGGTGGTGGCGGATATCTTGCGTTAACCGAGCCTTGGCCTTCAATGCTTCGCGGAATTTGGGGCGAAGAAGAGCGCTATAAAGAAACTTACTGGTCACGTTTTCCTGGAAAGTATTTTGCCGGCGATGGCGCAAAAATTGATAGTGACGGCGCAATCTGGTTGCTTGGTCGCGTTGATGATGTGATGAATGTTTCTGGTCATCGAATTTCAACAACTGAAGTTGAATCGGCACTCGTGTCACACGAATCTGTTGCTGAAGCTGCAGTTGTTGGTGCGAAAGATGAAATGACTGGACAAGGAATTGTGGCCTTCGTGATTATGCGCGGTGGTGTTGAAAGCCTCGATGGTGAAGCACTTGTAAAACAATTACGAGATCACGTTGCTAAAGAGATTGGCGCCATCGCAAAGCCGCGACAGATAATTGTTGTTGCCGAACTTCCTAAGACTCGAAGCGGAAAGATTATGCGTCGCTTATTGCAAGATGTTGCAGAAAATCGCGCAGTTGGCGATTCAACAACACTTGCTGATCCAAATATTATGAAGTTAATCAGCGATGGTTTGAAAACCGGAAAAAGTGAAGATTAATTCTTAGCAAATAGTTTGCTGAAAAATCCTGGACCTTTTGGTTCAACTGGATCATTTTGGTGACCTTGGCAGCGTTGTGATTTAGGGACGCCAGCCAGCGCTTGCTCGATATGGTTTCCGCATCCACTCCAGGTTGCTTTGCCACACTTGCGACATGTTGTTTGACTACACATTTACAACTTCCTTTTCTTTTTCAGTGGTTGAGTGATAAGTAATTGCTGCTGGTGAATTAACCCAAGTGCGATATCCACCATCTAAATTCTTTGCATCGATGCCCAATTCATTTAGTAACAGGGTTGCGGTGTGACCGCGTTGGCCTACTTGGCAGAGAACTAGAACATCATGCGTTGGAACTTCACTAATTCGTTCTCGTAATTCATCGACCGGAATATTGATCGCTCCTGGTATTGAACCCGCTGCAAATTCTGACCTTGATCTGACATCCAACAGATTATGTGTGCCGACTTCGTTCCATTGCAGTGTTTCAACTAGACCAGAAATCTGATTTTCTGCAACATAACCCAACATGTTTACAGCATCTTTCGCTGAACCAAATGGTGGGGCATATGCCAATTCCAGATCGGCAAGTTCTGGTGCAGTAATGCCGCCACGAATAGCTGTTGCGATTACATCGATACGTTTATCGACGCCTTCGTAACCGACTCCTTGTGCGCCATAAATTTCGCCAGTCACTGCATCAAAAATAAGTTTCAGCGACATTTGTTCGGCTCCTGGGTAATAGCCAGCATGCGAACTTGGATGAGTGTGAATTACTTTGAAGTTTCGACCTGATGTCGAAAGTCTTCGCTCGTTCCATCCAGTTGTCGCGATTGTTAATTCAAAGACTTTTACGATTGCGGTTCCGATTGTTGGAACAACACGAACATCTCGACCAAGAATGTGATCAGCAACTACTCGACCATGACGATTCGCTAAATTGGCAAGTGGGACAAGTGTTGATGTGCCGTCTAATGCATCTTTCTTCTGCGCTGCATCACCAATTGCATAAATATCTAAATCACTTGTCTGATTGAATTGATTTACATCAATGCCACCACGTTCACCAATTGTTATTCCGGCTCTGCGTGCTAGTTCAACATCTGGGCGAACTCCGATTGCCATGATCACAATTTCAGCATCAACATGTCTGCCATCAGAAAGTTCTACCGATTTTTCACCGATTGCTACAACTGATTTCCCGAGAAAAAGATTTACGCCATTTCGAGCAAGTTCGGTATGAACAAAAGAGGCCATCTCAGAATCCAGTGGAGCTAATACCTGAGGTGCTGCTTCAACAATTGATGTTGCAATACCTTTATGAATTAAATTCTCGGCAATTTCTACTCCGATAAAGCCGCCGCCAATTACGACTGCACTCTTAGGTTTTTCGGTAACAGCCAAAGCAATGCGTTCGACATCTTCGACGGTGCGAAGTGTCATTGCCCGCTCTGATCCTGGGAAGTTAGGGCGAATTGGAGATGCACCTGGACTTAAAATCAATTTGTCGTATGAAAGCTCATATTCGGTTCCATCTAATAAATTGCGAACCGCTACTGTTTTAAGCGCTCGGTTTATCGATACTGCCTCACTTGCGACTCGGACATCGAGTCGAAAACGATTATGCAATGACTCAGGAGTTTGAAGTAAAAGTGCATCCTCAGTTTCAATGACACCACCGACGTAATAAGGCAGGCCACAGTTTGCGTAAGAGACGTGACCGCTTTTTTCTAGCACAATAATTTCAGCAGTCGCATCCAAACGGCGCAACCTGGTTGCTGCAGACATTCCGCCTGCAACTCCTCCGATAATTACAATTTTTTTCATTTAATTTATCACCAATGTTTGACCTGCTGCGCTCCATGCGCCAGTTCCACCTTCAAGATTAAATAACTTTGTAAAGCCTAGTTTCTGCATTTCATCTGTCGCTATAACTGATCGACGTCCGCTACGGCAATAAACTGCATAGGTTTTTGTCTTGTCTAACTTTGATACTTCAGAATTAAACTGCATGCCTTCAACATCTATGTTGATTGCATTTTGGATATGTCCCGACATAAATTCGCCAGGAGTTCTTACATCTAAAATTACTACGGATGAATCAGTAACTGTCTGAGCGAATTCACTTGCTCCCTGATTTACCGTTGATGCATCTGAAGAGCCGCATCCGGTCAGAAACAGGGCAGAGATACTTAAAACTGCAATTAGTTTTTTCATGTTTACGCCAAACTTAGAAATAGTTTTTGAAGTTTTTCGGTTACAGCATCGGAATTTGTCTTGCCTTCTACGATGCACTCTTTAAGGCTTGCAGAAATAAGGGTGAATGCAGCGGTGTTGATCGCTTTGCTTACTGCAGACATCTGAATCACGATTTCGTCACAGCTTCTGCCTTCTTCAAGCATCCTGGCCACGGCGCCAAGTTGTCCTTGAGCACGCTTAACGCGCTTTGAAATCGCATCAATCTGCTCTTGATCAGATAGAACATGTGTTGCCTTCTTTGCAGCCATAAGTGCCTCCACTCGCTATTTGTCTAGACTTTAGTATACCCCTAGGGGTATCGTCAAATCTGCTAGATGATCTAGCGAAAGTCGTTATTTGGAGTAAAGATGAGAAAGAAACTGGCAGCTACAGGAATGGTTTTGGCCCTAGCAATTGGTCCAATCGCCCAAGTATCAGCAGCAACACTTCCTGCTGCAACCAAGGCTTCACTGATATTTATGGTTGAAGAAGAGAAATTGGCACGAGATGTATACACAACTCTTTACACAAAAACTGGATTGAACCAGTTTAAGAATATTAATAAAGCAGAACAGACCCACATGGGTCTCATGAAGGGCTTACTTAAAACTTATGGAATTAAGGACCCAACAATCGGCAAAGCTGTAGGTAAGTTCAATAACGCATCACTAACAACTCTTTACAAGAAGTTGATTGCGGATGGCAGCGTTTCATTAGTTGCAGCACTTAATGCGGGTGTTGCCGTAGAAGAGAAAGATATTGCTGACGTCAAGATGATTCTTAAGACCACACTTCCAGACGATGTGAAATTTGTTATGGATCGATTGATTTCTGGTTCTTACAATCACCTGGCGGCATTTACTCGCTAGCAAATTAAGTTAATTTGAGAAGGTCACCACTAAATTAAGAGGTGACCTTTTCTTATGCCTTAAATTCTGAAATCTTGTTAGTGACGTTCTTAACTAACATTGGCGTGTATTGATCAACCTTCTGATAAATCTGGCTATCTGGAATGTTCTTATCCGCCCATTGCCACGGAGTCGCAAGACAGACCACGGCAACTAAATAGGCCATTAATACAATTCGAAGAACCGAGAAGGCTGCGCCCAGTAGTGAATCAAGCCATTTAAATGGCCCAAAGAGAATTTTTTTGTGAAAGAACTCGGCAAATTTTGTAAGAAGCCATTGGCCAATAACTGATCCGACAGCGATTGCTAACAGCAGAAGTGAAAACTTCTGTAAGACGCCATCCCAATCCTTTAGATAATTCCAAGCGAGAGCTAAACCTAAAACACCGCCACCAACATAGCCGATGAGAGAGAAAATAGATTTTAGAAAACCGGCCTTATATCCACGGTAAAACGAGAGCAAAATTAGAATCGCAAGTCCTATGTCTACCCAGTTATATTTCATAGTTTTATTCCTAAATATTTTTCAACTTCAGAAAATAACTGATCTTTAGATTTCAGAACGCCGATATGACGATAAACAACCTTGCCATCCAAATCCAAATACCAGGTGATGGGAACTCCCATTCCAAAAGTGCTCTTCGTAGATCCATCTTTGTCGTAAAGATTCGGCCAGGTCATACCTTGATCGACTATGAATTTTCGTGCAGCTTCCATATTTTTCTCTTCAACATCAATACCAATTATTTTCACTTTGCCAGTTGCGGCTAACTCCCTCAAGAACGGCATCTCTTGACGGCATGGAATACACCAAGAACCCCATACGTTAATAACAGCGGGTCCTTTGATTGATTCCAGAAGTATTTCGGAATTTCCATCTAAACAATCAAGTGTGGTTCCGGAAGTTTTAGATGAATCGGTTGCAATTGTTGAACAAGAAATAACTTTGCCATTGCCCAGGCTCTTAGGTGTTTGGGATCCACATGATGTTAAAAGAAAAATTGAAACCAATAACGTTGCGATAGCTTTCATCGAAAATCCGCATCCGTTTTTACAAGTGCCATAGCTCTCTTTTTATCCACTTCTCCGATGCCAAATGATGGACACAATTTAGCAAGCGGACATGCACCACATGCTGGTTTGCGGGAATGACAGATGCGTCGCCCGTGCCAGATCATTCGTTGTGAGAGATTTGTCCACTCTTTCTGCGGAATCAATCTTCCAACTTCATGTTCTACCTTTACTGGATCCATTGATTTGCTCCAGCCAAATCGCCTGCTTAATCTTCCAAAGTGTGTATCTACAGTTATGCCAGGTATATCGAAGGCATGTCCTAAAACTACATTTGCAGTTTTTCTTCCAACCCCGCGGAGTTTGACCAACTCATTTAACTCTGCAGGGACTTGGCCACCGTAATCTTCCATTATCTTCATTGACAGACTTTTAAGGCTTAAAGCTTTGCCACGAAAAAATCCGGTAGACCGAATTAAATCTTCAATCACTGCAAGATCTGCGCCTGCCATTTTCTTTGGCGTTCCATATTTCTTGAACAATTTCGGTGTAACCATGTTTACGCGCTTATCTGTGCATTGCGCTGATAAAACTGTCGCGCACAAAAGTTGAAATGGAGTTTCAAAATCTAATTCACATCGCACATCTGGATATGTTTTGGTCAAGCCGCGATAAATCGCTCGGGCCTGTGTGCTCATGTGGAAGAGGTTAGCCCGATTGGAGTTAGAAGCGCCATTGTGGGTATCCTTTGAAAATGCCTACCTCGAAGCAGAATAACGACGAAGCGGAAGTTCGCAAAGCGCCATTGTTTAGCGCACTTGATGATGCAGCTTCAGCAACACTTCGGGAATCCATGATTCCGGTTAAGGTTGCAAAGGGAAATACTCTTTTTAAAGAGGGCGATGCTGGTGATCGCTTATATGTGGTCGTTGAAGGAAAATTAAAATTAGGAACAACATCAACTGATGGTCGCGAAAATTTGCTTTCAATTCTTGGACCTGGTGAAATGTTTGGTGAACTTTCACTATTTGATCCAGGGCCACGCACTGCTACAGCAACTGCGGTAACCGATGCCAGATTGCTCTCGCTTTCAAATGACAAAGTAATTGGTTGGGTTACCCAGCATCCAAAAGTTTCACTTCAGCTTCTTGGTCGCTTGGCACAACGCCTGCGTCGCAGCAATGAAGTTCTTGCAGATTTAGTTTTCTCTGATGTTCCGGGTCGTGTTGCAAAGGCAATCATGGATCTTGGAAATCGTTTCGGTGTTGAAAAAGAAGATGGTCTGCATGTCAATCATGATTTAACTCAAGAAGAGCTTGCCCAACTTGTTGGCGCATCCCGTGAAACAGTTAATAAGGCCTTGGCAGATTTCGCTGGACGTGGCTGGGTTCGCTTAGAACCTCGTGCGGTTGTAGTGCTTGATCTAGAACGCTTATTGAAGCGCGGTCGCTAAAACTTATTTAAGTTCGAAAGTTAATTCAACTTCAACTGGTGAATTCAATGGAAGTTCGGCCACACCGATTGCAGAACGTGCATGCTTTCCATTTTCATCGCCCCATAGTGCAATAAGAAGTTCCGATGCGCCGTTAACAACCGCAGGATGATTTATAAATCCAGGTGCACCATTTACATATCCGACAACTCGAACAATTCGTGCAACATCATCGACATCTGCAACTAAGTTAAGTGCGGCAAGTGCATTCAATGCGCAAAGCTGGGCAAGTTCTTTAGCTTCTTCAACAGTAACTTCTGCGCCAACTTTTCCAGTCTTTGCAATCGCGCCATTTGCCATAGGAAGTTGTCCGGCTGTGAAAACTAACTTTCCGGTTTTAACTGCAGGAACATATGCTGCTAATGGAAGTGCTGCGACAGGAAGTTCTAGTCCTAGTTCCTTAATCTTTGCGCGAATATTCATTATGCAATTTCTCGCTTCATATAAGCAACAAGTTGTTCACCTGTGCCAGGAGCCGGGATAACTTGAACAAGTTCCCAACCATCAGAACCCCAGGTATCTAAAATTTGTTTTGTAGCGTGCGATAGAAGTGGCACGGTTGCGTATTCATATTTATTCATTAGTTTCCTCCGGTAAGTGCTGCTTTAACTAAACCTGAAACAGTTCCGCCATCTGCTTTGCCGGCAACTTTAGGTTGAATTGCTTTCATTACTAGTCCCATTCCTGAAGGACCTGATGCACCAGTTTCGGCAATTGCATCAGCAATAATTTTCTTAACTTCATCTTCGGACAATTGTTCTGGTAAATATTCAGTGATTACTTTGCCTTCGCTGGTTTCGCGTTCGCTGCGATCGGCATGTCCGGCATCTCTAAATGCATCTGCAGCTTCGCGACGTTTCTTGGCTTCACGTGAAAGCACAGTGATTATTTCTGCATCATTCAAAACACGTGCACTCTTGCCCGCAACTTCTTCATTTGTGATTGCAGTTAAAACCATGCGGATTGTTCCCGAGCGAAGCTCATCTCTTGAACGGATAGCCTCGGTTAAATCGCTCTGAAGTCGTTCTTTTAGTCCCATAGCGGTATCTTCTCACGCCTATGAGCTATCAACTACGCGAAGTCACGGTCCCGGTTCTTCCTGCTGGCCACCGTTCGATTCGAGTGCTGCATTTTTCGGATCTGCACTTAACCCCGAAGCGTAAGGTTGAGATTGCAGATATTAAATCCTTTGCTGATTTAAAGCCCGATCTTGTTATTAGCTCCGGAGATTTCTTGGCCCATAAAGATGCAGTCCCGGTTGTGTTAGATGCGCTGCATCCGCTCTTCGATATTCCCGGTTTATTTGTATTTGGATCTAATGATTATTTTGGTCCAAAACCAAAGAATCCATTCTCGTATTTATTTAAAGATAATGGCAAACGCAAGTTGGGGCCGGATTTAGATTGGGAAGGTTTGCAGAAATCTTTAACTGGAATTGGTTGGTTGGATTTAAATCATTCTCGCGAAATGATTAAAATCAATGACACAACGATTGAAGCACGTGGAACTGATGATGCACATTTAAATTTTGATAATTACAGCGAAGTTGCGGGCTTGCCAGATAAGAAAGCTGATCTTGCAATAGGTGTTACACATGCACCGTATTTAAGAATTTTAGAGGCGATGAGTAAAGATAATTTGGATTTGATTTTTGCTGGTCATACACATGGTGGGCAAGTTCGTTTGCCCTGGATTGGCGAAAGCAAGGCTCTTACAACAAATTGCGATTTACCAACCTGGCGCGCACGTGGTTTGACTCGTGAACCAAATGAACCTTGGCTGCATGTTTCAGCCGGAATGGGAACAAGTCCCTTTGCAAGAATTCGAGTCGCCTCGCCGCCAGAAGTTTCGTTAGTTACGTTGGAAGCCGGGTTTTAAATAATTTGTAAATT
>CAEZYS010000026.1_pt1 | contig 8897 bp, 6 predicted proteins | sample 7265571 | NCBI WGS metagenome assembly CAEZYS01 (sample SAMEA6813942, study PRJEB35770) | uncultured Actinomycetes bacterium | biome: Freshwater; feature: Freshwater reservoir; material: water | place: Czech Republic | collected 2017-04-14 | depth 30m m | reverse complement strand
GAGGGGAATTCTAGCGCGGCGAAGTTGGTGTTTAAGCACCTAACGTTCTAATCTGTGCGCCTTGCGTGTCAAAGCCTCGCAAATCAATAGATTTTCAACAGACTGGTGGATCGGTGCCAAAGAAAATAGTAGGCAAAAAAGTAGCAAGCAAGTCAGCTAGCAAGTCAGCCATCAAGAAAGTTAAGAAGGCGCCAGCGAAAAAGGCTGTTAAAAAGGTTGCTAAAAAAGCCCCAGCGAAGAAAGTTGTCGCAAAGAAAGCTCCCGCTAAAAAGGCCGCCCCAGCTAAGCGCTCACCAAATATCGTCAAGCCATCCTTGGCAAAGAGTGCAAAGAAAGTCGTCGGAAAACCTTTTCCAGCAAAATTACAGAGCACAACTAAAGGCGATTCCACAACGATTACCGTTACTCCAAATGAAGTAGCAGTTACTGAAGTATTGGTTGAAGAACGCCGTTTAACAATGCTTCCACCACCACGTCCAAGCAAGACCATTAAAAAGGGAACTGGTTTGAAGCCAATTAAGGGCGCACCAGCTCCATTAATCATTTCAGATGGAATCGAAAATTGGACCGCTACCGAACTCAAGGCGATGCGTAGTGAGCTTTCAAAAGATTTGATTCGACTTCGCGAGGAACTAGCTGAAGTTGAAAGTGGCATGGAAGATCTAATTAATGCCGAAGGTATGGGCGCAGGAGATGATCAAGCCGATGCTGGCACAAAGACTTTCGAACGTGAACATGAGATGTCACTTGTTTACAACGCCCGCGACATGGTTGTTCAAACCGAGCGGGCACTAGAACGAATTGATAACAAAACTTATGGCCGCTGTGAAGAGTGCGAAAATTCAATTGGCAAAGCTCGGCTCCAAGTTTTCCCACGCGCCACACTTTGTATGTCATGTAAGCAAAAAGAGGAACGACGCTGAATGTAGTTGTTAGACGAAAGTTGGCAGTGACGGCTTTCTTGGTGTTTCTCGCAGATTACTTTACAAAGTTTGCAGCAGTAAGACTCTTGGCAGATGAACCAATTAAAGTAATTGGCAACTTACTTAAATTTGAATTAGTTTTTAACACCGGAGCTGCATTTAGTCTGGCAACAAGTAAGACTATTTTCCTATCGGTCTTTGCCATGTTAGTTGCCGCTGGAATATTTTATTTTGCTTCGCTCATTGATTCCAATAAATGGGCAGTCGCACTTGGACTTGTTCTAGGTGGAATTTTCGGAAATCTGACCGATCGAATTTTCCGAAGCCCCGGTGGTTTGCAAGGACCAGTTGTTGACTGGATCTCGGTTCCAAATTGGCCAACATTTAATATCGCCGATAGTGCAGTTGTAGTAGGAGTTCTGACAATCGTCTGGCTTATCTGGAGCAAAATACCTTCAAGATCGGTTTCAAAATGAGCCAAATGAACCAAAATAATGAAGAGCGCGAAGTTAGATTCGTATCGATACCAGAAGGTCTGCATCAAGAGCGGGTTGATGCCGCACTTTCAAGATTGCTTGGGCTTTCCAGATCAACGGTTGTTACTTTGATTGAGAATGATGAAGTTAGCCGAAAGGGTAAAGCGCTTACAAAATCTGACAGAGTAAACACTGATGATTATTTGGAAATAAAAATGCCTGCCATCTTGGGTGAACCACAGTTAACTGCTACACCAATTGAGAATTTCAAAGTTGTTTATGATGACTCTGATGTAATTGTTATTGATAAGCCAGCCGGAGTTGCCGCTCACCCAAGTCCAGGATGGCGGGGAGCAACTGTCATCGGGGGAGTTATAGCAGCGGGCTATCAAGTTTCAACCAGTGGCGCTGCTGAACGTCAAGGTGTTGTGCATCGCCTAGATGTTGGCACTACAGGTTTAATGGTGATTGCAAAGAACGAAAATTCTTACAGCAGTTTGAAGCAGCAATTTAGAGATCGCACCGTCACCAAGGTTTATCACGCACTTGTTCAAGGACATATGGATCCAACTGAAGGAACTATTGATGCGCCGATCGATCGCCACCCTCGTGAAGATTATCGATTTGCGGTTGTTGCAGATGGAAAACCAAGCATCACTCATTACAAAGCACTTGAGTTTTTTCCAGCCGTCTCTTTATTAGAGATTGAATTAGAAACTGGCCGCACTCATCAAATTCGTGTTCACTTTTCCGCACTTCGCCATCCACTAGTTGGCGATATGACATACGGGGCCGACCACACAATCGCCGAACGCTTAGAAATCGTCCGACCTTGGTTGCATGCCCGAGAGTTGAAATTCATTCACCCATCATCTGGCTCGGAGATTGCTTTCTTCTCCGAATATCCGCAGGACCTGACACGCTGCCTAGAAATATTGGCCAAGGGCCAACTCCCTGAAGCTCAGTAGTAATCTCACCTAAATGTCCGCAGATCCAGGCTTCGTCCACCTACATGTTCACACCGAGTATTCGATGCTCGATGGTGCGGCGCGGGTTGATGAATTGGTTAAAGAAGTTGCGAATCAGGGCATGCCGGCTATTGCAATTACAGATCATGGAAATGTTTTTGGCGCCTATGAATTTAACAAGAAGGCTATAGCTGCTGGCGTAAAACCAATTATTGGAATTGAAGCGTATGTTGCACCGGAATCTAGATTCGAAAAGAAACGCGTTAAGTGGGCCGATGGTGGCGAAGATGATGTTTCAGGTGGCGGCGCATATACCCACATGACAATGTTGGCCGAGAATAATGTTGGACTTTCAAATTTATTTAGGCTCTCATCTCTTGCTTCACTTGAAGGTTATTACTACAAGCCACGAATGGATCGTGACTTACTATCCAAATATTCAAGCGGAATCATTGCGACAACTGGTTGCCCAGGCGGCGAAATTCAAACTCGACTACGCATGGGCGCTTATAAAGAGGCGATCAAGGCAGCAAGTGATTTTAGAGATATCTTCGGCGCCGAAAATTTCTACCTGGAAGTTATGGATCATGGAATTGATATCGAAACCCGAGTTAAAGCTGATTTATTAAAACTTGGCAAAGAACTTGGATTGCCACTCCTAGCAACAAATGATTTGCACTACACCCACCATGCAGATGCGGCATCGCATGAAGCACTTCTCTGTGTTCAATCTGGTTCAACCTTGGCAGATCCAAAGCGATTTAAATTTGATAACAGTGAGTTCTATCTAAAGAGTTCAGCTGAGATGCGAAAGCTCTTTGCCGATATTCCAGAGGCTTGTGACAACACACTTCTTATTGCTGAACGTTGCAATATTAAAATGCGTGAAAATGAGAATTTGCTTCCACAATATTCGGTGCCATCGGGGGAAACGGAAGATTCATGGTTGCGCAAGGAAGCAAATAAAGGTTTGCTCGCCAAGCTAGATGGCAAGGTTGATGCGGCCTACCAAGACCGTTTGAACTATGAATTAGATGTAATGATAAAAATGGGCTTTCCAGGATACTTCTTAGTTGTATCTGACTTATGTTCGCATGCCAGAGAAGTTGGTATCCGAGTTGGACCGGGACGTGGATCGGCAGCAGGATCGCTAGTTTCATATGCTCTTGGAATTACTGCACTCGATCCAATAAAGCATGGACTCCTGTTCGAGCGCTTCTTAAATCCAGAACGTATTTCGATGCCAGATATTGATTTGGACTTCGATGAAAGAAGACGTTCGGAGATGATCGGATATGCAACACAAAAATATGGCGAGGACCGAGTCGCCCAGATTATTACTTACGGCACGATTAAATCTAAGCAAGCACTTAAAGATTCAACCAGAGTTCTTGGCTATCCATATGCGGCCGGTGACAAATTAACTAAAGCGCTTCCACCTTCTGTTATGGGTAAAGATATTTCACTTGCCGGAGTATTCGATAAGAATAATGAACGCTACGGTGAAGCTGGAGAATTCCGATCCCTTTATGAATTAGATCCAGATTCAAAGCGAATTGTTGACACTGCACGCGGTTTGGAGGGATTGAAGCGGCAGTGGGGAGTGCATGCAGCAGGTGTGATTCTAAGCAAGGAGCCTCTGCTAGATGTGATTCCAATTCATCGCCGAGAGGCAGATGGCGCAATTATCACCCAATTTGATATGGGCGCGTGCGAATCTATTGGCCTCCTAAAAATGGATTTTCTAGGACTGCGAAATCTTTCAGTATTAGATGATTGTTTGTTAAATATAAAGGCAAATAAAGGAATTGATTTAGATTTATCTAATTTAACTTTGGATGACGCAAAGACTTACCAATTACTTGGTCGCGGTGAAACCCTTGGCGTATTTCAACTTGATGGTGGACCAATGCGCGCCTTGCTGCGACAAATGAATCCAGATTCCTTTGAGGATATATCTGCGGTAATTGCACTTTATCGACCTGGACCGATGGGCGTTAATGCACACAATGATTATGCAGATCGTAAGAATAAGCGACAAGAAGTTATTCCAATTCATCCGGAATTAGTCGATGCGCTCTCCGAAATATTAGGAGATACCTACGGCTTAATTGTTTATCAAGAGCAGGTTATGGCTATCGCGCAAAAGGTTGCTGGTTTCAGCCTTGGTCGCGCAGATTTATTACGTAAAGCAATGGGTAAGAAGAACAAAGAAATTCTGGATAAAGAGTATGTGAATTTTGAAAAAGGAATGACCGATAATGGATTCTCTAAGTCGGCAATCGACAAGTTATGGGAAACTCTTATTCCATTCTCTGACTATGCATTTAACCGAGCACACAGTGCTGGATATGGCATGGTTTCATACTGGACCGCCTACCTGAAAGCTAATTATCCAACCGAATATATGGCTGCGCTGCTCACCAGTGTTAGAGACGATAAAGATAAGAGTGCGCTCTATTTGAACGAATGCCGTCGAATGGGAATAAAAGTCCTTCCGCCAGATGTAAATGAATCTCAATCAGATTACACACCTCTGGGAAATGACATCCGATTTGGTTTAACTGCTATTCGAAATGTTGGCGAAAATGTTGTGGCTTCAATCGTTGCAAATCGCGAAACAGCTGGTCGCTACGAATCATTTGGTGATTTTCTTTCGAAGGTCGATGCAAATGTTTGTAATAAAAAGACAATTGAGTCATTGATTAAAGGCGGAGCTTTCGACTCGCTAAACCACCCACGAAAAGGTCTAACACTTATTTATTTAGAAGCAATTGATTCAGTTATGGAAGCCAAGCGCGCCGAATCTATTGGACAGTTTGATTTGTTTGGCAGTGGAATGTCCGGGGCTGCTTCGGCGATCACAAATGTTGAAATTGAGATTCCAAATCAAGAGTGGGAAAAGGCGCTTCTTCTAAGTTATGAGAGAGAGATGCTTGGGCTTTATGTTTCCGATCACCCACTCCTAGGCGTGGAACACGTGCTCCGATCTGCGACAGACATGCCAATTAGCCAAGTAAATGATGAATCAGTTGGCCACGAGCAGATTGTCACAATCGGGGGACTAATCACACAGATTCAACGCAAGGTTTCAAGAAGAGGTGATTCTTGGGCAATCGTCACAGTTGAAGATCTCGAGGGCGCTGTTGATGTTATGTTCTTTGCAAATTCATATACCCAACATTCGATGAATCTTATGGAAGATCGAATTGTTGTTATTAGAGGTCGCGTAGATAAGCGGGAAGAACAAGTCAAAATGATGGCTCTGGATTTATCGATGCCTGATATCTCACTTGCCCCAACTGGTCCCTTGATTATTTCGATGGATACGGTTCGCTGCACGCCACCAGTAGTTGATCGCATAAAGGAAATACTTCGTTCTCATCCTGGAAAGCGCGAAGTTCACTTGAAACTAGATGATGGTCGCAAGAGCCTGGTTATGAAAATTGGTGATGATTTAAGAGTTACGGCATCACCAAGCTTGAGCGCTGACCTCAAGGCAATTCTCGGCCCCGACTGTCTGGTTTAGATTAGAATTAGCGAGTGAATCCCACCGCTATCAGAACCGTTGATTTCCGTGGGCGCTCTTTATCAAAAATTGGCTATCGCAATGAGCTGCCCCGCGCAGAGTTAGATATCGATACTGCGCTCTTAGCAATCGCGCCGATCCTAGATCAAGTGAAAAATGGCAATGAATCTGCTTTGCTGGATTTGTGTGAAAAGTTTGATGGTGTTCGTCCAAAATCAATTCGAGTTCCAATTTCAGAGATGCAATCTGCGCTTGATTCACTTGACCTAGGAATTAGAGAAGCTTTAGAGGAAGCAATTAGAAGAGTTTCCAAGGCCCATACCGATCAATTGCGAAACGAGATTTTTACTCAAGTAGTTCGAGGTGGTGAAGTAACCCACAAACAAATTCCGGTTGATCGAGTTGGTCTTTATGTTCCAGGAGGACGAGCGGTTTACCCAAGTTCAGTAATCATGAATGTTGTTCCTGCTCAGATTGCAAATGTTGCAAGTATTGCCGTCGCATCGCCACCACAAATTGAAAATGGCGGACTGCCAAATAAAACAATTCTTGCGACCTGCGCATTACTGGGCATAACCGAGGTTTATGCAATTGGCGGAGCTCAAGCTATAGCAATGTTTGCTTACGGTGTTGAAGGCATCTGTGAAGGTGTTGATGTAATAACTGGTCCAGGAAACATTTATGTAGCTGCGGCAAAGCGCGCGCTACGTGGTTTAGTTGGAATTGATTCAGAAGCCGGGCCTACCGAAGTTGCCATTCTGGCTGACCAAAGCGCTAAGCCAAATGAAGTTGCTGCCGATTTGATAAGCCAGGCCGAACACGACGTGATTGCTGCTGCGATATTAATTACAGACTCTCTTGAATTGGCAGATGCAGTGAAAAGCGAACTTGGAATTAAAGTCGCTAAAACCAAACACCAAGATCGAATCCGAATCGCACTTTCCGGAAAGCAATCAGCAATAGTTCTAGTTGATTCAATTTCACAAGGCGTTGATGTAGCTAATGCTTATGCGGCAGAGCACTTGGAAATTCAAACTGTTAATTCCAAAGAAGTTTCAAAACAGATTAGGAATGCGGGCGCCGTATTTATCGGAAGATTTACTCCGGTGTCATTAGGAGATTATTCAGCGGGTTCAAATCACGTGCTTCCAACCGGCGGATGTGCTTGTCACTCAAGTGGTCTCTCGGTCCAGACTTTTCTTAAAGGTGTCAGCTTTATCGAATATGACAAGAGTGCATTTACTGAAATTGCAGCGAATGTAATTACCCTTGCAAATTCTGAAGATCTACCGGCGCATGGTGAAGCTATGAGTGCAAGATTTGAGGGCAATGAGTAATGTCCACGCAGAATAATTCCAGTTGGCCAAGTTGGTTGCCGATCCGTAATGAACTTGAAGATTTGAAGCCTTATGGTGCGCCACAAATCTCCGGCGTGCGCGCTCTAAATACAAATGAGAATCCGTATGAGCTGCCAGCGCAAGTTGTCGCAGAAATGTTAAATGCACTTCCAGAGGTGCTAACAAATTTGAATCGTTATCCAGATCGCGATGCCGTGAAATTGCGGGTCGCTTTAGCGAAATATATAAACACCACTTCGAGCCATGAGTTCACGGCACAAAATATTTGGGCAGCAAATGGAAGCAATGAAATCCTGCAGACGTTGATGCTGGCTTGTGGTGGACGTGGTGCACTTGGCTTTGTTCCTTCTTATTCAGTTCACCCATTAATCGCTAAAGCAACTGGGACTTCTTGGACATCTGCCGAGCGCGAAACGACATTTGATCTTGACATCAAAAAGGCAGTTAATAAAATTCTAGAAAGCAAACCAGGAATCACCTTTGTCACTACGCCAAACAATCCAACTGGAACAGCCATGCCATATTCTGACCTTGAAGAACTTGCAAAAGTTTGCCGCCAAATCAATGGCCTGCTAATTGTCGATGAAGCATATGCTGAATTCTCAAATGAAAAGTCAGCAGTGAATTTGATTTCTCAGTATCCAAATGTCGTGGTCGTTAGAACGATGAGTAAAGCATTTGCCTTTGCTGGTGCTCGAGTAGGTTATGCAGTCGCGAATGAAGCTTTAGTGGATGCAATGCTCGTCACCAGATTGCCATATCACTTAAGTTCAACAACTCAAGCTCTCGCGCTGGTAGCTCTGAATAATTCAAAGGCACTTCTTGCAGAAGTAGATGCACTCATTGCAGAACGTGATCGAGTTACAAGCGAACTTGTAAAGTTGGGTTTCGAGGTGGCACCAAGTAGCGCTAATTTCTTACTATTCCGTGGTTTTAATGGTGATTCAAAAACTGTTTGGGAGTCGCTTGTGGCCGCAGGAGTTCTTATCCGTGATGTCGGACTGCGCGGATATTTGAGAGTAACTATCGGCTTGCCGAGTGAGAATGATGAATTTTTAACGGCTATCGCAGCACTTAGGTCATAATTACTTATTGAGATTTACCAAATAAAAGCGCTAAAGAGGAGAAAAATGAGAACAGCCCACGTAGCTCGTCAGACCAAGGAATCTAGTGTTGATGTGAAAATCAATTTAGATGGAACTGGCGCAATAGATATTGATACTGGTGTTCCATTTTTTGATCACATGCTTTCGCAATTAGGCAAGCACGCTGGTTTCGACTTAACCGTAAAAACTAAGGGTGATGTTGATGTTGATTCACACCACACAGTTGAAGATACCTCCCTTGCCTTCGGTCAAGCCTTGCGTGAAGCGCTTGGAGATAAGGCTGGAATTCGTCGCTTCGGTGATGCCATGGTTCCCCTCGATGAGGTGTTGGTGCAAGCAGCGGTAGATCTTTCCGGTCGCCCTTACCTTGTGCATCGCCAACCAGAAATAGTTGAATTGATTGGAACTTTTGATACCACTCTAGGTAAGCATATTTGGGAATCAATCGTTGCAGAGGCTCGCATAGCGCTACATATTCGCGTACTCGAAGGGCGTAACGCACACCATGTCTTTGAAGCTCAATTCAAAGCTGTCGCT
>CAEZYS010000025.1_pt1 | contig 8958 bp, 9 predicted proteins | sample 7265571 | NCBI WGS metagenome assembly CAEZYS01 (sample SAMEA6813942, study PRJEB35770) | uncultured Actinomycetes bacterium | biome: Freshwater; feature: Freshwater reservoir; material: water | place: Czech Republic | collected 2017-04-14 | depth 30m m | reverse complement strand
CGAAATCAAGATTCACGTTCGTGTTATCGAAGGTAACAAGAGCCGTATCCAGGTTTTCCAAGGACTAATTATTCGTCGCCAAGGTTCAGGCGTCCGCGAGACTTTCACAATCCGCAAGCTTTCTTACGGTGTCGGAGTAGAGCGCACATTCCCAATCCACACACCAGTTATTGAAAAATATGAAATGGTCCGTCGCGGAGATGTTCGTCGCGCAAAGCTTTACTACCTACGCGAACTTCGCGGCAAAGCTTCCAAGATTAAAGAGCGTCGTGGAGTTGGCGGCGAGTTTATTGTTGAAGAGACTGTTTCAGCAGCGCCCGTCGCAGCAGCAGCCGTAGTTGCGGCCGCAGCGGCAACAGCCACAGAAGTTATTGAAACGCCAGTTGTTGAAACTGTTGAAGTAATTGAAGCACCAGTTGCAGAAGTTGTTGAAACTCCTGAAGCTGTTGTTGAAGCAACTCCTGAAGCGTAATTAACTTTTAAGTGCGTTTAATCTAAATGCGCATGCCAAAGAAGGGTTCGCTACTTCGCGAACTTCCAATCATCATTGTTTCGGCTCTAGTCGTTTCGATAATTGTAAAAACTTTCTTCGTTCACTTCTTCTTTATACCTTCTGGCTCAATGGAAAACACCCTTCAAGTAGGGGATCGCATTGCTGTCAATAAATTTGCAAGTTACTTCAGTGAAATCAAACGCGGGGAAGTTGTCGTATTTCGCGATCCTGCTGGTTGGCTGGGGACACCATCTGCAAGTGCTGATCCAAAAGTTATTCAAACCATGAAGAGCGGTCTAGTAACTGTTGGAGTTCTTCCAGATCCTGCAAAACAATATTTAATTAAGCGCGTAATTGGCGTTGGCGGCGATACCGTTTCTTGTTGCGATAAAAAGGGCTTCCTAACTGTAAATGGTGTGTCCGTATCAGAGCCTTACATTTACACCGGAGATAAGCCGAGTGATTCCGATTTCAAAGTCACTGTTCCTAAAGGATTCATTTGGGTAATGGGAGATCATCGCGGAGCAAGTGCAGACTCACGATTCCACACAGATGACATTCATAAAGGTATGGTTCCACTTTCCTCAGTTGTAGGTCGAGCCACTTTCGTCGTTTGGCCATTTAATCATCTTAAATACTTAAGCGTTGGCAGTGATTTATCTAAGGTTGAAGTAAAAACTCCAAATAAGTAATGAAACATATTGAATCAACGTTATTAGCATCTGGAATTACGCGGATTGCTGGAGTTGATGAAGCAGGACGAGGGCCATGTGCGGGGCCACTGGTCGTAGCAGCTGTAATCCTCAAAGATCCATTTGCGCCAGAACTTTCACAAGTCCGAGATTCAAAGGAATTATCTGAAGCACTACGTGAGAAACTATTTGATGTAGTTATCGAGCAAGCCTTGAGTTATTCAATTATTGATATTTCAGTAGAAGAGATTGATAGTTTCGGACTTCATAAATCAAATCTCGAGGGTATGCGACGGGCAATCAATTCACTAGAAGTGGTTCCCGAATATGTCTTGACTGATGGTTATGCAATTGAAGGCCTAGCAATCCCAAACTTAGCTGTTTGGAAGGGCGATCAAGTTGCAGTTTCAATTGGCGCAGCATCGATTCTGGCCAAGGTTTATCGTGATCGAGAAATGGTAAAACTAGATTTGATGTATCCAGGCTATGGCCTAGCAAAACATAAGGGCTATATAACAGCAGCCCATACCAAGGCCCTAGGAGAACTTGGAGTTACCGAGATTCATCGAAAGTCTTTTGCAAATATAGCTGCGCTTATTAACAGGTAGTCCAGTTCCACAATAGGACAACTAGTCCAATTAAATCATTCAGGCCTGCTTTAGCCTCGCCCTTCTATGGGGACAAAACAATTAATTGGCGCGCTCGGTGAAGACTTTGTTGCTAAGTATTTAGTAGCAAGAAATTATGAAATCCTCGATCGAAATTGGCGGATTCGTGAAGGTGAATTAGATCTGGTCGCAATCTCCGAACATGGAATCGTTGTATTCGTTGAAGTAAAGACCAGGACAAATTCTGCATTCGGCCATCCACTTGAAGCTATCTCTCGTGAGAAGGCCTACCGGTTACAAAAATTGGCTCTAGCTTGGCTGACAGTTCATCACCGATGGGGATTCGAATATCGGATCGATGCCGCCGGAGTATTAATCACAAAGGGTGAAAAATTTGAGATTGATTATCGAATAGCGGTGCTCTGATGTCACTTGCGCTTACATCCACAGTTTCACTTACTGGATTGATTGGTAATTTAATTGATGTAGAAGTTGATATCTCTGATGGTCTTCCAGGTTACATACTTCTGGGGCTGCCCGATGCAGCTTTAAATGAATCTAAAGATCGGGTTCGAGCGGCGCTGGTTAATAGTGGAGAAGTTTGGCCAAATAAGAAAGTTACAGTTTCATTATCACCTGCTTGGTTGCCTAAGAGCGGTTCGGCATTCGATCTTCCAATTGCATTAACCCTGCTAATGGCACAAGGGTTAATCCCAAAGGATGAGCCGGGCACTTGTATTTACTTAGGTGAACTTGCATTAGATGGCCAAGTTCGAAGCGTTCGAGGTGTGTTACCAGCAGTTCTAGCTGCAAAGAAGTTCGGATATTCAAAAGCGCTGGTTCCATTTAAAAATTATGCCGAAGCTAAATGTGTATCAGGAATCGAAGTTATCGCAATTAATTCTCTGACAGATGCGCTGCGATATTTAAGGTTAGGAGAAGTTCCAGAATCACCAGCCCAATTCATTTCTGATGAAAATGATAGTTACCTTGATCTATGTGATGTCGCCGGACAAATTGGTGCTCGCAAGGCGCTAGAAGTAGCAGCGATTGGTGGACATCATCTACTTTTCATCGGTCCACCAGGAACCGGCAAAACCATGCTTGCTGAACGAATTCCTTCAATACTTCCACCACTTAGTGAAGACTCAATTTTGGAAGTAACTGCGATTCATTCAATTGCAGGGACACTTTTAGATCGAGAACTTCTATCTAAACTTCCGCCATTTGTTGCACCTCACCACACAACGACAGCACCAGCAATGATTGGGGGCGGTGCGCATGCAATTCGACCAGGCGCAACTTCACTTGCACATCAAGGTGTCCTATTTATTGATGAAGCTCCTGAATGTGCACGAGGAGTTTTAGATTCACTCCGCCAGCCACTTGAGTCTGGAAATGTCACGATATCCAGAGCGGTTGGATCGGTTACTTATCCGGCAAGATTTATGTTGGTGCTTGCAGCAAACCCTTGCCCCTGTGGGAGATTTAGTGGTCGAGGCAGAAGCTGCACGTGCACTCAAGTTGCGATTCGGCGCTATCTGCAACGTTTGTCCGGTCCGTTACTCGATCGAATAGATATTCGGGTATTCGTGGATTCACCAAGCCGAATAGAAATGGCTAGTGATGAACTTGGAGAATCCAGTGCGGTTGTTCGACAACGCGTCATTTGCGCCCGCGCAGTATCCAATGATCGATTCGCAGACTGTTTATGGAAATTGAATTCACAAATTCCGCCAAGTGAATTACGTAAGAGATTTCGTGCTGAAAAATTAGGAATGAATTTCCTACATACCGAATTAGATAACGAACGACTAAGCGCGCGAGGCTTTCATAAAGTTCTACGAATTGCTTGGAGCATTGCAGATTCAAATGGCCATTCAATACCAAATCGGGATGATGTCGAGTCAGCATTCCGATTGCGCGAAGGAATGGAGATGTTGGCATGAGCACCCTAATTGCGCGGTCACAATTATTTGCAGCTATTGAAGGTGGGTCAGTTGCCTGGGCCGAAGAGATTTCGAAGTTAGGACCAATTGAAGTTAGGGATCGATTATTAAATGGGGGTTACAGCTCTGCCACCAAAGTTGCTGAACGTCTCAAACAAAGAGACGGGGACGAAGTTCTAACTGAAATAGCCAAGGCAGGAGCATTCATTCTGACCCCCGAAGATTTGGATTGGCCCCAAGCGTTAAATGATTTAGCTGCTCCACCCATCGCACTTCTAATTAAGGGACAGCGCGAAAATCTTTTCAACCTGACAAATTCAATTTCCATTGTGGGAACCAGAAACCCAACACCTTATGGCCTTCGAATTGCGGGGGATTTTGGTGTCGGTGTAGCTGATCATGAATGGGCGGTTGTAAGCGGTGGTGCAATCGGAATTGATGCAGCCGCACACAAAGGTTGTTTGGTAGGCGAAGGTATTACTGTCGCGGTTCTTGGTGGTGGCTTTAATAAAAATTATCCAGCCGCTCATGAAAGATTATTTGCTGAGATAAGCGATAGCGGTATTTTGATATCTGAAGTCATGCCAGATGTTCCAGCGATCCCACATCGTTTTCTAACTCGCAATAGATTGATTGCGGCGCTATCGAAGGCAACTGTTGTGGTTGAAGCGGCATTTCGAAGTGGCTCACTGCGAACCGCTCGTGATGCAGCAGAGATATTTAGACCTGTAATGGCAGTTCCTGGACCAATCAATGCACCTACTAGCGAGGGATGTCATCGTCTTATTGTTGAACGAGTAGCTGAATTAGTAACTTCGGTATCTGAAATTATGGAATTGGTGAAGCCAATAAACATTAAGTGAGAGAATTAAGTCATGAGTATCGACCACAAAGCGGGCTTCGTAGCAATAATCGGACGCCCAAATGTTGGCAAATCTACTCTCGTTAACGCTTTGGTCGGGCGAAAAATAGTTATTACTTCTAAACATCCAAACACAACTCGAAACCCTATACGGGGGATTATTTCTAAACCTGATTATCAAATGATTGTGGTTGATACCCCAGGAATACATAAGCCAAAAACGTTACTCGGATCCAGGCTTAATTCGATGGTTTCAGAGAATCTGGAATCAGTAGATGCAGTTTTAATCTGTTTACCGGCTGATGAAGAGATTGGCTTTGGGGACGAATACATCACTAAACAAGTATTGAATCAACGTCGTGTATTTATTGCAGTCACAAAGACAGACAGCGTCAAACAGGAAATACTTCTCTCGAAGCTGATTGAAGTAGGCGAATTTGCAAAAAGAGTTGGATTAAACGTTTCCGAGATTGTTCCAATCTCGGCTAAAAATCTGGATCAGACCGAACTTCTCCTTGAATTATTGGCAGAAAAACTTCCAATTTCGCCATCGCTTTATCCCGAAGATGTATCCACCGATCAAGCAGCGGAAATGACAATTACCGAATTGATTCGGGAAGCCGCGATTGAAAATCTTTACGAGGAGGTTCCACACTCCATCGTTGTAACAATTGATGAAATGGAAAAGCGCGAAGGCAAGGATTTCTTTGATATTCACGCCACACTTCACGTTGAAAGAGACAGCCAGAAGTCGATTGTTATTGGTCCGCAGGGATCAAGACTTAAAGATATTGGGGTTCGCGCAAGAGGGTCTGTAGAAACATTCTTGGGCGCAAAGATCTACTTAGGTTTACATGTGAAAGTTAGCAAAGAGTGGCAACGAGATGCCAAGGCACTTACAAAGCTGGGATTTATTGAGCGGAAGTAGTAATCACTTTACGGCTTGCGAAATAGCTGCCAATCAAAACTAGCGGCAGACCGATTGCGATGCCCAGGGTGAATGGCTCTCTAAGAATTATTACACCAAGCAGAACTGCAAATGCGGTATTCAAGTAAGTTACTAACGAACCTCGGGCTGTCCCGATGTCTTTGATAAGTTGGAAGAAGAGAATAAATGCCAGCGCAGTTGGGAATAAGCCAAGAACAATCACTGAACCGATAGCCTCAATTGAAGGCATCTTCTCTGGTGCGTGCAAGATTAGGAATGGAAGATAAACAATCATCGTAAATACCATTGCAACTGCATTTATCGAGATGGGCTCGATATGTGGAATTTTTGTGGTGACCATTGTGACGGCCCAGGCGTAACCGATTGCGGCAATTAGAATCATGAATATCGCAACAATTGATTGGCGGCCAGAGAAACTTTCAATGCCAACAACAAGGACGATTCCAATGAAACCAACAAAGATTCCGATTAGACGCTTGCTCTGCCAAACAGTTTTATCACCATGCATAGATGCAATTAGCGTTGCCCAAATAGGAACAGTTGCAACCAATAATCCTGCTAAACCAGAGGTCATTTTCTCTTCTGCAGCAGTGATTAAGAACCAAGGGCCAATCATTTCGCCAATCGCATAGGGAATTACATAGCGCCAAGCTTTTATGGCAGGCATAAGAGATCCAAGTTTCATCGCCATCGGAATTAGAATTGCACTACCAATAGCTACTCGGGAGAAAACAATTACTGCGGGGGAGAGTTCGTCGACTGCAACTTTAATTAATAGATAGGGAATTCCCCAGAGAAATCCAACAAAAATAAAGAGAAACCAATTGCGTCTGGACATTGGGTCAGTCTCTACTAATTCGCCGCTTATTCAAAATTAACGGTTGAGCAAGGCGTTGATTTCATCAGAAACATGCTGATGTAAAACATTAGCCTCGGAAGTTATGCCGGCTAATGTGAAGTATCCATGAATCATTCCTTCATACTCCCGATAGAAAGTGGAGACTCCAGATTTTCGCAGTAGTTCGGCATAGATATATCCGTCATCTAATAGTGGATCGAATTCGGCAGTTGTAATAATCGCCGGTGCAAGATTGGTGAAATCTTTAGCCGCTGCCGGAACTGCATACGGATTTTTAGCGTCAGATTTTTTGGAAAGATACTGCTCCCAGAACCATTTCATGGCTTGAGTGCTCAATCCATATCCAGTCGCATTGTTATATGCCGAGTCATAATTCATTTCATTGTCATTGCAAGGATAAATTAACAATTGAAACGCAAGGCTAACATCGGCCGTGTCTCTGGCTTTCAGTGCGACAGCAGCAGCCAGATTTCCGCCAGCGCTATCGCCACCGACTCCAATTTGTGTGGGGTCAATTCCGAGTGATGCAGAATTATTAGTAACCCATAACAGAGTTGCATAACAGTCATCAAATGGAATCGGAAAAGGTTGTTCTGGCGCTTTCTGGTAATTGACTGCAATTACTACGAATTGTCCCTTATTAGCCAGAGAGCGCATCGCTTGTTCGTAGCTGTCTAAATTGTTTATTACCCAACCTCCACCATGAAAGAAAACTAGTGCTGGTAGAACTGCACCTTTAACTGGGCGATAAATTCGAATTGGAAGATCCGCGGTTGGACCTGGAATGTAGCGATGGATAACCTCATGAATTTTTTCAGGTTCGCCAGATTGAATTGCTCGGTTCTCTAGATTTTTGCGAATCGTTGCAACTGGTGCCTGCCAAACTTCAGGCAGACCACTCTCACTGCGCGCTTGTATATATGCAGCAAGCTCTGGCTTAAGTCCCATATCTACCAACCTTGTGTTTGATCGCGAAGTTTTCGATACTTAACTAAGACTTCTGGCGTTGCTTTTTCTTTAATGCTCTCTACTTCTCCTAAATCCCATTGTGGTGGTCGTTCACTTCCGAGCAGTGCCCATGCTGCAAGTTTTGCGGCACCGATAGCAACATATTCACCAGGTGGTGGAAGTAAAACTTCGCGACCGAAGATTGCAGAAGCTATTTTTCCAACTGCAGGATTTTTCGCTGCGCCACCAACTAACAAGATTCTTTTGACTTCGACACCCAATTTCTCCAGTGAATTAACAGCATCGGCCATTCCGCAGAGCATTCCTTCAATCATTGCCCGAGCTAAGTTTTCAGGATTTGAATTACTTAAATTCATCCCAGAGAAAACTCCCGTTGCTTCAGGTCGATTAGGAGTGCGTTCGCCTTCAAAATAAGGAAGAAGTGTCAGACCACCCGCACCTGGTTCAGCTTTAAGGGCAAGAACACCAAGTTCATCATGGTTAACTCCAAGAATGCGAGTCGCAGCATCCAAAATTCGAGCAGCATTTAACGTGCAAACTAGCGGCAGGAAATAACCCGTTCCATCTGCAAAGCCCGCAACTTCACCACTTGCATCATGTGTTGGGGTTTTCGAAACCGCAAATGCGGTGCCACTTGTCCCAAGTGATACAACAACATCTCCAGGTTGGGCATCAACACCAATTGCAGCGGCTGCGTTATCGCCGGTTCCGGCTGCGATTGGTATGCCAGTTTTTGTTTTCATTGCAAAAGTTTTTGGTTCGACAATTCTTGGAAAGGTTATTTCTTGCTTGCTCTTAAGGGCTAATTGAAAGATATCTTCTCGATACTTATTATTAACGCTATCAAAATATCCAGTGCCACTTGCATCGCCTCGATCGGTAAACAAATCTAGGATTGATTCACTTCCTGATATCTTCCATGAAATCCAATCGTGGGGAAGTGCTATGGCGGCAACTCGCGCTGCATTTTCTGGTTCGTTCTTCGCTAACCAGCGAACTTTGCTCGCAGTAAACGCCGCAACAAGTGCAGAACCAACTGCTTTAGCAATTTCTGATCCACCGCCCACTTCTAAATTCAATTCAGCAGCTTCAGCCGCTGATCTGGTGTCATTCCAGAGAAGAGCTGGACGAATTACTTTTCCGTTTTTATCTAACGCCACCATGCCATGTTGTTGTCCAGCAACAGCAATAGCAGCAACATCATCCAAACCACCAGCCATCTTTATTGCATCTTGGGTGGCGCTCCACCAGTGAGCCGGATCAACTTCACTGCCATCTGGGTGGGCAGCGCGGCCTTGACGAATAATTTGGCCACTTTGAGCGTCACGAATAACAACTTTGACCGACTGCGTTGAGGTGTCGATACCAGCCACTAATTGCATTTTCGCTCCATTACTTAGGCATCCTTAGGGGATGATTTAACCATCACTTTGCGGAGGGTAGACTTATCTCGTCAAAGTTGACCACCCTAAATATTTTTCAAGCGAAATTAAACTAAAAATCAGGAGTAAAGATGCGTATTGGTGTCCTAACAGGTGGCGGAGATTGCCCAGGATTAAATGCTGTTATTCGTGCGG
>CAEZYS010000024.1_pt1 | contig 9055 bp, 9 predicted proteins | sample 7265571 | NCBI WGS metagenome assembly CAEZYS01 (sample SAMEA6813942, study PRJEB35770) | uncultured Actinomycetes bacterium | biome: Freshwater; feature: Freshwater reservoir; material: water | place: Czech Republic | collected 2017-04-14 | depth 30m m | reverse complement strand
GGCTAAACCAAGCGCCCCATCGATAAATCTAGATATCTCTCCAACAGAACCACCAATTTCACCTTTGACGGTATCTGCCGCCCATTTATCTAAAACTTCTAGGGCTGCTGGTGTATCCAAATCATTAGCAATACTGGCAGCAATCGATTGGATCACAGAATCAGTCGGAGCACACTCTATTTTCGAAAGTGCAGATCTAATGAGAGCTACGCGAGCCTGCGAATTTTTGAGAACCGCTTCAGTCCACATTCTATCTTTTGAGTATTTTTCTGAAAGTAGCGCATGACGCAAGACCATGGGATCCACGCCTTCGCCAATCAACTTAGAAACAAAAACTAAATTCCCTTTACTCTTGCTCATCTTTTCGCCATCGAGACCGACCATGGCCGAATGTAAATAGGCCTCTGCAAATTCAGAATTCGTCATAGCCTTGGCTAAAGCTGCGCTCATGAAATGATGAGGAAAAATCAAATCAGATCCACCGCCCTGCAAACTAATGGTCTTAGAAGAGATCAGCGTTTCATCTAAATAATTAGGACCAATTAGATTTTCTAGGGCAATAACCGAACATTCGATATGCCAACCTGGTCGTCCAAGCCCCATTTGAGATTGCCACCCAGGTTCGCCATCCTTATTTGAAATCCAAAGAATCGGATCCAAAGGATTTTCTTTACCTTTTCGCTCGGGATCACCCCCGCGTTCGGCAAATACTTTTAGCGCTGCATCTTGTGCGATTGGCAGATTTGCTAAAAATGTTTTGATTCGGAAATAAACATTTCCTTCCAATTCATAAGTGAAACCTTTGCTCACCAACAACTCGATCGCCTTGATAATTGAGCCCATTGCCGCAGTTACGGCAACGTAATTTTTTGGAGGGAGCACTCTAAGGCTCGTCATATCGCTCTCAAATAGCGCTACTTGAGACTCCCCTAATTCCGACCAAGATTGATTATCTCGATTCGCACGTTCAAATAATGGATCATCGATATCAGTAATATTTTCGACGAAATCAACGTTTTCCCCGCACATTTGTAAATATCGATTAATTAGATCAAAAGTTAAGTAAGTCGCCGCGTGCCCCAAATGTGTTGCGTCATAAGGCGTTATTCCACAGACATACATTTTAAAATCTTGATTTTCGGTATTTGTTTTGAGAATTCCAGAAGTGAGATTCAATCTCAACTTAGGAAGGTCTTGATGCCACTTAGCTACATCAATTGCTGGCCAATTACTCATATCCGTATCTTAGATTAGAAGGTCGATATATTCTTAATATGGTGGCCATGGAACCGCGGGCCAATTGGGATTAGGACTCGCAAATCTGCCTACCGACAACAATTCACGAATTCTTTCGATTAAAGCTTCAATTTCGATATCTGTCAATAACTTAGATAAGTAATTCCGATCAATCTTTAACAATAGATTCGAGAGCATTTCAACTTCCAACGATGACAATTCCAATTCGGTGAATTGCCAAATCACAGTTCGCAGTTTATTCTCGTGATGGAAACTTACTCCGTGATCACACCCGAATATCCGCGCATCCGCAGTTATCAAAATGTGCCCGAATTTTCGGTCGGCATTGTTTATTACGATGTCAAAGAGCGCAAGATTTCTAATTTGCGAGTCTTTGCTCTGGGCTTTATCAATTACATCTTCCTCTTCATTGACTTCAATCCATTCTTGAACCGCACCCGTTCCGAAGGGACCTTCTCTAAGAACGGTTAGCGGAACCAGGTTGAAACCACCAATATTGCTGATGTAGTAAGCCGCTACCTCACGACTTGCCAAGTTTCCATCTGGAAAATCCCAGAGTGGACGTTCTCCCGCAATCGGCTTATAGATAACTTTGGATTCATCCGGTAATTTACAAAGGAGTGATGCGTTAGATGCATCAACTAATCGACCGATGATTTCTAATTCACCAGTCTCAATGAGATTAACGTCGATACCCATTTGCCCTCGGACAGAGATGTCCAGTTGCATCAATAGGCAGCCCACAGAATGGACAGACTGCTCGACCAGATTGCAGAACAATCTCTGCTCGATTACAGAAACCTTTGACTTGATTTAGCCGCAAGGTTAAACGTAGTAGATCTGGCGGATCTTCTACCCCGGTTAATTCCTCATCCTCGGATATGAGTTCTGTGAACTCACCATCAGCGATTGATTGAATTTCTATTGCGACTCTTTGAGTTTGCGGATCCCAAGAAATTCCCATGACTCCAGCTCTAAATTCTTCATCTAATGGGAATTCTAAATTTGAGTTATCAACACTTGCTGGTAATTCAAGTTCGTCAAGGCTAGCTAATTTATTTCTTCTAACTTCGGTAATCAACTCGCGTAACCTTTCGGCGAGTGCTAAAACTTGGCTCTTCTCCACGGCAATCGTTGTTGTCCCCACAGCTGAAGCAGTCTGAAGAAAAAATGCTCGCTCACCAGGAACTCCGATCGTTCCAACAATAAATCTCGTTGCATCCTCGTGATTGAAAATTATTCGTTCACTCACGTTTTGCCCCACTACCTCCACCTAGATTGAGATTTCGATCTCCAGTTCCTGTGAACTTCAGATTATTTAGGTAATCGGAGTTATTTAGAACCCGAAGTCGAGCACTGTCACCAATAACATCGATAATCGTTATTGACGCTGGATCTACTGCCAAGCTTTGGAAATTATCTAAATTAAGTCCAATAAGCCCTGATACAATCGCTTTAATGACATCACCGTGTGAACAGACAAGAACATTTTCGCCAGGGACAGCGATCTTTTTTATCGTCTCGAGTGCTCTACTTTGCATCTCTAGAAAACTCTCGCCATTAGGAAAGCGAACTAAGCTAGGGCGACTTTGAATACTCTTCCAAAGTTTTGTTCTAGACAGTATAAGTATCTTCTTACCAGACCAATCACCATATTCCATTTCGATGACGCCTCCGGAAACTTCGATTTTCTGCTTCAGCGTTTTCGTCAGTGGTTCTAAAGTTTCGATACACCTTGGCAACGGGCTGCTATATATTTTCGTAAATCTTTTATTCTTCAACTCTCTTTCAACCGCTAGTGATTGCTTTTTGCCCGTGGCCGAAAGAGACACTTTAAAATCGCGCCCCGCCAGAACGGATTTCGCATTTGCAGTGGAATGCCCATGGCGAAGCAGATAAATGGTTGCTGGTTTTTGGGCTCGCATAAGGCCAAGGTTACCGATTATTTAGAGATCGACTTGCTAGGGTGGCGCCATGGAGAAACGCATACTCGGTAATTCAGGACTACGTGTTTCCCGAATCGGTCTTGGAACAATGACTTGGGGTCGAGATACCGATGAGCATGAAGCGGCTGATCAATTAAAAACCTTCTTGGATGCTGGCGGGAACTTGATTGATACTGCCGCGATGTATGGCGATGGCGATAGTGAAAGAGTAATTGGTGGCTTCATTGGCACTTTGGCCAAACGCGAAGACTTGATAATCGCAACAAAAGCGGGCATTTCATTCGCAGGCGGAGAACGCAGTGTTAATAACTCAAGAACCAATCTCTTGAGCGATCTTGATAAATCCCTTTCCAGGCTTGGCGTGGACTACATAGATTTATGGCAGATTCATACCTGGGATCCAATGGTTCCCCTAGAAGAGTCGCTCTCTGCAATTGATCAAGCGGTTTCATCAGGACGTGTTCGTTATGTCGGCGTCTCTAATTTCTCAGGTTGGCAATTAGCGCGTGCAGCAACTCTGCAGAATCCACTCTTTGGGAAGTCTCCAATAATTTCGAGTCAAGTTGAATACTCTCTTCTAAATCGTGGCATCGAAGCTGAAGTTATTCCAGCAAGTATTGAAATGAACATTGGTGTCTTGGCTTGGTCGCCGATTGGACGAGGCGTCCTAACTGGTAAATACCGAAATGGTTCACCTTCTGATTCTCGTGGGGCAAGTCCACACTTCAGCGGCTTCATTGCTCCTTATCTCGACGAGCGTTCCCGCAAAATAGTTGAAGCGGTTTGTGTAGCTAGTGATGGTTTGGGCTATTCACCTCTAGAAGTAGCACTTTCTTGGGTTCGCGAGGGATATGGAATCACCAGCGCTATCGTCGGAGCCCGAACCGCAGCTCAGCTGCGAGGGATTTTAACTGTTGAAGAAATAACTCTTCCCGATCAAGTTCGCGCGGCCTTAGATGAAATATCGGCAGACATAAATTAACTGTTCTGCAAAAACTCATTCAAAACTTTTACTCCGAATTTAAGTCCATTTACCGGAATTCTTTCATCGACTCCGTGGAAGAGCGCGAAAAAATCTAAATCTGGTGGAAGTTTAACCGGACTAAATCCATATCCAACGATTCCTAGATCGGAAAGTGCTTTATTGTCAGTTCCCCCACTCATTAAATACGGAACCGGTATTCCTTCAGGATCAAATTTTGCTAAGGCGTTTTTCATTGCGTCCACCAAAGGACCTTGGAAATCAACTTCTAGGGCTTTATCCCTAACCAGAACTTCGATTTCTATTTCTTCGCCTGCTAAGCGAGAAATAGTTTCCATTAGTTCATCCTCGAAACCGGGTAAAAACCTTCCATCAATAACAGCTGTGGCTTCTTGTGGAATCACATTGGCTTTGTAGCCGGCGTTCAACATAGTCGGGTTGGCGGTATTTTGGATTGTCGCACCTAACATGCGAGCTGCTTCGCCGATATGTTTCAAAAGCGGTCGAGTGTTTTTTGGATCATATTTGTCACCACTCAATTCTGCGATTTTTGACCAGAATTTTGCACCAGTTTTAGTCTCAAGTTGCGGCCATTCGTACGAACCAATTCGCGAGACGGCAGCAGCTAGTTTTGTAACTGCATTCTTCGGATTAATGAAAGAACCATGTCCAGCTTCACCTTTTGCCTTGAGTTGCAACCAATTGATTCCCTTTTGTGCACCTTCAATAAAATAAAGTCGGTGTCCGCCAGTAATAGTTACGGAAAAGCCACCAACCTCGGATATTGCCTCGGTATATCCAGTAAAAATTTCAGGCCGATTTTTAACCAGGTAGCGAGAGCCATATTCGCTGCCTGCTTCTTCATCGGCGAAGAAAACTAAAAGAATATTTCTAGGGGGCACATAGTTAGCACGTTTCCAAGCGCGGACGGTTGCAATAATCATTGCATCCATATCTTTCATATCGACTGCTCCACGGCCCCACAAATATCCATCTTTTATGGTTCCACTAAATGGATCCAGCGACCAATCTGCTGCATTTGCCGGAACAACATCTAAATGGCCATGTACTACCAAACCTGGACGCGAAGAATCTGTTCCCTCAATTTTGGCAACGACGTTGACACGGTTTTCGCCAGTAATAATTAATTCGCTTTTGATTCCTACTTCTTCTAGTTTCTGCGAAACATAGGCAGCAATCGCTCGTTCATCACCCTTGCCTTCGCCGTAATTTACGCTAGGGATTCGAATCATTTCCTGGCAAATCGAAACACACTCTTCTTCCAAGAGCGCTAGATCGATTTCAGAAACACCTTTATCAAAGTTAGCCACTCGCCTATCTTGCCTTAGAAGTAGGACGATTGTGATGATGTCAACAGGGTTGCTATCCTTGCGCCAAGAAATAAGTTTTTAACACTGGTCCGGGTGGCGGAATTGGCAGACGCGCTAGCTTGAGGTGTTAGTTCCCGCAAGGGATTAGGGGTTCAAGTCCCCTCTCGGACACCAGCACTAGAACCGCTATCGAAAGCTAAATAAGGAGCAAAAAATGAAATCGAAGGGATATGCAGTTCTTGAGGCATCTAAACCTCTAGTGCCATTCGTTTTTGAACGTCGAGAACTTCGACCAGGTGATGTCGCGCTCTCGGTTTCATACGCAGGTATCTGTCACTCAGACATCCACCAAGCTCGCGAAGAGTGGGGCCCAGCGTTATTCCCGATGGTTCCTGGTCACGAAATCGCCGGAGTAGTTACAGCAGTTGGAAGTAACGTCACGAAATTTAAAGTCGGAGACAAAATAGGCGTTGGAGTATTTGTGGATTCATGCCGCGAATGTTCATCATGCAAGGCTGGCCTTGAGCAATATTGCCTACAAGGAATGACCGGCACATACAACAACTATGAACGAGATGGTAAAACTCTTGCTCAAGGTGGTTATGCAGATAGTTTTGTTGTTGATGAGAACTTTGCGGTTTCAATTCCAGATAATCTCGATATGGCTGGCGTAGCACCATTGCTCTGCGCAGGCATTACTCTCTACTCACCTCTTAAGAACTGGAAAGCTGGTCCTGGGAAAAAAGTAGGAATTATTGGCCTTGGTGGACTTGGCCATATGGGTTTGAAATTTTCAGCAGCATTAGGCGCACACACAACAGTTTTTTCGCATTCGCCAAATAAAGAGCAAGATGCTAAATCGATGGGTGCAAATGAGTTTGTGGTTACCAAAGATCCAAAAGAATTATCCAAACTTGCAAAGGATTTTGATTTGATACTTAACACGGTTTCTGCAGATATGGATTTAACTCCTTACCTGCAGTTGCTCAAACTGGATGGAACCCTGGTCTTGATTGGTTTGCCAATAAATCCCTACAAAATCAATACCCCGGTTCTATTGGCGCAACGACGATCGATTTCAGGTTCCATGATTGGTGGAATCGCTGAAACCCAAGAGATGCTCAACTTTTGTGGCGAACATAAGATTGTCAGTGAAGTTGAGATCGTAAATCCTGATTACATTAACCAGGCCTACGAACGCACAATCTCGAGCGATGTAAAATACCGCTTCGTGATTGATGCAAAGAAGTTTAACTAACTACTTAAATTGATGAAGTGCCCCAGCAATAATTGGGGCCAGGAATAATGCAGGTAATAGGTTTCCCACTGCTACTTGCTTTATTTTCATAACACGCAAAGAAATACCCAGCAATAAAATTCCACCAGTAGCCGTCATTGCAAGTATTTGATAATCGGGCAAGACAGTTCCTAAAAATAGCCCTACTCCAGTCCATGCGAATTGGTATATACCTACTGGGATAGTTGAAACCGCGACTCCCCAGCCCAGTGATGCTGCAAATGGAATTGAGATAACTCCGTCGAGAATGCTTTTTAAAACCAACTGATCGATTCCAGTTCCCATGCCATCACTGATTGAACCGAGAATAGCCATTGGTCCAATGACGAAAAGGAGTGAAGCTGTCACAAAACCATCTACAAATGGGCTTGACCCGTTGGGGTCGAATTTAGATTTAAGTTTCACCCCGAACAGCTCTAAGCGGTTCTCGATATCCAAAGCGTTACCCACTAGGGCTCCAATTAATAGCGCCATAAGAATTGTGAATATTGGCCAGCCACGTGGAAGTTCTGAGACGAATTTTTCATTCCACAATTCTTTGATTGCATCTGCGGCAGCTAACAAAGTAATGAAACCCAGGACCGTGATGATCAACTCACGAGTGTGCTCTCGAAACTTTGCACCAACGAAAATGCCCAATGTTGATCCGATTAAGATTGCACAGATGTTAATTATGGTTCCGAGTCCTGCAAACATTGGTAATACCTCCATCGAATCGGTAAACTCTAACAGTGAAAACCTCAGGATTCCGTCAAAAAATCTGGCATTTCCTGCAACCTTCAAAGACAATTCCACAGACTTCATGGACCGCAATAAATCGCTGGTCCGTAACTCCCAAGAACTTTGTTTACTTAATATTGGGTTTATCAATCTTCGGAATCGGTGAAGCTCTTCTAATTCAATCAACCATCGGAAATTCACCATGGTCTGTGTTCGCGCAAGGTTTATCTCTTCATACTCCCTTAACCATCGGACAGAGCACGGCGGTAACAAGCATCGGAGTCCTAGCACTTTGGATTCCATTAAGGCAGAAACCAGGCTTCGGAACTTTGGCAAACATCGTGGTCATAAGTGTTTTTGTGCAAATCGGAGTAGATCACATACCTGCGACAACTCTCAATTTTCCGCTTCAGTTTCTTTACGCTGTTGCTGGAATCGGTTTAGTCGGCTTGGGATCAGCTATCTACATCACTTGTGGATTAGGGCCTGGACCTCGCGATGGGTTAATGACATCGCTGCACCATCGAACTGGTATTCGCATTGCTCGAGTTAGATTAAGTATTGAAGTCGTTGTTTTGATTGCCGGGAGTATTTTGGGTGGTTCAGTTGGGTTAGGAACTGCTATGTTCGCACTTTTTATTGGAAACTCAATTGCAACAAGCCTAAATCTAGTTGCTAAATATTCCAATCGACTGGGCTAATTCCTAGTTCGGATAATCGAGCATTTGCTTTACTAAATGGTTTCGAGCCGAAGAATCCGCGATAAGAAGATAATGGACTTGGATGAACGCTAATTAAGCAATTCTCGTGTGGAACAAATTTCTGTAATTTACCCGCGGAATTGCCCCAGAGAATAAAAACGATAGGCCTTTTGCCCAAGTAAGAGACAACTTCATTTGTAAACATTTCCCAACCAAGATTTGCATGAGCCTTGCTGAGATTTGGGGATGTTGTAAGGATTGGATTTAGCAACATCACTCCCCGATTAGACCACTCGGTTAGATCTCCGCTTGACGGAGAACTCCCGATATCACTTTCCAGCTCTTTAAAGATATTCTTCAAAGTTGGTGGCAGGTTTTTTATCTCAGCAGGGACGCTGAAAGCTAAACCCATTGCATGACTTGGATTTGGATATGGATCTTGTCCGACTATGCAAACTTTAATTTCGGAAATCGGTTGGTTAAAAGCGGCGAAAATTTTCTCTTGACTTGGTATGTATGGCTTCGTTAGCTGCAAATTATCCAAGAATTCTCGCGACTTCGGTATCGCTATTTGCCATTGTTTAGGAAGTTGATCGGAGAGCATTAGCTAATTGCGTTGGCAGAGTAACGGTTATTCGTCATTGTCACATTTATCTTCATGTCATATGCAAGACTCAAATTTTCCGAAGTTATTACCGAAGAAATAGGACCACTTCCAACAACCTTGCCGCTCTTAAGAAGAAGCGCATGAGTAGAACCTGAAGGAATCTCTTCAATATGGTGTGTGATGATTAGGGTAACTGGCGCGTAGGGATCATTGG
>CAEZYS010000023.1_pt1 | contig 9119 bp, 9 predicted proteins | sample 7265571 | NCBI WGS metagenome assembly CAEZYS01 (sample SAMEA6813942, study PRJEB35770) | uncultured Actinomycetes bacterium | biome: Freshwater; feature: Freshwater reservoir; material: water | place: Czech Republic | collected 2017-04-14 | depth 30m m | reverse complement strand
TAAGCCGCACTTAGAGCAGCAGGTAGCTTTACCTTTGCAAGTTGGCCAGGGTTTGTCTTATTGAATTGGTTTAGAAGGTTCTCTTCAACCACAATTCCGTCAGCACGCTTAGAAACAACTTCTAGGAATGCATCATTTTGTTGTGGGAATTCAACAAGAGTTGTAGCAGCAAAATCTGCCTTAACAATTCTTGAAGCAGCTGAACCTTGAAGCGCTGTTAGCTTCTTTCCAGCTACGTTCCAAAGTGCCTTTGTGGCACCGGTTGAGTCACCTGAACGTGCAGCCAACACTGTTGTGTAAGGCATGTATTCACGCACGAACTGGATTGACTTTTCGCGATCTGGGTTCTTTGTAAGTCCTACAGATACCAAGTCAAATTGCTTTGAAACTAGGCCAGGAATAAGACCAGCAAAGTCCATGTTCTTAATTTCAAGCTTTAGGCGAAGTGACTTAGCAAGACGCTTTACCAATTCAACGTCGTATCCAGCTGGCTTTCCAGCTTCATCTAGATACATTTGTGGCTTGAATTGAAGTGTCATTCCAACTACCAATGAACCTGGCTTAACCAGATTTAATGGGTTTGAAGCAGCATTTGCCGAAGTATTCGCTCCAGCAAAAATTACTGTGGATGCAACGAGTCCAGCTATTGCAGCCAAGCTAATTTTTTTGCGCATTTTTGTACCTTTCATTTGTTTGGGACGTCCCGGGTTTTCTCGGCTGAAATCAAAAACCATTAAGTTGACCTCATCAACTCTTCGATTTTCTTCTTCTTTTTTCGGCTGAGAAATTTAGCGATACGGCCTTGCGGCGGATAGGCAAAGTTAAGTTCTACATTTCTAAATATGAAGTCGACTAAGAAAGCGATAATTACATATAGTCCAGCGGCGGCGGTGTAAAGAACAAAGGGCTGGAAGTAAGTTGAGTTTAAATTTTGAGTTACTCGAACTACTTCAACCATCCCGATGATTGCAAAAGTCGAAGTGTCTTTAATCATTCCGATATACATACTGCCAATATTTGGAATCGCGATCTTTGTGGCTTGTGGCAACATTATCGATCTGAAAATTCTTCCTCTGGTAAGACCTAGCGCCAAACCTGCTTCGCGTTGTCCCTTGTGAATAGCTTGCAATGCAGATCTAAAAATTTCGCAGAAGAATGAAGAGTAAAGAAGCGTCAGAGCAATCACGCCGGCTTGAAAAACAGTGAAGTTATGACCAAATAGCAATGACCAGCCGAAGTAAACCCAGATCACACTTACAAGTGCTGGGATGCCCCGGAAGATATTTACATAGAAGCTTGCAGAAATTGAGAAAACTTTGAATCGGCTCATACGTGCCAGCGCAAAAACCAAGCCGATGACCATTGAAAGAATTAGTGCAACTATTGAAACGCTGATTGCAGTTAAGAGGCCCTTTAAGAGATCCCATCTGAAATCCCAGACCAGGTGCCACATAAAGTTGATTGGGGCTACGCCGCCTTCTTCTTGTCTAAACATCACAACACTGACCCAATAAATTCTTGAGCTCGCTGGTTTGTGCAATTCTCGAAGAAGTCAGAACCACCAGTGGCAACAATATTTCCAGCTTCCATAAAGATATTTAAGTCACCAATTTCGCGGGCAAAGTTCATCTCATGAGTTACAACAACCATGGTCATTCCTGACTCAGCAAGATTGCGCATAACCGATAAAACTTCGCCTACAAGTTCTGGATCAAGAGCAGATGTGGGCTCATCGAATAACATTAATTCCGGATCTAAACTCAGTGCTCGAGCGATTGCGACACGTTGTTGCTGCCCACCTGAAAGTTGTGAAGGATAATTTGCGGCAAATTTTAAAAGTCCAACTTTATTTAACTCGTGGGCTGCTCGATCTTGAGCTTCACTTAGTGAGCCACCACGAATAGATTTATATGGGAGAGCGAGATTATCTATTGCTGAGAGGTGAGGGAATAAATTAAATTGCTGAAAAACCATTCCAACTTTTCGGCGTAATTCAATTGGCTTCCCACGTTTGCCTTCTTTACCAATAATTCCTGGCCCGAATTCATTTCCCTGGAATTTGATTGATCCAACATCTGGTTCTTCCAATAAGTTCATGCAACGAAGAACCGTGGATTTACCTGACCCAGAAGGTCCGAAAATTACAGCATGGCTTCCTTTAGTAATCTGTAAATCAATTCCATGTAAAACTTCAGTAGTTCCAAAAGTTTTACGAACGCCGGAAAGTTCCATCAGCACATCGTTAGTTGACACTGCAGAAAAATCCTTTCACTCGGCAAGTAAAATTTTGGTGAAATCTGAGGGAAATCTTTACACGAATCGGCTTTTCTTAACAGATTAATTCATTACGAAACTATAACTTTTTCGCGATTACCGCTCGGTAGTTCTCATGGCGAACAAGGGGGGCGAGGCTAGGCTTAAATCGAGCGCTAGAAATTTGAGCCAAACTAAGGGAACCTAGCGGGGTGAGTGAATCCGTTTCGCAACTAGACCGACAAGCCATCGAAGAGCTGGTGCATAAATACTGCTACTTCTTTGATCGCAATCTGCCGCAAGAGTTAGCAGAACTTTTCTCCCAAGATGCAGTAGTGGATTACGGCCCAGAAGTTAATAATTTAATTGGCAGAGCTCAAATACTTGAGATGGTTTCAAAAGGTTTAGCGGAAACTTTTTTAGCGACAAGTCACCACATTTCAAATTTTTTGATTACCTCTCTAAGTAGTGAATCTGCTACCTCTACTTCATATCTCTATGCCTGGCACAAGTATCGCTCGAAAGAAGAGGTTGGACATCTCTGGGGCGGATACGAACATGAATATATAAAGATAGAAGGTCAGTGGTTCATTAAGAAGTTAAAACTCTTTGGAGTTGGAATGCAAGATTTCCACCGAGGCAATATGCATTCGAACGGTAGAAAACAACTCAAATAGCGTCAGCGAATATAAGACGCGCCGTTAACATCGATAGTTGAACCAGTTAGATGGCGGCAAGATCCTGATGAGAGAAAAACTATTAGTTCACCAAGTTCCTCTGGCTGAACCAATTCACCCATGACCAACTGAGATTTCATTGCTTCTTCGCCACCTCTTACGACAGCAGCTAAATCTGACATGCGGGTTTTAACAATTCCAGGTGAAATTATGTAAGCCAGAACTCCCTCTTTAGCAAAATTCTTAGCAATCGTTTGGGTTAGAGCTTTTACTGCGGCTTTAGATGCGGCATATGCGGGGAGTGTTGGAAGCGCGGATCCTCGTTGTCCAGACCAACTAGACATTGAAATTATTACGCCACCTTGAATTTTTCGAAAATGCTCAACCGCTTCTTTCATGATATTTGCTGCTTCAAATACATTGATAGCAAAGGTATCTGCCCAGCCCTTATCCCAAACCTCTGATGTTCCTTCAAATGGGGTTTCAATATTGACTGCTGCATTGTTTACAAAAATATCTATTTTGGGCACAGAGGCAAGAGCTTTCTGCCAGAGAACTCGGCCAGATCCCGCCACTGCTAAATCCTCTTGAATGAAAGTCTTATTTGAATCCGGAATGTTAGCCAAATTATCAATCGCACCTTGCGCGAAAGAACTGTAATGAGCAATCACGTGAGCTCCGGCATAAGCAAGCGATAAAGCCGCAGCAGCTCCGATGCCTCTTGATGCACCTGTGACTAGCGCAGTTTTACCAGTTAAGTCATATGACATTTTATGCCCCACCATCTACTGAAATAAGTTGTCCGGTAATTCCTGAAGATTTTTCGCATGCCAAGAACTCAATTGTATTTATTACTTCATCTTCGGTGGCGATTCTTCCAAGTGCGGTCTGGCTAGCCAACTTCGCAAAATAGTCATCGAGTGAATCACTTCCGCCTTTAAGCCGACTTTCAATTCGCGAAATCAAAGCTTTAGTTGCTATTGGTCCTGGCGCAACTCCATTTACTCTTATTCCATCTCGCCCAAGGTCTAGCGCCGCGGATTTAATAATTCCAAGTGCGGCATGCTTACTCGCAACATATGAAGCGATATTTGGATCACCTTTAATTGAGTTTATAGATCCGGTAATAACGACTGTTCCTGAAGCCTTTTTCAATAACTTTGCACCATGTGAAATGGTCAGAAAGAGCGCATTCACATTGATATCAATTACTTTTTTCCAGTCCCCAAAATTCGTATCAGTAATTCGACTCCAAGCGGGAACAATTCCGGCATTTGCGCATAGAACATCAATTTGTGGATGCAGCTTTGAGATCTCTTCAAATACCTGTGAAACTTCGTTTTCGTTGGTCAAATCGCAGTCGAAATGTTGGACAGTTCCAATTTCTGATTCAGGTTTCTTTAAATCTATTGAAATCACCTGAGCGCCATTTATAACGAATCTGTTAACAATTGCAGATCCAATGCCGGATGAGCCACCTGTTACAACGGCTACTTTGTTAGCCATGTATGTAGCCACATTGCTGTGCGTCATCCGAACCCCTAATTCATATTCAACTTAAATTGAAGCGTACTTATTATTTCACTTTCGCGCTACTACCTTTATGATAGTTGCAACATAAATAGATGGAGTTAAAAGGTGTCAAAATTTCTAGAGCTGCCTCAGGCTATAGAGAGTTATGTGAAAAATGGCGATCTGATTGCCATGGAGGGCTTCACGCACCTGATTCCATTTGCAGCTGGCCATGAAATCATCCGCCAGAAAATAAAAGATTTAACTGCCGTGAGATTAACGCCAGATTTAATTTATGACCAAATGATTGGCGCTGGTTGCATTAAAAAACTTATTTTTTCTTGGGGTGGCAATCCTGGCGTAGGTTCACTACACCGATTTCGAGACGCCTACCAAAGTGGCTGGCCAAACAAAATTGAAATTGAAGAGCACACACATGCTGGGCTCACAAATAGATATGTGGCTGGTGCATCAGGCATTGGCTTTGCAGTTCTTAAGGGTTACTCCGGTTCGGATTTAGTTAATCACACTAAGAACGTTGCCGAGATTAAGTCACCTTTCTCGGATGAAGTCATCACTGCGGTTGCTGCGATCAACCCAGATGTGACAATTCTTCATGCACAGCAGGCTGATAAAGCGGGCAATGTAATGATGTGGGGAATTACTGGAGTAGCAAAGGAAGCGGTATTTGCGGCATCTAAAGTTATTGTCACTGTCGAAGAAGTCGTTGAAAAGTTCGAACCAAAATTTAGTTCAATAATTATTCCAAGCAACTTAATTGATGCGATTGCCGTAGTGCCAAATGGCGCCTGGCCATCTTATGCCTCTGATTTTTATGAACGGGATAACAACCAATACATAGCTTGGGATGATATTTCTAAAGATCGCGAACGATTTACCGAATGGTTGAATAGCGAGATTTATAGCAAAAGTTCGGTAGGTAAATAAAGTGAATTCAACTTGGACCGCCGATGAAATGATGACGATTGCGGCAGCTAGAACACTTAAAGACGGAAACACTTGTTTTGTTGGAATTGGAATCCCAAGCACAGCAGCGATATTGGCCAAGTCGATGCAAGCACCTAATCTGTTTTTGATTTATGAATCTGGAACCGTTAATACCAACCCACAAAAATTGCCGCTCTCTATCGGAGATGGCGAATTAGCAAATCACGCTTTAACTGTTGTTGGGATGCCAGAGATTTTTAACTATTGGTTGCAATCTGGTCGAATCGACGTCGGATTTCTAGGAGCAGCCCAGATAGATAGATTTGCAAATATAAATACAACGTTTATCGGCCAAACTTATGACTCGCCGAAGGTGCGTTTGCCTGGGGCTGGAGGAGCAACAGAGATTGCCGCCTCTTGTAAAGAGGTAGCAATAATTATTAGACAAACAACTAGAACATTTGTGAAACAAGTTGATTTCGTAACTTCAATGGGTTTTGGCGGGGGACCTGGCTCTAGAGGAAAGAATCGTTTACGTGGCGGGGGACCAAGTCGAGTAATTACCGACTTAGGCATTTTGGAGCCTGATCCAGAGACGTTAGAGCTAACTATGACTTATCTTCACCCTGGAGTTGATATTAGTCAGGCGATTGAAAACACAGGCTGGGAATTAAAAGTTTCACCAAATCTTAAAACCACAAAAGCTCCAGAAAAGTCCGAGCTAGATAAAGTTAGAGCCTTAGTTAGTACATCTGATAAGTAAATTAAGGCTTAACAATTCTTTCGAATAACTTATTTAGCTTCATTAAAGCCAAATCACGTTTTTCGGTATTTTTCTCCCATTGCGCATCAGGAAGTTTATTTTCAATATCACTTGCTACGCGTTCTACTAGCTCTTGATCCCACGGATCGTTCTGACCACGCTCTTTACCCATTTCAAAGTAACTCTTGCCCATTCGAGCAACATGGGCTCTAATTCCACCGCGAACATTTAAAGCTGATGTTGCGAATGGCCCAACTATCGACCAACGTTTACCTAAGCCCTCTGTGACAATCAAATCTAGATCAGTTGGTGAAATTACGCCGTCTCGCACTAAGCAATATGCTTCGCGCAGAATCGCACCTTGAAGTCGATTAAAAACAAAACCTTGTGGCTCGTTATTTACGCGGATTGGGATAATTCCAACCTTTGTCAGCAATTGCGTGCAGGTATTTATAGCGGCATCTGAAGTGAATTTTGCCGGGACAACTTCAGCAATTGCGATTAAATATGGGGGATTGCCCGGGTGGACAACTAGGCATCTCTCGTTCGATGAAATATCTGAAGCGAATTCACTTGGTCGAAGCGCCGATGAAGAACTAGCGAGAATTGCATCCGGTTTGGTAAGCCCCGCTAATTTTGTGAAAAGTTCTCGCTTAACTTCTACATTTTCAGGTCCACATTCCTGGACATAGTCAGCGTCCACCAATGCTTCTGATAAATCTAGAGTTGTATCAATCCTTGCCAAAATTTCTTTAGGAGATTGGGTAAGTAGATCATTTTCTGCCAGTAATTCGAGGCGCGCTTTAACCTGGATTTCAAAGTTTCGCAGCGCAGCCTCTTCGATATCAAATACTTTTACCTGATAGCCAGCCCGAGCAAAAACAATTGCCCAGCCAATTCCAATACTGCCTGAACCAATTACTGAAAACTTTGGATCAGACAATTAAATCCACCACGAAATCAATTAGTAATTCCGTATTTGCGTTTATATGCGCGCCAAGTTGTAGCCCATTTCGCAGGATCACTTAAGTTAGTTGAGTTCTGCTTATGAACAACTTGGTTGTGAGGTGAAGATTTAACTAACTCTGGATTGGTTCTTGCCTCATTACAAACTGTTTCAAGAACGTCAATCCAGTAGTCGATATCTTCAACTGACCACAATTCGCCAGCTTCTGGAGTGAATGGTTCTGGGATAAACCAAGGTTCGTGGCTTAACCAGTAAGCATCGACACCGTAATCAGTCATTCGGTTCTGAACATCTAAACAAGAAACACCAGTATCGGCAGTTAATTCACCCAAACTGTATCGAGTCATTTCCAGGCGACGCCCCTTCACATCTGGCATACCCTTTGTAATTCCAGGAATCTCAAGAAGTCTTTTCTCCATATAGTTGTTAGCAAGCACCGAAATATTTGCTGCATCTCGTAAACCTTCGATACCCATAGATCTGGTCCAAGAATATGCGCGAATAACTGTCGGAATATTTCCTAAGAATTCACGGATTCGGCCAACGCTATTTTCGCCGCCTTCTTTTAGGTAGAACGTTCCATCCGCATTTGTTTCTACAGTTGGACCAGGTAAGAATGGAATTAATTTTTCATTACATCCATATGCTCCGACAGCTGGACCGCCGCCGCCCTTTGGACCACCAAAAGTTTTGTGAAGCATATACATACAAGCATCGAATCCAATTTCAGCTGCCCGAATTCGAGTCATTACGCCGTTGAAGTTCGCGTGATCATAGAAACACAAACCGCCAGCTTCATGAACAATCTTTACCCACTCTTTAATATGTGGGTTATAGATTCCAATATCGTCTGGATTATTTACCATCAAAGCTGCAGTGCGCTCAGAGACAACGGCCTTCAAAGCTTCAACTGATGGGAAGCCATCATCTTCTAGGGCCAGGGTAATAATTTTGAATCCGGCAGCAGCTGCAGTAGCAGGATTACATGGATGTGCTTGCGCAGTTGTGATGATTTCATTTCGTTGTGCTAATTCACCGCGAGATGCGTGATAGGCGCGAGTAATACAAGCTTGAGTGTAGGCAGCATCAGCGCCACCACCTGCTTGGAATACGAACTTATCGAGACCAGATAATTTGCGAAGTAGATGATCGAAACGATTAACAACTTCCAAGATTCCTTGCATAGTTTCTGGATCTTGATGAGGATGCATCTCAGCAACAAATGGTTGGTAAACAATTCGCTCATTCACCCTTGGGTTGTATTTCATGGTGCAAGTACCGAACAAGCTGATACCCATCATGCCAAGTGTTTGTTGAGATAAATGTAAATAATGGCGTTGCACTTCAAATTCCGAGAGTTCTGGAAGATTAAGCGGGTTTGCTCGCTTCATACCAGCTGGCAATAAATCTAGTGCGCTACCAACAGCTTCAGCTATTTTGCTCTCGGTCTTTGGTGCAATTGATCCACGGCGACCGGTTTGACCCATCTGCATAACAAGTGGTTCGTCCCAGACCGGAGCGTGATATTTACGAATCTTTGACTTAATCATTTTGTTACCTCCTTCAGCGCACTTACTAAGGCATCTAGATCTTCCAAGGTATGAATTTCTGTTACGCAATAAAGCGCAGATTCACCTAAATTAGGGAAGTCTTTAGAAAGGTCTTTTCCGCCAAAGATTTTCTTGGCGAGAAGTGATTTATTGATTTGCGAGACTTTCTTCTTGGTTCCATCAAAGTTCACAACGAATTCTTTAAAGAATCCAGATGGCCAAGTCACGGTTACTCCTGGAATTTCTGCAATTTTCTTTGCCGCATAGTGACTGCGCTGGAGAATAGTTTTTCCAAGTTCGGCGAAGCCATTCGGTCCAAGTAGCGCCATATAAGTTGCGTTAGCGACAGTCCAGAGATAAACCGAGTTACCAGTCCAATCTTTTCCGTGCTCTCTAGAACCGTAAGACGATTGTTCAAAGAGGGTTAGGCCAAATGCCATTTCTCCAGG
>CAEZYS010000022.1_pt1 | contig 9402 bp, 11 predicted proteins | sample 7265571 | NCBI WGS metagenome assembly CAEZYS01 (sample SAMEA6813942, study PRJEB35770) | uncultured Actinomycetes bacterium | biome: Freshwater; feature: Freshwater reservoir; material: water | place: Czech Republic | collected 2017-04-14 | depth 30m m | reverse complement strand
GCTTCATAGCGCGGTAGTTGAAATCATTATTAAAAAGGGTGCTCGTGTCCGTTACACGACAATTCAGAACTGGTCTAATAACGTTTACAACCTAGTTACAAAGCGCGCAATGTGTGCTGAAGGCGCAACTATGGAATGGATCGATGGAAATATCGGATCTAAAGTAACTATGAAATATCCAGCTGTTATGTTGATGGGTCCACACGCAAAGGGCGAAACTCTTTCAATCGCTTTTGCTGGCGAAGGACAACATCAAGATGCCGGTGCAAAGATGGTTCACGCGGCTCCGTATACATCTTCGACAATCATTTCGAAATCGGTCGCACGTGGTGGCGGAAGAACTTCTTATCGCGGCCTGGTACAGATCAATGAAGGTGCGCATCATTCAAAGTCAACTGTTAAGTGCGACGCACTGCTCGTTGATTCAATATCTAGATCAGACACATATCCTTATGTTGATGTTCGAGAAGATGACGTCTCGATGGGTCACGAAGCGACAGTTTCAAAAATCAGCGATGATCAACTTTTCTATCTGATGTCACGTGGCTTAGGTGAAGATGAAGCGATGGCGATGATTGTTCGTGGATTCATCGAACCAATTGCTCGAGAACTTCCTATGGAGTATGCCCTTGAACTAAACCGTCTGATTGAAATGCAGATGGAAGGTGCTGTCGGTTAATGAGCACTTTAACCACGAACTATTTAGCTCCAACCGGCAGGGAAGAAGCTTGGCGCTTCACTCCGCTGGCAAGAGTTGGCGGACTTTTGGATTCTGCCGTTTCTATCTCCAGTGTAAATAGCATCGGAGTCGTAAACACCCAAAGCGGTGTGAAGCTTTCAATTAAGAGCGCAACTGATCTACCAGCTATTTCGATCAGTGAAGATTTGGCAACCGTAAGAGCGCGGGAGATTGTGACCGAAGTTTCACATATTGAAGTGGGCGCAAATGTTCAGCTAGAACAACCTCTTCTTTTGGAGCGCACTAACTTAAATGGAAAACCTCAAGCTTCGCGAACCTTAATTTCTTGTGGCGCTAATTCGCATTCAACAATTATTCTAAATAACTCGGGTGATGCAATCTTGTCGGATGAAATTGAATTCGATGTTGCGCCAGGTGCGACTTTAACTTTCGTCTCGCTTCAGGAATGGAGCGCAAGTGCAATTCATCTTGGACGTCAACACGCAATCATTGCTAAGGATGCAACTTTCAATTCAGTAGTTGTAACTGTAGGTGGTTCGCTGGTTCGCTTGTTACCAACCGTTGAATACAGCGGCCCAGGATCTAGTGCGGACTTGCAGGGTTTGTATTTTGCAACCGATGGCCAACATTTAGAACATCGTCTTCACGTCGATCACAATGTCCCTAATGCCAAGAGTCGTGTTAATTACAAAGGCGCACTTGCTGGTGACAAAGCGCATACGGTATGGATTGGCGATGTTTATATTCGTTCTAACGCAGAGGGCACTGATACTTACGAGCTAAATCGTAACTTGCTCCTCTCTGACGGAGCCCGAGCTGATTCAGTTCCAAACTTAGAAATTGAAACTGGCGAGATTGTCGGCGCCGGTCATGCGAGTACGACTGGTCGCTTCGATGATGAGCAGCTTTTCTATTTATCATCGCGAGGTATTCCAGCAGAGGTTGCACGTCGTCTAGTTATTCGCGGTTTCTTCGCCGAAATCGTGGGCAAGATTAAAGATGAAGAATTAGAAAATCGTCTGATGGATCGAATTGATGCAGAACTTGCAAAGGTTGGTGCGTAATGGCGAATATTTCATTTGATTCACTCGTGGATAGCAAGCCGGTAAAGATTGACTTAAATGGAACCCCAGTGTGCGTTACTCGAATCGGGGACGAAGTTTTTGCAATCGCCGATACTTGTTCGCATTCAGAGGCATCGCTTTCTGAGGGTGACGTAACCAATTACAAGGTTGAGTGTTGGCTGCACGGAGCAGAATTTGATTTGCGAACCGGAGAAGTTGCGACGCCACCAGCATCAATTCCAGTTGAAACTTTTGAAGTTACTCGCAACGGCGATGAATTAACTATTTCCAGCAGAAAATCTGCAGAAGGCTAAGGGGAGAAGATGAGCACACTAGATATCAAGGGGCTACAAGTATCAGTAGCAACAGAAACTGGATTTACCGAAATTCTTAAAGGCGTAGATTTAACTATCAAGTCTGGTGAAACCCATGCAATCATGGGACCAAATGGTTCTGGTAAATCAACTCTTGCCTATTCAATTGCGGGCCATCCGAAATACACAATCACAGGTGGATCTGTAACACTCGATGGCGTAGATGTTTTAGCGATGTCAGTAGATGAGCGGGCAAAGGCGGGGTTGTTCCTTGCAATGCAATACCCGGTAGAAGTTCCTGGTGTATCAGTGACGAATTTCTTGCGAACCGCAGCAACCGCTATTCGCGGGGAAGCGCCAAAGGTTCGAACTTGGGTTGGCGAAGTAAAGGAAGCCATGAAGTCTCTCAATATGGATCCGAACTTCGCTGAACGTAATGTCAACGAGGGATTTTCTGGTGGCGAAAAGAAGCGTCATGAAATTCTGCAACTAGAACTTCTAAAACCAAAATTCGCGATTCTAGATGAAACTGATTCCGGATTAGACGTCGATGCCCTTCGAATTGTTTCAGAGGGTGTCAATCGTGTTAAGGGAAACAGTGATTTAGGAATCATGTTGATCACCCACTACACCCGAATATTGCGTTACATAAAACCTGATTTTGTTCACGTCTTTGCCGCCGGAAAGATTGTCGAAGAGGGTGGACCAGAATTAGCTGACAAGCTAGAAGAGAAGGGTTATGCAGAGTACACAACTGCATAATTAATGAAACCTATGTTTTCCCCAGCAGAGATTCGGAAAGATTTTCCAATCTTCTCCAAAGTCGTGCGCGGAGGAAATCGTCTGGTTTATTTGGATAGCGGTGCCACAAGTCAGAAGCCTCGTCAGGTTTTAGATGCCGAACGAAACTTCTACGAACAGAACAATGCGGCAGTTCACCGAGGTGCGCACCTTCTTGCCGAAGAGGCGAGCATTGCCTACGAAGGCGCAAGACAAGTCCTTGCTAGTTTTCTAAATGCAGAATTAGATGAAGTAATTTTCACTAAGAGTGCGACCGAAAGTATCAATGCACTTGCATACTCTTTCGGTAACAGCACAAATGGTTCTCGCTTTGCATTAAAACCAGGTGATCGAATTGTGGTTTCAGAATTAGAACATCATGCAAATCTGATTCCTTGGCAACAACTGGCTAAGCGCTCCGGAGCCGAATTAGTCTGGTTTTCTGTTGATCCAGAGGGTCGCTTGGATCAGAGCAACCTCGATGAATTGATCAATGCATCGACCAAAATAGTTGCAATTACTCATCAATCCAATGTGCTTGGAACGATAGTTCCATTAAAGGATATTGTTTCAAGAGCGCACGCAGTTGGCGCAGTTGTTGTTCTAGATGCGTGTCAATCAGCACCCCATTTTGCAATTGATGTGAAAGCACTAGACATTGATTTTCTTGCATTCTCTGGGCATAAGGCACTTGGTCCAACAGGTATCGGAATTTTGTGGGGGCGAAGTGAATATCTAAATGAGATGGAACCTTTCTTAACGGGTGGCTCGATGATTGAATCTGTAACAATGACAGAAGCTAAATGGGCACCATCACCTAAGCGATTTGAAGCTGGAGTTCCAAATATGGCGCAGGCAGTTGGCTTTGCAGCCGCAATAAATTACTTGAACGATTTGGGAATGGATAATGTTGCAAAGCACGAGCACGAACTGACTGCTTATGCTCTTGATAAATTCTTGCAGTTGGAAAAAGTTGAAGTAATCGGTCCCAAGAACAATATTGATCGTGGTTCGGTTATATCTTTCACTATAGAAGGAATTCATCCTCATGATGTTGGACAGGTGCTAGATCAATATGGTGTTGCCGTTCGAACCGGTCACCATTGTGCTTGGCCTCTTATGCGCAAGCTGGGACTTGTCGGAACTACAAGAGCCTCGTTCTACGTTTACAACGATGAAGCTGATGTTGATGTTCTCATAGATTCAATTCTCGAAGCTCAGAAATATTTCAAGGTTTAATATGGAACTCGATTCGTTATACCAAGAAGTGATTCTGGATCACTATAAACACCCATTAAATAAGAAGTTGAGTCCTACTTTCTCAGCGCAGGTTCATCACGTTAACCCGAGTTGTGGCGATGAAATTACGTTGAATGTGAATATTTCGGATGGAGTAGTAACGAGCGTTACCTGGGATGGTGTTGGTTGCTCTATTTCACAGGCAAGCACATCGATTGCGAGCGATTTAATGACCGGTAAGAATTTGGATGAAGCGCTCAAAATCGTCGAATCCTTCTCTGACTTAATGAGCAGTAAGGGAACCAAGGCTGGCGATGAAGATATTCTTGAAGATGGCGTAGCGCTAGCTGGTGTTTCTAAGTTCCCGGCTCGTATAAAATGTGCGCTATTAGGGTGGATGGCTTTTAAAGATGCTGCAATTCAGAGTTCGAAAAACTAAGGAGAAAAATGAGTAGCGCGAATACAACTTTAGATGACATAACTGAAGCCATGAAAGATGTGATTGATCCTGAGCTAGGAATCAATGTGATTGATTTGGGCTTAGTTTATGACATGCGCCTTGATGAAAATAATGTTGCAATTCTAGATATGACACTCACTTCAGCTGCTTGCCCGCTGCAAGATGTGATTGAAGATCAAACTCATCAGGTCTTGGCTGACATTACTTCAGATGTAAAAATCAACTGGGTCTGGATGCCACCTTGGGGTCCAGGAAAGATTTCTGATGATGGTCGTGAACAATTGCGTGCGATTGGGTTCACGGTTTAATTAGTGTCAATGCATGGCCAATGGATGGCCTTAAGATCGATGAGTTCGGACCAATCGGTCAAGAATCAGAAACTCAAAGCAGGAACTCTTAAGCGAATCTTTAGTTTTGCTCTGCCTTATCGTAAGTTCTTAACGATTTTTATCGGCACAGTAGTTATTGATGCTGTATTGGTAGTAGCAACACCACTTCTCTTGCGTTCACTTGTTGATGATGGCGTGGTTCCGGGTCGCCCAGAAGTTGTTACAAGACTTGCACTAATTGTCGCTGCGCTGGCTATTGCAGATGCAGCTTTCAGCATGTTGGGTAGATGGTTCTCAAGTCGCATCGGCGAAGGCTTAATTTACGATTTAAGAAGTCAGGTCTTCGAGCACGTGCAGAAACAATCAATCGCATTTTTTACAAGAACTCAAACTGGTTCACTTATTTCACGAATCAATAGCGATGTAATTGGCGCCCAACAGGCATTCACATCGACACTTTCTGGAATTGTAAGTAATTCGCTAACTCTGCTTTTGGTTGTAATTGCAATGCTTACGCTCTCTTGGCAGATAACTTTAGTGTCTCTAATCCTGCTTCCAGTTTTCATTATCCCGACAAAATGGATAGGTCGACAACTCGCAAATTACACCAGACAATCTTTTGACTTGAACGCCGAAATGTCCTCAACTATGACGGAAAGATTTAATGTTTCCGGCGCACTTTTGGTTTCGCTATACGGAGATCGGATTTCTGAGGGTAAGAATTTTCGAGGCAAAGCCCGACGCGTTGCAGACATGGGTATAAAGATTGCGATGCTCAATCGCGTGTTCTTCATAGCAATGACCTCGGTGGCTGCAATCGCTACTTCTTTCGCCTACGGAATTGGTGGACACTTAGCAATCAACAGAGAAATCACTATTGGAACCTTGCTTGCGATTACAGCACTTCTTGCTCGCCTTTATGGACCGCTAACTTCGCTTTCCAATATTCGAGTTGATGTTATGTCAGCTCTTGTGTCCTTTGAACGAGTGTTTGAAGTTCTGGATCTAAAGCCCATGGTCACTGATCCAGCCATTCCAATTCCGATTCCAAAAACTATGCCAACAATCGAATTCTCCAAGGTGAGCTTTACCTATCCAAAAGCTAACGAGATATCTATTGCCTCCTTAGAAGGCGCATCAGTCGGGGAGACAAATGAGAACGAATCTGTTTTGGCAGGAGTTTCTTTCATCTGTAAACCAGGAACGCTAACTGCAATTGTTGGCCCATCAGGCGCTGGTAAGAGCACAATCTCTGGCCTATTGCCCAGACTCTATGATGTAACAGAGGGTTCGATATCGATTAACGGAGTTGATGTTCGAGACACAACGATTTTGGAACTTCGATCCCTGATTGGAATCGTCACACAAGATTCACACATGCTTCACGAGAGCATCGCCGAAAATCTTCGCTATGCAAAGGTAGATGCAACAGAAATTGAAATGTGGGCTGCATGCGATTCGGCTCAAATTGGTGAATTCATCCGAACACTTCCAAATGGTTTAGACACTGTAGTTGGTGAGCGAGGACATAGATTATCGGGTGGTGAAAAGCAACGCTTAGCGATTGCACGATTGTTGTTGAAGAAGCCCCAAATAGTTGTGTTAGATGAGGCAACCGCGCATCTAGATTCCGAGAACGAAGCATTGGTTCAGAACGCTCTTGCGACAGCGCTATCTGGAAGAACAAGCATTGTTATTGCGCACCGACTTTCAACAATTGTTCATGCAGATCAAATTTTGGTGTTAGAAAATGGGCGAATAGTTGAATCTGGAAAGCATGATGAACTGGTTGCCAAAGGCGGTTTATATTTCGACCTTTACCAAAGACAATCTCTTGGTTTCACGGAACAATAAGAATCTTCCAATAATGGCAAGTAGTGCGAAGGCTAGCCATTGAATTCCATACGCATAATGCGGACCATTCGATAGTTCTGGTAATTCGATTTCGGTTAGCGGTTTAACTTTTCCATCAGGGCTGCCAAGCAGATCAAGGTAATAAGCGTTTGCTTCAACGCCTTGAAGCTTGGCGATTGATTCAGGTTTCTCGCTCGAGACTCTAGTTACAAAGAAGGATCCTTGGAGTTGGCGACTGAGGTTTTCCGATCTGATGCGAGCAGTTATTTCCAAGTTTCCACTTGCAACCGGCTCAACAACTGGCGGGGTAGCAGCATTGGGACCAGCAGCCACCCAACCGCGATCCACCCAGAAGTTTTCGCCATTGTTAGCTTTAAATAAGGTCAGAACTTCAAAACCAAACTTTCCCTCATAGTATCGATTGCGGACAAGCTCTTGTTTATCTTGAGAAAAACTACCCTGCAAGGTTACTTTGCGCCATTGATTGTTAACGGGATCTAAGTTTGCGATGTCAGACATAGAAAGACTAGGCAAATTTAAGTTAGATGCAATGATCTTATTTGTGGCTGATTGATTAGCGCCTCTATTAAATTGCCATTGGGCCGCGAATAAACATCCGGCAACTAAGGCCAGTGCTACTAAACTCTGAAGAAGTGATACCAGACTGAGAAAGCGCTTCACCGGCTAGTTGCTTCCGATTTCCTTCGGACCTTTGTTTAGCACAGTTGCTTGGCCCTTAATGCTTTCGCGACCGGCATTTGCTACAACAACGGCAATGTATGGAAGTACTACTGCGCCAAACAATGCAATCCAGCGATATGGACTCGGTAAAACAACTGCGAGAATAAAGCAAGCTGTTCGGATCATCATAGAAATAAAATATTTGCGGGCCCGAGAAGATTGATCAACTGAAAGTGGCTGTCCCACATTAGAAATCGACGCCGAAACGGATTTCGCTGGACCCTCTGGATTTGTTGCCATAGGTCAACTCTATGCGGATGAGCAGAAAATTTCGCGTTGGCTTCAGTGTGGATATCTGGCTACGCAGTAGTAACAGGTAAGTTTCTCCCATGACATCTGATTTGAAAGTTGCGTTGATTACAGGCGGCAACCGGGGAATTGGCCTTGCGATAGCGAATAAGTTTAAATCCGATGGCTATCAGGTTGTTATTACTCATCGCTCAGGTTCTGCTCCTGAAGGTTTTGAATCGGTAGTTATGGATGTTGCAGATTCCGAAAGTGTTAATTCAGCTATATCAAGGATCGAAGCAAAATTTGGCAAGATAGATGTTTTGGTGGCCAACGCTGGAATAACCAAGGATGGCTTAGTCATGCGCATGAGTGACGAAGATTTCGAATCGGTGATTAATACAAATTTGAATGGTGCTTTTAGAGTAGCCCGCGCTTGCACTAGAGGAATGATGAAGCAGAAATCGGGTCGAATGATTTTCATTGGATCAGTAGTTGGAATGTTAGGTTCTGCTGGTCAAGTTAATTATGCAGCGACCAAAAGTGGGTTAATTGGCATGGCACGGAGTTTTGCTCGCGAACTTGGCAGTCGTGGAATCACGGCGAATGTCGTAGCGCCTGGCTTTGTAGAAACCGAAATGACGGCAGTTCTCGACGAAAAGAGAAAGGCTGAAATTAGCGCAGCCGTTCCACTTGGAAGATTCAGTTCAGCGCAAGAAATCGCAGGAGTGGTTGCTTTCTTAGCCTCGCCTGAGGCAAGTTATATAACCGGTGCAGTAATTCCGGTAGATGGCGGATTAGGAATGGGGCACTAATGGGAATCCTGGCGGGCAAGAATATTTTGGTAACAGGTGTTTTAACAGAATCCTCAATCGCTTTTCATATTGCCAGAATTGCTCAAGAAGAGGGAGCGAATGTTCTCCTGACCTCTTTCGGTCGAGCACTTAGTATCACAAATCGGATTGCAACTAGATTGCCTAAGCCGGCTCCGGTTCTGGAATTGGATGTCACAAGTGTTGAACATTTAGATCGACTGGCCGCGTTAGTTAAAGAGCATCTGCCACATTTAGATGGAGTTGTTCATTCAATTGGGTTTGCTCCTGAGGCTGCCCTTGGTGGAAATTTTCTAAACACAACTTGGGAAGATGTTGCGACCGCAGTTCATGTTTCTACATTCTCATATAAATCTTTAGCAATGGCTTGTAAGCCACTTTTCAACAGCGAAGCTGGCGCATCAATTGTTGGCCTAACTTTCGACGCAACTGTTGCTTGGCCAAAGTATGACTGGATGGGTGTAGCTAAGGCAGGCCTGGAATCTGCAAACCGATATTTGGCACGAGATCTCGGGTCAGAAAATATTCGCTGCAACTTGATTGCGGCCGGGCCTATTAAAACCATGGCAGCCAAATCAATTCCCGGTTTCCAAGAATTTGAAGAAGTTTGGAATCAAAGGGCACCGTTGTTCTGGGATGTTGCAGATCCAGTCCCGGCAGCCCAAGGGGCAGTAGCCCTGCTCTCGCCATTTTTCCCAAAAACCACAGGTGAAATCATCCATGTAGACGGGGGAGTTCACGCGATCGGTAGCTGATTTCTGGATACCGAGATCCTGAGGTAGCCTTGCGCAATCAAGTGGAGCTAGTCGCTCCCACCTTTATTGCTTCGGCGAATTGGTCATTACAGGTTTTTAAACCTG
>CAEZYS010000021.1_pt1 | contig 9411 bp, 9 predicted proteins | sample 7265571 | NCBI WGS metagenome assembly CAEZYS01 (sample SAMEA6813942, study PRJEB35770) | uncultured Actinomycetes bacterium | biome: Freshwater; feature: Freshwater reservoir; material: water | place: Czech Republic | collected 2017-04-14 | depth 30m m | reverse complement strand
TGGCCGTCATCGCGTTAATACCAAATTGGTGGCAGAAAACTTGGGCGTTACTAAGTTGCACCGCGTAGATGCCGATTACGTAAAAGAGAAATCAGGTTTCTCAATTGGCGGCGTATCCCCAGTTGGCTGGATCAGCCCAGCAACTATTTTGATCGACGAAGCTCTAAATGACTATGACGTTGTCTGGGCTGCAGCCGGTCATCCACATTCGGTTTATCCCACAACATTTGCGGAATTGCTTGATTGCACTGGCGCTAGACCAATGGTTGTTGGGGATTAATGGTTGTCTTAGTTTATTTCTGGAAGCTAAATTTGCGGTCAGTTCCTTTCGCTATTTTGCATATGGCATTGGATCGTTTAAGTCTTAAGCGAAATAAGAAGATAACTTTCTTTAAATCTTTAGGAACCGGCAAGGGCGAAACTTTCACTCCCAATGATGCTGATGCAAAGCAATGGGGCCTTTTGGTTGTAATTGATTCGAAGGAAGTCGATACCTTTGACTCGTCCCGATTAATCAAAAGCTGGCGCAGGATTTCGATTTCAGAATATCGAGCGATTTTGCAGCCAATTTCTTCTCATGGTCTTTGGTCAAAGCGCGAACCATTTAGTCAGAATCAGATTTCTGATTGGAAGGGTCCGGTTGCAGCAATCACAAGAGCAAGAATTAAGTGGTCTATGAACTCTAAGTTTTGGCGAGCAGTCCCACCTGTAACAGTGAGTTTGAAATCTTCACCAGGATTGCTAAGTGCAATTGGAATTGGTGAAGCACCGATCGGGCTTCAGGGCACATTCTCCAGATGGGAATCTGGGGCTGCGCTTAGAACTTTTGCCTATCAGGGTCCGGCACATATCGCAGCAATTGCGGCAACAAAAGATTTGGATTGGTATGCCGAAGAACTCTTCGCTCGCTTTGCCATTATTCAAGAGCATGGTGGCTTCTAGCCTGACTTAAGGCAGAATTCTCCTATGTCCATTCGCCAATATCGCCCGAGAAATAATCGGCGCCGAGGAATTTCAGCGAATCAGAGTGCGGGTTTAATTCTACTTTTTGCATTCACAGTATCATTTCAAATTGCTTACCCCCTAGTTTCGGGAGATGCACTTAGATATGTAACAATCTTTTTTGTAATTTCTGGCGCCCTATTGATGCTTGTTCATTCTTTTTTATCTTATGGATTTAAATACTTTGCAATTTTCGGAAGCACGACTTTTATCTTCGCACTCTTAGTTGAAATTCTTGGAAGCAAAACTGGCTGGCCATTTGGAACTTACGCATACGATGATTCATTAGGATTCAAAATTGCTGGCGTTCCAATGATAGTTCCATTGGCTTGGATAATGATGGCCCACCCCGTTTTGATAGCTGCTAGAAAAACTCTTCCAAGCTGGGCATTTTTATATGGTGGCGCTGGATTAATGGTTTGGGATCTCTTCTTGGATCCTCAAATGGTTGCAGTTGGAAAATGGGAATGGGATGTAGTTGGGCCACACGTTCCCTTTCAACCAGAGATTCCACTTTCGAATACCGCGGGTTGGCTATTTGCCGGAATGGGATTGATGGCGCTATTAAATTTAATTTTGCCAAAAGAACGGCGCAAAGCTGGAGTCAATTCAACTATCCCCGATTTGTTCTTGGCCTGGACACTTTTCTCATATGTAGTTGGCAATCTCTTCTTCTTTGACCGCCCAGGTGTGGCGCTCTTTGCTGGTGCTGCCTTCACTATCTGGGCAGTTCCATATTTGTTTGTAATTTCATTCGGTAAGCCCGACCTACTTAAGTAAATGATTGAATTCTGGCTCTGCGCAATTGCGCTAATTATTACCGTTGCCAATGTTGTGAGCATGCGGGTGGTGGGTTTGCGAGGCGCGGCAAATGTCAGTGATTCGATTGATGTGCTAATTCCTATGCGCAATGAAGAAGAGAATGTTGAAGGTTGTTTGAAGTCTATCTTAAATAGTGAACTACTTGAAAACAGCAAAGTTTTTGTATTAGACGATGGCTCAACAGATCAAACTGGGCAACTAATAAGTGAGTTTAAGGTCAATAAATTAATCGGAACGCAGCCGCCGGCAGGTTGGCTTGGCAAACTATGGGCCTGTCACAACCTTTCACAAAATGGTTCTGGAAAGTATTTAGTATTTATCGATGCCGATGTTCGGCTTCACCCATATGCAATTGCATCTGCCATAACAAAAATGAATAGTTTTGGCTGGGATTTCATCTCACCATATCCAAGACAGATTGCAGGTTCTTTTCTAGAAAAGTTAATCCAGCCACTTCTGCAGTGGTCGTGGCTTGCGAGTGTTCCGCTTCGACTAGCCGAAAAGTTTCCAAACCGTTCCATGACTATTGCAAATGGTCAATTCTTTATTGTGAATCGCGCTGCATATGAGAAATCTGGTGGTCATGCCGCAATACCCGGTGAGGTTTTGGATGATCTAGAACTTGCCAGACTTTTGGTTAGCCAAGGCTTCAAAGGCGGTGTCGCTGATGGAAGTTCGGTAGCAAGTTGTCGGATGTATAAAAATAATTCACAATTAATCGATGGTTACACCAAATCACTTTGGAAAGCATTTGGTGGTCAGCTTGGAACTATCGTTGCAATTCTTCTTCTATTTTTTACCGGTATCTCGCCATACCTAGGTATTGGCGCTCCTGCTTCATTTATTTTTCTATCAAGAGTTCTTTCTGCAATTAAGACAAGATCTAATCCGGCTTATGCGCTCTTGCACCCAATTTCAATCGTCATCCTGCTTTACTTGATTGTTCTTTCATCAATGCGAAAGTCTCGGGGAACTTTGACCTGGCGTGGCCGGGGGCTTGCTTAAATGTCAAAAGTAATTGTTATAGGTGCCGGAATTGGTGGCATGTCTGCAGCTGCGCGATTAGCAAAAGCCGGTCATGATGTAACAATTTTTGAAAGCAATGATCGCACCGGTGGAAAATGTCAGACTAGATGGGTCGGTGACTACGCATTCGATACCGGGCCTTCCCTCCTAACTCTGCCAGCTGTTTATCGAGATTTATTCTTGAAAACCGGAAAACGAATTGAGCATGTTCTAGATATCCAGCCAGTTGATCCTGCTTTTGAATACACCTTTGCTGATGGTGTTCGAATAGTTTTTCCAAATCTTTCACTTAAGGGCGTATGTGATTCGATAGAAGAAGTGCTCGGTAAAGAAGCAGGCGATCAATGGCATAACTTGATGCAGCGTGCCGAACATATGTGGGACGTTTCTCGCGGACCTTTTGTCGAGTCAGAATTAAAGTCGATTAGAAGCCTGATTGCGAAGAAGGGCTTTCTGTCTGATCTTCGATTGATCTCACCTTTAACCTCACTTCGTTCTCTGACTTCTAGATACACAAAGAATCCATATCTACAGAAGATTGTTGATAGATACGCAACTTACTCAGGTTCTGACCCACGCAAAGTTCCAGCAGTTCTTCTGACCATTGCTTTCGTTGAAACTTCTTTCGGAGCTTGGCATATCAAAGGTGGTATCGGCCAACTTTCTGTGGCACTAGAAAATCGATGCCGTGAACTTGGTGTCAAAGTTGAATTAAATTCACCAGTAACAAGAATTACTCACCAAGGATCTAAAGCAACCGGAGTCGAAGTAAATGGGCAGATAATTGCCGCTGATTTTGTGGTCGCCAATGCTGATGCTGAACTTGTTTACAACAAATTACTTCCGCCAGATTTAGGAGCGGTTAAATCAGAGCGCAGAAAGTTGGCAAGTGCAAGTAAATCACTTGCCGGTTTCTCACTTCTCTTAGGATTAGATAACAGCAAGTTATCGGGACCTGCCCCAGAGATGAAGCATCACAATGTTTATTTTCCGGAAGATTATGATGCTGAATTCGATGATATCTTCCAGAAAAAGATTCCGGTAAATGACCCAACGATTTATATCTGTGCCCCAAATGATTCAGAAATGATTAAAGGTTCAAACAAAGAAGCATGGTTCGTCTTAGTAAACGCACCAAGACATGACCCTGGTTCTGGGTGGGATTGGAACAAGGGATCTGCGGAATACGCAGCAAAAATAATTACAAGACTTGACCAACTGGGGCTAAAAGTTTCGGAACGGTTAGATGTTATGGAATATTCAACTCCAGCAGATTTAGAGAACAGTGTCGGCGCTCCAGGTGGATCTATCTATGGAACATCTAGCAATGGTGCGCGGTCAGCATTCTTGCGGGCAAGAAATACTTCACCACTGAAGAATTTATATTGTGTTGGCGGTTCTGCTCATCCAGGCGGTGGGCTTCCACTTGTCGGCATCAGCGCAGAGATTGTTGCCGAAGCAATAGGCAAAGCTAGTTCGTAAGTCGCTTGTAAAGACTTCTGGTCAATTGCGAGAGTGCGGTTATCTGCATTGCTACCCAAACTACTGAGATGGCTATGGTGAATTCGAATCCCACAAGGTTTGCGATGATCGCAATAAAGATAAGACTTGCTCGCACTGGACGCTCGCAAATAGTCACGATTCCTACTTCGCTATATCCAAGTCCACCTGCTCTTGCCCGCAAATATTCTTGAACATAAGTTGCAAGTAGCGCAATGAATATCAAGATTGCCGGTGCCCCCAGTTTATAAAGTGCAAGAGCCCAGAAAACTTCAGAAACTCGATCTACAAAGGAATCAGTGAATGCGCCGAACTTAGAAGTCTTTTGCTGCAAGATTGCAAGTGAACCATCAATTCCATCAAAGAATAATGAGAGAACCAGAAACAAGGCTGCAAGCCAGCTATTAGCAAATTGCCAGAGTGCGATTGCAAAGAATAATCCCGCAAAAGTTAATAGGTCTGGAGTGATTCTTAATCTTGCGAAAAATTTGGCGCTGGTAAATGAAATCTGCAGCCAAGTTTTAACTACTCCCTCAATCTTTGCGCCACCATGCAATTTTGACCAGGTTGCAAAAAACTCTTTCTTATCCACGTGCAGTAATCCCTAGGTTTGCACAAATTTCTAACGTTGGCGCAGCGGTATTCATTGTGTAAAAATGTAAACCTGGAACTTTTAGCGCGATCATTTCTTCACAGAGTTTTGTTGCCAACTCAACTCCAGCTTTTCGCACCGCATCTGGGTCCTCGGAAATTTCACTAAACAACTTCGAAATTTTATCTGGAATTGGTGTGCCACCAAGTTCGGCCATACGCTGTAATTGTTTTACATTTGTTATCGGCAAAATTCCCGCAATAACCGGAAGCTTTGATCCCCGTGCTCCCAACTTTGAAACTAAGTTCTCCCACTTCGAACTTTCGAAGAAGAATTGAGTTGTTGCAAATGTTGCCCCTAATTGTTCTTTGCGAATCAGAACATCGATATCTCTACTGAAATCGCCAGAACTTGCTGGATGACCATCGGGAAATGCTGCTACTCCAACATCAAAACCACCTTGACCTACTGCGAGTTCGACTAGTTGGTCGGCATAATCAAAGCCACCGGCAGTTGTAACCCAATTTGCGGTTGGACCGCCAACAGGATCTCCACGAAGCGCCAGAATGCTTTTAATTCCTGCACTTTTATATTGATTAAGTATTTCGATTAATTCTGCTTTAGTAGAACCCACACAGGTCAGATGTGCAACGGTTCCACGCCCAGTTCGCTTCGTAATCTCTTTAGTAATTGCGATTGTTCGATCGCGAGTGCTTCCGCCCGCACCATATGTCACTGAAATAAAATCAGGCGCGATGGTTTCGAGCGCCGAACTAGCCTCCCAGAGTCGCGTTTCTCCAGCGTCGTCTTTTGGTGGAAAAAACTCCACCGAGACTGTCATCTGTTCCATAGCGGGTCAGGTTACCCTTACGCCGTGAGTTTTTCTGCTACCAATGACCTTAAAGAGATTCGTAATTCGATAAATCAAGAGTTACTTAACTTCGTAGCGGCTGAAAATAAATACTTAAATGAAATTGGCTCAGAGCTTGCACCTGTTGCCTCTGCTATGGAGCGGTTCTTGCTTGATAGCGGAAAACGGCTACGTCCCCTCTTTGCATATTTAGGATTTCTTGGCACCGGTAGCAAACCATCAATTGAAATATTGCGGGCCTGCGCATCATTAGAACTTGTGCATGTTTGTGCCTTGATGCATGACGACGTTATGGATGCATCAGATACAAGACGTGGTGCGCCTTCAATTCACCGGGCTTTTGAAGCCATGCATGTGGATGAAAAGTTAAGTGGATCGAGCGAACAATTTGGAATCTCATCTGCAATTTTGCTTGGCGATCTAGCTCTTGTTTGGTCTGCCAAGATGTTGCACCAATCTGGAATAGATGGCACAACTTTAATTCGATCACTTCCGATGTATGACGAGATGCGGGTTGAATTAATGGCTGGGCAATATTTAGATGTTTATGAACAAGCCCTTGCATCTGTATCGATCGAACGTTCGCTAAAAGTTGCAAGATATAAATCAGGAAAATACACGATTGAACGTCCTCTACATTTTGGCGCAGCACTTGGTGCAGGGAAACCAGATTTATTTAAAACTTTTTCAGATTACGGACTTCCTCTCGGTGAAGCCTTCCAACTTCGTGATGATATTTTGGGAATCTTCGGTGATCCAAAGGAGACTGGCAAACCGGCGGGCGATGATTTACGTGAGGGAAAACGCACAGTTCTTTTGGCCAAAGTTATGGAGCTTGCCGATGCGGGGCAGAAGGCCGAGATTAATTCGGCTTTGGGCAATCAAACTTTGGATTTAGCCCAAGTAAATAGGGTGCGCGATATCTTCATTACAACTGGCTCACTAGCAGAAGTTGAGGAGCTAATTTCAACTCTGACTTCCAACGCGCAATCTGCGCTCGAACATGGTGAAATTGACCCACTGGCATTAAGTGCATTGACGCAGCTACTGACCATTGTTACCCAACGAAAACTTTAGGAATCGGATATTAAATGACGGCTCGCGTAAAAGGACCCACAGACCATGTTGTAATTGTTGGTGCTGGCTTAGGCGGACTTAGCGCTGCGCTTCGTTTAGCTGGCGCTGGTCGAAAAGTTACTGTTATTGAACGCGAAAGTGTTCCTGGTGGCCGCAACGGTTTGTTGAATAAAGATGGATATGCCTTTGACACTGGGCCAACAGTTTTAACAATGCCAGATTTAATTCAAGATGCGCTTTCTTGTGTCGGTGAAGAGCTAAAGGATTGGATGGAACTTCTTCCATTAAAGCCGTTATACCGGGCTTTTTATCATGATGGCTCATCTCTTGATGTTCATGCCGAAACTGGTCGTATGCAAGAAGAAATTCGCAATGTAATTGGACCAGATGAAGCCGCTGGTTATGGCAGATATGTTGACTTTGTTACCAAGCTTTATAAGTATGAGATGAAAGATTTCATTGATCGCAATATCGATTCACCTTTCAATCTCTTGACTCCAAACCTTGCAAGATTAATCGCTTTAGGTGGATTTAGAAGACTTGCGCCAAAAGTTAATGATTTCTTGAAAGACCCTAGAACTCAGAAGGTTTATTCCTTCCAAGCGATGTATGCAGGTGTCAGTCCACAACAAGCTCTGGCAATTTACGCAGTAATCGCATATATGGATTCAGTCAATGGTGTCTTCTTCCCTAAGGGTGGAATGCATGCACTGCCACGCGCGCTTGCCGGAGCAGCGGCAAAGCACGGAGTCGAATTTAAATACAACCAAACAGTTACAACTATCGAACATTCAGGTGGCCGGGCTCGCGCAGTAATAACTGCAAGTGGCGATCGCGTTGAATGTGATGCGGTAATTATTAATCCTGATTTGCCAGTAGCTTGGCGCGAACTCTTAGGTCGAACACCACCATCAGTGAAACGACTTACCTATTCACCTTCTTGTGTCACATTGCTGATTGGTTCGAATAAAAGTTATGACCGCCTGGCTCATCACAATATTCACTTTGGAAAATCATGGGATGGCGTTTTCGATGAACTAATCAAGAAGAAGACTCTGATGACTGACCCAAGTTTGCTCGTAACGGTTCCGACTCATGATGATAAAGATTTAGCGCCTGCTGGAAAGAATTCTTATTACGTGTTATTCCCTACTCCAAATCTTTCAGCAGACATTGATTGGAAAGTTACAGGCCCTAAATACCGCGACCAGATGATTCGCACTATGGAAGAGCGTGGATACGAAGGCTTTGCAGACTCGATTGAAGTAGAACATATGACAACGCCTCTCGATTGGCAGAATCAGGGCATGGAACAAGGCGCCCCATTCGCGAGTGCTCACACCTTCTTCCAGACCGGACCATTTAGACCACGCAATATGGCTAAAGGATTTGAGAATGTAGTTTTCGCTGGATCAGGAACTCAGCCTGGTGTTGGTGTGCCTATGGTTTTGATTTCTGGTCGTCTTGCCGCAGAAAGAATTGTTGGACCTGTTAAGTAAATGAATGAATTAGATGCAGCCGGAATAGTTGATCCGCAACTTCGGGCATCGTTTACTGAATGCAAACGTTTAAATTCACTTCACGGAAAAACTTATTATCTGGCCACTCTCCTGCTCCCACCAGCTAAACGCCCATTTGTGCATGCACTTTATGGTTTTGCTAGATATGCCGATGAAATAGTTGATGACTTAAACTCAACACTTACCGATGAAGAGAAGGCTGTCGAACTCGCAACTTGGGGAAACCAGGTTTTAAGAGATATCGAACACGGTGTAAGCCATGACCACATTGGGCGGGCATTAGTAGAAACCGTAAATCGATTTAACATTCCAATTGCGCACTTTCAGGCATTTATGAAATCCATGACAATGGATTTAACAGTTAGCGAGTATCAAAGCTTTGATGACCTAATGGAATATGTCTATGGATCAGCTTCGGTAATCGGGCTTCAAATGGTGCCGATCCTTGGTGTTACATCACCTGACGCCTATGTAGCTGCCGAAAAACTTGGCACTGCTTTTCAATTAGCAAACTTCATACGAGATGTCAGTGAAGATTTGGATCGCGGCAGAATCTATCTACCTATTGATGAACTTACTTCGCATGGCGTAACGCATGAAATGTTGGAAGCCAGAGTTCTAACTCCACAGATTAAATCTGCATTGCAAGAACAAATTGCCCGAGTCCGCAGACTTCAGAGTGAAGCCGCCCCTGGCATCAAAATGCTGGCACCGGAATCGCAAGCTTGCATTGAAGCGGCATCAGAGCTTTATTGCGGAATTGTTGATGAAGTTGAAAAAATCGACTACCAAATCTTTGATAAGCGGGCTAAGACTTCAACCTGGCGCCGAATCAAAGTTGCGTTCCCGGCGTTTCTGAGAGCGCGTGCCGCTAGATAGTTTGCTAACGTTTGCAATAACGGGAGCCGAGAGATTGGCTGAGAGGATCTGAAATTCAGATCGACCGTAGAACCAGTTCGGTAATGCGAATTGGAAAGGGGTTAATCGATGAATTTAATGGT
>CAEZYS010000020.1_pt1 | contig 9461 bp, 9 predicted proteins | sample 7265571 | NCBI WGS metagenome assembly CAEZYS01 (sample SAMEA6813942, study PRJEB35770) | uncultured Actinomycetes bacterium | biome: Freshwater; feature: Freshwater reservoir; material: water | place: Czech Republic | collected 2017-04-14 | depth 30m m | reverse complement strand
TTGGCAGATATGGCAATGAATATTGCTGCTGCCAGATCACTTACATATGCTGCTGCTGTAAAAAGTGAGCGGGGAGAAAAGGATTTAACTTTCTTCTCAGCCGCAGCAAAATGCTTTGCGACAGATGTTGCGATGAAAGTTACGACTGATGCGGTTCAAGTTCTAGGTGGTTATGGTTATGTTTCAGATTATCCAGTAGAGCGAATGATGCGTGATGCGAAATTAACTCAGATTTATGAGGGAACAAATCAAGTGCAGCGCGTAGTTATGGCGCGCCACCTTGATGAACTTAGCTAGCGAATCGAACGATTAAATCTGGTGTAGCCACAGCGTTTAATTTGATGTCGTGCGCTTCTACCGGAAATGGTTCGACTGTTAATTCTCCAGAATAAATAAGACCAATTCGCCAAGCTGAAATATTGGCAAGTGCGCGATCATATGAGCCACCGCCTTGGCCCAAACGATGGCCCTCGCGAGTAGCGTGAAGCGTAGGAACAATCACAATATCTAACTCATCACCCGAAATAACTTCACCCACTGGTTCAAGAATCTTTCCGGCTTTAGCAAGCTTTGATTGATCGCCATTCCAAATAACCCACTCAAGGTTCTTGTCACTTAACATTCTTGGAAGCGCTAACTTCTTCTGACTTCTAAGTATTTCCTCATTCAATTCTTTGGTTGCAGGTTCATCGCCATATGAGATGTAACTCGCAATTGTTCGAGCGCTTTGAAACTCTTGAGATTTAATTATGTGAGTCCATGACTCTGTTAAGTCCCGGAGTGAACGTTCAGCACGAAATCGCTTTCGAAGTTCCTGCTTTTTAGAATTCGATATATCCACGGAAATACTCTATTTAAGAAGTAAGGTTTAGTCATGGAACAACAGCCGAGCGTCGAAGAGCTCTTAGCCAATCTTCTAGAGATTGCCGCTCCGCTTTCACCATTTGATATGCCTTTGCTAGATGCGCATGGTGCAACTCTTGCAATCGATATTTTTGCTGGTGAACGTTTAGTTTTACGACGTGGATCGCGAATTAGATCTACTCAAATTGGATTAGCAGCATCAATCGGCCTAGATCGACTACCGACTCTGCCGCACCCAAGAGTTGTAGTTATCTCAGCGGGTGATGATTTAGTTGAACCAGGACAGCCACTTGCTGATTCTGAAGATGAGTTTGAAACTAATTCTTGGATGTTAACTACAGCGGTTCGTGAAGCTGGGGCAAATGGTTTTCGAGTTCATACAATTCCAGAGAATCACGAGCAGTTGAAAGAAGTAATTGAAGACCAATTAGTGCGCGCTGATTTAATTGTTATTAGCGGTGAACGACATGATGAATCTTTTGAGTTAATTACTGCGGTGCTAAAAGAACTTGGCGAGATAACTACCGTGCGCCCAAAGATGAGTGAGAGCGGACTTCATAATTTTGGCTTAATCGGCCCCGATAAAACTCCTGTCATTACGCTACCCGGAGATCCAGTCGTGGCAGGTATCGCTGCCGAAATTTTTGTTCGTCCGATGATTCGCAAGATGGCCGGGGCGCCAAATATTTTCCGCAATCAATTGAAAGCGAAGCTAAAGAGTTCGATCACCGCGACTCCCGGCGAGAGTGGTTTCATCCGAGCACTTTTAACTTCCGAGAATGGTGTGGTCGCAATCCCATTGGAGGGACAAGCAGATCTGCTTTCATTATCTGATGCAAATTCTTTTATCATCGTTCCAGAAGGTTCTGGCGGTTTTAAAGCCGGAGATGTAGTTGATGTAATGGTTCTTGATCGGAGTTCAAACTAAGTTGGCCACAAATTCAACCTGGCCGATAAAGCTTTACGATAACGAATTATTTTTGCGACCACTTCGCTTTCGAGATAAAAAAGCTTGGGATTTATCAAGAGGAAAAAATCGTGAGTGGTTAACACCTTGGGAAGCAACCAGGCCAGAAATAGAATCTCATCTTGCACTGCCAACTTATTATGGAATGGTCCAGTCCTATCGCCGGGATGGCCAGAGCCTTCGATCAATTTCACTTGGAATTTGGTTAAAGGAAAATGGGGATGAAGTATTTATCGGTCAGATAACCCTTGGGGGAATAGTCTTTGGGGCGATGCGCGGTGGCCATATTGGTTATTGGATTGATCAAAGCCATGCCAACAAGGGATATACATCTCGGGCAGTTTCGTTGTTGACCGAATTTGGCTTAGAAAATTTAGCGCTTCATCGGATTGAAATTAATTTAAGGCCAGAAAATGAAGCTTCTAAGCGGGTAGCTGAAAAATGCGGCTATATTTTTGAAGGAATACGACCTAGATATTTACATATTGCAGGTGCTTGGCGAGATCATTTAACTTATGTAAAAGAAAATCCAAGAATTAAGTAAGGCCTTTTTAATATAGACATACCGCCTAAATCCCCGAGATTTACCCCACCTAGAATTATCGTTCTACTCCATGGCGTCCGGTTTTATCTACCTAATCATCCTTGGGATGTGGGCGGCCTATTTCTTGCCAAAGTGGATGATTAGCCACGATTTATCTTCTGGAAAATCTGCCGAAAGATATAAGAGTGCAATGCGCGTAGTCGGCGAAACAGGTTCGAGCGCAATCGCTCCTGATAGCGAAAATTTTAAGAAGCAAAATCAAATTGCAAATCGCAGAATTATTTTTGGCGCATTAACATTTTTATTAATTGCAGTTGGCGCACTTTGTGCGGTTGGAATAATTTCTGCGTCAGTGCTTTTGATCCCAACTACCGCACTAGCAATTTATGTAATTCATGTGCGCCGACAAGTTGTTGCGGCACAACTTAAAGCTCGGAGAATAAAAGCATTTGAGAAAATATCGACTGCTTCGGTAATTACCGAGCCAATTGAAAGAGTAACTTTCTCATCGAAGGTAGATTTTGTAAGTGAAAATAAAGAACATTGGATCCCACTAATTGAACGTATTGATACTGCAGGTGTTGTTGTAATTCCGAAAGATGGTTCAACTTGGCAACCAACCAGTATTCCAAAACCAACTTATGCAACTGCGCCTAAAGCGATCCCATCTAACCGGATTATTGATTTAACGGTTCCTGGTGCTTGGATTGCGGCGCAACAAGCAAATGCTGAATCTGAACTACTTCCTTCAAGAGATGAATTATTTGATCAAGAGCTAGCCGAAAATGCTGCCAACGAGAAATACGGCGCAGTCAACGAGTAATTAGGCTAAATCCAAGAAGGCAACCACATTCGGTCGCGCCAAGAGTTATAAGTTATTGCTAGTCCCAAAAATATTGGAAGAAAATAGAAGAAATTAACTAAAACAATCGCGCCAAATACGGTTGCAATGTTTCGTTGATTCTTAACAATTTTGCTAAGCACATATACCAATGTAAGTAGAATAAAAGGCTCGAAGGCAATTGCGTAGAAACTAAACATAGTTCGCTCTTGTATTGCAAACCAAGGTAAATAACTTGCGCCAATAACAACTAACAATAACTCTGCTTGCTTATCTCGCTTACTAATCCAGAATCCGATTGTTACTAGCAAAGCTAAAGTAGCGGCCCACCAAAGAATTGGTGTTCCAAGTGCCAAAATTTCTTGAGAACAATTTGTGCCACCGCAATTTTTTGGAGTTTCGTAGAAAAAAGATGTTGGCCGACCTTGAATTAACCAACTCCATGGGTTGGCCGAATAAGGGTGTGAATCATTTAACTTTGTATGAAAGTTAAGAATTTGTGAGTGATAGTGCCAGAGTGAGGCCAGAGGATTAGTTGAGAAATTACGATCCCAGCCCTTGTTGGATATAAACCAGCCAAACCAAGATACGACATAGATAATTGCGGGAAAGATTCCGAATTGTAAAATCCGATAAAGGAAATTCTTGCGCAACATTTCTCGAATCGGATGTTCGGCTCCCAAATAACGGTAGCGACGAAGATCAATTATCAAAACATAAAGCCCCAGTGCGATTAGAACATAAAGCCCACTCCACTTTACCGAGCAAGCTAGACCAAGAGAAAGAGCACTTAACCAATACTTACTATGCAGGAAAGCCAGCACCGCAATTTGAATAAAGAAAAGCAAGAAGATATCTAGAAGTGCGATTCTAGAATGGACTAAATGCAAGCCATCCATGGAAATAAGTGAGGCAGCTAAAACGCTGAACATTCGATTATTGAATAATTTCTTTGCAGTGAAATACATTAAAACAATCGAAATAGATCCCACAATTGCAGCTGCAAAACGCCACCCAAACTCGTTATAACCAAATAGCTTGATGCCAATCGCAATTAGCCATTTACCAGTTGGTGGATGCACGATGAATTGAGCAAGTCCGCTTTTCGAATCGATTTCGACGCCATTGTGCAAAAGTGAATTCGCATTTGCCGCATAGTAAATCTCGTCAAAGATTTTGCCCTTCGGACTATCAAGATTCCACAATCGAAGGATTAGTCCCAAGGCGCCGAACCCCAAGGCATAGAGCCAATCTCGCGAGATCCGCAACGGAGTTGTCATAAGTGAAGCCTAAAGCCTGCGAGAATTACCCAATGCTAATTCTTGCTGCGATTCCATTGGGCAATCCTGGTGATGCCTCTGCGAACCTGCGCGAAGCAATTGTTAGTGCCAAGTTTATTGCAGCCGAGGATTCCCGAAAATTTTCCAGGTTATGTTCTGATTTAGGCCTCACTTATTCGGCAAAAATAATCTCCTTCTTTGAAGGCAATGAAATTGAACGCCTTGATGAACTTGTAAAGATATTAGAGAGCGGTTCAGATTTACTTGTTGTTACTGATGCTGGAATGCCTGGAATTAGTGATCCTGGTTATCGGTTAGCCCGAGCCGCAGTTGAAAAAAATATCAAGATAAAAGTTTTACCTGGGCCAAGTGCAGTAACAACTGCACTACTTCTATCTGGTCTACCAAGTGATCGATTTTGCTTTGAAGGTTTCGCACCTCGCACTGGTGGCGCTCGAAAAAGTTGGTTTGAAAATCTTGCAAATGAAACCCGAACTATTATTTTATTTGAGGCACCACACAGGCTATTAGAAAGTTTGGCTGATGCAGTTTCAGTATTTGGGGCAAATCGACTTGGCGCAATCTGCCGTGAGATGACCAAGACTTACGAAGAGGTAATTCGCGGTGATTTAGAAACCCTTCACAACTGGGCAGCCGCTACTGAAATCTTGGGCGAAATAACTTTAGTTATCGCAGGCTTTGATCCGGATTCTCGCCAATTTACAGAAGCAGATTTGATTGCAGAAGTATTGAAGCAAGAGGCTGCGGGCATTACCCGCAAAGATGCCATCGCTGAAGTGGCAAGAATTACTGGAAGAGCTAAGCGCGAAGTCTTTGACGCAATGGTTACGCACAAATCTCAAGATAGGGTTACCCCATGAGCGCCGAAAAATCCTTCTACTTAACGACGCCTATTTATTATGTAAATGATGCGCCACATATCGGGCATGCATACACAACAGTTGCTGGAGATGTTTTAACCAGGTGGCATCGCCAACGCGGAGAAAGTGTCTGGTTTTTAACTGGAACAGATGAACATGGCGAAAAGGTAATGAACACCGCAGCTGCAAATAACGTTAAGCCACAAGATTGGTGCGATCGGTTAGTTGAAGAAGCGTGGAAGCCAAACTGGAGAGCACTAAATATTGCTAATGATGATTTTATTCGGACAACCGAACCACGTCACGAAGAACGCGTTCAAAAGTTTATGACTCTTCTAAAAGACAACGGCTACATCTATGCCGGTAAATTTGAAGGACCTTATTGCATTGGTTGCGAAGAGTTTAAATTACCTGGCGACCTCGATGATGGAAAGTGCAAGATTCACGGCAAGCCAGTAGAAATGCTCTCGGAAGATAACTGGTTCTTTAAGCTGTCCGCCTTTGTTCCACAATTACTCGAGCATTACAAAAACAATCCAGAAGCCTGCGAACCTGCAAGTGCGCGCAATGAAGTAATTGCATTCCTTGAAAGTGGAGTCCGAGATCTCTCAATATCGAGATCCACATTCGATTGGGGAATTCCGGTTCCTTGGGATACCGATCAAGTTATTTATGTTTGGTTTGATGCGCTTCTAAATTATGCGACCGCTGTTGGACTTGGCGATGATCCAAATTCTGAAGGCGGAAAGAAATTTGCCAAGACCTGGCCCGCAGATGTGCACTTGGTCGGAAAAGATATTTTGCGCTTCCACGCCGTTATTTGGCCAGCAATGTTGATGGCTGCAAATGTTGCAATTCCGAAGAAAGTTTTTGCGCATGGCTGGTTATTAGTCGGTGGCGAGAAGATGAGTAAATCTAAGTTGACCGGAATCGCACCTAGTGACATTACAGATCACTTCGGAGTAGATGCATTTAGGTATTACTTCTTGCGTGCAATTCCTTTTGGCACCGACGGCTCTTTCTCTTGGGAAGATATGTCAGCCAGATACACCAGCGAACTTGCAAATGATTTTGGAAATCTAGCGTCCCGTTTGATTGCAATGATTGAAAAGTATTGTGATGGCGTTATTCCAGCGGTTGCAAAAGATGCGGAACTTGCTGCCATGTTGGAAACAACTGTTGCGCAAGCAGATAAGGCAATGGTCGCCCTAGATTTCCAGGGTGGAATCAATGCAATCATGGAATTTTGTAAGCGCGTAAATGGCTATGTAACTATTAAAGAACCGTGGGCTATCGCTAAAGATGAAAGCCGCACTGCAGAACTAAACGAAGTTTTATATAACACTGCTGATGCAATCCGTGCACTTGCGGTCTTATTGCATCCGGTAATGCCAGCAACAACACAAACACTCTGGGAATCTCTTGGCGCGCAAGCAACGCTTGGCAATATTGGTGAACAAAAGATTTCGGAAGTTTCAACTTGGGGAGTTTTGCCACAGGGCTGCAGAGTTACAAAAGGCGCAGTCTTATTCCCAAGACTGGAATAACAAGTGGCAGATCGACACAATCGAGATCTGGATCGCCAACCGGCACCACTTCCAGAACCACTAAATGTTAAATGTGTTGATGCACATGCTCATTTAGAAATCATTACTAACTCGGCACCTGATGCCCCAGAAATTGGAAAAGTTTTAGCTGATGCAAAGAGTGTAGGCATCGATCGCATTGTTCAAGTTGGTTATTCAGCAGAACAATCCGAATGGGGAGTAAAGCTGGCCGAGCATTGGCCAAATATTTTGGCCGCAGTCGCTTTACATCCAAATGAAGCCCCAGTTGTAGAAGATTTAGAAGCTGACCTGCTAAAGATTGAAGAGCTTGCAGTTCATCCAAAAGTGCGAGCAATCGGTGAGACTGGCTTGGATTTTTTTCGCACTGAACCAGCACTACAAGAGCGCCAGAAATATTCCTTCCGCCGCCACATAGATTTAGCAAAGCGAGTAAATAAAGCACTAGTTATTCATGATCGAGATGCGCATCGTGCAGTTCTTGATTTATTAATTGAAGAAGGGGCCCCCGAAAAAACTATTTTCCATTGCTATTCTGGCGATGCCGAGATGGCCCGAGAATGCATTGAAAAGGGTTACATACTTTCATTTGCCGGAACCCTTACCTTTAAAAATGCACCAGCACTTCGTGAAGCCGTAAAACTAGTTCCAGTCGACCAGCTTCTAGTTGAAACTGATTCACCATTTTTGGCTCCAATGCCACATCGCGGATCTCTTAATACCCCAGCACAAATCCCAACGATTTTACGTTTCATGGCCGAAGAGCGAGGCGATGACGTTGATGAATTAGCGACCGCAATTTCAAATAATTGCGAACGACTATTTGGATCATTTGCCTAAATGAGTAATTTACTTGGCGCAGCAGAGATTCGCGAGATTGCAGAACGAATTGGGGTTCGCCCAACAAAAAAACTTGGGCAAAACTTTGTTGTTGATGCTAATACTTGTCGCAAAATAGTTAAGAGCGCAGATGTTGGACCAGCAGATATTGCACTTGAAATTGGGCCGGGCTTAGGTTCGCTAACTCTTGCGATGTTGGAATCAGCGAAAGAAGTGATTGCAATTGAAATTGATGATCGACTTGCTGCAGAACTGCCAGTAACTGCTAAACGCCACGGTTTTGATGCCAGTAAATTAACCATAATTAATCAAGACGCTATGGGCATTTCAAATCTTCCGGCAGAACCAACAGTTCTAGTTGCAAACCTTCCATACAATGTTTCAGTTCCAGTTTTATTACGATTTCTAGAGTTATTTCCAACTCTTCGGTCCGGGGTCGTTATGGTGCAGAGTGAAGTTGCAGATCGTCTGGTTGCAAAACCAGATAGCAAAACTTATGGCAGCCCTTCGGTCAAAGCCACCTGGTGGGCTGATTTAACTTCTGCAGGAACTGTAAGTCGCTCAATTTTTTGGCCGGTGCCAAATGTAGATTCCTCATTAGTTCGATTTGTTCGCCACCAAAGTGCTGGTGACGAGGAATTGCGTAAGGTGGTCTTTAAAATAATTGATGCGGCATTTGCCCAACGTCGAAAGATGATGCGGGCTGCACTTAGCGACATGTGTGGCGGCAGCGCAGCAGCAAGTTCAATTATTGAAGCTAGTGGTATCGACCCAACTATTCGCGGAGAAGCCCTAGAACTAGCGGATTTTATAAAGATTGCGATTACGCTTTCTAAATGATTACCCGAGGCGTAGTTGTCCGAGTCCCGGCCAAAGTAAATTTGCAATTGGCAGTTGGTCCATTGGGCGCTGATGGCTTCCATGAAGTTACGACCGTATTTCAAGCAATCTCACTCTTTGATGACGTAACTCTTAAATTTGCACCTATAAATTCTGGAATTTCGCTGACACTTTCTGGCGCAACTTCAAATGGCGTTCCAGCAAATGATGAGAATCTTGCAGTGCGCGCGGCAAAGTTAATGGCAGATAAATATGATCTCCAAACTGATTTAACAATTCATTTAAAGAAAGAGATTCCAGTAGCAGGTGGAATGGCTGGTGGTAGCGCAGATGCTGCAGGCGTGATTGTGGCTATGGATGCGCTCTTTGAACTTGGGTTATCAAGAGATGAAATGGAAGCAGTTGCCGCAGAACTTGGAAGTGATGTGCCATTTGGAATTTCTGGCGGAATTGCAATTGGTCGTGGTCGCGGAGATCAATTAACACCTGCACTAAATCGCGGAACTTATCACTGGGTATTGGCACTTTCTGGTCAAGGACTTTCAACACCTGCGGTTTATCAAGAGTGTGATCGATTGCGCGAAGGTTTAGATATTGCAAGACCGCAAGTTAGTGATTCAATGATGCAAGCGTTGCGTGCTGGTGATCCAACTGCTTTGGGCCTAGCTCTTTCAAATGATTTACAAGCTGCTGCATGTTCATTGCGCCCAGCGCTTCGATTAGTTTTAGATGTTGGCCGTGATTACGGCGCACTAGGAAGCATCGTTTCTGGTTCTGGACCGACAGTTGCATTCTTAGTTGAGGATGAAGAGAAATCAATGGATTTAACAGTTGCGCTA
>CAEZYS010000019.1_pt1 | contig 9658 bp, 7 predicted proteins | sample 7265571 | NCBI WGS metagenome assembly CAEZYS01 (sample SAMEA6813942, study PRJEB35770) | uncultured Actinomycetes bacterium | biome: Freshwater; feature: Freshwater reservoir; material: water | place: Czech Republic | collected 2017-04-14 | depth 30m m | reverse complement strand
TTGCCTTTCGCCGACAGCCAGCCGGATGGAGAAAATAATGGCCGCAGATCGTTTAGAAACAATTGTTAGCCTCGCAAAACGTAGAGGTTTCGTTTATCCCTCATCAGAAATTTATGGCGGTCTTCGCGCCTCATGGGATTACGGCCCACTTGGAGTCGAGTTAAAGAACAATGTGAAGCGCCAATGGTGGCGTGCAATGGTTCAAGGACGCGAAGATGTTGTTGGTTTAGATTCTTGCGTAATTCTTGCCCGCGAAGTTTGGGAAGCATCAGGCCACGTTGAAACTTTTACTGATCCGCTAACCGAGTGCACCGAGTGCCACAAACGCTATCGCGCAGATCATTTGGAAGAAGCTTTCGAAGCAAAGAACAAGCGTAAGCCAGAATCTATGGCAGAAGTTAACTGCCCAAATTGCGGAAACAAAGGAAAGTTCACAGCGCCAAAACAATTCTCTGGCCTACTTAAAACTTACCTCGGCGCAGTCGAAGATGAATCTGGTCTTGCGTATCTACGTCCAGAGACCGCACAAGGAATTTTCATTAACTTTGAAAACGTCGCAACAACTTCAAGAAAGAAGCCACCATTTGGTATTGGCCAAATTGGTAAATCATTTAGAAATGAAATTACTCCAGGAAACTTTATTTTCCGTACTCGTGAATTCGAACAAATGGAGATGGAATTTTTCGTAGTTCCAGGAACCGATGAAGATTGGCACCAATACTGGATTGATACTCGCCTTGATTGGTATAAGAATTTAGGAATCAATCCTGATCGCCTTCGTTTATTCGAACATCCAAAAGAGAAGTTGTCTCACTATTCAAAGCGCACAGTTGATATCGAATACAAATTCGAATTCAACGGAACCGAATGGGGCGAGCTTGAAGGTATTGCAAGCCGCACCGATTTCGATTTGAAGGCACATGGCGCAGCATCCGGAAAAGATCTCTCGTGGTTTGATCAGGAGAAGAACGAGCGTTGGGTGCCATTTGTAATTGAACCAGCAGCTGGTGTTGATCGCTGCGCACTTACATTCATGATGGATGCATATACCGAAGATGAAGCTCCTAATGCTAAAGGCGAGATGGAGAAGCGGGCTGTAATGAAATTGGATTACCGCTTATCTCCAATCAAGGTTGCAGTTCTTCCACTATCTAGAAATGCTGATTTGTCACCAAAAGCCCGCGATCTGGCAGCACAACTTCGCCAGAATTGGTCGGTTGATTTTGACGATGCCGGCGCAATTGGTCGTCGCTATCGCCGTCAAGATGAAATCGGAACTCCTTATTGCATAACTATTGACTTCGAATCTTTAGAAGATAATGCAGTAACAATTCGGGAACGAGACACAATGGCACAAGAGCGAATCAGCATTGATCAAGTTCAAAATTGGCTTGCGCCAAGGTTGTTGGGTTGCTAACTACAAAACATAAACCACTTGTTCTTCCAATTGCCAACGGTCAATTTGAGAATAACCAGGTGGTTTTAAATACACCGGTAGTTCTTGCGCCAATGGCAGGCATTACAAACTCAGCATTTCGCACGCTCTGTCGCGAGCAAGGTGCTGGACTGTTCGTTTCCGAAATGGTTACAGCACGAGCCTTAATTGAACGACATCCAGAGACCATGCGTTTGATTACTCCTGGAAAAGGTGAAACTCCAAGATCGGTTCAGCTTTATGCAGTTGATCCAAATGTAACTGGATTAGCAGTCAAGTTATTGATGGAAGAGAATTTAGCTGACCACATTGATTTAAATTTTGGCTGCCCAGTTCCAAAAGTTACTAGGCGCGGTGGTGGATCAGCACTTCCATTTAAGCAAAAATTATTCTCACAAATAGTTAGCGCAGCAGTTAATGCAGCAAAACCATTTGGCGTTCCAGTCACCGTAAAGATGCGAATCGGAATTGATCCGGAAAATGAAACTTATTTAACTGCTGGTAAAGCCGCGGCAGATGCTGGAGTTGCATGGGTCGCACTTCATTCGCGCTTTGCATCTCAGATGTATGAAGGCCAAGCAGATTGGTCTGCGATTTCTAGACTTGTCGAGCACCTTGCGCCAACCGGCGTTCCGGTATTGGGAAATGGCGATATTTGGTCAGGCGCCGATGGTGTTCGAATGATGGATGAGACCGGATGCGCTGGTGTTGTAGTTGGTCGCGGTTGTTTAGGAAGACCTTGGTTATTTGGAGATTTAGTTGCTGCATTTAACGGATCTGATTCCAGGATTACGCCATCACTCTTTGAAGTTCGCGATGTAATTTATCGCCACGGAGAATTATTAATTGAGTTTTTTGAAGCCGAAGGTCGCGCTATGCGAGATTTACGTAAGCATATGGCCTGGTATCTAAAGGGCTTTAGAGTTGCGCGCGAATTACGTAGCAAATTTGGAATGGTTGCATCACTTGGCGAATTGGAATACTTGCTTGCCCAACTTGAAGATCAGCCTTATCCAGTTGAAGTTGGTGAGTCGCCAAGAGGTAGGACAAGCCACGGTCGACCAGTTCATCTTCCAGATGGCTGGCTAAATGATCCATTTGAAATTCCCGAAATTACAATTGATGATTCAGTTTCGGGTGGCTAATTTTGTTTCTTATCTTCAAAATTATTAAGCGAGTAATTGCCACAATTCTTCTAGTTGTGATTGTGCTTCCGCTATATGTTGGTGGAAGAGTTTGGTATACCGCAAATCACACCGAGCCAGTAAAGAGTGATGCAATTATTGTTCTAGGAGCAGCGCAATTTGATGGTGTCCCAAGCCCAGTATTGGAAGCCAGATTGTTAGAGGCTAAGCGAGTGTTCGAGAAAAAACTTGCACCAAGAATCCTTACCGTTGGTTCTCGTGCGCCAGGGGATCGGACTACAGAGGCTGCTAGTGGTTTCTATTGGTTAGTTGATCATGGCGTCGGTAAGAAATTTGTAGATTCAATTCCGTATGGAAGAGATACCTTTGCGAGCACCGAAAGTTATGTAAGTGTCATGAAAAAATTAAATCTGAAAACCGCAATTATCGTTACTGATCAATATCATTGCTTGCGCGCAATTACGATGGCCGAAGATTTAAAGATTTCTGCCACCTGCGCACCGACTAAGACCGGCCCAGCTTCTACGACTAATTCGAGTCTTCGCTATTTAGTGCGGGAAACCGGCGCGTATCTTGCCTATGTCACCCTTGGCAGGCATGGTATTCACCTGACTGATCAAGTTAAGAATTAGTTAAGGAGTTAGGGTTACCTCACTATGGTATTAAAAGCAGCGGTCGAACACTCTGGATATAACGAGTTTGATCGCGCCCGTTTTATCGACGAACCAGCAAAGAGATTAGGTCGAACCGAATTTGCGCGAGATCGTGCGCGAATTATTCATTCATTTGCGCTACGACGTTTGGCAGCAAAAACGCAAGTTGCAGTTCCGTGGGCAACAGATTTTCCCCGCACCAGACTTTCGCACTCACTTGAATGTGCACAAGTTGGTCGCGAACTCGGCGCCGCACTTGGCGCAGATCCAGATTTAATGGAAGGTGCATGTTTAGCGCATGACATCGGACATCCACCATTTGGTCACAATGGTGAAGAAGCGCTAAATCAAACCGCACTTAGTTGTGGGGGATTTGAAGGCAATGCCCAAAGTTTTAGATTACTAGTTCGCCTTGAAGCAAAGACCGTGGATGCCGATGGAATTTCTTTAGGATTAAACCTAACTCGGGCCAGCTTAGACGCCGCAACTAAATATCCATGGCCGCGCGCAACTAATGCACATAAGTTTGGCGTTTACGATGATGATTTAGATATCTTCAATTGGGTTCGCCAAGCTGCGCCAATCGGAAGTCAATCTTTCGAAGCCCAAATAATGGACTGGTCAGATGATGTTGCTTATAGCGTTCATGATTTAGAGGATGCGTTAGTTTCTGGCCAAGTAAAACTGCATGATTTAACAAATGACTTTCCAGATATTTACAAAGATGCCCAATCAAATAACTTAGCTGACATCACAATCGATGAGGCAAGAGTTGCGCTGGAAAATTTACAGCAGCTCTCATGTTGGCCAAAAGATTATGACGGCAGCCACCGCGCACTTGCCAGATTAAAAGATTTAGCGAGTCAGTTAGTTGGACGATTCGCACGTGCAGCAGAAGAAGAAACTCGAGCCCAATATGGCACCGGCCAATTAACAAGATATAACGCTAATTTAGTTGTCCCACGTGCCCAACATGTTGAGGTTGCTTTTCTAAAATCATTAGCCGGCTTTTACATCATTAACTCAGAGCGTTCGGTTAAACGCTATGACAATGAGCAAACTTTGATTCACGAGTTAGTTGCCGCAGTCTTAAAGGATGCTCCAAATACTTTAGAGTCTTTCTTTTTACAAGATTGGCAACGCGCAACAACTGATGCCGCAAGATTGCGGGTAGTTATTGACCAAGTCGCCTCGCTTACTGATCCCGGAGCAATCGCGCTAGCCGCGCGATTAAGATAGCGCCATGGCTTCCGGTCGAATTCGCGATGAAGATGTTTCACATGTGCGCGATAACAGCGCAATCGATGATGTCGTCGGAGATTTTGTTCAATTAAAAAGCGCTGGTGGTGGACAGAAGAAAGGCCTCTGCCCTTTCCATGATGAAAAAAGTCCTTCCTTTCACGTGACGCCAAGCAAAGGTTACTTTCACTGTTTTGGATGTGGTGTTGGTGGCGATGTAATTGCATTCTTAATGAAGATGGACCACTTATCGTTCTCAGAGTCAGTAGAACGATTAGCTGATCGCATGGGTTACACGCTTCGTTATGACGGCACAATTACCAATACCGGCCCAAGTATTAATCGCTCCCGTTTAGTTGCGGCAAATGTTGCGGCCATGAATTTCTATCGCGAACAATTAGACCTTCCTGGAAGTGCGCAAGTAGGAAGAGATTTTCTGCAGAAGCGGGGTTTTGATAAAGCTGCTGCGCAAACTTTTGGTGTTGGGTATGCACCTGATGAATGGGATGCACTTTACAAGCACCTAAAGAATTTAAGTTTTACAGATAGCGAACTTTCACTTGCTGGGTTAAGTAAAGACGGAACTAAGGGCCCGATTGATAGATATCGAAATCGTTTAGTCTGGCCAATTAAAGATATTTCGGGTGATGTAGTTGGTTTTGGTGCCCGCAAGCTTGCAAGTGATGAAGTTGATCAGGGCCCTAAATATTTAAATACTTCAGAGACGCCGATTTATAAGAAGAGCCAGATACTTTACGGACTCGATATGGCCAAGAAAGAGATTGCAAAGAAGCGCCAGGTTGTAATAGTCGAAGGTTATACCGATGTAATGGCGGCACACTTAGCCGGAATAACCACCGCTGTTGCTACTTGTGGAACTGCATTTGGTGATGACCACATTCGAGTAATCCGAAGACTCTTAATGGATGACGACGCTTTCCGTGGCGAAGTAATCTTCACATTCGACGGTGATGCTGCCGGTCAGAAAGCGGCGCTTCGCGCATTTGGTGATGATCAGAAATTTGTTGCCCAAACTTTTGTCGCAGTTGAACCTTCGGGAATGGATCCATGTGATTTGCGGATGGCATCAGGAGATGCGGCAGTTCGAGATTTAATTGCACGCAGGGTTCCGCTATTTGAATTTGCTATTAAGAGTGAGATTGCTAAATATGATATTAATTCAGCAGAAGGACGTGTGTCTGCGCTAAATCAAGTTGCACCACTTATCGGGAAAATTCGCGATGCATCATTGCGCCCAGAGTATGCGCGTTTGGTTGCGGGCTGGCTTGGACTTGAAGTAGATATCGTTACGAGCGCGATAAAGAAGAGCTCGACTCGAAGTGTTCCTACACAGAACCTTGAACCCGCGGTGCAAGCTGAAGTAAATCTGCGGGATCCAATTTTAATGATGGAACGTGAAGTTCTCAAGATTAAATTGCAACATCCGGAGATGGCAAAGGATTGGGCGCTTTTAGAGAAGAATGCATTTTCCTACTGGGCTTATCATCAACTTCGCACTCAAATCGATAGCGCTCCAGAATTAAACATTCAAAAATTACTCGAAAGCAGTGAGAGCGAAGATATTCGTGCGCTGATTACCGAACTTACCGTTGAACCGATCCGCACGGATCGAGAAATCTCCGAACGCTATATCGCTGCTATTTTTGCGCGGCTTCGTGAGGTTGCACTCAGTCGCTCAATCGCAGAAATTAAATCAACGTTGCAGCGCCTAAATCCAACTGAAAATGAGGCGCAATACAACGAGACTTTCTCTGCCCTGGTGGCTATGGAAGCCGAGCGCCGAGTTCAGAAAGATGCAGCTTTAGGCGAGTTGGGATAGCCCGCACGCTTCAGATATAGTTCGCACGTTCAATAACTGAATAATCCCTCATAGCTCAATTGGCAGAGCAGCCGACTGTTAATCGGCAGGTTCTTGGTTCGAGTCCAAGTGAGGGAGCTTTACCCTCAAGTTACGAAGGGATCTAACTGGTGGCAAGTTACAGTTTTGCAAAATCCTGGCAGAACATCCCGATGGGCGCACGATTAATTCGACTCTTTCTCGGAGTAACTTTTATTTACGGCGGCTGGAACAAAGCAACAGATCCAGGCTTTTTAGATCCAAAATCAGCAAGTTACATCGGTGCTCAAATAGCAAGTTACCTTGAAACATCTCCAATTTCCTTTGCCTTGAAACCAATGATTGAACATGCAACTGCATTTGGTTGGATGATAATACTCACTGAGTTTGCAATTGGAATTGCAACACTTACCGGTATCGCTCTCGAACTTGCGGCTCTGGGTGGATTTGTTTTATCAATCACACTTTGGCTTACCGCTACTTGGACGGTAAAACCATATTTCTTGGGCAGTGATACTGCATATGCAATTCTCTGGTTGGCGCTTTTCTTCCTAGTTCGCCAGAACACCAAAGGGCGACATACAACTGCGCTTCTGCCAGATCTTCGCAATCGTCGTGAAGTTATGCGAATTTTTGGAGTTGCCGCCGCTTCTGTTGCTGCCGTTTTTGTTGGTCGCAGATTCGAAACATCAAACCCAACTCCTGAAGCAGGAACCGCAATCGCTAAAGTTGCTGATTTCCCAATTGGCTCAACTAAAGAATTCGTAGCAGCGGATGGAAGTCCAGCTGTTCTCTTTAGAACTAAATCTGGGGTTTTTGCATACTCTCGAATCTGCACCCACCAAGGCTGCAGTGTCAGTTATGAATCTGCTAGTAACGTTTTGATTTGCCCTTGTCATAATGCTCGATTCGATCCAGCAAATGGTGGCGCCGCAATTAGTGGACCAACGAAGATTGCATTACCTAAAATCAAAGTTGCAATTAAAGGTATAAATATCGTTCAGATTTAATTGATTACTCTCGCACCAGCACTTGGTAGCGCAGAGAAAAATCTAGGGCTTTTAAATCTTGCCTTCATAAAACTGTTCTTGATTTCAGCTTTAATCAAATTCGAGTCTTTTGCCTTTATCAGCGCAATTGCGCTTCCACCAAAACCGCCACCAATCATTCTCGAACCAAGTGCGCCAAACTTGATTGCAGTATCGGCGGCCAAATTTAACTCTGGACAAGAAACGGTGTAGTTATCTCTAAGCGAGAGATGCGCCGCCGTAACTATCTCGCCAAATCCAACAAAATCACCACTCTTTAAAAGTTTCACCGCATCTAGAACTCTCTGCATTTCAGTTACCCCGTGGAAAGCGCGAAGAAAAGTTTTCTCATCTAGTTCAGACTTTCTTGCGACAAATTCTGAGATAGAAATATCACGAAGCGAGGAAATGCCTAAATCTGAAATTGCTTTCTCGCAAGAAGCGCGTCGTTCGGCATATCCACCGTCTACAAGCGCATGATGCACTTGGGTATCAATCACCAAAAGCTCGAGTCCAAGTGGCGCAATATCAAAAGGAATCTGTTCGATTGAAAGATCTCGGGTATCTAGTAGTAGCGCATTGCCTTGGGTTGCCATAAGTGAAACCGATTGATCCATGATGCCGCAGGGCATTCCAACATAAATATTCTCGGCACGTTGGGCGGCGCGAGCTAACTCTGAAAGTGTTAAACCTAAATCAAATAATTCATTTATTGCAGTTGCCACCGCGCACTCGAGTGCGGCACTTGAAGATAGGCCGGCACCTAATGGAACTTGACCATCAACCAGAATATCTAGACCACTTTCAATTCCAAGTGACCACAAAACGCCAATTGGATAACGAGACCAAGCTTCGCCACTTTTTGGCGCTACATCAGCACAATCGATTGTGAAGATTGCACCCTTTTTTTGAATGGATGCACATCGAATTTTCTTATTCGAAGTTCTAGCGATTGCAACTGTTGTAGCGTCCGAGATTGCAAAGGGCAGAACAAAACCATCTAGAAAATCCACATGCTCGCCAATGAGATTTACTCGCCCCGGAGCACTGGCAATAATTTCGGGTGTATTGCCGAAAAGTTCCCGAAATTTACTTGCTAGTGGATGCATTCGCAGATTCCCAGGTATCCCTAACCATGTTTTCGATTCCTAGTTTTGGTGTCCAATTTAAATCCGCAGCCGCAAGTGAAATATCGGCGATTAGAACCGCTGGATCACCAGAACGTCTAAAAGCGACTTCGGTTGGAATTTCTCTTCCTAAAACTTTGCTAGCAGCGCCCACAACTTCAGTTACCGAATAGCCACCACCACTGCCCAGGTTAATTATTTTATGTTGATTAGCGGCAAGATTGTCTAACGCCAAAATATGGGCATCAATTAGATCTACAACATGAATGTAATCTCGGATACAGGTGCCATCTTTTGTTGGCCAATCATTACCGAAAATCTTGAGCGGATTTTCATTTGTTGAACGCAATAAATTAGGAATTAGATGGGTTTCAGGATTGTGCCGTTCGGCTAACCACCCAGTTTTAGATTTGTAAGCACCGGCTACGTTGAAATATCTAAGGCTAATTGCAGCCAAGCCAGATTTTGCTTTATCAGTAATCATTTGATCAACGGCCAATTTTGTCGTGCCATATGGACTAGTTGGTTTGGTGGCGGCCTTTTCGGTAATTGGGATTACTTCTGGTTCGCCATAAGTTGCAGCTGTAGATGAGAAAACTAATTTAGAAATTCCAGCCCTGGACATTTGGTCTAGCAGGTTCTTAGTTCCATTTACATTGACATCAAAGTAGAGATCAGGCTTTTCAACTGATTCGCCAACCAGCGACTTCGCTGCAAAATGAAGAACAGCGCTGCAATCAACAAGTGCCAAAGCTATGGATTCTGGATTTAAAACTGAGCCTTCAACAAACTTCGCGTCACTAGAAACGGCATCACGGTGGCCAGTCGAGCAATCATCTAAAACTGTTACTTCAAATCCACGTTCTAAAAGCATTGCCGTTGCGACCGAGCCGATATAGCCTGCACCGCCGGTAACTAGAACGCGCATTAGATTTTTACATCACGCAATTGCGCCGCAGATTGCTCTGGTTTCAAATCCATAATAAATGCCTGCATTGCAGATTCGGAACCAGCAAGATATTTCAATTTTCCAGGAGCCCGACGAATACTTGTTATTTGCATGTGAAGACCAAGAGAAATACGTCCAACATGAACTGGTGCTTGATGCCAAGATGCCATGTAAGCCATCTCGATTCCAAAGACACCATCTAGTCTTTGCAGAGCTTCCTTGGC
>CAEZYS010000018.1_pt1 | contig 10113 bp, 8 predicted proteins | sample 7265571 | NCBI WGS metagenome assembly CAEZYS01 (sample SAMEA6813942, study PRJEB35770) | uncultured Actinomycetes bacterium | biome: Freshwater; feature: Freshwater reservoir; material: water | place: Czech Republic | collected 2017-04-14 | depth 30m m | reverse complement strand
TTCATCGGTTACTTCGCTCTCTGAAAGCGGCAATACTTTTGCAATTTTTCTAAAGCAAATGCTTTTCTTGGTTGCCGGGATACTTATTTCCTTTGTTGCAATGCGAATGAAGCTTGCACATTGGGAGAGTCTGGCTCGCTTAGCTCTTCCGATTGGGGTAGTTGCATTGATACTGCCAATAATTTTCGGTCAGAATGTGAATGGAAACCGAAATTGGATTCCGCTGGGACCCTTTACTTTGCAGCCAAGTGAATTTGCCAAATTAGCACTGATTCTTTATTGCGCACTACAACTTCGCAAACACTTAGATCGCAAAGCCAGAGGACTACAGTCAAATGCTATTGGAATGGTATCAATCGGAACCGTTGGATTCCTGCTTCTAATTTTGCTTGGCCGAGATCTAGGAACTGCGATTATTGTCGCTGGAATTGTTTTCGGGATGTTATTTATTTCTGGTATCAATTTGAAAGTTCTGTTATCAATATCAGCACTGTTCTCGCTTGGAGGACTGGCTCTAGCGATTACAAATCCAGCACGACTTCGTAGATTTAGCGCCGTCATTGATCCCTTTGCTCCCGATATTTATAAGTTGGCCGGATGGCAGCCGGCTCACAGCCTTATGAGTTTGGCGAGTGGTGGACTCTTCGGAGTCGGAATCGGTGCAAGTAAACAGAAGTGGGCAAATTTGGCCGAAGCCCACACTGACTTTATTTTCTCGGTTATTGGTGAAGAACTTGGACTTCTCGGAACTTTAACTGTAGTAATTCTTTTTGCAACGTTAATTTACGCAATCTTTAGAGTTGCAATTAATACTAAAGATCTTTTCCAAAAATATGTAGTTACCGGAATCGGCTGTTGGATCATCCTGCAAGTTCTGGTTAATCTGATGACAGTTGTTGGAATCATTCCAGTTATCGGAGTCACCTTGCCATTTATCTCATACGGCGGCTCTTCACTTGTAGCCAATTGTCTTGCCATCGCATTTGTTTTAAATGTTGCGCGTCGGGAACCAGATTTTAAGGCGGCACGTATAGCCCGCAAGTCGGTGAAATAATGAAGAGAATTCTTCTAGTTGGCGGCGGAACTGCTGGGCATGTTGAACCGGCGCTTGCAGTAGCTAGTTGGCTACTTGAAAACAGCGAAGATATTTCCTGCGAATTTGTTGGGACTAAGAGCGGAATTGAAAGGGATTTAGTTCCCACGGCCGGGCTCAAACTTCATCTGATAACAAAATCACCACTGCCAAGAACCTTTAATCTCGCCTCTCTACTGTGGCCTTATAAATTCCTATTCTCGATTTTTCAGGCACTAAGAATTGTTAAAACATCTGACTTAGTGATGGGATTTGGCGGGTATGTAAGTGCCCCTTGCTACATTGCTGCGAGAATAAAGCGCATCCCGATTTTCATTCATGAAGCCAATGCAATCCCAGGCTGGGCAAATAAGTTGGGTATTAAATTTGCAGTTAAAACTTTCACTGCATTTTCCAGCACTTCCAAATTTGGTTCAAAATGGGATTTGGCTGAGTTGGCTGGAATGCCGATTCGGGAAGAAATATTTTCAATTTCAAGTTTGAGTAAATCCCAACGTTCGGCGAAATGGGATGCGACTTATCGGGAATTAAAGCTTGATCGTAGCAATCGCACTATTTTCATCTTCGGCGGCTCACTAGGCGCACAGTCTTTAAATAAAGCTGTAGCTATGGCGCTACCTGAACTTTTGAGTCGTGGATTTAATGTAATTCATGGAGTTGGCCAGACCAACGAATTACCAAAATCCCTTCCTGGTTATGCGCCGCTTTCTTACATTAACAACATGGCAGATATGTATATCGCCAGTGACTTGGTGATTTCTAGAGGTGGAGCAGTTACTTGCGCCGAACTTGATGCGGCGAACTCATTCGCTCTTATCGTTCCGCTCCCAATTGGCAATGGTGAACAGCTAGCCAATGCCCAGGACCTAGTCGAAAAAGGTGCGGCAAAAATCTGTTTGAATTCTGATTTCACCAGTGAATGGTTACTAGCCAACATCGACGCTTTAGCATTAGCCGCAGATAATTGGAACATTAAGCGAACTCAAGAATCTAAACCGCGCGCCGCAGAAGTTATAGGAAGAAGTGTCCTTGAGAATTTGGAGGGTTTAGGTAATTGAAACTCTCTGAACTAGAAAATAAGCGTATTCACTTTATTGGTCTTGGTGGCGCTGGGATGAGCGGTATTGCCAGAATTATGTTGGCCAGAGGTATTAATGTTTCTGGTTCTGATGCCAAGGATTCTTCGGTTTTATCTGGATTAAAAACTTTAGGTGCACAAGTTTTTGTAGGACACCAAGCCAGCAACCTTGGCGATGCCGATATTTTGGTGGTCTCAAGTGCAATTGATCAGAGCAATCCAGAAGTTATTGCGGCAAGTGATAAAGGTTTGCTTATCTTGACTCGGGCCCAAGCTTTGGCACTTCTAATGTCCGAATCTAAATCAATAGCGGTTGCCGGCACCCACGGAAAAACAACGACAACTTCCATGTTAACTGTCGCGTTACAACAAGCTGGTCTAGACCCTTCATTTGCAATTGGGGGAATGATTAATCGTGGTGGCACAAATGCACATTTAGGTTCTGGTGAAATTTTCGTCGCAGAGGCCGATGAGTCTGATGGTTCTTTCCTGGCGTACAAACCATTTGGCGCGATAATCACAAATATCGAACTAGATCACGTAGATAACTTCCCGGATATCGAAGCGGTAAATCAAATCTTTATTGATTTCGTGCAATCGATTCAGCCTGGTGGGTTTTTGATCGCTGGTATTGCTAGCCCAGGTGTAGCTCATCTACTTTCTCGGATTGAGCGCAAAGATATCGAGATAATCACTTACGGCGAGAATGCAGATTATTCAATTTCTCATGTGGCGCTTCAACCAACGCAGAGCCATGCTCGAATTACTAAATTAGGTAAAGTTTTAGGGGAGATGTCTCTAACTATTCCTGGCCAACACAATATCGAAAATGCGACCGCAGCTTTGGCTGCCGGTATCAAATTAGGAGCACCAGTAGCAGATTTATTGGTTGGATTGAACAAATTTAGCGGCGCTAAACGTAGATTTGAAAACCGGGGAACTATCGGTGGCGTGACGGTTATTGATGACTACGGACATCATCCAACCGAAGTGAAAGTGACCTTGGAAACCGCAAAGAGATTTGCTGGCACCGGGCGCGTAATCGCTATTTTTCAACCTCATAGATACTCCAGAACAGCAATGTTTGTTGATCAATTTGCCGAAGTTTTACAGTTGGCAGATCACGTCTACTTATTAGAAATCTATGCCGCAAGCGAAACTGCCATGCCTGGCATCTCTTCAATACTTATAGCAAACGCTATGAAAACTGGCAGCGTGACTTTCGAACCGTCGATGATTGATGTGGTTTCAAGTGCTGTTGCGCAAGCTAAATCAGGAGACCTCATCATCACATTAGGCGCTGGCGATGTTAACTTGCTCGTTCCCTTGATTTTGCAGACCCTCGAGGACAAAATTGCGAATTAGGTTTAAGCCGTTAGGTAGTTCAATACTTATTGTTTCAATTCTTGCTGGTTTAGTTTATGTCTTGGGCTGGTCCTCGTTAATTACAATTCATTCAGTCGTAATCAAAGGGACTAATCAGAGCAATCTCATTACAGCCCAATTAAGTGCTGGAGATTCCAAGCTGGTGTTAAACCAACCTTTGGCAAGAATCAATCCAAAACATGAAGAGAATTTAATAACAGATTTGGAGTGGATAAAGTCTGCGAAGGTTTCAAGGAATTGGTGGAGCCGACAAGTCACAGTTTCAATCGTTCCTAGAATTCCGGTAGCAATATTTAAATTTCAAGGAGCGGCTTCGGCTACACCGCGCTATCTATCGAGTGATGGACGAGATTTCTCTAGTCCACAGCGGTTTACTAATTTGGCCACAATTTCATTAGTAGGCGATGGTGGGCAATGGGCGTCCCAAAAGCGAGACGTCGCAAACTTTGTCGCCAGCCTTCCGGCCGATCTAATCGCCGGTCTAGCGAGTTTAGAGATAACGAAAAAGGGCGAAATCATCATGGCTTCGGACCTGCGTAAACCTGCCCTGCGAATCAATTGGGGAGAGAAGAATTCGCCCGAAGAAATTGTTGTGAAAAGCAATGTTTTAAAGGGTTTATTGGCCCTGCCAGAGAATAAGAAAATCAAGTTTGTTGATTTAACTGTTGCAAATGCGCCGATAGTTAAATAAAAGTTTTTCAAAGCTAAAAAAATCTCGCAATTTATTTGCAGTTTTTATTTCGTGTCGGTCGTTGCTTGGAAGTGCCAACACGCATAGTTTTACCACTTAGTAAGCATCACATAAATCTCAAGTAGAGATTTAGGGTTTAGAAAGAGGCAGATTGTGGCTACACCACAGAACTATTTAGCAGTCATCAAAGTTGTCGGTGTTGGTGGCGGCGGTGTTAATGCAATCAATCGAATGATTGAAGCAGGACTCAAAGGCGTAGAGTTCATTGCAATCAATACAGATTCTCAACAATTAATAATGAGTGATGCACATGTGAAATTAGATATCGGAAGAAAATTAACTCGCGGTCTTGGCGCTGGTGCTGCTCCTGAAATTGGAAGACAAGCTGCGCTAGATCACACAGAAGAAATCGAAGAGATGTTGCGCGGTGCGGATATGGTTTTCGTAACTGCTGGCGAAGGTGGCGGAACTGGAACTGGTGGCGCTCCCGTAGTTGCGAAGATTGCAAAAGACTTAGGTGCATTAACTGTTGGTGTTGTCACTAAACCATTTACTTTCGAAGGTAAGCGTCGCACTGCACAAGCCGATGAAGGAATTGCATTACTACGTGAAGAGGTTGACACCTTAATTGTTATTCCTAATGATCGCTTGCTAGCAATCTCTGATCGTTCAATAAGCCAACTAGAAGCTTTCCGAAGTGCAGACCAAGTTCTGCTATCAGGTGTTCAGGGAATCACTGATTTAATTACAACTCCAGGACTAATTAACCTGGACTTTGCAGATGTTAAGAGCGTTATGTCTGGTGCTGGTTCTGCATTAATGGGAATTGGTTCCGCACGAGGCGAAGCACGTGCAACTCGTGCAGCAGAACTCGCAATTTCGAGTCCACTACTTGAAGCATCAATTGATGGTGCGCATGGTGTGCTGCTATCGATCGCAGGCGGTTCTGATATTGGTCTCTTTGAATTAAGTGAAGCGGCTGAACTAGTTGCACAGTCAGCACATCCTGATGCCAACATTATTTTCGGAACTGTTATTGATGACGCGCTAGGCGATGAAGTTCGTGTGACTGTGATTGCTGCCGGATTTGATGGTGGCCTGCCAAAGCGAGTTTCAGTCCCAGTAATTGATGCAGCATCTCTCTCAGGAAATGCAGATCCAATCGCAGCAAATGATCCCCTTGCAGTAGCTCTTGATGTTCCATCGGTTGCAATTTCGACATCGAACAGCCCTCGAAAGCGAATTACATTTGAAGATTTGGTATCTGAAGACGATATCGATATCCCAGATTTTATGAAGTAATTTCCTAACCTTTAGAGAAGGCAGTTATGGCGCAAATGTTATTCACTGCGCGCCACGGTGGAGTTTCAATCGGTAATTACACATCGCTAAATTTGGGCGATCACGTCGGAGATATACCGGAAGCCGTTGTAAGTAATCGTCGCGTTCTTGCGAACATGTTGAGTCGAATCGAGCCAAAATTCATGAATCAAGTTCATGGTAATCAAGTTGTGGAAGTCGATGAGAATTCATCTTCGCAGATAACAGCCGATGCCATTGTTACACGTCGAGTGGGCTTACCTTTGACTGTTTTAAGTGCTGATTGTCTGCCGATATTGGTCGCAGGTGAAAGCGTTGTAGGAGCAATTCACGCTGGGCGTAAAGGGATTTTGAATGGTGTTATCGAGCAGACCATTTCCAAAATGAGAACCTTGGGTGGAAATAATCTAAGCGCAACCATTGGACCTGCGATTTGCCGAGACTGCTACGAAGTTGATCTCCAAATGTATAAGGATGCGACTGGCATTGAACCGGCACTGGCGACATCGCTAGAAACTCATTGCCTTGATCTGAAAAGAGCTGCAGCAAATCAGCTAAGTTCGCAGAGCGTTTCGGTGCAAGACCTCGAAATCTGCACGGCGCATGACCAAAACTTCTTCTCTTATCGTCGAGATGGAAACACAGGTCGAAATTCCGGAGTAATAGTTTTATGAGCAAGCGCAGGCAAGAACTTGGCGATAATCTGGAAGCGATTAAATCGCGGATTAGGGTTGCTGCAGAAAATTCAGGTAGAAGCGCGGATGAGGTGACGCTGATTGTTGTTACTAAGACGTTTCCGGCCGAAGATGTAAAGATCCTTTACGAGTTAGGGGTTCGCAATTTTGGTGAAAATCGTGACCAAGAGGCATCAGTAAAGTCGCTGGAACTTGCGGATGATTGCATCTGGCATTTTCAGGGACAAATCCAGAGCAATAAATTGAAATCAATTGCAGCTTGGGCTGATGTATTGCATTCAATTGATGATATTTCGCATGCAAATAAGTTGAACTCGCTAGTTAGTTCAAAAGACATTTTTATCCAGGTTTCACTAGATAACCAACCTAATCGTGGGGGAGTTCTGCCAGATTTGGTCCCCGAATTTCTGGCGCAATTGTCAGCTTTTTCTAACCTAAATATTCGCGGGCTGATGGCGGTCGCGCCGCTAGGACAAGAGCCGGTGATTGCCTTTGAGCGACTAAAAACGCTCTCAGACCAAGTAGTAAAAATTGATCCGAGGGCCAATGGAATTTCGGCAGGGATGAGCAATGACTTCGAGGCGGCCATTTCGCAGGGTGCGACACATATCCGCATTGGTAGCCAAATACTCGGGGTTCGCTAGTCCTTAACTTACGCTTATCCCATGGCTAATGCATTTAGAAAAGCAGCGAACTTTCTTGGACTAGTTGATGATGAAGAATTTGATCAATCAACTCCAGTAGCAACACAGAGTGAATCACGTTTCAGTCGTCCGTTGCGCCCAGCAGCGCAAGCAGAATCTGAAAGCCCAACTTATCTTCGCAGTGCGCCAACTCGCGCAGCTGCACCTGTCGCACAAGTTGCACCAGCAAATGCAGTTGTAGATCATATTGTGACTCTTCACCCACGTATGTATAGCGATGTTCGTGGAATCGGCGAGCACTATCGTCTTGGTCAACCAGTGATCATGAATTTAAGCGACATGGAAGAATCAGAACGCAAACGGATGATCGATTTTGCTTCAGGTTTGGTGTTTGGACATTATGGAAGTATCGAAAGAGTTACTTCGAAAGTATTTCTATTGACGCCTCCAAATGTAAAAGTAAGCAACGAAGATAAGACTGCAGCCGCACAGGCTAGTTTCTTCAATCAGAGTTGATTCATAAGTGAGTCTGGTTTTTGACTTACTGCACACTGCGCTAAATATTTTTATATTAGCTCTAGTGGGTAGATTGATTCTTGATTATGTTCGCATCTTCAAACCATCATGGCGGCCTCAAGGCATTGTTTTAGCAGTCGCAGAATTTATTTATGCAATCACAGACCCAGTAGTTAACTTTGTTCGTCGCTTTATTCCGCCGCTGCGCTTAGGCCCAGTAGCACTAGACCTTTCGTTCATCGTAATTTTCCTCGGAGCACAACTTCTCTCTGGTGTGCTCTCGACAATTGCTGCCAGTCTTTAATTATTCTTAGCGAGCTCTAGCCAAAGTCCTAGTTCATTACTTTCGCTTTGATCACTGCTTTTATCAAGAATATTTTCAAATTTAGTTGCCAAAGTTTCATCACCGATATCTTTTAGATTTTTCAAAAAAGCAGCGCTCACTTCAGGGCTAGCAGCCCAACGAACCGAGATTCGATCACTAATTTCAAAGCCAGATTGCTTGCGCTCTTCCTGGATCGCTCTAATTACTTCACGGACAATTCCAGCTTCAATTAGAGCGGGTGTAAGTGCTAAATCAAGTGCGACGCTCTCACCGCTATGACTTGCAACAGACCAACCCGCTTTAGGGGTTTCAGTAATAACTAAATCTTCAATATCAATTTGAGCAGGTTTAGCACTTCCAAAATCAACTTCATAGCTTCCAGTTGTTCGAATCTTTGAAACTAAATCGCCGTGATCAAGTGCTGAAATTGCTTTGGCAATCGCTTGAACATCCCCACCAAACTTTGCTCCAATGGTTCGGAAATTAGCTTTAACCGAGATGCTAACCAGGTCAGCCCCAGCCGAGGCAATCTCATCTAGGCTCTGAACATTTAGTTCGTCAGAAATATGGGAGCGGATTTCTAGATCCATTTCATCCCAGCCATTTGCTGCAACTAGCGCTCGGGCAAGTGGTTGGCGAATTTTCACTTTGGATTCGGCACGCGCAGCGCGTCCTAGTTCAACAAGTCTGCGTGATAAGCGAACTGATTTCGAGAGCTTCTCATCAATTTTTGATTGATTAGCCACTGGGAAATTAGTTAGATGAACTGATTCACTTTCGCTAGGTTCTAGATTACGAATCATTTCTTGCCAGACGTGTTCTGTAATGAAAGGCACCATCGGAGCCATCAGCTTCGTAAGTTCCTTTAGGCAGTAGTAAAGAGTATTTAGAGCAGCGCTCTCACCATCCCAAAATTTGCGACGCGATCTACGGACATACCAGTTAGAAAGATCATCTATGAACTGACCCAGCAGATTGCCGGCGGTTTGAGAATCATAATTCTCATAAGCTTCATCTACTTTCGCAATTAAATTATTGAGTTCAGAAATTATCCATCGATCCATAGTTGATGAGTTATCCGAAAGCCCAGTTAATTTAAAGTCAGAAGCTTTGGCATACAAAGTAAAGAAGGAGACTGTGTTCCAGTAGGTTAAAAGAGTCTTTCTGACTACATCAGTTATTGCATCATGGCCGACTCGACGAGAGCTCCACGGTGAACCGGCCGCCAACATGTACCAACGAACAGCATCTGCGCCGTGCTGGTCCATCAACGGCATAGGTTCTAATACGTTCCCTAAATGCTTACTCATCTTGCGGCCATCTTTATCCAAGATGTGACCAAGACATAAAACTGTTTTATAAGAGCTTTCATCGAATACCAAAGTTCCGATTGTCATTAAGGTATAAAACCAACCTCGGGTTTGATCAATCGCTTCGCAAATAAAATCTGCTGGGTATGAGGCTTTGAATTTCTCAATTGAACCTTCTTTGTGTGGGTAGCCCCATTGCGCGAAAGGCATTGCGCCAGAATCAAACCAACAGTCGATTACTTCAGGAGTTCGTGTCATCTCTAAATCGCACTCGGCGCATTTAAATTTAATGTCATCTACGAATGGCCGATGTGGATCTGATTTAGACAGATCTGTTCCGGATAATTCTCCAAGTTCGGCGAGTGAACCGACGCAGATTTCGTGCTTGTTTTCACAACGCCATATTGGAAGCGGCGTTCCCCAGTAGCGATTTCTGGATATTGCCCAGTCAATGTTGTTATTCAACCAGTCACCGTAACGACCAGATTTAATAGTCTCAGGGTGCCAATCGGTATTAGCATTTTCGCGAAGAAGTGCATCTTTGATTTCAGTTGTGCGGATATACCAAGAAGGTTGTGCGTAATACATCAATGCCGTATGGCAACGCCAACAATGCGGATAAGAATGTTCATATTGCTGTTGCTTGAAAAGTAGGCCTTTAGTTTTAAGTTCTTTGATCAGCAACTTATCGGCATCCTTGAAAAATACGCCACCAACAATTTGCACTTCGGGCAAGAAATGTCCGTCAGCTTTGATTGGGTTAACCACCGGAAGTCCATATTTGCGACAGGCAGCAAAGTCTTCAGCTCCGAATGCAGGGGATTGGTGAACTAGGCCAGTTCCATCTTCTACGGTTACATAGTCGGCCAAAATTATGAAGTGCGCGTTAGGAATTTCAACAAGATCTAAAGGCGATGAGTATTTTGTGTTCTCAAGCTCTGAACCTAAGAAAGTAGCGATTACTTTGCGTTCTTCACCAAGGATTGCGGCGAGATTACTTGCAACAACTAATCTTTCAACTTTTTCGTCATTGGTAATCTCAATTACCTGGTATT
>CAEZYS010000016.1_pt1 | contig 10427 bp, 8 predicted proteins | sample 7265571 | NCBI WGS metagenome assembly CAEZYS01 (sample SAMEA6813942, study PRJEB35770) | uncultured Actinomycetes bacterium | biome: Freshwater; feature: Freshwater reservoir; material: water | place: Czech Republic | collected 2017-04-14 | depth 30m m | reverse complement strand
TCAATTGCTGCTTCTTTCATAGCAGCATCCGATGGTGAGAAATATGGATTGTCTGCAACGCCAAGCATTCGAGAAGCTTGGTCATACCAAGGAAGTAATTCAGCTTTCCAATCAGTTATGTGTTTCCATTGTTTGTCATTGAAGTAAGTATCCGGTGGGATATATAAAGTATTTGCGTAAACAAGTGATCCACCGCCAACACCAGCCCCTGCTAAAACTAAAACATCAGGGAGTGCATGAATTCTTTGAATTCCGCGCAAGCCAAGTCTTGGTGCGTATAAAAATTTTGATAATCGCCATGAAGTTTTAGGGAAATCTTTATCACGAAATCTGCGACCAGCTTCTAAGACCGCAACTCGATAATTCTTTTCAGTTAATCGCAGTGCACTTACTGATCCGCCAAAACCAGAACCAATAATTACGACATCGAAATCGCGTTCCATGGGTTATTCATACCAAAGTATTTGTTGCTTATGTGTTGTTAATTTATGGAGCCCCCCGTCAGGATTGAACTGACGACCTACGCATTACAAGTGCGTTGCTCTACCACTGAGCTAGGGAGGCGTGGTGCAGGGGTAATTATGACACGCAAAAACCAGTGCTCTGAACCTGTCAATTGCCACCGTGAATAGCGAGTATCTTCGGCAAATGCGCCTTGGAGTCTTAGATGTGGGATCAAATACCATCCATCTCCAGGTAGTCGATACACATCCAGGTGCTCGTCCAAATCCAACCTTTAACCACAAAGTCGAACTCCGACTAACCGAATATTTAACGCAAGAGAACAACATTTCTCAAGAGGGAATTGCAGAGCTACGCCTTGCTATCAAGAATGCCATTGTCCATTCCAAAAGCGTAAAAACCGAAGAGCTTTTACCTTTTGCAACGTCAGCACTTCGAGAGGCAAATAATGGCGCAGAAATTATTGCCGCTATAAATAAAGATTTTGAAATTGATTTGCAGGTTTTAACTGGCGAAGAAGAAGCCAGGTTAACTTTTCTTGCAGCACGCCGCTGGTTTGGTTGGTCAAGTGGTCGATTACTTGTTATCGATATTGGTGGTGGCTCACTTGAAATTGCATCCGGAGTTGATGAAGCGCCAGAAGTTGCTGTAACACTTCCACTTGGTGCTTCGAGATTAACAAAAAGTCATTTGCAAGGTGATCCATTTACTGCCAAAAGTGTGCGTTCACTAAGAGATTACATCGAGGAACAATTGGAATCTGTTCTGCCTAATTTAGTTCGCCATGAAGATTCAGATCGCGCAATTGCAACAAGTAAAACTTTGCGCACTCTTGCTCGGCTTTCTGGTGATTGGTATGGCGGAAATGGCAAAAACATAACAATCGATGCAATTCGAAAAATTTCTACGCGCTTAGCAGAGATGGATTCTGAAGAGCGAACTAAGTTGCCAGGAGTTTCAGCAAACCGAGCCCGTCAAATAGTTGCAGGAGCGTTTGTTACTGAAAGTGTCATGCGAAATCTAGATTTAGATAATTTAGAAATTTGCCCATGGGCGCTACGTGAGGGAATTGTTCTTAAATATATGGACTGGACCGAGCACTAAACGGTTCTAAACAATAGGCGCTGGAACAACATCAATCTGTAAGCACTTTTTCTTACCTAGAAACACCACCCAGGCATCTCCTGGTTTCAATTTGTTCTCTGGCAAATCAATATCCGATTTCTTAGTAATCCGCTCCAGCATTCTTGGTAGAACTGGATTGTGGCTACAGAGAAGAATAGTTTCACCTGAAGTTCGACTATTTTCTGCAAGCTCTAACGCATAATCTAAAGACTTATCCTTATTTTTCTCAAAAGTGTATTCACTCAACTTACTTGTAATCACTGGCTCGATTTTAAGCGCATTTGTTAAACCAATAACCGTGTCATAGCAGCGAACTGCATCAGAAGTATGAATTTGATTTATTCCATAAACTTGGTAAATCGCATGCATTCGCTTTGCCTGAAGCTGACCCAAGTTATCTAGCGGCCGATCTTCATCCCCACTCTGCCATTCACTCCTGGCCAAGGCTTTCGCATGGCGCAAAAGAATTAACTTTTCAGCTTTGTAAGGCGATTCAATGAACACTTCCAGTATTTCTCTATCGCTATCACGAGTCAATTTTTCGCGAGCAGATTCAAAACTGTGCCATTCAAGTAAATCCACTTCAATATTTGTAGCGAACGCTTTTGAAGTCTCTAAGGCCTTTGCTGACCAATAGGAAACTTTTTTGGTTCCTTCAATTGCTTCATACTCAACTTCACCCAGAAATGGTCCAAGTTCGATGTCTAATCCAGTTTCTTCCAAGATTTCGCGATAAGCACACGAAATTAGTTCTTCTCCGGAATCTAATTTTCCTTTCGGAAACGTCCAGTCGTCATATTTAGGTCTGTGAATAATTGCTAATTCGATTTTTGAATCATTAGTTTCACGCCAAACAACTCCACCGGCTGCAATTATCAATTCACTCATCCTCTGGCTCGATACCAATTGATAACTTGCTGATGCAAGTCAGCTAAATCCTCGCCGTTCGATCCCTTAGTAACTCGATCCCAGGTTCCTGCATTATTCATACTCCAATGCGCGGTTGTTGGAGAAAGGTAACTATCGAGGGCTCGTAGCAACATTCGCTTATGATCTGTCTGAGTAATCATGACCATACTTTCTACGCGACGATCAAGATTTCTGTGCATCAAATCTGCGCTGCCAATCCAAAGTTCATTCTCACCGCCATTTGCAAAATGAAATATTCTTGAATGCTCAAGAAAGCGTCCAAGAATTGAAATGACTCGAATATTTTCTGATAATCCGGGGACTCCGCCTCGAATAGCACAGATGCCACGAACTACAAGTTCCACTTCTACTCCAGCAGCCGAAGCTTTATAAAGTAAATCGACGAATTCTTCGTCCAAAATAGAATTCAGCTTCATTCTTATCAGAGCCGGTTTCCCAGCTTTTTTATTATCAATCTCTCTTTGAATGCGTTCCAATAATCCCAAGCGAAGAGTTCTCGGGGCAACCAGTAATCTTTCAAAAGAAGTTTGTGGCGCAAAACCTGAAAGCTGATTGAAGAGCTTGTTTACATCATCTCCAAGAATTGGATCTGAACTTAAGATTCCAAAATCCTCATACATTCGAGCAGTTTTTGGATTGTAATTTCCGGTTCCCATATGAACATAGCGCCTGATAGCACCCGACTCTTGTCTTACGACTAATGATAATTTTGCGTGGGTTTTGAATCCGACAAGACCATAAACAACATGCACTCCAGCATCTTCAAGCTTTCTGGCCCAGCGCACATTCGCCTGCTCATCAAAGCGGGCTCGGATTTCAATTACCGCTAAGACTTGTTTTCCTGCTTCAGCAGCTTCAATCAGTGCTTCAACGATCGGCGAATCTCCTGATGTCCGATACAAAGTTTGTTTGATCGCAAGAACATTCGGATCAGTTGCGGCTGATTCAATAAACCGAACTACAGATGAACTAAATGATTCATAAGGGTGGTGAAGGATGATTTCACGCCGTTTTAGCGCCTCAAAGAATGCCTCCGTTGAGTCTGGCTCCACATCACGTAAATCCCAAGCCACTTGGTTTCTAAAAGAATCAAACTTTAAATCTGACCTATCAATATCTGCAATTTGATTTAAGCCTGTTAAATCAAGAGGCTCCGGATATTTACTTATGTCTTCATCTTTAATTTTTAACTCTTCTTTCAGAGTTTCTAAAAGTTCCTCGTCCATGCCAAGGCCAACCTCAAGGCGAACTGGTGGCCCAAATTTTCTGCGCAGTAACTCTTGCTCCATGCTAGCCAACAAATCTTCGGACTCTTCCTCTTCAAGTTCAAGATCCGCATTTCTAGTGATTCTAAAAGTATAAACATTTAAAACTTCCATACCTGGAAATAATTCTGCAACGTTTGCAGTAATTACTTGTTCCAGAGGAATGTATCGACGATCATCGCCGGTTGATGTAACTACAAATCTTGCTAAGTTCGATGGAACTTTAACTCTGGCAAAAAGTTCAATTCCGGTATCGGGATTTTTAACGATTACAGCAAGGTTTAGTGAGAGCCCGGAAATATAGGGAAATGGATGTGATGGATCAATCGCTAACGGTGTTAAGACAGGAAAAATTTGCTTGTGAAAAATATCGGTTGCGAGCTCTCGCTCGTTAGAATTTAGTTCATCCCATCGGACAATACTTATTCCTTCTTTGGAAAGTTTTAAGTGGACATCATCATGGAAACATTTGGACTTTCTAGATATTAACTCTTCGGTTTTTATCGATAGTTCCCGCATTAATTCGATTGGCGTGTAACCAGCCGTATTTGATTTCGAATGTCCACTTTCTAATTTATTTTTTAATGAAGCTACTCGGATCATGTAAAAGTCATCTAGATTGGATGAAAATATTGCCAAGAATCGACATCGCTCTAGCAATGGGATTGATTGATCTTCGGCTAATTCCAGAACGCGTTGATTGAAAGCCAGCCAGCTAAGTTCGCGGTCGATCAAAACATCTCTTGGGTTACTCACATCAATTTGATGGAATTGGGAAGCCATATTGCCATTCTCCACTAGCTATGTGAACGGCAGGTAATCGGGGGGTAATCAGAGCGCAAACCATCACCTCAAAATGACCACCCTATACCTCACCCAATCACATCTATCCATAACACTGAACTGGTTCTAGATTTGGACTCCCCTAGATACGCAGTTGATGGCGAGGTTCGGTAAATGCGAAATCCGTTTGGCCGCAATCTCGCCATTGACATTGGTACCGCTAACACAGTGATTTACCAATCAAATAATGGGATTGTTCTAAATGAACCAAGCGTTGTATGTATAAACACCGATTCTGGTGAAATACTTTCTGTTGGCCACGAAGCCAGAAACATGGTGGGTCGAACACCTGCACATATCGTTTCGGTAAAGCCGCTTAAAGATGGAGTAGTTGCAGATTTTGAAACCGCCCAAAAAATGTTGCGAATGTTCATGGCGAAGGTTGGAGTAAAGAAACTATTCACAAAGCCAATTATTGTTGTCGCGGTTCCACCTGTTGTTACATCTGTTGAACATCGCGCAATCAAAGATGCTGCATATGCTGCTGGTGCAAAAAAAGTTTACATAATGGAAGAACCTATGGCCGCAGCAATAGGCGCCGGACTTCCGATTCAAGAACCAATTGGATCAATGATTGTTGATATTGGTGGCGGCACTACTGACGTTGCAGTAATTTCACTTGGTGGAATAGTTACATCAAGATCAGTTCGTGTAGGTGGCGATGCCTTTGATGCAGCAATTGTTAATTACATCAAAAATACTTACAACCTAATGATTGGTGAGCGAACAGCTGAAGAAGTAAAAATGGCAATTGGTTCAGCATCAAGACTAAATGGAGAAAGCAATGCCAGAATTCGCGGACGAGATTTAGTTTCTGGTTTACCTAAAGACCTGATGGTTTCACCTAAAGAAATTCGCGATGCAATCGAAGATCAATTATTGAAAATAATTGGCGCAGTCAAAGCTACTTTGGATGAAACCCCACCAGATCTTGTTGCAGATTTATCTCGCACCGGAATTGTGCTTGCAGGTGGTGGCGCATTACTAAAGGGATTGTCCGAACGATTAACAAAAGAGACTGGCATGCCTGTGCGAGTAGCGGAAGACCCACTTTATTCTGTTGTTAATGGCGCCGGTAAATGTGTTGAAAATATTGGAATGCTGCAGCAAATCTTGGCGCCAGAAAAGCGTTAAATACGCCTAGTTCCAGTTGATTGGTTCTACGTATTTTGCACTTCTACCATCTCCAGAAGAGCGACCCCGAAGTCGCCGCCAGATCCATGGCATCACAAAGGTAACAATCCAAATTAAGTCTTCACTCTTCTTTTTCAGTTTAGATTTCTTTGCAGCAGGTGCCAATGGGATTTTCCATGCGGCATCAAATTCTTTTCCGAGCTTCTCTAGAACTGCTTGGGACAATCTCCAATGACCATCGGAATTCAAGTGCAATCTATCCTTTGCTAAGAAACGCAAATCCGCCAACCATTTTGCGTCATCCGCCTCAATTACGATTGCGCCATACTTTTTGGCAACTTCCCGAACATTCACATTAAAAGCGCTAAATCTCTCGTGCCAAAGCTGAGCTGTCTTGCCCTTGCCTTCTACTCGATCCACAACGGTGAAAACAATTAATGTGGCGCCAGTTCTAGCTATGTCACTTATCCCTTTTTCATATTTAGCAAAGGCAACTTCGGCTACATAATTTGGACGCAGAACATCATTCGCACCCGCATGAAATGAAACTAAGGTATCTGCCCCAGTGACATATTGAATTGCTGTAGGAATCTGGTCATCAATTACCTGATGTAATAACTTTCCACGGATAGCAAGATTTACATAAGTAAAACTTGAATTCTCTTTTGAAAGCCCATCCGCGACTCGATCTGCCCAGCCCCGATAATTACCATTAACAATATCGTCACACATGCCCTCGGTCATCGAATCACCGAGTGCAATAAATCTTGTGAAAACTCTCATCCCTATTTCGCTCGCTTCTCGGCAATCCAGTACATAACAATCGCGGTTGCAACACTTGCATTTAAAGATTCAACATCTGATTGCATCGGAATCGAAAGAATCAGATCACACTTTTCTTTAACTAAACGAGATAAACCCTTACCTTCGCTACCAACAATTAAATAAACCGATTCGGTCGCTAGTGAAAATCCAGGAAGTGATTCTTGCCCTTCGGCATCAAGGCCAACCACGAAGAAACCAGCCTTTTTCGCATCTTCAATTGATCTGACCATATTTGTTACTTGCGAGATTGGGAGTCTTGCAGCGGCGCCCGCTGATGATTTCCAAGCTGACCCAGTCATTGCCGCATTGCGACGTTCAGGAATTACAACTCCATGAGCACCGAAAGCTGCTGCGCTTCGAACAATTGCACCAAGATTATGCGGGTCGGTAACGCCATCTAAACCAATTAGCAATCCAGGTTTAGTTGCACTTAACAGAACTGCCTCGAAATCTTTATATTGAAAAGGTTTAATAATCAGCGCAATGCCCTGATGATTTGTTGTTCCAGTTACTCCATCTAACTGGCCGCGTGGAACTTCCTTAATTCCTAAATCTTGATTCTTAGCCAATCGAAGAGCTTCAGTCATGCGTTCATCTATTTCAGCACGTTCAGCAATTAACAATTCTTTCGCTGGGATTCTGGCGCGAAGAGCTTCGACAACACTGTTACGACCAGCAACTGCGTCGCTATTGGCGCGAGTTTCTAACCTAGACTCTGGTTTGCGATTAGTTGGTCTGCGAGCTGGTGCGACTGCTGCTTCACGACGTTTTTTTCCGGGGCGCATTTTATTTTTCGATTCTCTTATTAGTTAACGGTCCAGCGCGAGCCGGTTGGGGTGTCTTCGATGGTAATTCCAAGTGCAGTAAGTGAATCCCTGATTGCATCACTTGCTGCAAAATCTTTACGAGCCCGAGCCGCAGTGCGTTGCTCAAGGGCGAGTGAAATTAGGCCATCTAGAATTTCACTCTTTGAATTACTTGAATCCGCAAAAATTGGATCAAATGGGTCGCAACCTAAAATTTCTAAAGCGCCCCGGACTTCACTGGCACTTTTTGAAAGTGCAGTTAAATCATTTTCAGTAATTGCGGTATTGCCGATACGCACTTGTTCGGAAATATCTGCAAGGGCTTGTGGCACTGCTAAATCGTTATTCATTGCCGCGGCAAATTGCGCAGAAATGCTTGGTTGGATATCACTCTTTAAAAGTCCTTTTGCGCGTTGCAAAAAGCCTTCGATCCGACGGAAGTTAACTGCTGATTCTTCAAGTGCTTCAAATGAGAATTCCAACATCGAACGGTAATGAGCGCTTCCTAGATACCAACGTAATTCGATTCCGCGAACTTTCTTTAAAATTTCCATAACTTGAAGTGAATTTCCAAGTGACTTACTCATTTTCTCACCCGATGTAGTTACCCAGGCGTTATGCATCCATATTTTTGAAAATTCCCAGCCAGCTGATTGCGATTGTGCAATTTCATTTTCGTGGTGCGGGAAAATTAAATCAAGACCGCCACCGTGGATATCAAAAGCTTCACCTAAATATGCATGCGCCATTGCCGAACATTCCAAGTGCCATCCTGGACGGCCATCGCCCCAAGGTGTTGGCCAAGATGGATCGCCAGGCTTCGCTGCTTTCCAAAGTGCAAAATCACGTGGATCTTTCTTGTAAGTTAAATCGGCATCATCTGCTGATTGCAGATCATCTAACTTCTGATTTGAAAGAGTTAGATATGACTTTAACTTTCGAACCTCGAGATAAACATCGCCATTACCCGGAGCATAAGCACTGCCATTTGCAATCAATTTTTCCATCAGCGAAATCATCTGTGTGATGTGACCAGTTGCTCTTGGTTCGTAAGTTGGTGGCATGACATTTAAAGCTGCATAAGCATCGCTAAATGCTCGCTCATATTTCATCGCAACTGCCCACCAAGGAATTTCTTCGTGAACTGCTTTATGCAAAATTTTGTCATCAATATCTGTAACGTTTCGAACAAAAGTTACGTCATAACCAATTGCAGTTAACCATCGGCGCAAAATATCAAAGTTAACACCTGATCTAATATGGCCAATATGTGGTGGCGCTTGCACGGTTGCACCACAAAGATAAATTCCAACTTTTCCAGGATTTAACGGGACAAATTTAGAAACCGTGCGATCGGCAGTGTTATATAAATTCAGATCGCTATTTATCTTAGACATCGTCGAATTCTAGCTTCCACTACGAACTAATAATGCAGTGGCAATTGCGCCAATGCCTTTTCCTTCGCCGGTTAGGCCAAGCCCATCGGTTGTGGTTGCCGATACTGATACTTGGGCACCACCGAGCGCCTTCGAAATTTTCTCAATTGCATCGATTCGACGTGGTCCAATCTTTGGACGGTTGCCAACGATTTGAACCGCAACATTTTGAATTTCGAATCCTGCTGCACTAACTAATTTAAATGCTTCACCTAAAAGTCTTTCACCTGATGCGCCGGCATATTCTGGCTTTGAAGTTCCAAAATTCGAACCAAGGTCACCAATATTTGCCGCTGCAAATAACGCATCACAAATTGCATGTGCTGCTACGTCACCATCTGAATGCCCATCGACACCAATTTCATTTTCCCAAAGCAAGCCAGCAAGCCAGAGTTCACGCTTTGGATCTTGTGAGAATGCATGTGCATCAACACCGACACCGGTACGAATATCACTTGCTTGATTTGGAATTAAATATTTAAGTGCTGATGCAAGATCTTCCGGATTTGTTATTTTAAGAGCGCGATTTTCGCCTTCAATTAACTTCACTTTTCCGCGCATTGCTTCGACTAAAGCGCCGTCATCTGTTGCTTCGAAGTTTTGCATATGCGCTTTAATTAAGGTTTCACGCGCAAAACCCTGTGGTGTCTGCACAGCACGAAGGCGTTCGCGATTTGGTGTCGAGACAACATAATTTGCCGCATCAACTTCCTTGATTGTGTCCGCGACACTTAGTGCAGGAATTACAGCAACATCCCCTGCTGCGAGCGCATCAATAACGCGCTGTCCAAGTTCGCCAGATGCAAGTGGTCTAGCCGCATCGTGGACTAAAACATATTCAACTTCTGGCGCAATGCTTTCAAGTGCAATTTTTACGCTCTTAGTTCGAGTCAATCCACCAGTAACAACAGTTACTGCATCTCCCAAAATTTCTCGAAATTTTTCTTCGAATCCCGCAGGTGCCGCAACAATTATTTGTTTGGCAATAGGACCAAGATTTAAAACTGCATGTTCAATCAGGGTTCGCCCATTTAATTGGACAAGAGCTTTTGGAATTGGTGCGCCAAATCTTTCACCGCTGCCTGCAGCGGGAATGAGTAGAGCGACTTTAGGAAGCAAGGACCTCATCTAGCATCACGCCGGCCTTCTCTTCATCTGTGCGCTCGGCAAGTGCGAGTTCAGATACCAAAATTTGCTTAGCCTTTGAAAGCATTCGCTTCTCGCCAGCAGATAGACCACGGTCTAGATCGCGGCGGTAAAGATCACGAACAACTTCTGCGACCTTAATTACATCGCCAGATGCCAATTTTTCAACATTCGCCTTATAGCGACGAGACCAGTTTGTTGGCTCTTCGGTATATGGCTGACGCAAAACATTAAATACTCGATCAAGACCAGCTGAATCAACCACATCGCGAACGCCAACTAAATCAACGTTTTCTGCTGGGACTCGAACTGTTAGGTCGCCTTGTGCAACCTTTAGAACCAAATAGATTTTCTCTTCGCCTTTAATGGTCCGGGTCTCAATTGCTTCAATGAGAGCCGCTCCGTGATGGGGATAAACAACGGTTTCGCCGACCTTAAAAGTCATTAATTTGGCC
>CAEZYS010000015.1_pt1 | contig 11272 bp, 10 predicted proteins | sample 7265571 | NCBI WGS metagenome assembly CAEZYS01 (sample SAMEA6813942, study PRJEB35770) | uncultured Actinomycetes bacterium | biome: Freshwater; feature: Freshwater reservoir; material: water | place: Czech Republic | collected 2017-04-14 | depth 30m m | reverse complement strand
TTTTAAAAACCCAAGTCTGGTTAAAGTATTTGTGACCAAGGAAATTACATTGGTCTCCTCACCAGATGGAGACATGAATTTAGATAAACGCTGCTAGTTCTTTAAGTAGAGCTGGCTTTGGCTTTGCGCCAATTACAGTCTTAACAACTTCGCCATTTACATAGACATTTAGCGTAGGAATTGAAGTAATCCCATACTTAATTGCGATTGCAGATTCTTCATCGGTGTTTAACTTAACAACCTTAATCTTCCCCGCATATTCAGTTGCAATCTCATCAAGAATTGGACCAACAGCGCGGCAAGGACCACACCACTCTGCCCAAAAATCAACAAGGACCGGTGTCGAACTCTTCAAAACCACTTCATCAAAAGTAGCTGTAGTTACTGGTTGCGCTGCACTCATTTTTTCCTCTTCTTCTATCTAATCGGGGTTCGATTGGTTGATTATATTTAATGTCCAGCAAGAAAACGTTCTGCATCTAGAGCGGCTTGGCAGCCAGATCCTGCAGCAGTAATTGCTTGGCGGTAAGTGTGATCGACTAAATCACCACAAGCAAAAACACCTTTTTGATTTGTCCGAGTAGAACGGCCATCGACCTTTACATATCCTTCGCCATCTAAATCAATTTGATTGACAAGCAATTCGCTCCGAGGAAGATGGCCAATAGCAACGAACAAACCATCAAAATCTTTTTCGCTCTCTTCCCCGCTGACTAAATTGCGAAGTTTTAAGCCGGTGACTTTATCTTCTCCAAGCACATCAATAACTTCAGTGTTCCAGATAAATTCAATCTTAGGATTTGCGGTAGCGCGCTCGACCATAATTTTTGAAGCTCGCAGTGAATCTCGACGGTGAATTACAAAAACTTTACTTGCAAATCTAGTTAGGAAGTTAGCCTCTTCCATTGCAGAATCGCCACCGCCTACAACTGCGATTACTTTTTCTCTGAAGAAAAATCCGTCGCAAGTGGCGCACCAAGAAACTCCTCGACCAGATAAGCGCTTCTCATTGGTCAATCCAATTTCTTTATATGCCGAACCAGTAGCCAGAATTACTGATTTGGCCTTTAACGTGTTACCAGATCCATCTTTAAGAACTTTGACTTCGCCAACTAATTCCATAGAAACAATGTCATCTGTAATTAATTTTGTGCCAAATCTTTCGGCCTGCTTGCGTAACGAATCCATAAGATCTGGCCCCATCACACCTTCTGGAAAGCCTGGAAAATTTTCAACATCAGTTGTATTCATTAAAGCGCCACCAGCAGTTACAGAACCTTCATAAAGAACCGGTGAAAGCTGGGCGCGGGCAGCATAAATTGCTGCGGTGTAACCAGCTGGGCCAGACCCAACTATTACAACATCATGTATTTCACTCATCTGACTACCCTATCTTTCTTCTTCTAGCTAGAAGTTGAACGGCGCTAGTAATTTCACTTACTCGGGCGATTTTGCATAAAGCCAGATAACCAATTCCGCTTACTACTAGAACGATTGTGAGGCGCACGATATTCCCGCCAGGAATTAGATCGCGCAATAGCCAGATCGGAACTGCGACTACAAGCGCCAAACCGCTGAGTTTTAGATAAAAACCAATAACTTCAGAGAGCGAAATCCGAATTCCATATCTTCTAAGCAAATGAATTGTGCTCCAAGCGCCGAAGAAATAACTTAAAGCCAGAGCGCCAGCCAATCCAACAGTTACCCACTGCGGCGGTAGCGCCAGAGCTACGATGATTGAAACAACCACCGCAATTACATTCATGATTGCATTGCTTAAAACTTGTAACTTTACATTTTCAAAAGCATTCAAACCCCTAAGAGCAATCAAATTAATGCTCATCGGCGCCAAACCAAGAGCTAAAGCGCTAAGGGTGTATCCCAAATAATTTGAATCGGCCAGTGAGATACCAAAGTAAAGAGTTTCAGTCATCAAGGGCCCAAAAAACAGAAAGGCAATAGAACTAGGAACAGTAACTATTCCGACTAATCTAATTGCACGAACTAATTGATCATGAATCAACAATGGCTTCTTTTCATGTGCAAGTTTTGAAAGCGCTGGCAGCAGCGCTGTAACAACCGAAATTGTAATTATTGAATGTGGCAACATGTAAATCAAAAGTGCATTGCTAAACGGGGTAAAACCAACTCCGGTTTGAATTCCTTCATTTAAAGATTTGACCGCTGCGCCGGTTGATAAATTTACGGTTACTAAATAACTAACTTGCGAAATTGCTGCAAAAAGCAGAGTCCAGGTTGCTAGATGTAGCGATTTGCGAAGCTCTGAATCTCGCCAATCAAAGCGAAGGCGGATTTTTATATCTGTCTTAGAGATTGCAGGAATTAAAATTAGCGCCTGTGCCATATAACCAACAGTGCAGCCCAAGCTGATCCAAATGATTTGTGAATTAGGAATAGTCGCAACTGTCGGCTGGGTGGAATATTGCAAGAACCAACCGAAGACGCCGATAGCAATTAAGTTATTTAAAACCGGGGCCCACATCATTGGCCCAAATTTGCCTTTTGCATTAGCGACTTGGCTAAGGAGAGCAAAGAGGCCCATAAATAGAATTTGCGGCAAGCAATAACGCATAAACAAAGTTGTAACATCAAATTCGGGTCGACCGATATAACTTGTGGCAAAAATTCCAACTAAGACCGGTGCTATAACAATTGCAAGCACTACTAATCCAGCCAAGAAGACAAAAGTCGCAGTTACCAACCGAGAAATAAAAGCACTACCGCCATCGGCGTCACTGGTTGCCCGAACTATCTGAGGTACGAAAACCGCAGTAAGTGCGCCACCAATAATTAAATTGTAAAGAATATTTGGCATTGTGTTAGCAACGTTGAAAGTATCACCCAACAATGTAGTGCCGAGAACAGCAACCAATAGCAGACCGCGGATTAAACCGGTTATCCGAGAAACAATTGTTCCAACGGCCATAATTGTCGAAGACTTTAAAAGTGAATGATTATTCATCTATGGCTCGTTCGCGCTTCTTCTTTATTCTTCTAAAACTTTGAATTAGCGCTGAAAGGAAGAGAACTATGGCGGCACCAGTTGTTATCCAAGTCGCGATGGGACTAATCACTTTTAAGGTAATTGGATAAAGCATTTGATTCCCGAGCTTCTTATTCTTTTCAGAAAAAATATTAACGACCAGCGTACTTTTACCGGATGTTACAACTTCAACTGGAATCATTACTTGAATTTTTGATTTTCCACCAACGACTTGATCAGGAACTGCGCCGACCAATACTTTGCCATTTAGGGTTTCAACTTTTATTGAAACCTTTGCAGGATTCGAGAAATCATTGATTAACGTAATTGGCAGATTCTGCTTAGTAGTGGTCACAGTAAAACGACCAGGTGCAAGTCTAATTTTTTCAGAAATCGTATAAGAAGCTGCGCGCAGATCTAGTGCAAACGAAGTGCGAGCTTCGTCTTGTAAGTCGGGATGCAGAACAGCTGCGCTCTGCCCTTGGAATTTTTCAATCTCATCTTGAGTCATATATGTCGCATTGATAGCAAGAGCTTTTTGGGCATCCTTAAACGCAGCTATTGTTGAAGAATTTAACTTCGGATTCGTAGTTTTTGGATAATCAGACATCTGATTCACTTGACGATTTAACAATGCAGTTAATCTCTTTGCGCCATAACTTAAATAAAATTTAGATTTATCTGGCGCAAGTTTTGTTATCCAATATTGAGGAGGCGAACCAAAGGGCAGTGCGCTTATTTGATCGCTTCGTGTAATCGCCTTAAGTTGATTCAGCCAATTCTTAGCGACGGTGCCACCAACACCTTTTTCGCCACCCAAAATTACGTAATCTGAAGTCATCGCAGTAACTTCATCAATAAGTTGCGCGTCAATAAACCAAGTTCTATTTCCTCTAGGTGGATTAAAAACTAATTGCCCAAGGCGACCACCGTACGAAAGAAGAGCGGTCAAATCATCATCAGTAAAAGCCCCATCAATTTCTCGGTGTGTTGGCTCGGAAACAGTTACTTCAACATTTGCCGCACTGGCCACGGGCGCACCTAATAGAACAATTAAAAACGCAAACACGGAAACTACAAATTTTTTCATATAACTAAATCACCAGATTTCGCAATCAATTTCTTTTCATCTGGATAAGCAAGCAATTCAACAATTTCATTTAATGGGAACCAACCAACGTCATCTACTTCAGTTAATTGCGGCGCCAGCTTTCCACCGGTTTCTCTAAATAAATAATGATGAACAGTTTTGTGAATTCGGTTTCCACCAGCCATAAACCAGAAATTAATTACGCCAAGTTCTTTTGCAATCTCACTTTCAATACCAGTTTCTTCTTGAACTTCACGAACTGCAGCTTGTTCTGGGGTTTCACCCTCTTCGATATGGCCCTTTGGAAGAGACCAAAGCAAACGTTCTCGAGTCTGATCTTTCAAATCACGTCGACCAATTAACAAACCTTTGGTTCCAGTCGAATCAATAACTAATCCACCAGCGCTAATTTCATCAACGCGCTTTGCATAAGGCCTTTTTGGAGCAGCTTTTTTGGCAGCAGGTTTTGCTTGAGTAGTTGCAGAATTATTTAAATTTGGTGGGGTCGGGCCCTTCGGACGTCGTCTCCGACGTTTTTTCCGTTTAGCCTCGCCACCGCCACCAGGCGCCGTGGTCATGGAGCAAGGTTACTGCTCTAGCCTTAGATACTGTGACAACGAACCCAAAAACTATCGCCGCCGACCTCGCGATTTCTGCGTTATCAAGCAAACCACTTGCATCGGATCTGGCCAAGAAGTTTGCTAAAGCTGGATTCACTCTGGCCTTAGTCGGCGGACCGGTTCGTGACGCAATTTTAGGCCGTCTCGGAAATGATTTGGATTTCACAACAAATGCAAAACCTGATGAAACTAAATCAATAATAAAAAAAGACGCAGACTCTATTTGGGAAACTGGCCGTGAATTCGGGACTATTGCTGCGCAGTTTGGTGAGGTAATTGTAGAAATTACAACTTACCGAAGTGAAAAATATGAAACTCAAAGTCGCAACCCAGAAGTTAATTTCGGTGACAATATCGAAGGCGATTTGTTGCGAAGAGATTTCACAGTAAATGCAATGGCACTTGAATTAACAACTACGCCCCCAACATTTATTGATAACTTTGATGGCGTCAATGATTTGGTCCGTAAGGTTTTGCGCACACCCGGAACCCCAGAGAATTCTTTTTCTGATGACCCACTTCGAATGATGAGAGCCGCGAGATTTGCCGCGCAACTTGGCTTTGATATTGATCCAACAATTCTGGTTGCAATTAAAGAGATGGCTTCGCGCATAGAGATTATTTCTGCAGAACGCGTGCGTGATGAATTCACAAAGTTGATAATGTCTGAAAATCCAAGAATTGGAATTGCGCTTTTAGTAGATACCGGACTTGCAGATTACGTACTTCCAGAAATTCCAAAATTAAAATTAGAGATTGACGAACACCATCACCACAAAGATGTATACGAGCACACACTTAAAGTTCTTGAGCAGGCAATCTCACTCGAAGATCGATTGGGTGGACCAAACTTAGTTATTCGTCTTGCCGCACTTTTGCATGACATTGGTAAACCCAAAACCCGCGAATTAATTGCCGGTGGCGGCGTTTCATTTCATCACCACGAAGTGGTTGGGGCCCGGATGGCCAAAGAGCGCTTAAAAGCACTGCGATTTAGCAATGATGTAATTAGTGATGTTTCTTCTTTAGTTTTTCTACATTTACGTTTCCATGGATACGGAACTGGTGAATGGACCGACTCAGCCGTTCGTCGTTATATTCGAGATGCAGAGCACCAACTAGTTCATCTGCATGTTTTAACAAGAGCTGATTGCACAACTCGAAACCAACGAAAAGCCGAGAGCCTTGCCAAAACTTATGACTCACTCGAAGAGCGCATTTTAAAACTGATGGAAGAAGAAGAGTTGGAGAAAATCAGACCAGATTTAGATGGTCTAGAGATAATGGAGATCCTTGGAATTTCACCATCACCAGTTGTCGGACGCGCTTATCAATATTTACTTGAATTAAGAATGGATCGGGGACCACTTGGCCCTGATGTTGCTAAGGCAGAATTACTTACTTGGTGGAGCCAGAATCAGTCGAAAATTTAGACTTTCTAAGTAAGACCAGCGCTGTGGTTGTGTAAGAAATTGCGATCAACCAGGGAAGAACTAAAGAGGCACCCCCTGGTGGCAAAGTTAGTGCGGCAATGATTGCACCAGAAACAATCGCACCATTTACTGCAACATCATAGAAGGCAAATATTCGACCACGATATTCGTCCGCAATTTTTGACTGCACTAAAGCATCATTTGTAATTTTGAAACTCTGACCAAATCCACCAACAAAAAATGCAGTTAAAATCATCATGAATTCATTTGGAAAGAAACCAAAAATCATTAGGAAACCAATTGGAGCAATCATAGAAATTCGCATCCACTTGTGACGTCCAAACTTGGCAACACCATAAGGCCCAGCTAGCGCACCTAATCCAATTCCAATTCCAGCAATTGCTAATGCGTAAGCAAATCCTCTTAGACCAGCATCCGGATCACCTGGATCATTAAAAGTATTTCGCTCCAGCAATAGCGCCATCAAAGTAAGTGCTGTTATGCCACCTCTTTGAACTCCGGTAGCAAATATTCCGCGCAAAGCATCACTATGTTTTTTTAAGATATGGAAACCCTGTAGCACCTCACCGAAACCTCGAATTCCCTGCGGAACCTCATGAGGCAGTGGACCTATTTCAGCCTTACGTAATCTTGTGGCAAAAAGTGCTGCAAGTAAATATCCGCCAGCACTTATCAAAATCAGAACACCATCAACAAAGTCACCAGTATTTGAAGCATCTAAAATGTTTTTTACTGCAATCCCAAGTCCGCCACCTATTACGACAGAAATAGTTCCGCCAGTAACAGCTAAAGCATTTGCTGAAACCAAATCTTTTTTATCTACCAATAGCGGCAGCCCCGCTGAAAGGCCAGCAAGTATTAAGCGATTAGCGCCAAAAGTGATTAAAACGAAGAGCGTTAAAACAATTCCAGTAGAGCCTTTATAAATAAGGTAAGCAATAATTAATAAATCGGCAGCACGAAATAAATTAGCAAATTGCACAACACGTTTGCGACTAAACCGATCAAGAAAAATACCAACATAAGGTCCGACAATTGAATATGGAAGTAGAACCACCGCAAATGCCAACGCTGCTTTTACAGCATCCGGTTGTCGCTCAGGCGAAAATAAAACAAAAGAGGCAAGCGCAGACTGAAACATTCCATCAGTAAGTTGGCCAGTCCATCTAACCCGAAGTAATTTCGGAAGCGAGCCAAACCTTGCGATTAGCTTCATAGCGCGAAGCGTAATCTCCAAAGTTGGATTATTCTTAGCCATTATGTGGTCGCGCCGAGATAACATCGATTATTCACTTGATCGTCGCTCAACCTTGCTCGCTCTCTTTCGGGGTTCATCTTCAGCAATGGATGCGTGTGATGCAGATCCATATTTAAAGCGCGCAGCAAAGCACCATGGTGAAGTTACAACTAGGCCGTGCCCAGTATGTAAAAAAACTGAAATTCGAGAATTGCGATATGTTTTTGGGGATCAACTCGGACAATACTCAGGACGAATAAAGACATTACTTGAGTTAGATGAAATGCAGAATGAATATGGTGAATTCCGGGTTTACACAGTTGAAGTCTGTTTAGAGTGTGGATGGAATCATCTGATTTACTCCTTTTTATTAGGCGATGGTCGAACTAGAAGAGCGCCCCGCAAGGTTCATACCCTTGAAGATGACGACTGGAAACCAGCACGAGAATTAAAGAGTTGGCACCTTCACGAGAAATCCCTAAGAGGTCGTTGATTTTAAGAATTGGAAGGTAGCCTTAAGTTATGAACGCACTGCGAGGAAATCTATTTAAAATTGGTGTTTTCACCATAGGAAGTGGATTCATCCTTGGCGTGCTTGGCTTTGCATTCGCTTATTTCACCGTGAGCATTCCGGATCCAAATGCATTTGTTAATAGTCAATCAACAATTATTCAATATGCAGATGGCCAAGAAATTGGGCGACTAGGTTCTGAAAATAGAACCGTTGTGAAGTTGGCAAATATCCCACTTCATGTAAGACAAGCAGTTATGGCCGCAGAAGATCGCAATTTTTATACTCAGAGCGCAGTAAGCCCAATTGGCATTGCTCGCGCGTTTTTCAATAATTTAAAATCTGGATCACTAAACGCCCAAGGCGGATCCACAATTACGCAACAGTATGCAAAAACCGCATTCTTGACTCCAGAACGAACAATTACAAGAAAAGTAAAAGAGTTAATTATTGCCATGAAATTGCAGAATCAGATGTCGAAAGATGACATCTTAGAGAGCTATCTAAATACAATTTATTTTGGCCGCGGTTCATATGGAATTCAAACTGCTTCTGAAGTTTATTTCAGCAAAAGCGTAAGCCAGCTATCAGTTTCTGAAGCCGCAATCTTGGCAAGCATTCTTCGCTCTCCCGGTTTTTATGATCCTTCATATGGCAAAGAAAATACCAAGAGATTAAAGGCGCGTTGGCAATATGTAATTGATGGAATGGTCACAAAGAAATGGCTTACAAAAGATGAAGCGGCAAAACTTAAATATCCATTAATTCGTGAACGAGTAACTTCTGGCGCACTTGCCGGCCCTAAAGGTTATGTAATTTCCTGGACGGTTCGCGAGTTAGAAAAATTAGGTTTCACAGAAGCACAATTACAAACTGGTGGATATGTAATCAAAACAACGCTGGAAAAGAAAAACCAGGATGCAGCGGTTCGAGCCATGGATACCAGAGGTCCTAAAAATACGCCTGATAACTTCCAGCAAGCTCTAGTTTCAATAAGACCAGGCACTGGCGAAGTTGTTGCCCTGTACGGTGGAAAAGATTATTTGGTAAAACAATTAAATGGTGCAACGCAATCTATAACGCAAGCGGGATCAAGCTTTAAGCCTTTTGCATTAGTCGCTGCGCTAGAACAAGGGATTCCACTTTCATCTGTATGGAGCGGAAAATCTCCTCAAGTATTTGATGATTTCGGTAAGCCTTATCCAGTATTTAATTACAGCAATGAACAAGAAGGCGAAATTGATTTAACCTACGCCACTGCGCATTCGATTAACACAGTTTATGTTCCACTTGGAATTAAAGCTGGACTTGAGAATGTTGTAGATGTTGCAAGGCGAGCAGGTATCCCTACATCTGTTGCACTAATGCCAACACCATCAATCTCACTTGGCGTTGCTTCTCCTCACGTAATTGATATGGCAGCGGCATATGCGACATTCGCAGCAAATGGAATCTACGCAACCCCATTCATTATCAAAGAAGTATTGGGGGCAAATAAAGGCGTGCTCTATGAAGGAAAAATTCAGGCACAACAAGCATTTCAACCAGATGTAATGGCAGATTTAACGTATGCACTTTCGCAAGGCACAATATCTGGAACCGGTGTTGCAGCGGCAAGTGGTGTTGGTCGCCCAATAGCTGGTAAGACCGGAACAACTACCGATAATGCTTCTGCTTGGTTTAATGGATTCACTCCAGAATTTGCAACCACTGTCACAATGTTTATGGATAATGCGACTCAATCTTTAAATGGAATCGGTGGAAATTATGCATTCACCGGCGGATCTTTCCCGGCGCAAGTTTGGAATACATATACAAAACTTGCACAAAAGGGAGATCCTGTAACCCAATTCCCAGAGCGCGCAAACATCGGCGGAACTGAACGAGTTTCATATCTAGATGCGGTTCCTACCCTTGATCCAGCACTTGCTGGAAAGTATGAATCCGGGGCTACTAAAAAGAAGAAACTCGCAGCCAAGCAATGAAGTTAATTGCGAAGAGCGCAGTTCTTCTTGCAATCATCGCGACCCTTATCTCATTTGTTAAATTTGATTATTGTCGATCAAATGGTTGGGCCCCACCAGCTGATTACATTCACGCCTGCTATTCCGACTTTCCTGCTCTCTTTGGCGAACGTGGATTAATTACAAATAGCTGGCCTTATAGCAGTGCATCAAATGCAGTGGAATATCCACCAATAACTGGTGTGGTTATGTGGGCAACTTCCTTTCTTGTCGGAGATGGTGAAAATAAATTCCGGAATTATTTTGATATCAATGCCCTACTTGTTGCCCTGCTATTTATTGGGACAGTTGTATTTCTGAAAAAGTTGAAGCCGCAGCTCTGGTATTTACTTCCAATCGCGCCCGCTGTCGTAGCTTCGCTTTATATAAATTGGGATATCTGGGCGGTCATAAGTGCACTAGCCGCGATCTATTACTTTGATGTTGGAAAATTTAACAAGAGTGCAATCGCACTTGGTTTATCGATTGCAACTAAATTTTTCCCGATTGTTTTATTATTGCCAATCACATTAATCTTCTTCCGAAAATCAAAAATTAGAGAGCTAATCCATTATCTAGCAATTACCACGTTAACTTGGTTGTTAATTAATTTGCCATTCATTATCACAACCCCAACTGGTTGGTTTAGATTTTTCAAATTGAATTCAGAAAGAGCGGCAGATTGGGGATCAATCTGGCATGCGCTAGAAATTTTTGGTTTAAAGATTAATCAATTAAACTTAGTTTCAATAGTCGCTTTTGCTCTAGTTGCTCTGGCTTTCACGCTATTTGTTTATGGCATTCCAGAAGTACCAAAGCTTGCTTCAATCGCCTTTTTCATCGTTGCAATTTTTGTGACCGCAAGCAAGGTTTATTCACCGCAATATATTTTGTGGCTTACTCCTCTCGCAATACTTGCAATGGTTGACAAGAGAGATCGATTTGATTTTTGGACCTGGCAATTTGCAGAACTGATTTACCATTTCGCAATCTGGCAATATTTGGCACAAGTTTCTGGGGCCAACTTCGCCATCCCTGCCGGGGCTTATGCGATAGCCATTCTGCTTCGAGTTTTGGCATTGACCTGGTTTAGCCTTCGAATTATGCGTAGGTCCACACCTAAATTCGGTCCACAGAACCTTGAATTTTTATCTGGCGTCGGACAGGGTTACGCTTAGCCTTCCTCCAAGAGAGCCACACCCGTGGTTTTTGAGAAGGAGCAATAACCCTCCTGCCGCGGAAATTCCGTGGCCGCTTTAGTCCAGAGGAGGTGGGGTTAACTTATGCGTAGATATGAACTCATGGTCATTCTCGATCCTGAATTAGAAGAACGCACAGTCGCACCAAGTCTTG
>CAEZYS010000014.1_pt1 | contig 11353 bp, 8 predicted proteins | sample 7265571 | NCBI WGS metagenome assembly CAEZYS01 (sample SAMEA6813942, study PRJEB35770) | uncultured Actinomycetes bacterium | biome: Freshwater; feature: Freshwater reservoir; material: water | place: Czech Republic | collected 2017-04-14 | depth 30m m | reverse complement strand
TTTGATACCTACAAATTGCCTTTCGGACACCGTGGAATTAATCAGCCAGTGAAAAATCTTAAATCGAATCGAATCGAAATCACCGCACACAATCATGGCTTTGCGGTTGCGGCTCCAATAGAGGGTAATTTCAATACGATTTACGGCGCTGGTTTTGTAAGTCATATCTGTTTAAATGATGGTGTTGTCGAGGGTCTAGAACTTTTAGAGACTCCTGCATTTAGCGTTCAATATCATCCAGAAGCAGCAGCAGGTCCACATGATGCGAGTTATCTCTTCGACAAGTTTGTATCTCTGATGAAGGACGCGAAGGTAGCAAATGCCTAGAGATCTATCGATTGAAAGCGTTCTAGTCATCGGAAGTGGACCGATCGTTATTGGCCAAGCATGCGAATTCGATTATTCCGGAACTCAGGCTTGTCGAGTTCTCCGAAGCGAAGGCATTCGAGTAATTTTGATTAATTCAAATCCTGCAACAATTATGACTGATCCAGAGTTTGCGGATGCAACTTATATCGAACCAATTACGCCAGAAATAATCGAGCAGATAATTATCAAAGAGAAACCAACAGCAATATTGGCGACCTTAGGAGGTCAGACCGCGCTAAATGCTGCGATGCAACTTTACGAACGTGGTTCATTGGAAAAGCTGGGCGTTAAATTAATTGGGGCCGATATTCCTGCAATCAAACGTGGCGAAGATCGCGAAACCTTTAAGGAAATCGTTGAAAAAATTGGTGGCGCATCCGCTAAATCAATTATCTGTCACACCATGGATGAATGTTTAGCTGGTGCCGAAATTTTGAACTATCCAGTAGTGGTTCGTCCATCTTTCACAATGGGCGGGCTTGGTTCGGGAATTGCCTACAACAAGAGTGATTTAGAACTTATTGCTGGAGCCGGTTTGCGTCACAGTCCAACGACCGAAGTCTTGCTTGAAGAATCGATTATCGGCTGGAAAGAATTTGAACTAGAAGTTATGCGAGATCACAAAGACAATGTTGTGATTGTTTGTAGTATCGAAAATATCGATCCTATGGGAGTGCATACCGGAGATTCGATCACCGTAGCTCCAGCACTGACCCTGACCGACGTCGAATACCAGCAGCTTCGAAACTTATCAATTGACATTATTCGTGAAGTTGGAGTTGCGACAGGCGGCTGTAATATCCAATTTGCAATAAACCCAATTGATGGACGAATAATCGTAATTGAAATGAATCCACGCGTTTCTAGATCTTCTGCACTTGCTTCGAAGGCCACTGGCTTTCCGATTGCGAAAATTGCAACGAAGTTAGCAATTGGTTACACGCTAGATGAGATCCAAAATGACATTACAAAATCTACTCCCGCTTCCTTCGAACCGACTCTTGATTACATTGTTGTAAAAGTGCCTCGCTTTGCTTTTGAGAAATTCCCAGAAGCTGACACAAGACTGACGACAACGATGAAGAGTGTTGGCGAAGCGATGGCAATTGGTCGATCTTTTCCTGAAGCACTTCAGAAGGCACTTCGTTCAGTTGAGAAAAAGGGAACAAGTTTCCATTGGAATACTAGGGGAGTAACGAAGGAATATTTACTAGCTGCAATGGCAATTCCTACCGAACATCGCCTGCAACAGGTTCAATTAGCACTCTACTTGGGTGCCACTATCGAAGAGGTTTATGCAGCAACAAGGGTTGATATTTGGTTCCTTTCTCAGATAGTCGAAATAAATAAGATTGCGAAACAAATTTCTGAAAACTCAGTTTTATCGGAAGAGCTCTTTAGAACCGCTAAAGAAAACGGTTTTTCTGATGCGCAGATTGCAGAGTTAACTGGGCAATCACTGGCAGAAGTCACGGCTTCGCGAATTCGGATTGGACTCCGTCCGGTCTATAAAACGGTTGATACCTGTGCTGCGGAATTTGAAGCGCACACGCCATATCATTATTCGAGTTATGACTTAGAAACCGAAGTTATTCCCAGAACTAAACCCGCAATAATAATTCTAGGAAGTGGTCCAAATCGAATTGGCCAAGGCGTTGAATTTGATTACTCATGCGTCCATGCTGCCTTTGCTTTAAAAGCTGCTGGTTATGAAACGATCATGATCAATTGCAATCCAGAGACGGTTTCTACGGATTACGACACTTCTGATCGCCTTTATTTCGAACCCCTAACTTTGGAAGATGTCTTAGAAGTAATTTATGCTGAAGAACAAGCTGGCCCCGTCGTCGGAGTGATTGCACAGCTTGGCGGCCAGACACCACTTGGCCTGGCACGTGGCCTGCAAGATGCAGGTGTGAAGATTCTTGGAACTTCACCAGATGCAATTGATTTGGCTGAGGATCGCGGTCAATTCGGCGAACTGTTGCAAGTGAATGCTCTTGATGCGCCAACCTTTGGAATGGCAAACACATTTGAAGAAGCGCTAAAAATTGCACACGAAATTACTTATCCGGTGCTTGTCCGCCCTTCCTTTGTTCTAGGAGGACGTGGAATGGAAATCGTTTATGACGATGAATCTCTGGGAGATTTCATTAAGAAGGCGACGGAAATTACCCCCAATCATCCAGTCCTAATTGATAAATTCTTGGACGATGCAGTCGAAATAGATGTTGATGCGCTCTTCGATGGCGATGAACTTTATCTAGCGGGAGTTATGGAACACATAGAAGAAGCCGGTGTTCACTCTGGCGACTCGGCTTGTGTTCTACCAAGTTTTTCAATTGGCTCGACTCTACAAGAGGAGATTAGGTTTGCAACCGAGAAGTTGGCCCGCGGTATCGGGGTTCGGGGTCTAATTAATATCCAGTTCGCAGTTGTCGCTAATGCTACGGTTTCCGAAAAGCTATATGTTCTTGAGGCTAATCCACGAGCTTCGCGAACTGTCCCATTTGTAAGTAAAGCAACCGGAAATCCTTTAGCTAAATGTGCAGCATTGATTTCGTCTGGACTAAAGATTTCTGAGCTCCGAGCTCAAGGCTTGTTGCCGAAATCAGGCGATGGCGTTGCAAAAGGTATTTCAGTAAAAGAAGCTGTTCTTCCTTGGAATCGATTCCGTAGAAGTGATGGAACCGGTGTTGATTCCATTCTGGGGCCAGAGATGAGATCGACTGGTGAAGTTATGGGAATCGCTAAAACTTTCGGCGAGGCTTATGCGAAGAGTCAAACTGCAGCTTTTGGCGCACTTCCATTGTCAGGATCGGTATTTCTATCTCTGTCAGAACGTGACAAAAAAGCCTCACTGTATCCAGCTCAAATGCTAAATGAATTAGGGTTAAAACTATTTACAACTCAAGGCACTCACGATTTCTTAAAACAAAACGGTGTAGATTCAGAGTTAGTGCGTAAGCATTCGCAAGGCAGAGGACCAGCTGGAGAATTTACCGCGGTGGATTTAATTACCGAAGGCGTGGTTGGTTTGGTAATAAATACTCCGTTGGGTCGGGGAACACGAATGGATGGTTGGATGATTCGTACTGCCGCGATACAGCGCGGGGTTCCTTGCATTACAACGATTGCGGGCTTTAAAGCTGCAGTCGCCGGAATTTGCGAACTACAGGGAAAGAGTTTTGGAATCAAATCTATTCAAGAGTGGCTGGCCGACGTCGAATGATGGGAATAAATAGCAACGCTAAACAGGTAATGGCCGAAATTATTAGTAATAAAAAAGTAGGTGCCTATCATCACATGGTCTTCGCAGTTGGCGACTTAGCTACATCTGCTAAGCCTGGAAATTTTGTAGCGATTTCAGTTGGTGGTGAAAACAGTGGACTTGTTTTACGAAGAGCGTTTGCGATCTACCGAACAATCGATCGTGGTTCAACAGGTGGGTTGCTAGAGATTGTCGTAGCTCCTCACGGAGCCGGCAGTACGTGGTTAGCAAATCAACAACCAGGTGTGAAGATTGATTTGATTGCGCCGCTTGGAACATCTTTCGGGATACCTACACAGCCAGTCCGTGCCTTATTGGTTGGTGGCGGATATGGAAGCGCACCTCTTTTTGGCTTATCGGATGTACTGAAGAATCGTGGTTGCCGAGTTGATATGGTCATTGGCGCCAGCACGGCAATGAAAATTTACGCACCATTAGATGGGAAGCGTTCGGTAAGCAGTCTCACCGTTACAACTGAGGATGGTTCGACTGGTAAAACTGGAAAAGTTACGGATGTAATGCGAGAAATTATTGCGGCAAATGAAATTGACATCATTTATTCCTGTGGTCCCATGGGCATGCTCGAAGCAATAAATGAAATCGCAGAAGAGTTCAACCTCATGCATCAATGTTCTATCGAAGAATCTATGGCCTGCGGAATCGGTGTGTGCATGACATGTGTGCTTCCAATAAGAGGCGATGATGGTGAAATTCGCATGTTGCGCTCTTGCATAGATGGACCGGTCGTCTCTGGTGAAAACGTTATCTGGAAAGCCAAACGCACTATCCCCGAAGGAACTTGGGGAGCGCACTAATGTTTAATTATCAGACAACTTTAGGTCAGGCTGAGTTTGAAAATCCGATTTTTACTGCAAGTGGTTGCGCGGGATCTGGGAAAGAGTTAAGTCAATTTTTTGAGTTAAGCCAGCTAGGTGCTGTAGTTACCAAATCCATTATGCTCAAACCGAGATCGGGTCGGGCCACACCTCGTATGGCTGAAACACCAAGTGGAATGCTCAATTCAATAGGTTTGCAAGGACCTGGAATTGATCTCTTTCTTGAGAATGATGTTCCATGGTTACGCGATCAGGGCGCAACGATAGTTGTAAGCATCGCAGGTGAAAGCGTTGAAGATTACGCGGTGCTTGCACGCAAGTTAAGAGCCGTTCCGGGAATTTCCGCTCTAGAAGTAAATATTTCATGTCCAAACGTTGAAAATAGAGGACAGGTTTTCGCCTGCCATCCAGAAACTGCGCGAGCAGCAATTGAATCGGTGAGAAGAAATATCGGAGGTGAGTTGCCGATAATTGCGAAGTTAACTCCGGATGTAACAAGTATCGTAGAAATTGCACAGGAAGTCATCGCTGCCGGAGCCGATGGACTTGCCTTGATAAATACAGTTTTAGGAATGGTTATAGATACAAACACAATGCGGCCCAAACTTGCCGGAAAAACCGGGGGACTTTCGGGTCCCGCTATCAGACCAGTTGCAGTTCGCGCGATTTATCAAGTGCATGCCGCAATGCCACATGTAAAGATTCTAGGTATGGGTGGCGTTTCTTCAGGGCAAGATGCCTTTGAACTAATTTTGGCGGGAGCTTCAGCAGTATCGGTTGGGACGGCAACATTTGGAAATCCAATGGCAGCAATTAATATTAAAAATGAACTTCAAAGCGAATTAATCTCACATGGTTTTGACTCTTTACGTGAAGCCGTTGGCTATGCCCATCGCAATGAAGCAGGCAACTGATGGCTAATTCACCAATAATCCTCGCTCTAGACACCAAGGATTTGGATACCGCCAAAAGTTGGATCGAGGCTACTAATGAATCAATCAATGTTTATAAATTTGGACTCGAATTTTATTTGAAATTTGGCGCAATAGGCCTCAAACAATTAACGCAAGCCGGGGACTTTGAAATCTTCTTGGACCTGAAATTGCACGATATCCCAAACACTGTCTCGGCCGCTGTGGCTTCGGTAGCGGACTTAAAACCTAAATTTTTAACTATTCATGCCAGTGGCGGGGCATCAATGATTAAGGCAGCCAGCGAAGCGGCACCAAATATTTCAATCACAGCAGTAACAGTATTAACGTCTTTATCCGATTCCGACCTTTTGGAGATTGGTTTCAAGAATAATGCGAAAGAGGCTGCTGCAGCTTTGGCGAAATTAGCAACTTCAAATGGAGCACGTTCGATTGTTTGTTCGCCATTTGAAGCAAGCACGATTCGAAGTGTTGTTGGTAATGGTGTTGAAATAATTACGCCAGGTGTCCGCCCGGCAGGTGCCGATAGCGGGGATCAAAAAAGAGTAATGACTCCTAAAGAAGCGATTGATAACGGTGCCAACTTTTTAGTTATAGGCAGACCGATTACTGATTTGGCAAAGATTTCTCTAGAAGAAATGCGAAAAGGTGCAGCTTCAATATTGGATAGTCTTAATTAAGTCATGAGCAGTCAACCGCCGAAGTTGAGTGCGCAAGAGCGCGCAGCGGCTGGAGCTAAAGCGATTGTCTCAAGACGCGAACGTGCTGCCGTTAAGGCCCAACTTGCTGCCGGCTCAATCGGAATCTTCGATGTAATTAATGATGGCCGTGAATCAATTCAGCGGATGCGAGTTCGCGAAATGCTCGATGCTGCGCCAGGCATAGGTTCAAGACGGGCTTTCACCCTAATGGTGAAAGCTGGTATTTCGGAAACGCGTAGAATAAGCGGTCTAGGTTCACACCAATTGCAGAAGTTAAGAAGCGAGATGATTTTGAATAAAGTGGCGATAAATCCCGGAACACTTATTGTCATGTCCGGACCTGGTGGCGTTGGAAAAAGCACAATCACCTCATTTCTTCGCGAGCATCCAGCAATTTGGGTAAGCATTTCAGTAACAACTCGTGAGCCACGTGAAAATGAAAAAGATGGGCATGATTATCATTTCGTTACTGAGGAAAAATTCGATCAATTAATCGCACAGAACGCGCTACTTGAATGGGCGGAATTCGCAGGAGCGCGTTATGGAACGCCTCGAAATGCGGTATCTGATGCACTCAATTTGGGAAAACATGTTTTATTAGAAATCGAGATTGCTGGCGCCAGACAGATTAGAAAAGCTGATCCAAATGCACTATTGATATTCATATCGCCGCCCTCATGGGAGGAGTTAGTCGAACGATTAACGTCGCGGGGAACAGATTCGCCCGAGCGACGAGCCGCCCGGCTAGCCTTAGCTGAGGAAGAAATGGCTTGCTCGGGGGAGTTCGACGAGATCTTGGTAAATCATCGAGTCGAGGAAGTGGCCGCCGCACTGCTATCCTTGGCCTCTTCTAGAAGCAAAGGGCCCAACTAAGTCTGTTGTTTCGATTACAAAATTGCAACGAAAATTCTATTTTTGAATTAATAACGGTTACTAGCGGTTACTAACGGAAGGCACGTCATGACAACAATGGATGGCATCACAAACCCACCAATCGATCAACTTTTGGATGCAGCTGGATCTAAATACAGCCTGGTTCTTTATGCCGCAAAGCGTGCGCGTCAGATCAATGCTTACTATTCACAACTGGGTGAAGGTCTTCTGGAATATGTAGGGCCGCTTGTCGAAACTTATGTTCATGAAAAGCCGCTCTCAATCGCACTTCGTGAAATTAATGAAGGTCTGCTAACTATCGAAAATTTGGAGCCAGTTGCTCCTGAAGTTAGCGTCACCGAATAATTTTCGCTATTTAACGAGCCGAATAAATGACACTCCTGGGTAGGGAACTAATCCTTGGGGTAGGCGGCGGAATTTCGGCTTATAAATCAGCCGATTTACTTCGGAGATTACAAGACATTGGTTTTGGAGTTTCTGTAATCCCAACCAGAGCGAGTTTAAATTTTGTTGGTTCTGCCACGTGGGAAGCTTTATCAGGAAGAAGTGTCAACGAGAATCTTTGGAATAACGTCCACGAAGTCCCACATATTAAAGAGGCAAGAAAAGCGAATTTAATAGTCGTTGCTCCGGCAACAGCTGACTTGATTGCAAAAATTGCGAATGGCATTGCTGATGATTTGCTTACGAATGTAATGAGTGCTTCGACTTGTCCGATAGTTCTTGTGCCTGCGATGCATCCAGAAATGTGGCTAAGTTCGGCAAATCAGGAGAACGTGAAAACTCTCCGCACTCGTGGATTTTTAGTTATTGAACCTGATGAAGGACGAATGACTGGCGCGGATTATGGAGTTGGTCGATATCCAGAAGTTTCAAGAATTATTTCTGAGATATCTAATTTCGCGCAGATTAAATCAGATCTGTTGGGTCGAAAAGTTCTGGTTACTGCAGGCGGCACCCGTGAAGCTATTGATCCGGTTCGCTACATAGCTAATCATTCGACAGGAAAACAAGGTTACGCAATTGCGAAAGCAGCTCGAAATAGGGGAGCCGACGTTGTTTTAATCTCAGCAAATTCGAATTTGGCAGACCTTGATGGAGTAAAGATTTTACGCGTTACATCCGCCGAGCAAATGCACCAAGCTCTGTTAGCGGAATTTCCGGAGTGCGAAATACTCTTGATGGCGGCTGCGGTTGCTGATGCAAAACCGGCAGCTGTTTCTAACGAAAAAATCAGGAAAGACAAATATCAAAATATCGAACTTGTGGCTAATCCAGATCTTCTAGCAAACATCTCTAAGGACCGTAAAGCAAATCAAGTGATAGTCGCATTTGCTGCTGAAACCTCTGCAATTAATAGTTCGAGCATTGAAGTGGCCAAAGCAAAAATGTTGAGTAAAGGCGCCGATTTTATTTACCTAAATGATGTGAGCAACGGCGCAATATTTGGCTCTGAAGAGACATCAGGATTAGTAATTGATAGCAATGGTGAATCAATTGAATTTAAGAATAAGTCCAAAGACACGCTAGCTGATCTATTACTAGATCTAGCCCTGAATAAGTTAAGGTAACCCAATGACTAAACGCCTATTTACATCAGAGTCCGTGACCGAAGGCCATCCAGATAAAATGGCTGATCAGATTTCTGATGCAATTCTTGACTCATTGTTATCGCAAGATGCTAAAAGTCGGGTAGCAGTCGAAACTTTAATTACTACCGGACAGGTGCATGTCGCTGGTGAGGTAACTACGAATGGCTATGCCGATGTAATGACCATAGTCCGCGATACAGTTTTGAATATTGGATATGACTCATCCGAAAAAGGTTTTGACGGTAATTCTTGTGGCGTGTCACTGTCAATCGGCCAACAATCAAGTGACATCGCTCAAGGCGTTGACTCAGCTTTCGAGAAGCGAATTTCATCATCGGCAGATCCACTCGATTTACAAGGGGCTGGCGACCAAGGTCTGATGTTCGGATATGCATGTGATGACACTCCGGAATTAATGCCGCTTCCGATCTCATTAGCGCACAAACTTGCATTGCAACTTTCGGCCGTTCGTAAGGCTGGCCAAGTTGATTACCTTCGTCCTGATGGAAAAACTCAAGTAACTATTGAGTACGATGGCGATAAAGCAGTTGCGCTTAATACGATTGTTATATCTACACAGCACGCGCCATCTGTAGATTTAGAGAAAACTCTTGCGCCGGATTTAAAAAAATTAGTAATTGACCCAATGATTGCTGATCTTAAAATCGATACCTCGGATGTTCGAATTCTCATTAACCCAACTGGACGCTTTGTAATCGGTGGACCAATGGGAGATGCTGGTCTCACAGGACGAAAAATCATTGTTGACACTTATGGTGGTATGGCACGACATGGTGGCGGTGCGTTTTCTGGCAAGGATCCTTCAAAGGTTGATCGAAGTGCTGCTTATGCAATGCGCTGGATCGCCAAGAACGTTGTCGCTGCCGGCCTAGCATCGCGTTGCGAAGTGCAAGTTGCCTACGCAATCGGCAAAGCCCAACCAGTAGGTCTATTCATCGAAACGTTCGGAACCGAGAAAGTCGCGCCCAACAAAATAGTTGATGCTGTTATGGCAACTTTTGATTTGCGGCCAGCGGCAATCATTCGTGACTTGAATCTACTTCGTCCGATTTACTCCACAACGGCTTCTTACGGTCACTTCGGTCGCGAACTTCCGAACTTCACTTGGGAGAAAACAGATCGAGCTGCTGCACTTAAAGAAGCAGCTTCAAGGTAAATGTAGGTGGCTGAAGTAAAGCCACTGCGCTTAAAAACGCAACGGGTAGCAAAAAAAGTTGCCATTGCGCAAGATAATCCAGTCGCGCAAATCTGCGTTGATACCGGTATTTTCCATCTTCCGGATACCTATGACTATTTAGTCCCATATGAAATTTCGGAGTTCATTGTTCCAGGAGTTTTTGTAAAAATCCCCTTTGGCAAAACAGAAGTTATGGGTTTTGTTCGGAGCAGAAATGAATCTGCAATCGATGTTAAGTCACTAAAAATCATAACTAAATTGATTTCTCACATTCCCTTACTTACTGAGGAACTAATAGAAATCATAGAATTAACCTGTCAACGCTACGCATGTAAGCCTTGGGACGTCATTAGAAGTGCGATTCCAGCGCGAGTTGCAGCTGCAGAGAAGGCTTTTCAAGGGATAAAGATTCCAGAAATTAGTTCCAGTAAAGGAAAACTCGAGCACCGTTGCACAATTACAAAGAGCCTAGAAGACCTACCAAAAATCGTTAATCAAACTCTTAAAAAACTTGAAAAGGGCCAACAACTTTTATTGATAGTTCCTGACGAGCGCGATATCAAGCAATTGCTCACTTACTACTTGGAGAAAGATCCGGTCCTTCTGACATCCGACTTAGCTAAATCTGATCGATATGAAAATTATCTCAAAACTAGGTTCGAGAATTCGACTTTCATTATCGGAACCCGAAGCGCCGTTTTCACCCCTCTAAATGCTGATTCAACAATAATGATTCTAAATGACAGCGATGAATCTATGTATGAACGCAGATTTCCGAGTTGGAATGTCCGAGATGTCGCCCTACTTCGAAGCGGTGAGTTCTCCCTACACTTCATAGGAGCGAGTCCGAGCTTAGAAATAATTCGCCTGTCGGAATTAGGGTGGATCAAATCAAAGGCCGAGAAATCTGTGACATATCGGAGACCGATTGTGAACTTTGCAGATTCTGGAATTTCTGACATCGCATTGATGAAAGCAGGATTAAAAAAAGGCAATGTTTTGGTGGTAATGGCTGAAACTGGATACATAAACTCAGTGGCATGTCAGAAGTGTCGCAATCAGGCGAGATGCGAATGCGGTGGAAAAATTTATCTACCAAATAAATCTGCCTTACTCACGTGTGCGATTTGCGAAAGAACTTCTAAAGAATTTTCGTGTGTTTGGTGTGATGGGAAGATTATGCGTTCGATAGCAAAAGGTTCGGCGCGAATTGCTGATGAAATCGCCAAAGCGGTTCCTGGATATAGAGTCTTATTGAGTAAAGGCGGAGCAAGAATTGATGACATTACTGATTTGACTGAAAATGTATTGGTTTTAGCGAGTTACGGGTGCGAACCTATCGGAAGTTACTCCACCGTAATCCTTCGCTCACTCGAAAATTTAAGTAATCGCGTAGAACTTCGCAGTCTTGAAATTGTTCGAAGAATGATCTTTGAAAACCGTGGACGTTTGAAGAACGAAGAAGGCTCGGCTATATATTTAGATCTTGCAAGTGATAACTCATTGGCGCAGGGCTTTATAAAAAATGATGTCTATTCCAATTCCTTACTGGAATTAGCT
>CAEZYS010000012.1_pt1 | contig 11727 bp, 11 predicted proteins | sample 7265571 | NCBI WGS metagenome assembly CAEZYS01 (sample SAMEA6813942, study PRJEB35770) | uncultured Actinomycetes bacterium | biome: Freshwater; feature: Freshwater reservoir; material: water | place: Czech Republic | collected 2017-04-14 | depth 30m m | reverse complement strand
GTGGAAGTTGTTCCTGTTGTTGAACAGAGCGATCACATAGTTATTGATGAAAAAGAGCTGCGCGTAGATGTGTATCGATCATCAGGACCCGGTGGGCAAGGCGTTAACACAACAGATTCTGCAGTTCGAATCACCCACTTACCGACCGGAATAGTTGTCTCGTGCCAGAACGAGCGTTCACAAATACAAAACAAAGCAACCGCAATGGCCGTTTTGCAATCCAAATTATTAGAACGTCGCCGCCAAGAAGAGCGAGCACGATTAGATGCTCTTAAAGGTGATAACTCCGGATCATGGGGCAATCAAATGCGATCATATGTTTTGGCTCCGTATCAAATGGTTAAAGATTTGCGAACAGATTTTGAAGTTGGAAATCCATCAGCAGTCCTAGATGGCGAAATCGATGGCTTTATTGAAGCTGGAATTAAATGGCGGAAAAGCACGGATTAATACTGAATCTTTGGCAATCAAGAAAATAAAAATGGAAATTTATGAAAACATATACTCAATTAATGGGCATCACACAGGTTAATGAGCATCACATAGGTTAATGGGCATCACACAGGCCTATGCGTAAATAGTGGAAAAGTAAGTATCCAATTAGCAATCTCTCAGCATTTTTCGCGCGTATTTCCGTGTCTCAGCGGCCATTCCTGCCTAAACTTCCCACATAGGACAAGTGCACATTTGCGCTTACCTGAGTAACTAACTAGTTATTAGTTTTGAATAGGAAGAGATGGGGAGGCGTTCATGATTCGTTTTGAAAATGTTTCGAAGATTTATCCAAAGCAAGATCGCGCTGCCCTTGATTCTGTAAACATCGATATCCAAAAAGGTGAATTCGTTTTCCTTGTTGGACTATCTGGTTCAGGTAAATCAACTTTCCTTCGTTTGGTCCTTAGGGAAGAACGCCCAACTTCTGGCCAAATAATCGTCGCTGGCAAAGATTTGAATACGTTATCAGCCCACAAAATTCCAGAACTTCGCCGTCAAGTGGGAACTGTGTTTCAAGATTTCCGACTTCTTCCAAATAAAACTGTAACCGAGAACGTGGCATTCACTCTTCACGTGCTTGGGTATTCTCAGAAAGAAATTAATAGAGAGATTCCAGAAGTTTTAGAATTAGTTGGTCTAGAAGAAAAAGCAGATCGCAAACCTTCTGAACTTTCAGGTGGCGAACAGCAACGTGTAGCAATTGCTCGAGCATATGTAAGCCAGCCAGCAATTTTGATTGCGGATGAGCCAACTGGAAACCTAGATCCAGCGACAAGTGTTGGAATTATGAAATTACTTGACCGGATTAATCGTGAAGGAACAACAGTTGTGATGGCGACGCATGATTCAAAGATTGTGGATTCAATGCGCAAGAGAGTAATTGAGCTTGAAGGTGGCCAAGTTATCCGTGATCAGGTTCGTGGCGTTTATGGATATGCGGGATAGGGGCGAAAAATGAGAGCTGGATTTCTATTAAGTGAAGTAAGAATTGGTTTACGCCGAAATTTAACCATGACATTTGCAGTGGTAATAACTGTGGCAATTTCTTTATCTCTTCTTGGTATTGGTCTTCTGGCCAATTCGCAAGTAAAGGTAATGAAAGATTATTGGTACGACAAAATTGAAGTTTCAGTATTTCTCTGCGGAACGCTTTCAGAATCTCCTTCTTGTGCAAGTGGTCCAGTTTCGCAAGAACAACGCGATCAAATTAAGGTCGATATAGAAGCGCTTCCGGTTGTAGAAAAGGTTTACTACGAATCTCAATCTGAAGCATTTGTTCATTTTCAAGAAAGATTTAAGGGATCTGCGATTGCGCAGAATGTAACCCAAGATCAATTACCAGAGTCTTATCGAGTTAAGTTAAAAGATCCAACAAAATTTGCAGTAATGCAAAGTGCATTTGCCGGACGACCTGGTGTTGATTCAGTTCAGGACCAACGAAGTATTTTGGAAAAGTTCTTTAAATTATTATCTGTTTTAAGAGATGGTGCATTAGCGATTGGTCTAGCAAGTATTTTGACCGCAGCGCTATTGATTAGCAATACTCTTCGAATCGCTGCATTCAACCGACGACGCGAAACAGGCGTAATGAAATTAGTTGGCGCGTCATCATTCTCAATCCAATTACCATTCTTGCTCGAAGGAATATTCTCGGCACTCGTTGGATGGGTTTTCTCGACAGGCCTGCTATCGGCATTCAAGTTGTTAGTTGATTCCAGAATTGCACCACTTCTAAGTTTCACAAAATTCTTTACTTGGTCAGATGTTTGGGTTGCTTCCGGAATTCTTTTGATTACAGGTTTTCTGGTTTCAACAGTGGCTTCAATCGCCACTTTACGTAAATACCTAAAGGTCTAATTACGCATAAGGCTCCTCAGCTTTGCCAATTTACGGCTTTGCTAGGAGAATTCACTAATGCTTTCCCCATTGCAATCAATCATTTCGCGTTTTCGAAGCGCTGGATTTAGTGCAACTGCAGCGATTGCATCTTTTGCAATAATTTTAGCTTTTGCTCTTGGGGATTATGTTGGCCAATCTAGAAATAAATCACCGGTAGAACAATCTATTTCAAAGATATTAACGAAGAATCCAACTCCATTAAATCGAAATACTTTAGAGCGCGCTGCTATTGAAGCAGTCTTAAAAGCTTCAGGCGATCAATGGGCAAATTATTTTCCAGAAGAGAGCGTTAATAATTTAACTCAGACACTTGAAGGTCGATATAGCGGAATTGGTATTTGGCTTAGAAAGACAAAATCTGGAGTTCTAGAAGTTGCCAGCGTGCAAGTTAATTCACCCGCAGATAAAGCAGGAGTCAAAGTTTTAGATGCACTCGTTGATGTGAATGGAGTTCGTCTTGAAGGCGCTTCGGTGGCGACTGCAATTGCTTCCCTTAGAGGCGCACCAAACACAAAGTTGCAGATCGGTTTGGAACGTAATCAAGATCCAATAAGACTAGAAATCACTCGCGCTTCTATTTTGAATGGTGATGTTGTTGCCTATCAATTAGCAACTAAAGTTGTTTATATTCAGATCTCATCAATTACCAGCCAAGTATCAAGAGATGTCGCTGTTGCCCTTACTAGGTTTCCACACACAAACGGAATTGTTTTGGACTTAAGGGATAATCCTGGTGGATTGCTCAATGTTGCAGTTGATATTGCATCTCAATTTCTTGCAGAGGGAACAGTAGTTTCTTACTCTAGAAAGAATGAGTCTGAAGTTATCCTGGAATCAACTAATAAGAATCCAGATAGTGCACCTATGACTGTTTTGATTAATCGATCTACGGCAAGCGCAGCAGAAGTTATAGCTGGTGCCCTTCAAGATCGCAATCGCGCAGTAATTCTTGGTGAGAAGAGTTACGGCAAAGGCACAGTTCAAGAAATCATTGATTTGGTAGATGGATCAAAACTTGAAATCACTATTGGCAAATATCGCACACCAAATGGTCGCGTCATCGACCAAGTCGGTATTTCTCCAGATCTTCTAGTCCCAGATGAAGAAGAAATCTCGAAAGCCTTGCTAGTCCTAAGCGGCTTATCTGCAATAAGCAACAAGTAACGTGCCCCAACAACAAGTAACGCGCCCCAACAACAAGTAACGCGCCCTATAAATCATGGGATGGGTAATTTCTCGCGTATCCTTTGTGCCGTAGTAGGAAGTAATTCTCTTTTAAGTTTTGTATTGAATAGGCAACTTGAAATCATGAAATGGGGTGGTCGAAATGGTTAAAGAACTAGGCAAGAAATTAATTGCGCAAAACAAGAGTGCTCGCCATGACTACTTCATTGAAGAAGTTTTTGAATGTGGAATAGTCCTGAGCGGAACAGAAGTGAAGTCACTCCGGGCCGGCCGGGCTTCTCTTGTTGATGGTTTTGCGATGGTTAATAATGGTGAACTTTGGTTGAGTGGTGTTCATATTCCGGAATACACAGAAGGAACTTGGAATAACCACACACCACGTCGTGAACGTAAATTACTTCTTCATAAGAAGGAGATTGAAAGATTGACTGCCGATACAAAACAAGGTGGTCTCACACTTGTGCCACTTTCTATTTACTTCAAAGATGGAATCGCAAAGATTGAATTAGCCCTGGCTAAAGGTAAGAAAGCGCATGACAAACGGGCGACGCTTATGGAGAAACAGGCCAATCGTGAAATTACGCGCGAGCTTTCGAGACGGTCTTCAGGCAAATCCGAGCGCTAGCTTTAAAACCGAGCGATAATTAGAATTAGAGCGTGCTTTACCCAGTGCGAGATATGACTGAGCAGGCAATTATCTTTAAACAGAGCGACGCCTTACAATTATCCTTCCAACGGTTTCTCTTATTAGATAATTATCTAATTTGGAAAAACTAGATAAAAACTAAATATAGAAAAGTAAATGCTTCATGTTCCACAACCATCATGGGGGTGAACGGTCTCGACTTTAGTTGTTGAGTCAGGTGAAGCGGGCCGAGGAAGCCGGGATGATCTCGTAAACCATGAAACCCGCGCAACACATAAGTGCAGATGCAAATCGCACTGATTTCGCTATCGCTGCATAAGCGGTAAGTGAATCCGTTAACCCAAGAGTGCTCTCGGCTTGGATGTTAGCGTCGCTAGAGAGCTCACTTGATAATGGTGTTACAGACATTGTCGGGGAAATAAATCTGTAACTGAGTTCGTTGACTACATGTGTTTGTGAGAGTCAGGACTGAGAAAGCGACTAGAACACTACGCCCGTAGAAGCCCTGATTTTGCTCTAGAGGACCCGGGTTCGATTCCCGGCACCTCCACCATTTTTTAGTTATAACTTACTAAGTGTTAATGCTCCCAATATGTTTTATCTAACCAAATTTTTATAAAAACAAAAATGGCTGAGCCAATTGAAAACAAAGCTATTAGCACACCACCAATAGCAGGTCCGGTGAGCAAAATAGATGTGCCAACCATAAATCCAATCAAGGTAAACATAAATGCCATTAGTTTCTTGAACATGGTTGTTGATTGTTTCTGAGTAGGAATCTTCAAAACCAACAAGCCTATGGGAGCACCCAAGATTGAAACTAAGATCATTATGGTGACTAGCAATGCGAGAGATTCCATGAACATAGTTTAATTTGTGGCTAGGCAACTTCATCCATTGGACGAGCCGGAACGAACCTCTTTTTTCCAAGTGGAGAAGTCCATTCACAGGAACCGTCTTCAAAACTCTCAAGCTTCCAGCCGCCATGCGTTTTCAATTGGTGGTGTCTTTTGCATAGCAGTCCGAGATTTCTCCGCGAAGTTTCGCCGCCTTCTTCCCATGGAATTGCATGATCGATTTCACCTTTTATTCCGGATCTTCTGCACCCTGGGAATCTGCAAGTTTTATCTCTTGCCAACAAAAAATCACGCAAGGCTTGTGGTGGTAAATAACTTTCTCGACCAAAATCTAAAAGGTTTCCAGTTGTTGGATCTGTAATGAATTTTCGCCATTTTCCATCCGCGGCAAGTTCACGGGCTACTGCTGCAGGAATTGCACCATAACCACTCAATTGCCCTGGATTTTCACTAAGTCCTAAAAGAGTTGGGAGATCAATAGTTAAGTTTACGGTTATTGGCCTGCCATGGTTCATAACTTGATCTTCATTAGTTTCCAAAAATAGAGATGCAATTGCAGTCATCGCATCTGCGCGATGAGCATCCATTGGATCCATTAAATCGGCACTGAAATCCGTAAGATTGAAATTTACATCTTCATCATTGCTTGAACTTGCGCTTTTAATGTTCATATCGGCATTTAGATTAGTCGAAGCGGATTGGGCAGTTGCTCGCATTCGGTAGCCACTTTTTTCTTGAAAAGCGCGAAGTTTCTCTTTGGCGACACCATTGGTTTTGTAAGCCAACCGATCTATTGCCAACATAATTGTTTGGGCATCAGCCGCAGGCAGAAATGCAACGATTGTGGCCATTCCATTAGCATTTGGATAACAAGAGACTCTTCTAGTTGATTTCTCTTCAACAACAGCCGCTTCAAATTGTTCTGGTGCGAACATTGCAATACAGGAGCGAACTTTGTTAGCAACTTGAGCTGGAGTATGAAATTCTGCATGTGCTATTGCTTCGTCTTCAATTAATTTCAGGACTTCCGGTGCAACTCCTTGTCGAATTAGCTGCGCACTTTCTCTGGCAATGACATTTGCATGAGCAGGCGAAATATCACCGATAGCAAGTGCTGCTGTCGCACCGGGTAAATATTGAGTGAGGGTTCGAGCAACATCAATTTTTCCTTGAGCGGTAGAGCCAGACATACGAAGGGCGGTTGCAATTTCTTCTCGCTCTGAGTCATCGACACCTGAATACATGGAATCCACTCGACTTGGTTCGTAACCAGCAACTGAGACAATCGCATTTTGCATCCAAACATTGAACCAACCGCTTTGTTTTTCAATTGCTGCAAGATAATCAACTCGGCCGGCATAATCCAAAGTTTCTGGAGAAATTTTCCAAAGCTCGTTAACCATTTCGATGCCAGCAGGTAAATGCAATATTTCAGCAATCCGTTCTCCAGTAATTCGCGCTTCTGGAGAAGTTTTATTGTCGGATTGGATTTGCATGTGTTAATTATGATTGGGGGCACTGACATTAAGATTTAAATGGTTAATCGGAAGACAATTCAAAATTGTTACTGTGAAGATTGTTTGATTGTTGATAACTAAATACAGCCCGAATAACTAAATACAGCCCGAATAACTAAATACAGCCGGAATAACTAAATACAGTCCGGATAATTTGGAGCTGGCTTTGGCTTTTTTGCTGTTATAAAGACATAATTAAGGCATGTCCACGTCGAACGAGATTGCTCAGTTAAACCAATTACTTAGTGACATTAAAGTCCTAATGGGTTCGCTCTCAATTTTAGATACGGCAACGTTGAATAAGGATCAAGTTTCCATCGCTACAGCCCTTGATGCCATAAATTTTAGGGTTTCTGAAATCAATAAAATTGTCAGCAATCTGAATCTCAGAAATCCAACAAATCTAATGGAGCTGCCAATAAATGAGATTTGGAATGAGCTATCAAAGCCCAATCCGGATACAAAGGTTTTGCACTCATTATTTGATGACCAAATAGATACCGTTCGCAAAACAGCGCTAAGTGAAATCCTCACTCTTTCTATCGAATAAGTTGCTTAGGATGCGTGAAAATATCCAAAAATTGTTAATGGCGCCCTAGATATTGTTAATGGCGCACTCGCCGGATGTCCTAGACTTCTCGCATGTCAAAAGTCCTTGCATCGTTGCCAGTCGGCGAAAGAGTTGGAATCGCTTTCTCTGGCGGTCTTGATACTTCGGTTGCAGTTGCTTGGATGCGCGAAAAAGGTGCGGTGCCTTTTACTTACACCGCAGATCTTGGGCAATACGATGAACCTGATATTGGTTCTGTGCCAAGTAGAGCAAAAGCTTATGGCGCCGAAGGTTCACGACTTGTAGATTGCAAAGAAGCACTTGTCGAAGAAGGTTTCGCTGCGATTGCTTGCGGTGCTTTTCATATTCGTTCGGGCGGTAAAACTTATTTCAATACAACACCTCTTGGCCGCGCAGTAACAGGAACTCTGCTGGTTCGCGCAATGCTTGAAGATAATGTTTCGATTTGGGGCGATGGTTCGACATATAAGGGCAATGACATCGAACGTTTTTATCGTTATGGCCTACTTGCTAATCCAAAGCTAAAAATTTATAAGCCATGGCTTGATACTGATTTTGTGAACGAACTTGGCGGCCGTAAAGAAATGTCTGAATGGCTTTCAGCGCGCAAACTTCCGTATCGCGACAGTGTTGAAAAGGCATACTCAACGGATGCCAATATTTTGGGTGCAACTCACGAGGCAAAGACTCTTGAAAACTTAGACACCTCACTTGAAATAGTAGATCCAATAATGGGCGTTGCATTCTGGAAAGAGTCTGTAAAGATTGAAACTGAAGATGTAAAGATTGAATTTTCTAAGGGTCGCCCAGTTGCAATTAATAGCGAAAAACTTGATGCAGTTTCGTTGATGCAAAAGGCAAATGAAATCGGCGGACGTCACGGTCTTGGCATGTCTGACCAAATTGAAAATAGAATTATCGAAGCAAAAAGCCGTGGAATTTATGAAGCTCCTGGAATGGCGCTTTTGCATATCGCATACGAACGTTTGATAAGTGCGATTCATAATGAAGACACAATTGCGAATTATCACGCAGAAGGCCGCCGACTTGGTCGTCTTCTGTATGAGGGCCGCTGGTTAGACCCACAATCATTAATGTTGCGTGAATCCCTTATGCGCTGGGTTGCATCCGCTGTTACAGGCGAAGTAACAATTCGACTTCGTCGCGGCGATGATTTCTCAATAATTAATTCAACCGGTCCTGGATTTAGCTATCACCCAGATAAGTTATCTATGGAGCGCACTGAAGATGCAGCATTTGGTCCAGCTGATCGAATCGGTCAATTAACAATGCGAAATCTAGATATCGAAGACACCAGGGCAAAGTTAGAAATGTATGCAAACCAGGGTCAACTTGGCGATGGCCAATTTAAGTTGATCAAAGAGATCGATAACAAGAAAAAATAGAGGAACAAATGAGCAGTTTCAATGATTCAACATCAAGTGCTTCGAATCAAGTGGAAACATCGATTGAAATCCAGCTTACAAATCGCGACCGCAAGACAGTTTTCTTCCGCGGGATCTTGGTATTTCCTGTTGTAATTTTTATTGCTTCATTTACCCAATCTAAACAAGCTGGTGCAGCTTTTGGTGGCTTGCTCTTTATGCCAGCACTTTTAGCGCTACTAGTTCGTGGAATTTACCCAAGTTACGTTCTTAGTTTTAATAAGGCGATGTTGGAATTGAATGCCCGTATTTCGGCTTATGCATTGTTATTGACTGATGAATATCCTTCAATTGAAGCTAATCCAAATATTAAAGTTGAACTTCCAGAAATTGCTGGTGGTGCAAAGCTGTCTCGAGTCTTGCCACTAGTTAAATGGTTTTTCGCTATTCCACTCTTTATCTTGGGAATCATTTATGCCGCAATCGGCCTAGTTCTTACATTTTTTGCCTGGATCATCACAAGTGCAACTGGAAATTATCCAGAGAGCGTTGCAACCTATGTCCTGGCAACAATTGAATTTTGGAATCGCCTTTATGGATACGCAGTAATTCTGGTAACCGACGACTATCCGTCGTTCTCGCTTTAGTCTCTGCCGCCCCAAATAAACCCAAAATTTTTAGGGATTTACGCTTAACTCACTCCAAAATACCCCTGAATTTCGCGTGTAATTACATCACTACCGCCGCGTAGCAACCTACCCTTTTTCTAACCTTCCCCGGTCATAGATACCTCTATGACTAACTCTGAGCAATATTTAATTGCAGTGGGAAGGAAAGTGAATGTCACTTTTATCTTGGAAGCTCCATGGAAATGGAAAAACAATTAAAGATGGCGATGTAGTAAAGCCAGGTGAACGCCTTGCTTGGCCTTTAACAATTGGCGTCGGTGTTCAACATATTGCAGCAATGTTCGGTGCAACATTCTTAGTTCCGATCATTACTGGATTTCCACCAAGCACAACTCTATTTTTCTCAGGCGTCGGAACACTTATTTTCCTAGCCCTAACCAAGAATAAAGTTCCTAGCTACTTAGGATCTTCATTCGCATTCCTTGCACCAATCGCAGCAGCAATGACAAATGGCGGAATGGCAGTAGCACTCGGTGGCGTAGTTGCAACTGGTGTAATTCTTGCCGTCGTCGGTCTAATTGTTAACGCAGTTGGCATCGGCTGGATTAACTGGCTCTTGCCACCTTTGGTAACTGGTTCAATCGTAATGATTATCGGTTTAAACCTTGCCGGCGCTGCAAACAACAACTTTAAGCAAGCACCTATTACTGCAATCATCACACTTGCTGCTGTCGCAATTATTGGCGCAATGGCTAAGGGCTTCCTGGGTCGCATCAGTATTTTTGGCGGAATCGTTGTTGGTTATGCATATGCTGCATTTATCGGCGATATCAACTTTGATGGCGTAAAAGCCGCAAAGTGGGTTGCGATGCCAACATTTACAACACCATCATTTGATACAAATGCAATCTTGCTATTTATTCCAGTTGTGTTGGTTTTGATTGCTGAAAACGTGGGACACGTTAAAGCGGTTGCAGCTATGACCGGAAAAGATCTTGATGGTCAAATGGGAAATGCGCTTTTCGCTGATGGTGTTGCAACAACACTTGCTGGCGCTGGTGGCGGATCTGGAACAACTACTTACGCAGAAAACATTGGCGTAATGGCTGCAACTCGCATCTATTCAACTGCTGCATATTGGGTAGCTGGCGTAGGCGCTATTTTGCTCTCGCTTTCACCAAAGTTTGGCGCAGTTCTTAGCGCTACACCTCCAGGTGTTCTAGGCGGCGTGGGTGTTGCACTTTACGGAATGATCGGCGTTCTCGGTGCCAAGATCTGGATCGAAAACAAAGTTGACTTCGGTAACTCAACAAATCTATTCATCGCAGCAACTACCTTGATTATCGGTATCGCTGATATGACTTGGAAGCGCGGAGATTATTCCTTCGGTGGAATCATCAACGGAACATTGGTTGCAGTAATTGGCTACCAGGTTCTACGTGCGCTAAATAAGGCAGCTGGAAAGGCTGAATAGCGGGACTGATTAAAGACTGATTAAAGATAAGTCGGGCTTTGGCTTCTTATAGCCGAAGCCCGATTTTCTTTATTGATGTAATTTCTGCTTTGCTGCTATTAGACTCACCGATAATTAAATGCAAGCGCTACCTAAAAGATGGGGGAGTCAGATGTCAGTAACACCATTTCGTTGGGGAATTCTGGGAGCCGGTGGCATTGCTGAACAGTTCACCCGAGACGTATTGCGCTTAGAAGATCATCGAGTTGTTGCTGTTGGTTCTAGAACTCAAATTAAAGCCGATGCTTTTGCCGATAAATTTGCGATTGGCCACCGCCACGATTCATATCAAAAATTAGTAAATGATCCAGACGTTGATGGCGTCTATGTTGCCACACACCACCCAATGCATATGCGCGATACCTTGCTGGCGTTAAATGCGGGCAAGCCAGTTCTCTGCGAAAAACCCTTTGCAATGAGCTATGACGAAACAAAGACCATGATTGAAACTGCAAGGTCTAAGAATTTACTTTTGATGGAAGCAATGTGGGCCAGGTATTTGCCACACATGATTCAAATCCGCGAAGTTGTTAAATCTGGAATTCTCGGTGAAATAATTTCAGTGCGCGCCGATCACGGGCAATGGTTCGAAAAGGATCCAAACTTTCGCCTCTTCAATCCAGAATTTGGTGGCGGTGCACTCTTTGATCTAGGAATTTATCCAGTCTCATTTGCCTCAATGGTCCTTGGGACTCCATCTCGAATCACAGCACGGAGCACAAAGGCATTTACCGGTGTTGATGGTCAGACGTCAATAATTTTGGAGTATCCAAGTGGAGCACAGGCGCTCTTGAATACAACAAATTTAGCTGCAACCCCTAACCGCGCATTAATTGTTGGCAGCGATGCCAGAATTGAAATTGATCGCACTTTCTACAACCCAACAACTTGGCGGGTAATCAATCACAAAGATGAAGTGATTGGTGGATCGGATAAGAGATACGTGGGCCATGGCTTGCGCGAAGAGGCAATTGAATTCGCGCGATGCTTCCGAGCCGGCGAAAAAGAATCACCGATGTTGCCGCTCGAT
>CAEZYS010000011.1_pt1 | contig 11944 bp, 12 predicted proteins | sample 7265571 | NCBI WGS metagenome assembly CAEZYS01 (sample SAMEA6813942, study PRJEB35770) | uncultured Actinomycetes bacterium | biome: Freshwater; feature: Freshwater reservoir; material: water | place: Czech Republic | collected 2017-04-14 | depth 30m m | reverse complement strand
TCAGCATCTTTTGAAAGTCCGATGATTAACGGGTTAAGTGCCACGATGTAAGCCATTGTGAAGAACGTGACGAAACCACCACGTACTTCGCGACCTACGGTTGAGCCACGTTCAGATATTTTGAAGAAACTATCTAGCATGGTCGAGCCTCTCTGATTTTGGTATCGGGGGTGTTTGCGACCCCGTGGGCATTCACGGCGCACAAGCCGGAGGAAGATGAAACGGACATTAGCCCTTACCCTTTAGTAGGTCTTGAAAACACACACCTTTTACCCAGAAAAGTTTCGGGTTTTTAGGGTGAATTGAGGGGCGGGCAAAGCCAATCCCCGTAGCGGTGTAACATAACCGCTGGTTCACGCTCAATTCATGCATAACGCAAGAAATCTGCGGGTGTAGCTCAATGGTAGAGCCCCAGCCTTCCAAGCTGGCCATGCCGGTTCGATCCCGGTCACCCGCTCCAGAATTCCAACCTCAACTAATTAGGCAATTTGAATAAATGCTTTGGCTTTTATTTGGAATCCGAAAGTGCTGATTCCAGCGGACCAGCCACCACCGTCAATTACTGAAATTGATAATGACGAAACAGTGTCAGAAACCGAAACTGTTCCTTCATGTATGAATGAAAAATTGTAAGTCTTTGCATATAAAACATCAGAAACATAACCAATTCCGTAGTGGGTGGCAAAATCTAAAGTAGCACCTGCACCGCTTAGAGTTACAACCGAACCAACAGGGAATGCATCAAAGCCAGTTCTATTCACAGTGCCAGTCACAACAATGGTGAATCTATATTTTGTATTTGGCTGTAAGTTTCCAAAAGGACTGCTGAATGCTTCAGTCGCTGTTGATGAAGATAATCCCCAATTAACTCCACCACCTAAAGCAGTTAAGTTAATTACAACAACTGGACTAGATCCAGAAGCACCGGTAAGTCCCACAGTTCCTGTTTCACCTTTTGGTCCGGTAGCACCAGTTGATCCTGGCGAACCGTTTGTTCCATTGGTTCCGTTACTTCCACTTGCACCATTACTTCCCGTTGCCCCGGGTGAGCCAGAACCCGCAGGTCCAGTTGCACCAGTTGCGCCCGGAGAACCTGGCGCTCCAGTTGAACCTGGCGCTCCATCACTTCCGTTTGAAGAAGTTCCCTTGGCACCAGTTGCACCGGTTGAACCGTTGGTGCCATTTGTTCCTGCTGCGCCTTTAAGTGAAACGGGTGCAGGCCACTTACCGCTTACTTTGGGACCATAAATATTCATGTTGATAGTGTCGATATAGAAATCACCATCGATTCCTTTAGTTGATTTAGGTGCTCCCTTTCCGCTCAATAAAGTGTTCATTTCAGGGGTCGCTACTCGGCCGGCTTTAGAAATTGTTGATTTATTTAAGGGTCCAGCATGCGCAGTAGTGATAGTTGAATTTCCAAAGATCAAAAGTGGAGTAATTGATAACGCCAAGAGTCTTGAAGATTTTGCAGGGAACATTTGGCACGCCCTCTAAATTCGTTTCCCCTTGTGTAGGGTAAATGTATAAATCAGTATGAAGGCAGACCTTCCTTCGCACAAGGAAATTGATGAGGGCAGCCTCTTATCGCCGCTTACGTTGTATGGACACACGCTCAACATTCACAGTTCATATTAAGGTTTCTTGGTTATTATCCCCAGCCTATGGTTGTTATCTACGGGTATCCCGAAGTAATCACTTCAGGTGCTGGGACGGAACGAGAGCTACGAAAGTAGCGACGAAATAAAAGGAGCAAAGAAGTTATGAATAAGAAAATAGCAGCCGCTGCAATTGCAGCAGCACTTTCAATTGGAACTATTACGTCAATCTCAACTGCACAAGCAGACCGAGGACATGCAAGAGGCGTACCTTCGCAAGTTGCAACAGTCCTTTCTGGATTAGTTACAAAGGGAACTCTTACCCAGGCACAAGCAGATGCAATTACAGCAGCATTAACTGCAGCTGCACCTATTAAGCCACTAAACCCAATCGGCAAGATGGGTGGAGAAAATAAGGCAGCTGAAGAAGCAGTTATTACTTCTACACTCGGAATCACTGCAGCTGATCTTCAAGCAGCACGCGTTGCTGGAAAATCACTTGCAACACTTGCTGGCGACAAGAAGGCAGCGCTAATTACAGCACTTGTTAATTTCCAAACAACCGAAATTGATGCAGCTGTTACTGCTGGAAAATTAACTGCCGCACAAGCAACAACTGCTAAGGCTGGTTTAACTGCTCGTGTTACAGCTAGGGTCGAATCAGTTCCGGCTCCAAGAATTGGTGGAATGGGTAAAGGAAAGAAAATGCATGGCCCAGACGATGACGATGCTCCAAAAATCGCACCTAAGACAACAACTTCAAGCCTGAAGAAGTCTTCTGCGCGACCTTCGATTGTCTAAATAAAGGATCAGTTCAAAACTCTCTACGTTAACCAGACGGCTCTCGCTAGAAATAGCGGGGGCCGTTTGGCTTTTCTGCCATTATTACGAAATGAGAATTCATATCGGTAGCGATCATGCGGGTTTGGAATTTAAAGGCGTAATCATTAAACACTTGCAATCAAATGGTCATGAAGTAATCGATCACGGACCAATTGAATATGACGCTCTTGATGACTATCCGGTTTTCTGTATTCCTGCGGCGCAAGGTGTTGCAAATGATCCTGGTTCACTCGGCATTGTTCTTGGTGGCTCTGGCAATGGCGAACAGATGGCGGCAAATAAAGTTAAGGGAATTCGTGCTGCTTTGGTCTGGTCGCTTGAAACTGCAGTTCTTGCGCGTGAACATAACAACGCAAACGTCATTTCAATTGGTGGGCGGATGCACTCTGAGGAATTCTGCTTAGAGCTAGTTGATAAATTTATCGCGACTCCGTTTCCAGGAGATGAGCGACATGTTCGTCGGATTAATTTGATGGCCAAATATGAAGATACTGGAAAGATTTAGGACCTTACATACTTTAAATCAGTAACGATATGTCCCTTACCTAAGCCCTTGCCTTCAAAGCGGGTAAGTGGACGAAAATCTGGTTTAGGAATTACTCCCCCAATGAATCTTGAATCTGATCCAAATTTCTCTTGGGACCAGTCAGCATAAGCAACCCAGTCAGTTGCGATGTGAATGTAGCCCCCTGGTTTTAACTTTCGGTAAATTAAATCTACAAAATCATCCTGAACAATTCGCCGCTTCCAATGCTTTTTCTTATGCCAAGGATCTGGGAAAAACAGATGGATAGCATCAAGACATTGGTCTGGCATATTTTCACTTAAAACAATTCGGGCATCTTCATTAATCAATCGCAGATTCTTTAATTCAAATTCATTGATTCGGGCTAACAAAGAACCAATTCCCGGGCGATGAACTTCTAATGCAAAGAAACCAGTTTCGGGATAATTGCGAGCAATCTCGGCTGTGGCTTCGCCCATGCCTGTGCCAATTTCCATGATCACTTTTTTGCTATCCGGAAATACTTCAGATGGGACTATTGGATGATCAGGAACTATTCCGAATTCATCCCAGAACAATTGGGTTGCCTTTGCTTGGGCTTCGGTTATTCGCGTGCCTCGCAGACGAAAGGACCTATTACTTAGGTTGTAAAGGCTGTTCTTCTCCGGGGAACTCATGTGGGTATCTTAGATAAGGATGGATAAGGTTGGCTCATGCCTGGATTAAATATCTCAAGAGCCGAAGCACGCGAACGCAGCAACCATCTAGCCGTCACTTCATATGTGGTGACAATCGATGTCTGCCAAGGCCCAGAAAACTTCATCGCCACATCCACCGTTAAATTTAGTTGCAACAAGCCTGGATATGACACATTTATTGATGCCGTAGGAAAGCGAATTATTTCTGCAAAGTTAAATGGCGTTGATGTCGATGTTTCTAATTACGACGGCGAGAGTGTTTTTCTAAAGGGCTTAGCTGCCGAGAATGAATTAGTGATTGAAATCCTGGGTGATTATTCAAAAACTGGTGAGGGCCTTCAGTATTCAGTTGACCCAGCAGACAATGAAGTTTATTTATATTCTCAAGGCGAGACTGCGTATATCCGAAAGATGTATCCATGTTTTGATCAGCCAGATTTAAAGGCGACATTCCAATTAACAGTTACGGCTCCTGCGCATTGGGAAGTTATTTCAAATTCACCAGTAAAAGCAAAGAATTCAATTGCTGGCGAAAAGAACATTTGGGAATTCTTGCCGACTCCAAGAATTTCAACTTACATAACTGCTTTGATTGCTGGTCCGTATTATCACGTGCATGATGAATACGTTGGTCAGAAAACTGTTCCACTTGGAATCTATTGCCGTAAGTCTTTAGCAGAATCTCTAGATCCCGAAGATATTTTTCTTGTAACAAAACAGGGCTTTGCATATTTTGAAAAAGTATTTGGACTTGCTTATCCCTTTGAGAAATATGACCAAATCGCAGTGGTCGATTTCAACTGGGGCGCAATGGAGAATTCTGGCGCCGTTACTTTCCTAGAAAATTTATTGGTTTTCCGCAGCAAGGTAACCGAGCGCATGTATGACGCCCGTGCAAATACCATCCTGCACGAAATGGCACATATGTGGTTTGGAAATATGGTCACTATGCAATGGTGGGATGACTTGTGGCTAAACGAATCTTTTGCTGAATGGTCTTCGCACCTAGCTTCAGCCGAAGGAACCCGCTTTGTTACTGCTTGGACTGGCTTTAACTCCGAACGAAAGAACTGGGCATATCGCCAAGATCAACTCTCTTCAACCCATCCAATTGTTTCGGACATGATTGATATCGAAACCGTTAATGCGAACTTTGATGGAATTACATATGCCAAGGGGGCTTCAGTTCTGCAGCAGCTGGTGGCTCACGTAGGTCGCGATAATTTCATTGCCGGCTTGCAGAAATATTTCACTAAGCACGCCTTTGCTAATACAACCCTCGATGATTTATTAGCCGAACTCACTGCGACAAGTGGCCGTGATTTAAAACCTTGGGTTTCTACTTGGCTACAAACTGCGGGTGTAAACACTTTGCGTCCTAAGTTAGAAATTGCAGAGGACAAGTATTCCAAGATCGAAATTCTTCAAGAGGCGCCACTAATTCCTGTTGGCTCAAAAGAACTTCGCCCACATCGCTTAGCTGTCGGACTCTATGACGTCAGAGGCAACGAAGTCGTTCTGCGTAAATCTGTAGAACTAGATGTTGCTGGCGCAAATACAACAGTCACCGAACTTGCTGGTGAAAAGATTGCGGACTTGTTGTTGATAAATGATCGCGATTTGTCTTACGCGAAAGTTCGATTAGACGAGCGTTCGATTGCCACTCTGAAGTCTCACTTAGGTGATATCTCAGATGGCCTTACTCGTGCTATGTGTTGGGCAATTTCATGGGACATGTTGCGTGATGCCGAGATAAGTGCGACTGACTTTATTGAAATTGCGTTGGCTGGCTTGCCAGGTGAGAGTGATATAACTGTTGTAACAGTTATTGGAAATCAATTAACAACTGCAGTAGAACTTTATGCAAACCCAGCAAAGCGCGATTCACTTCGAATCAAGGTTGCTGATGGAATTGCAAACTTGCTTGCTTCAGCGAAGGCCGAGAGCGATCACCAACTTCAATTCGCCAGAATATTTGCCGGCCTTGCAGTAACTGAAGGACATGCAAAACAATTGCGAGCGCTCCTTGAAGGCAAACTAGCTGGTCTCAAAGTAGATGCAGATCTGCGTTGGACATTTGTCTTGGCGCTATGTGAACGAGGTTTATTTACCCGCGCAGAACTTGATGCCGAGCTAGAAAGAGATAACACAATTAATGGCCAACTTGGTCATGCAACTTGCGTTGCCGCATTCCCAACTGCAGAAGCTAAGGCTGCTGCATGGAAAGCAATCACTAAAGATGAATTAACTAGTTCGATTCGCGCATCAATCCATCGAGGATTCATGAGATCTGGTCAGCGTGATTTGTTAGCTGCCTATGTTGATCCATATTTTGATTCGCTGTTAACGATGTGGGATAGCGCTTCATTCGATATCGGAAGTTCATTCGTTGAGCTCTGCTATCCAACTTACATAACCAATCAAGCGACTTTAGATAAGACTATTAATTGGCTTGATACCACTGGCAAAGATGCCGCCGCTGGCCTTCGTAGATTGGTTTCAGAAAGTCGTGACGCGCTTTCTCGTTCCCTCAAAGCACAAGCTAAGGATGCTTAAAACTATTTGTTTTAATCGATTCGAGTAAGTGATGAACTCTTATTCTTTCTACGGTCGACGGTTGAAAATGCAACCACGACTGAAATAAGAACAAATAACGCTATTGGAATAAGAACGAAATAAGTTATCCCAAGAAATGTTCCAAGAGGTTCGCCTGGAAGAGATCCGTCTTCTTGAGTAATTCGATTTAGAACGCCAGTGAAAAAATGCATACGAGTATCTTAGGCAACGCCATGTTCAGCGCCAAATGGGCGAAGGTATGAAATCCATCTCGTGTCAGGTTTACCAGTTCCCAGAATTCTCCATGCTGCTCCTGCTGGTTCGCGCGGAAGCGTCTTTAATTTCCAACCAATTTCTTTTAGCGTGCGATCAGCTTTCTGGTGATTGCACTTGTGGCACGCTGAAACGACATTCTCCCAATTATGGGAACCACCACGACTCCGTGGAATTACGTGATCGATAGAAGTTGCAGGTGCGGCGCAATAAACACAACGACCACCATCGCGAGCAAAAAGTGCACGACGTGAAAGTGGAACTGCGTGGCGATAAGGAATTCGCACAAACTTAACCAATTTGATAACTGCCGGAAGTGTTATTTCGCCACCGGAATAATGAAGCACGGTGTCAGATTCTTCGACGGTTGTGGCACGCTGATTTAAGACGAGGATCAATGCTCGTCTCTCTGATACGACACCTAGTGGCTCATAAGTGGCGTTCAGTACCAATGTCTGTGGCACTTAAATAGCTCCCTTTTTATGGCTGCTGCTCCAACGCGTGGCTCGCGTTGTTGGGTAAATAGTGCCTTAAGTCAGGCAGAAAATCGCGCATTTCTGATGACGAATCTCGTGAATAGAAGGTTTATTCTTCGAGCATGACCCTTAGCAATAATGCCCAAGATATTTATGACTGGTTTATCGGTGCGCCGTTCCACATAATATTGATTCTGATTATTGCCCTGGTCCTGCAGAAGGTCGGGGGCCGTGCCGTGGCAAAGGCCATCAACAGGATTGCTGAAGCTGATTTTGTTCCCGGACCAAAGCGCGGACTAGAAAGACAACGTGAACGCGCGCGAACCGCAGGATCGGTTCTCAAATCTGCTCTTAACGCCGTGATCTGGTTGATTACATTAACCATGATTTTAAGTGAGCTCGGATTTAACCTCGGCCCACTTGTGGCATCAGCAGGTGTAATCGGAGTAGCAATTGGTCTCGGTGCACAAACTTTAGTTCGAGATGTTCTTGCCGGAATGTTTATGTTGGTTGAAGATCAATATGGCGTCGGCGATCAAATTGAAACTATGGAAGTTTCTGGTGTTGTCGAGTCAGTCGGACTTCGAATAACAACAGTTAGATCTCTAGATGGAACGCTCTGGTATTTGCGCAATGGCGAAATTCTAAAAATTGGAAATAAATCCCAACCTAAGGCCAATTAACTATCTGGTTGATTTTTCATTGAGTGCGCTGCATATTGAAAATAAGTCCAGAGCTCTTCTTTAAGTTCTTCAGCGATATCTAAATCAATTACTGCAGCATGCATACATTGCAGCCAAGCATCATGTTCCGGTGTAGCAATATGAAACGGTGCATGTCGCATTCGAAGTCTTGGATGCCCGCGTTGTTCTGAATAAGTTGAAGGACCGCCCCAATATTGTTCAAGAAAGAGCGCTAAACGTTCCTCGGCCCCAGCCATATCTTCTTCTGGATACATAGGTTTAAGAATCGGATTCACTGAAACCTTCTGATAAAAACGTTTTGTCAGTTCTTTAAATGTTGCCGAACCGCCAGCACGTTCGTAAAAAGTCGCTTCACTCACCTTTATGCAGCTTCCTTAACTTTGTTTATCTTTAGAACAAAGTAAGCCGTAATAATGCACATAAATCCGCTTAGATAAAAGGCGTAGGCGTAGTCACCAAATTTGGTGTGGAAGAGCGCCGCACCAAATGCAGCAGCAGAGCCACCAATTTGATGTGCCGCGAATACCCAACCATAAATAACGGTGGCACGTTCTGGTCCCAATATTTGGCGACATAACAAGACTGTTGGTGGAACTGTTGCAACCCAGTCCAGCCCATAGAAAATTACAAATACTAAAGTCGAAGGATGGACAGTTGAAAATAGAATTGATGGCAATAGAAACAGCGAAAGACCCCGGAAGAAGTAATAAACAAAGAGTAATTTGCGTGGGTCGTATCGATCAGTCAACCAACCCGAAAATATTGTGCCAATAACATCAAAGACGCCAACTAATGCCAGCAAACTTGCCGCGGTTACTTCATTCATGCCGTGATCATGCGCAGCTGGAATAAAGTGGGTTCCGATTAATCCGCTGGTTGAAAGACCGCAAACAAAGAACGAACCAACCAAAAACCAAAAATCTCGAACCCTGCTTGCCTCTTTCAAGGATTGAATCGCTAATCGGGCCGCATTTGTTTTATTCTGCGCAGGTTCAACCCAATTACTTGGCGCACCAAAAGCAGTGACACCCGCTGCGGATGGTCGCTCTTTTAAGAATAAGAAAATAAGTGGAACCATTACATAGGCGCCACACGCAACAACTAGCGAAACAGATTTCCAGCCAACGTTCATGGCAAGTGTTGAAAGCCCAGGTAAGAAAATTAATTGCCCAGTTGCGGTCGCAGCCGTTAAAGCACCAATTACTAATCCGCGTCTTGCAACGAACCAACGGTTTGCAATCGTTGCAGCAAACACAAGTGCCATCGAACCAGTTCCAATCCCAACAACTACTCCCCACAAACCAATTAAGTGCCAGGGCTTAGTCATGAAAATCGTAGAAAATGCACCGGTGCCGACTGCGGTAAGTGCGGTCATAACGACTCTGCGAATTCCAAAGCGCTCCATCAATGCTGCAGCAAATGGCGCAGTAAGTCCGAAGAGCAGAACATTTATTGCAACTGCTAGTGAAATGTCTTCTCGTGACCATCCAAATGAATCTTCAAGCGGAACTATCAATACTGAGGGGGCAGATCTAAATCCTGCAGTAGCCACAAGAGTTAGAAAGGTAACTCCAGCAGCAAACCAAGCTGGGTGGATCTTTCCTAACTTCATTATTCCTCTAAGTATTGGGTTAGCAGTGCGCGCTCTTCGTCATTGATTGCGCGTGATCGCTTGCTCTGCATATCAACAGCAACTTGCACTGTTCGGGCGCGCGCATGGATTCCGGCTTTAGAAGTTAATTCATATTCCAGGGTGAATGATGAATTACCAATCTTTGAAACCCAAACTGCAATATCAATCTCAAAGCCACCTTCATTTATTGGTTCGAGATAATCAATCTCGGCTCGAGCAACAACCATGTCCGAGAACATTGGTTTTAATCCTTTGGCAATTCTGGAATACCAAGTGAAGTCGGCTCGAACTTCTTGAATGAAAGTTAAGTAGTTTGCATTGTTGATATGGCCAAATGCATCTAGATCATTCCAGCGAACATAAGTTTTTCCGTGATGGCGCATTAACGAGTTAGCTTCCGGTAAGTAACGCGGTGCGGACGAGATGCTTCGATACCAAGCCGTGCAACTTTATTCTCTTCATAAGATTCAAAGTTTCCTTCAAACCAGAACCATTGCGAATCACCTTCATATGCCAAGATGTGGGTTGCGACGCGGTCTAGGAACCAGCGATCGTGAGAAATAACAACAGCACAACCCGGAAATTCCAGCAGCGCGTTTTCTAGTGAACCAAGAGTTTCAACATCAAGATCGTTTGTTGGCTCATCGAGTAGCAATAGATTTCCACCCATTTTTAAAGTGAGTGCAAGATTCAAACGGTTTCGCTCGCCACCAGATAAAACTCCGGCAGCTTTCTGCTGATCTGGACCTTTAAATCCAAAAGCCGAAACATAAGCACGAGATGGCATTTCTACTTGACCAACTTTTATGTAATCCAAGCCATCTGAAACAACTTCCCACAAACTCTTCTTAGGGTCGATGCCACCACGAGACTGGTCAACATAAGAAATTTTTACAGTTTCACCAATCTTTACAGTGCCGCTATCTGGTTGTTCCATACCCAAGATTGTTTTGAATAGTGTTGTTTTACCTGCGCCGTTTGGTCCGATTACTCCGACAATTCCGTTGCGTGGCAAGGTAAATGAGAGATCATCAATAAGTAAGCGATCGCCAAAGCCCTTCTTCAAATGTTCAACTTCAACTACAACATTTCCAAGTCTTGGTCCCATTGGGATTTGAATCTCTTCGAAATCTAATTTACGAGTCTTCTCGGCTTCTGATGCCATCTCTTCATAACGAGCAAGACGAGCCTTTGATTTAACTTGTCGGCCCTTGGCATTCATTCGAACCCATTCAAGTTCTTCAGTCAAACGCTTGGCCCGCTTTGCATCTTTCTGGCCTTCAATTTTTAAACGTGTTGATTTTGTATCCAAGTAAGTCGAATAGTTTCCTTCATATGGGAAAGCGCGACCGCGATCGAGTTCCAAAATCCATTCGGCAACATTGTCCAAGAAATATCTATCGTGCGTAATTGCTACGACAGTGCCTGGATATTTACTTAGATGTTGCTCGAGCCATAAAACTGATTCGGCATCCAAATGGTTTGTTGGCTCATCGAGCAATAATAAATCTGGTTGTTGTAAAAGTAATTTACATAGTGCGACTCGACGGCGTTCTCCGCCAGATAGAACCTTGACATCAGCATCTCCTGGTGGACAGCGAAGTGCGTCCATTGCTTGTTCAAGTTGGGAATCTAAATCCCAAGCATTGCGATGATCTAATTGCTCTTGCAGGGTTCCCATTTCAGCCAGCAGCTTGTCGTAATCGGCATCTGGATTAGCCATCTCATCGCTAATCTGATTAAAGCGAGCAAGAAGTGCAATAGTTTCAGCAACACCTTCTTGAACATTTTCTAAAACATTTTTAGTTTCATCAAGTGGTGGCTCTTGTAACAAGATTCCGACGGTGTAACCAGGTGAAAGGAAAGCTTCGCCATTTGATGGTTGTTGTAGCCCGGCCATAATTTGCAAGACCGTTGATTTACCTGATCCGTTAGGACCAACAACACCAATCTTTGCCCCCGGCAAAAACATCAGGGTCACATCATCAAGAATTACCTTGTCACCATGCGCTTTTCGCGCCTTTTTCATCGTATAAATGAACTCAGCCATGTGCGAAACCTTATCGGTTCAAATCGGTAGACTCGCGCAGGTAATTCACCATATGCGCCTGTAGCTCAGTCGGATAGAGCAACCGCCTTCTAAGCGGTAGGCCGCAGGTTCGATTCCTGCCAGGCGCACCACAAATTTAGAAAGAAAAAGCCCCAGACCATTTGGCCTGGGGCTTTAACTATTTGTTCTAGTTACGCTGAGATTTTTGCAATCAGAGCTAGGTTCACATCACGGAACTTGCCTGTGATAGTTGTGAATTCAAGTTCTGGCTTTGCATTTGGGCACTTTGGATCTAACAAGTATGAAAGAAGATCCTTAACAGCCTTTGCGGTCTCGGCATCTTTCTGCTTGGTATCAACTAGTGCGTATGAGATTGAACCGAAGATATATGCACCTGCATCAGTTGTCTTGTAATCGTAGGTAACGATTCCCTTATCAGAAATCTTCGCAGCGCCAAGGAATGCTGACACACCACTTGATGTAGGTGCTTGCCAGTTACCTGATGCGTTCTTCACATTAGCGATAGCAAGACCGTTTGTCTTGGCATAGTTTGATTCCGCATATGTGATTGAGTAAGGAGTCTTAGCAGCAAGTGCGGCTACTGCAGC
>CAEZYS010000010.1_pt1 | contig 12294 bp, 7 predicted proteins | sample 7265571 | NCBI WGS metagenome assembly CAEZYS01 (sample SAMEA6813942, study PRJEB35770) | uncultured Actinomycetes bacterium | biome: Freshwater; feature: Freshwater reservoir; material: water | place: Czech Republic | collected 2017-04-14 | depth 30m m | reverse complement strand
GCACTTTGCCGAATTCGCGAAGGTGTAATTAAAAAAGGCGAGAACGTAATGTGGATGAAGACCGATGGAACTAGCGAACGCGTAAAGATTTCTGAACTGCTTATTACAGATGGTTTAGAGCGAGTTCCTGCGCTAGAAGCAGGTCCTGGCGACATCGTTGCGATTGCAGGAATCGAAACCATTACCTTGGGTGAGACGCTTGCTGATCTTGAAAAGCCACACGCACTTCCATTAATCATCGTTGATGAGCCATCGATTTCGATGACAATTGGTATCAATACTTCACCTATCGCAGGACAAGAAGGAAAGCTTCTAACTGCCCGCCAAGTGAAGAACCGTCTGGATGCCGAACTAATCGGTAACGTTTCACTACGTGTTCTAAATACCGAACGTCCTGATACTTGGGAAGTTCAAGGTCGCGGTGAATTACAACTTGCAGTTCTAGTTGAAATTATGCGTCGCGAAGGTTTCGAATTAACTGTTGGTAAGCCACAAGTAGTTGTGAAAACTGTCGACGGAAAACTTCAAGAGCCAATGGAACGTTTGAGCATTGATATTCCAGATGATTATCTTGGAGTTGTTACTCAACTTATGGCGCTTCGCAAAGGTCGTATGGAACAAATGGTTAACCACGGAACAGGTTGGATCCGCATGGATTACAAAGTTCCATCTCGCGGTCTTATCGGATTCCGTACCGAATTCTTAACTGAAACTCGTGGAACTGGTCTGTTACACCACGTATTCGATGGTTACGAAAACTGGAACGGCGAAATCCGCACCCGTCTAAGCGGCTCACTTGTCGCTGACCGACGTGGAACTGTTACTGCATATGCAGTTGATGGCGTGCAAGAGCGCGGCGTTATCTTCCTTGAAGTCGGAACCGAAGTTTATGAAGGAATGATTGTTGGTGAGAATTCTCGAACTGAAGATATGGATGTAAACATTGTTCGCGAAAAGAAGCTAACAAATATGCGTTCTTCAGGCGCCGATGATGCAAACCGAATCATTCCGCCAAGATTGCTTAACCTTGAGCAAGCTCTCGAGTTCTGTCGCGAAGACGAATGTGTTGAGGTAACTCCAAAGCATGTCCGTGTCCGCAAGACAATCCTTGATCAAAACGAGCGAGCACGTAACGTTGGACGCGCTAAAAAGGTTAACCAGAACGCCGAATAACACCGCTTTAGGGATTTTGTCGGCGGCCTTGGGTTAGATAGGCCCATGGCCCGAAACGAGCGAAGTGCACGCAAGATCGAGCTGATTCGCCCTGTCGTCGAACCTTCCAATTTCGTGGCAACTGCTGAACAAAAATTGGTTATCGAATCCGATGTTTCGCGGTTAATTGTTTTTGGCGGACCAGGCACCGGAAAAACTTCCACACTTGTTGAAACAGTTGTCTCGCAAATTAAGTCTGGCATTGATCCAAACTCTATTTTAGTTTTAACTTACGGCCGCGAACGAGCATCAGAGCTTCGCGACAAAATAGTTATCCAATCTGGCGCAAATGCTTTTGAACCTATTGTCCGAACATTTCACTCACTTGCATTTTCAATTATCAACACCCAGGTCGATAGCGATGATCCTAAATATGTTCTTATTTCAGGTGCTGAACAAGATTCTTTTATCCGCGAACTCTTGGCGAATCCAGAGTATTCACCACAAGCTAAGTGGCCAAAGGTTCTTGAACCTGCGCTTTCAACAAAAGGTTTTGCCAGGGAACTTCGCGATTTAATCCTTCGTGCAAGTGAGCGGAATTTTACTTATAAGGGATTGATTGAAAGAGGCCATCTTCTTAATGAACCTTGGTGGGAGCCTGCAGCAAACTTTTGGAAAATATATGATGAAATTCTTGGGATTCGTTATGGTTTTATTTCAGGTGCCGCAAAGCGAATTGACTCGAGTTCGATAATTTCGCAAGCGATTTCAGATTTAAAGAGTAAGGCCAAGATTCGAGAATCGTTCCAGAATAAATTTAAAGTAATAGTTATTGATGAATTTCAAGAGAGCGATAATTCCCAGCGCCAACTTCTAGATCTTCTCGCAAGTGATCGAGTCACCTTATTTGCAGATCCGCAATCGGCGATCGGACAATTCCGTGGCGCTGACCCAGAAGGAGTTCGTGCATATGCGCTTAGCAATAACTACAAAGAGCTTTCGCTAACAACAGCTATTCGAACTCCTGCAGCGATAACTAATTTAAGTAATGTAATTTCTTCTAAATTCAGGATTCCCGGAAAGCCAATTCAGGCAACGGAAGCTGCAGGAAAAATCGATGTGGCAAAGCTGGCTAGCCAATCTGATTGTGCAAATTACATAGCCCACGCTTTCAGAACTGCTCATTTGCGAGATGGAATTGCCTGGTCGCAAATGGCAGTTATTTTGCGATCACCAGGTGCAGGAGTTTCGGCAATCTCTAGAGCATTTGCTTTAAACAATATTCCGATTCAAATTGATTCTGATGCTCAGGCACTTGGCGAAAATCCAGCGATTAAACCAATTTTAACAATTGCTCAGATTGCACTCGGAAAAATTAAGTTAATACCAAGCAACTGGGATCTAATTGAAGAAGTGCTCTTCTCCGAGTTTGGTGGGGCAGATCCACTCTCACTTCGTCAGATGCGAATCGATATTGGAAAATTGCGCGAACCTGGCGATGAAGCTAAGGCTTCAACGCAGATAGTCCTAGAAATTATTGATAACAATGATGCGCCGCTGCCTTGGGAGCAACTACTTTCTTTGAAGCGAATTGCTGATGTAATTTCCGAAGCCCGCAAAGTTGTCCGCATGAACTCGAAGGGCGCAAATAAAGTTGATATCGCAGATTTAATCTGGGCAATCTGGAGCAGCGCAAAGAATTACGAAGGTGACGCGTTAGCTAATGTTTGGCGAAGCCGCGCACTAAAAGGCGGAATGCGGGGCGCAGCAGCAGACCGAGATCTGGATGCAGTAATTACTCTCTTTGAATCTGCGCGACGTTTCTCTGAACGCATGCCAGGCTCAGACCCACAATTATTTTTAGACCAACTCCTTAGCGAATCAATTCAAAGCGATGCAATTGCAGCCAGAGGCCAGCGCGGTGAAGTCGTAAGTGTTATGACCGTGCACAGCGCAAAGGGACTGGAATGGGATCTAGTTGCAATAACTGGTTTACAAGAAGGCATTTGGCCAAATCTAAAAGCCCGTGGTTCGTTACTTGGTAGCGAAAGACTTGTTGAATCAGAGCGAACTCAGGCCACCGCCCGTCGCGAAATTGAAGCTAGCGCAGCAAATGCGTTGGTTGAAGATGAGCGGAGGCTCTTAAAAGTAGCGATTTCAAGGGCCAAATCGGCTCTAGTAGTTACTGCATATTCCAAAGAGGACGACTCTGAACCATCACAATACTTCGAAGAAATTTATGAAGCAGTTCATAGGATTTCCTCAATCGAAGCAGAAACAGTGGAGCTGCCAAGATCATTAACACCTCAAGCTTTAGTTTCAACACTGCGTCAGAATCTAGAAAACTCTGACGAATTCTCCGCCCGGCTATTAAGAACGTTAGCTGCAAGAGATATTCAAAGTGCAAAAGTTGAAAATTGGTTGGGCGGATTGAGTCTAAGCACCACTGAGCCAATACTTCCTAATGATGAGCAAGTATCAGTCTCACCAAGTAATTTGCAATCTTTCTCTGAATGCGGACTTAAGTGGTTTATCGAAAAGAGTGGTGGGCGAGATGGTGATTCCACTGCTCAGTTACTCGGAATTGCAATTCACTCACTTGCAGCCATGTTAAAAGGCGAGCCAGGCTTAACCTTTGATGAACTTGCAACTCGACTTGAAAATGGTTGGCAATTAATCGATGGTAATAAAGGCTGGGTCCGAGATTATCAATTTAAGCTAGCACTTGAGAAGTTAGAGAAATTCTATAAATGGCACGCCGGAAATAAATCAAATAGAACACTCTTTGCCGTCGAGGCCGAATTTAAAAAAGTTATTGGTCGAGCGCTATTTAACGGAAGTGTTGACCGCGTAGAAGTTGATAGCGAAGGTCGCGTCTATATTGTTGATTTGAAGACAGGTGCTCCAGATATTTCAAAGAAGAAAGCTGAAGATCATAAGCAGTTAGCTGGATATCAACTTGCGGTTTATGAAGAAGCTTTCACAGGTGATTCACCAGGCACCGAGAGCGCAGGGGCCGAATTATTGTTCTTAGGAACGGATACTAAATCTGCATCAGCCAAACCACAGCCAGTTAAAGATCATGAAACGATAAAAGCTGAAGTGATTGCAGCAGCCGATGCGATGTCGGCAAATGAATTTACTGCCACAGTTAATGACCGCTGTCGAATGTGCGCCGTTAAAGGACTTTGTCCCATCCAGCCCCAAGGGCGGTCGGTGATTGATAAATGATTGAAAAAGAGCTCATCAAGTATTCTGCCGAAGATATTGGCAACGCACTTCGCACAATTGATCCAAAATTTAAGGGTCCGAGCGATGAACAAATCCCAATCATCGAATCTTTGCATTTAGGGCCAACGGTTGTAATCGCCGGTGCTGGTTCTGGAAAAACCGAAACCATGAGCGCGCGCGTTCTCTGGTTAGTTGCGAATGGAATTGTGAAACCAGAAGAAATTCTTGGTTTAACTTTCACTAGAAAAGCGGCAGGAGAACTTTCCTCAAGAATCCGAAAACGGTTGCGCCAACTTAGAACTATAGGACTGCTACCGAAGAATCCGGATACTAAGAATGAAATCGATATCGCAGTTTCAGTCTCCACATATCACTCTTATGCCGGTCGAGTTCTCTCTGAACATGCAATTCGAATGGGTGTGGATGCATCATCTGATCCAATTGGTGAAGCTGCGGCTTGGCAGATTGCAAATAACATCGTAAATAATTTTGCAAGTGAAGCTACAAACGGAAGTGATATCTCACATTCAGCCAAAACCATCGTAGATAAAGTCATGGGGTTATCTGCAGCACTTGGTGAACATGGGAAAACAACTAGCGAAGTTCGAGAATTCTGCGAATCTATTCTTGATAAATTTGCCACGATCTCAGATAGCCAATCCAATGATCCAGTTCGCGATCTGAAGTCATCGCTTAAAGAGCGACTTGCCATTCTGCCTATGGTTGATGAATACGAGCGATATCGCTTCGAACGCGGTTTATTAACTTTTAATGATCAGATGTCACTTGTAGCTAAACTTGTCAATGGTGATTTTGGTCAAGAGATTATCGATGCCGAACGCGCGAAATATAAGATTGTTCTATTAGATGAGTATCAAGATACTTCGGTAAGCCAAGTTAAATTCTTATCTGCACTATTCGGAAATGGCCATGCTGTAACGGCAGTGGGGGACCCGAACCAAGCGATTTACGGGTGGCGTAGCGCCAGCGCGCAGACATTAGATACTTTCGGAAGACACTTTGTCGGGAATTCTTCGAGTGAATGTATTGAACACAATTTGTTAACAACTTGGCGCAATGATGAAAATATATTAGAGATTGCAAATCAAACAGTCGACAGAATAGGTGAATTAATTGTCGCAAGAGGCGGCAAGGCAGCAAGTGTTAAGCGGTTAAAACTTCGACCAAAGGCCGGCAGTGGTGCGTTGTATTGCGGTCAATTTGAAACCCTTGCAATGGAAGCTTTGGGCATTGCCGAGCATTTCGAGAAGTATTGGTTTGCGCCAGAACGTTTGGCAGATGCAGAATCACCTCAAACTTTTGCAGTTCTAGTGCGTTCTCGAAAGTATATAAGTGAGATTGAACAGGCTCTTCGTTCTAAAAATATTCCAGTTGAAGTAGTGGGACTTGGTGGCTTAATTCATGTTCCTGAAGTCGCTGATATTTTGGCTTTACTGCGAGTCCTAACTTTCCCAGATAATGGCAGCGCGCTAATGCGACTACTCACAGGACCACGTTTAGCTATCGGAGCAAAAGATTTAGCAGCGCTAGGAAAATTCTCTAGATCATTAATTGAAAATTTTGATCAATCACTTGGAAAAACCGTCGGCAAAATAATGGAAACTCCAAATGCCGATGTGATGGAAGCTGAAGAATTTGCAATGGGTAGTGCAATTGAAGCCCTTGAAGTATTTGAAAAGGCGCCAAAAGAAAATTTCTCAACAGTTGGTTATGAAAGATTATTGAAATTTGCAAAAGAACTTAGAGAGCTGCGACGGTATCTAAACGGCTCAATCACAGATGCAATAATGGAAGCTGAGAGATTCCTATTTTTAGATACTGAAGTAATGGTCCGTGATGGATTCGCACAAGGGCGTAAGCATCTAGATGCCTTCTTGGATGAGGCTGCTAAGTTTGCGCGAAATGGCGGAACCATTTCTACTTTCTTAGAGTGGTTAAAGATTGCAGATACTGAAGAAGGCGGACTAAAACCAGTATCAGTTGCTGCTAATAAGCATGCAGTTCAAATTCTTACCATTCACGCAGCTAAGGGTTCTGAATGGGACTTTGTTGCAGTCCCTGGGTTAGTCACCGAGAACTTTCCAAATTCAGGTAAAAGCTTAGATCTCTGGACCTCTAATTCAGCAGCGCTTCCAATTTCACTTCGCGGTGATGCATCACAATTTGATGACTTTGAATTTCCAGCAAATTCACCAAAGCATGTGGAGGTTAGAAAGGCGCTGGATGTGGTTAAGGAATCATGGAAGAAGCGTCGCGAAGAAGAAGAGTGGCGCCTAGCCTACGTAGCATTTACTCGCGCGAAGATTAATTTACTTGCCACTGCTTCTTGGTTTGGTAATGGAATGGATAGCGTTGATGCCAGCGCTCTCTACAACCTAGTTGAAACAGTTGTCGATTCAATTGATTCTAAGAATAAAATCTTTGAAATGGAAAAACCAACTTCAGAAAATCCAACCCGGACAAAACCTAGGACTGGAATTTGGCCAGCAAAATCTTCGCGCTCCGAACGTGTTCAAGAGAGTATTGATTTTGTTCTGAAGACTTCAGAATTTGCCTCACCACAAGAGTTACTTGATGCGGCAAAAACTCCAGAGGAAATTGGATTAGCAAATGATGCAATCGCACTTATCACTGAAGTTTCTGAGCGTTCTGCGGATTTAAAGGTCAAACTCCCAAATCGAATGTCAGTTTCAACCTTGGTAAATCTTGCGCAAGATCCCGACGCGCTTGCATTAAACATCCGTCGTCCAATGCCAAATCACATTGATAAATTTGCTAGGCGCGGAACCGCATTCCATCTCTGGATTGAAGCGCAATACAAGGACCCACAAGTTTTAGATGATGATGATTTATATGCAACGCAAAATACACATGCGGATATGGACGAAATTCCATTGGAAGATTTGAAAGCTAAGTGGCTTGAAAGTGATTGGGCTAAACGCGATCCCGCACCTGGCGGAATCGAAGTCCCATTTGAAACAGTTCTCGGTGGGGTTCTGCTTCGTGGCCGAATTGATGCGGTTTACGAGAAGGATGGTCACTACGAAGTAGTTGATTGGAAGACTGGTAAAACAAAGAGCGGGGATGACTTAGCGGCAGCCGCAATTCAATTAGCGATGTATCGCTTGGCTTACTCAAAGCTATTTGGGATTAAGTTAGAGAATATAAGTGCTGCGTTTCATTATGTTGGTTCAAATGAGACAGTGCGTCCAGCAGATTTACTAGATGAAGATCAGTTAATTTCTATAGTAACTGGCAAGTGATCGCTGATATCACTTCGTAAATATATTGGCCGAACCGCTGCAATAGTATTTTTGTCACTCAGAATGTAATCAAATTGAATCTTTGGCTGCCACGTTGGATAACTTGCCATCGTCACTAGCGATTTCCATTTAGAGAATTTAATCGGAAGATCGAAGGGCAAATTCAAATCACCGAGCAAAATATGTTTTCCTGGCATTTTTACTAGCCAACGCTTTACTCGCCACAATTGGAAGATATTTACAAAGGGCACAAATGAGAGGTGCATATTTACTACGGTGAAACCATTTTCTAATTGCGCGGCAACCGCATATCTTGGTTCGTCCTTAACGTAGATAAATCTCAATTTTGGACGGACGTCAGGACCGCCTGATGCATCGGGAAATGCCAGAGGCAGGCCAATTGCAGATTTTCCAAGTGTAAGAACCTCCCACTTTATAACTGGGATATTTGTTATCAATCCGATTCCATAAGAAGGCGGATTATCACTTTTCTCACCAGAATTAATTGGACCAGTATTAGTAATTAGAACGGCCTCATCTTTTCGAACTTTGCGCCACTTAAATCCTGGAGTCCCAATAACGCAGCGCACGAAGGCGAAATATTTAGCACCTAATTCGCTCGCTAAATCTGCTACTTGGAAGACTTGATCTGAACGATCTTGATAAGCATCAACTTCTTGAACACCAATTACAAAATCAGAATTACCAACATCTAAGGTATTTGCGATATCCCGAAAATTTCTCGCACCTTGCCCATGGAGCAAGTTCCAGGAAGTTATTCGCATTTGCGCACCTTATAAGCATTTCTCGCCCCGATTTGCCTGCCCTAGTAGGGTCTGCGGGTGAATGTTTTGAAGCTCCCATTGGCCAGTGAGGCTGTTGATCGCTCAGGTGAGCTCCGACTAAAACCCGATGAATTGGCAAACCTCTGGAAGAGCGCCCGTATTCTCCATTTCGCATCAGGCAAGTTTCGAGTTAAGCCAAACTATGAATTAGATTTTCAGAGCGCTGATCAAATCGACCAGCTCCGCAGCGAAGCAAAATTTGCACACGGCGAAGAATTATTTCTTGGAATTGATAAAGGAATCTCTTATTTTGCCTGGTGCAGTGATGCGGCAGATTTCGAAAGTTTTGAAACTTTTGAGAATTATCAAACTTTAAGAACTTTAGGCGATTACTTATCTCAACTCGAAATGGGACTTGCTATTCATTCGCAAGCAATCGCAAACTGGCACCACACCCATCAATTCTGCGCCAGATGCGGCGCTCCAACATTAAGCGCAAATGGTGGATCACTAAGAAAGTGTTCATCAGATGGCTCAGAACATTATCCGAGAACAGATGGTGCGGTAATTGTTTTAGTTAAAGATCAAGAAGATCGAGTTCTACTTGGTCGCCAGAAAATTTGGCCAGAGAAGCGCTTCTCATGTTTTGCAGGTTTCGTAGAACCAGGTGAATCTTTCGAACAGACAGTTTTGCGTGAAGTCTTTGAAGAGTCCGCGATTCGCGCAGATTCCATTACCTATCTGGGATCTCAGCCTTGGCCATTTCCAGCATCGATAATGATTTCCTTTTCAGCGCTAGCAACAAATCCAGATGAAGCAAAAGCTGATGGCGAAGAGATTGAAGAAATCCGCTGGCTGACTCGAGACCAAATGCGTGATGCAATTGCTGATAAATCACTTACCTTGCCACCGAGCATGAGCGTTGCCCGCAAGATGATTGAATTTTGGTACGAGAAAAACGGCGCAGATGTCCGAGATTTGTTAGGAAAGTAGATGGCTGCAGCTAGCGTTGATCAGATTCTTGAAGCACTAGATCCAGAGCAGAGAGAAGTTGTTACCGCAGTCCGCGGTCCAGTTTGTGTAATTGCTGGTGCAGGAACTGGAAAAACTCGTGTAATCACACATCGAATCGCGTATGCAATTGCAATTGGTGTTACTGATTCAAGTAAAACTTTGGCTTTAACATTCACCGCACGGGCAGCTGGTGAAATGCGCGCGAGATTGCGTGGCCTGGGAATTCCTAATGCAAGTGCTCGAACTTTTCACTCGGCAGCAATTAAGCAGCTTATGTATTTCTGGCCTTACGCTTTTGGTGGATCTTTTCCATCACTTTTAACTATGAAATCAGGCGCTATTGCAGAAGCACTAAATCGCACAGATTCTTCGTTGACACCGCAAACTTCAACTCTGCGCGAGATTGCAAGTGAGATTGAATGGGCAAAAGTTCTAGAGATATCACCAGATGAATATGTCGAATCCGCATTTGGTGCCGGGCGGACGCTTCGAATTCCAAATAACAAACCTGACAAAGCAAATTTTGAAGATATCTCAAAGGTTTATCAATCTTATGAAACTCTAAAACAACAAGAGCGTGCAATTGATTTTGAAGATGTTCTGCTGCTGACAGTTGGAATGTTGGAGGAAGATCGCGATGTCCGAGAGCGGGTCCGTGATCAATATCGTTATTTCACAGTGGATGAATATCAAGATGTTTCACCACTGCAACAGCGATTACTTAATTTATGGCTTGGCAATCGAGATGATATTTGTGTTGTGGGAGACGCGGCGCAGACTATTTACTCATTTGCTGGCGCTAGTTCCTCATTTCTCCTTGGCTTCACAAAGCGCTTTCCAACCGCTCAAGTCATTCGCCTTTCTCGGGGCTACCGTTCGACACCAGAAATTATTGGAACCGCTAACGCAATCCTGCGTCAAGGCGGAATGATTGGTGAACATGGCCACGAACTGGCTTCCATGAATGAACACGGCGCCAAACCAGAGATAGCTAAATTTGACTCAAATGCCGGCGAAGCAAATTTCATTGCAAAAAAGATTTCCGAGCTTCGCGCTAAATCTGGCGAACATGTTGAGGTAGCAATTCTGACAAGAACCAATGCCCAGTTAGATATCTTCGAGCGTGAACTACGTAGTGCTGGAATCGAATCCCAAATTAAGAGTTCTGAAAAATTCTTTGAACGTGTAGATGTTCGAGATGCCATGCGAGTAATCCGAAGTGCATCAGTTCTACCAACTGAAGGTGGAAATTGGTATGACGATTTAGTTGCGGTCTTGCGCCCATTTGGCGATACCGATTATGTCCACGCATTTTTAGCGCTAGCTAAAACTATGCAAGAAGATTCGACCGTGGCACCAAGCGCTCTGACTCTGCGAACCTATCTTCGCGAGCTTGAAGATCGAGCCGAACAGAACAATCCACCAACACTGCCCGGAGTTGTCCTCTCAACTTTGCACGCTGCAAAGGGTTTGGAATGGGACCATGTTTTCTTGGCTGGTGTAAGCGATGGAGTTTTGCCGATGGGCAACGATATTGAAGAAGAGCGCAGGCTTTTCTACGTTGGCCTCACAAGAGCAAAGAGCGAATTGCATCTTTCATATTCCGGTAGCCCGAGCCCATTTCTAAGCGGCATCCTTTAATCAAGCCAAATTAATCAACTTGCGCCATTGATGTGGCGTGGGTTACCCTTCTCCACATGTCACTACAACTCGCATTAAACACAGGCGCACGCGGTAATTCTGCTGCGTCTAATTTGCGATCAACAAACCTTGTTGTGGCATCAGCGACAAATAAGCCATCGACACATAAGCATTTTGCCTTCGCTGCTACCTATGCAGCCTATGCAAAGCGCGGATCCTGGAGCTCTATCGGCTAACCGATAGTCAAAAGCCCCAGGGCCGCAAATCCTTTCAAAGGATTCGCGGCCCTTTTGCTTTTCTACCAGCCGCAAGAAATCCAAGGAATTTATCCATCCAGATAACCAACCCAACCAACCTAACCAACCTAACCAACCTAACCAACCTAACAAAACAAGAGAAAGCCAAAACAAGAAAAGACGGAGGTGAGAACAGTGACTGTTCTCTTCAGCGAACTATTAGTACCAGGATGGGCCGAAGGCCCAGATGCAAAGATTGGCGTTACTGCTTTTGCAGATAGCGCAACGAAGCTTCCCTGCCATCAGGCAGATCCAGAGACCTTCTTCGCAGAAAGCCAAGCCGAAATTTCGTATGCCAAGGCGCTCTGTGGCGAATGTCCAATGCGAGCTAAGTGCCTAGAAGGCGCGCTATCTCGTGCTGAGCCATGTGGAATCTGGGGCGGTGAATTGTTTGAAGACGGTAAGATTATTCAAGCAAAGCGAACTGCAGGTCGACCACGAATTAATCCGTTAGTTGAAGCCATCGAAAAGCAGGCCCAACTAGCTAGTTGATTAACAGTCAAACAACTAGTTAAACAACTAGTTAAAGAACTAGCTAACCCATATTCGTTCTCTACGAATCAGATAAGACGCTGGCAGCCACAAGAAATATGTGGCTGCCAGTATCTATATCCAAAGGTTTCATCACTCGAAGAAATTGACTCAAGTGGATCGAAGAGGTTGATAGCTAAGGTCGCGCCAATGAGTTTTACCGAGCCATCAGAAATCTTGCTATCTACCGATGTGCAATTCTTAATAGATTGAAGAAATTGAATAACTTGCGTAGTTATCAAACCAGTCAAGAGTGCAACCTGGGCTGATGGAAGTTCAAGACCCTTTCCTTCGCCGCTATCTAGCGCAGCTAAAATTTCAAAGGAACTCTGATGTGGAAATTGATCTGCTCGCCAGAGG
>CAEZYS010000009.1_pt1 | contig 13371 bp, 15 predicted proteins | sample 7265571 | NCBI WGS metagenome assembly CAEZYS01 (sample SAMEA6813942, study PRJEB35770) | uncultured Actinomycetes bacterium | biome: Freshwater; feature: Freshwater reservoir; material: water | place: Czech Republic | collected 2017-04-14 | depth 30m m | reverse complement strand
CTAATTGGTTCAGAATTTTTACCTTTTTTAACTGCGAATACCGCAATAGCGATAAGCACCAGAAAAGTAATTACAAGTGATCCGGCATAGCCAAAAGTGTGTGGCAACCAAATTGTTGGCGCATCTGCAATTGCTTTTAAGTAGAGCCAATTCCAAGTTAAAAACGCAATAACAAAACCAATCAAGACACCTATCAGCGCTGGAATTGCGCGTAAGTATCCTTGACCAATCCGATACAAGTGACCACTTATGCAGGCGCCCGAAAGGGACATGCCCAAACCAAAAGCAAGTGCTGCAACTATTAAAGGCCAACTAACCGGGCCGATGTGAGCAGCTGGTGGAAGACTTTGCGTTGAAGTGTCCGGTAAGAACTGACCAAAGATTATTGAATACCCGATTGAACCGCTGGCGATTGCAACAAGTATCGCAAGGAATGGTGTTGTATTTTTATCTTCAATTCCTTCGCGATAAATACAGAAGAAGCAGAATCTTCCACGTTCAAGAAGTAAGCCCAGACTTACGCCAATCATCAAAGAGATGGGGGCATTACCCGGATTCTCTCTTGAAGATAGTAAATATGCCGTTGAAAGTAGTGCGATTATTACAAGTGCGGAAATTAAAGTTTTGATTTTCTCTTTCTTAGTCCATGCCAAACCGGCAGCTAGGTTAGATCCTGAGCTGCCGGTTTGATTGGATGTCTTGTTAATTATGCAGCGCCCCAGATAGTTCCTGCATTATTTGTTATAGGTGCTCCGACTGAGTTTCCATACTCAGTCCATGAACCGTCGTAGTTCTTAACGTCGTTGTATCCAAGGATTTCACTTAGAACGAACCAAGTTAAAGAAGAGCGTTCGCCAATTCGGCAGTAAGTGATGATTGGCTTAGTGCCATCAATTCCCTTGTCTGCGTAAAGCTTCTTTAGCTCTGCAACAGACTTAAATGTTCCATCTGAATTTACGTTCTGTCCCCAAGGAACATTCTCAGCGCCTGGGATGTGACCGGCCCTTACCGCTAATTCTTGGAAACCAGCTGGTGCGAAAATCTTTCCATTGAATTCATCAGCGGAGCGAATGTCGACGAGCTTTACGCCCTTCTTGATTCCCTTAGCAACAGGTAGCACGTCACCAGTTAAGTTCGCGCGAAGAGTTCTGTCGACTTTAGTTGCCTTGAAGCTACCGGTTTTGAATGTTGGAACAGCAGTTGTGAATGCACGAGCATCTTTTTCCCACTTAACTCTTCCACCATCTAGCAAACGAACATCTTCGATGCCGTATTGGTTGAAAATCCAAGCGCCCCAAGCAGCGAACCAGTTGTTCTTATCTCCGTAGAAAACAACTGTTGAATCCTTATCGATTCCAGCTTTCGCAATTAATGAATTGAATTTTCCAATTGGAACAATGTCACGCTTCACTGTGTCAACTAGATCGGTATACCAGTTGATTTTAAATGCATTCTTGATGTGACCACGTTCGTAAAGTCCTGCTTCGGTGCTTACTTCAATGATGCGAACTTTTGGATCATCGATGTTCTTTTCAAGCCAATCAGCTTGGACAACTGAGCGAGCTTGATTCTTAGGAGCAGCATCTGCGCTCGGCGAAACTAACGAACCTAGGACTACCGCAGTAGCGATTGCGGCTGAAACTTTCTTTACTTTAAACATAATTTTTCCTTTTCCTTAATAAGAGTTGAATTATTTAAAAAAATTTAATTACAAGTTTTTTGAAACGCTTTTAAAGACAGCAACTTGTTGAAGTGATTCGGCAGTAGTCAATTACTCTGCGCTTGATTAAAAACATGAGAGAAAAATAACTTAGAACAAATTACTTGTAAAATTGCAATTTACTTGCAGTTGCAAGAATCTAAACTAGAAACGAAGCCATTTCTTTCGTTCTGAATCCGAAAGCTTTTCAATTGAATAACGAAGTGCGGTTCTAGGCATCTGCGAAGCATTTGCAGTTAGGAATTATTAATCCACACAATCGAAATTCATGGATTTTGGAGGACAGGAGAGGTGAGAGTTCTGTAAATGAAAGTCCTTTATAAGCGGTTGCAATCTTGCGGACTTGGGGAACCGTGAGTCCTAGGAAGTTATCGCCCTCGCCATACTGACCTTTCGCAGTCTTAAAGAATCTCTGCAGTTCGTAGGCACGCTTAGGATTTGCTAATGCCTTGAGTTCGCTAGCAGCGCTCATGCCGAAATCCTATAACCCATTGAAATCTAAAGTAAGGTTTTGTTATGGCAGAAAACAAAATCCGATCTGAGATTTTTGATACCGGAAATCCATTCATCAAAGCAGCACGGATCCAAATAGCAGCTAGTCCAGCAACAATTTTTCAGATTTTAAGCAATCCTTCGCGCCATAAGGATTTTGATGGATCTTCCACAATAACGGCAAATATAAGCGGTCCAGTTAAATTGGAGCTTGGTTCTAAGTTTGGGATGAAAATGCATTTAGGTATTAATTACCGAATTACCAATACGGTAGTTGAATACAAAGCGAATGAACTTATTGCCTGGCGCCATGTTGGGCGATGGATTTGGCGCTATGAATTAAAGGTAGTTGCCCCGAATTTAACAGAAGTAACTGAAAGCTTTGATGCATCTAGAATTCCGGCAATTTCTAAAGCTTGGTTAAAGTTTCGAAATGCCTACCCTTGGACGCAACTAGCAGTAGCAAAATCTTTGGTCAGATTAAAATCAGTCGCCGAACTAAATTGAGGAAATTAATCGATGCTTGAAGCTATTTTCTTTGGAATTCTCCAGGGGCTCACTGAGTTTCTTCCAATTTCATCTACCGCACATGTGCGAATCTTTGCCGAATTTTTTGGCATGGCCGAAGATCCTGGAGCAATGTTTACGGCAATAATGCAAATTGGAACCGAATTAGCAGTCTTGATTTATTTCAGAAAAGATATTGCACGGATTATTTCGGCCTGGTTTCGCAAAGTTATCTTAAGAAGAGATTTGCATATCGAAGAAGCAGCGGATGCTCGAATGGGCTGGCTCATTATTTTAGGAAGTTTGCCAATTGTTATTCTTGGCTATCTTGGTCAAGATGCCATAAGCACAAATTTTCGCTCGCTCTGGCTTATTGCAACCGTATTAATTGTTTTCGGAATTATTCTTGGAGTAGCCGACAAATACGGCAAATCAGATAAAGGACTTAAAGATTTAAGTATTTCTCATGGAATTTTTTATGGCCTGGCACAAGCCATGGCGCTAGTCCCAGGAGTTTCAAGATCTGGCGCAACTATTGCTATGGGTCGTTTGCTTGGATACAACAGAGAAGCTGCCCTCCGATATTCATTCCTATTGGCAATACCAGCCGTATTCGGAAGTGGCTTATTCCAATTAAAGAAGGCAGTTTCAGATGATTCTGGCCAACAGGTTTTCTCACTTTCCGAAACCCTCGTTGCAACAATCGTGGCATTCATAGTTGGTTACCTAGTAATTGCTTGGTTGATTAAATTTGTTACGACTAAAAGCTTCATGCCATTCATCATTTATCGAATCATTCTGGGCGCACTTGTCTTAGTTCTGTTGGCGACAGGAGTAATTAAGGATTCGGCAAAGGCCATAGAAGTTGCACCAGTTAAGCCAATTTCTTATTCGGTTCCTAAGGATTGCCTATCTACGGATGTTCTCGCCGCACTGCAGAAAGATGTTCGACAAGCTCAATTTATTGATACCCCTTGGCAACCTGCACCGGGAACTGAACTGGCAGACTTTTTGAATAACGGTGGCATCGCCTGTAGCTATGGAATCCAGAGTGCGGAAGTAGGAATAAGCGTTAACTGGGTAGCAAATGGAAATTCGATGTTTAGCAATCGCGTGCCAGGTTGGATATCTGAGGGTTATGAAAAAATTGATATCCCAAATTTGATGGAGAGCGAAGCATATTTCTTTCAGAAGGATCAATCTTCAACAAATGAATTTAGCCAGTATCAGGTTAAGTTCTTGATTAATGGCTTCTGGATAAATCTAAGTTCATCTTTCGGGAAGACGATAGAAGATAGTTCTGGCTGGATTTTGGCCGCAGTAACATCTTTAGAAAAATAAGCTCACCGTGACAAAACACGCCAAACGACTTGATTACCTAGACCTACTACGAGTGCTTGCCCTTGGCTCGGTGATTACTTTTCACTACCTCTTTAATGGAATTTCAAAAAGAACAGTGGATTCAGTATCTCTGACGCCATTTTCGCAGGTAGCAAAGTATGGCTATTTGGGAGTCGAACTTTTCTTCTTGATTAGCGGATTTGTAATCCTTTATTCGACACAGAATAGAACTGCTCTCGAGTTCGTTAAGAAGAGATTTCTTCGACTCTTTCCTATGTTCTGGCTAGGGCTCATAACAATATTCTTAATTACTAATCTTCCGATCTGGGAGAACAAAGGGCCAGACTTTGGAAAGTTTCTCTGGAATTTAACAATGATTCCAACGGCATTCGGTAGCGAATGGCTGGATGGAGCTCATTGGTTTTTAATGCGCGAACTTCAGTTCTATCTTGTGGTTGTTATTGCGCTAGCACTGGGACTTGGCAAAAGGCTGCCCCAGATATTTCCTTGGTGGGCAATAGTTATCTGCATTTGGAACCTATTTGATTTCCCAAGGTTTGAAATCTGGTATTTCTCGGGATATTTCGCGCTTTTAACTGGTGGTGCGATTATTTTCTCAATTCGAGAGTGGGGTATCACCAAACTACGGGCCGCCGGTCTGCTAGCGGCATACATTTGCGCAGTCGATACTCGAATATCTAAATCGGTTTCACTCGGAGAAATTCTGAACACTTCGTATAACAAATATGTAATTGGCTTGATCGTAACTGCGGCATTTTTATTAATCTTGGCAACTTTAAGTTCTCGGGTAAGCAATTTTAGTTTTAAGTGGGCTGCAATTGCCGGCGCAATCACATACCCATTGTTTTTGATACACGGTCGATTGGGACTTTTAACGCTTCAAAATTTGGGCAATGATTCCAATAAGTTTTTTCTTTATCCGGCAATTCTAATTGCCGCAATCATTTTGGCCTATGGCCTTTTAAGGCTCGAGAAGAAGTTACTTTCGCTTCGCTTTTAAATAATTTTTAACAGTTATAAGAATAGTCAGAATAATAAAGAAGCCAGCTATCTGTTTTGAAGAACCGTCTAATGCGGGGATTGAAGCTGCATAGAAGCCTAAAGTTGTAATACCTGCACCCCAAAGCAGCGCTCCAAAAATATTCGCACTTAGAAACTTGTAGTAATTCATCTTTCCAAGGCCGGCAATCGGTGGCATAAATGTTCGAATCCACGGATAGAAACGAGCTAATACGACTGCGGTCCAACCGTACTTTTCATAGAAATCTTCAGCGCGTTTAATCATTTTTTGAATTCGTGGCCGCTCACTACGATTTAAATAATTTCGGCCATATTTTCTTCCAAGAACGAAGCCGACTTGATCGCCAAAGAATGCCGCCAGAACGATTATCGTTATAAGAATTACGATATTTGTATCATCTCGAGTTGCGGCAACAAAGCCTGCTGCAAAGAGGATTGAATCCCCGGGAATGAAGAAGGCGAGAAGAATCCCGGTTTCGATAAAGACTATGGCCCCAAGTAAGACGTAGATGAAGAATGGGGTGGTTGAGCCTAGATACTGCTGAACCCAATCTGAAATAGTCACATGGGCAAGCGTATAGGCTTAGCAAATGAAGAATTACGCAGTTGTTACTGGGGCAAGTAGTGGAATCGGCGCAGCTACTGCAAAGTTGTTAGCAGCAAACGGCTACCACGTAATTGCTGCTGCAAGGCGCATGGATCGCTTGGCAGAATTAGCAAAAAGTGATTCCAATATCGAGATTGTTGATTTAGATGTAACAAGCCAAGAGAGTGTTGAGACACTTGCAGCCAAACTCGTCGGCAAACCAGTTTCAGTATTAATCAATAACGCTGGTGGCGCATTCGATGCGGCTTCGATTGAAGATTCGGATCCAGAAATTTGGGCAAAGACTTACGAAGTTAACGTCACAGGCGCAGTTCGAATGACTAAAGCAATGATTCCGTTGATGAAGCAGCATGGTGAAGGCCATATTGTGTTCATGTCATCAACTGCAGGTCGAATCGCGTATGAAAATGGTGGGACCTACGTGGCGGCGAAACATGCAGTCGCGGCAATCGCAGGAACGCTACGTCTTGAATTAAATGGCCAACCGATTCGCGTAACAGAAATTGCGCCGGGAATGGTCAAGACCGATGAATTCGCTGTAACAAGATTTGCTGGAGATAAAACTAAAGCTGCCAAGGTTTATGAAGGTGTCGAAAAGCCACTTACTGATGCTGACATCGCCGAAACTATTCGCTGGGCTGTAATGCTGCCATCGCACATAAATATAGATTTATTAGTGGTTAGGCCTTTGGCCCAAGCGGCCCAACATAAGGTGCACCGAATTCTTAAGTAATTACTTGCCTTTTGGTTTTTTGTTTAGGTCAGCGACCCAATCCATAATTGCGAATGCCAAGCCAGACACAACGAAAGTCAAATGGATTGCAATTCGCCATTTAACTTCAGTTTCATTCACGCCATTTGCTGCGTTCATGAAGTCTTTTAGAAGTTCGATAACTGAGATTGCAACTAGCGAACCAATCAATTTAAGTTTCAGGCCAGAGAAGTCAACGCTGCCCATCCATTCTGGGCGGTCGACATCATCTGCAGCAACTTCAATCTTGGATACGAAGTTTTCATAGCCCGCAAAAATTACAATCAAAATTAGATTAGCTAACAGTGTCAGGTCTAATAGGCCGAGTAACCCAAGAACCATGTCATCGGTCGAAGTTGAAGTTACATTGCTGGCAAAGCCCCAGAATTTCTGGAAGAACTTAACTAATAAAATTACAAGAGCGAAAGTTAATCCAAGATAAAACGGTGCCAAAAGCCATCGGCTTCCGAACATAACTCGTTCAAGCAGATGCTCTAGCGCTCCACGACCATGACGTTTTTCATCCATTTCCAAAGCGTAACAAAGTGGCCTATCCCTTATTCTTTACAGGTGCCCGCGTTTCATAAATTTTTCCTGACCAAACCATTGGCCGACTCATTCCGTAAGAATGTTTCAGGCTCTAAAGACGGTTTACCTGATTGGGCGCGAGATATTGCCTTGGGAAATGATGCGGGGCTCTTTAGGCCAGATGGCTCGGTATGGAAAGTTCATGGAAGTTTGGCGACGTTAGTCGGGGGAGTTCGTGCGCTTCTTCTTCAAGCCGCACATCCCGCACCTCTTGCTGGGGTAGCGCAACATTCGAGATATGAATCAGATCCAATGGGTCGCCTCGCAGGAACAACAAGATGGCTGACAATCACAACATTTGGTTCTACTGAAATTATTGAACGCGAAGCCAAGCGCGTTAATGCGATGCACTCGAAAGTAGCTGGGCAATACACCGACATGGCTGGGACACAACTAAGTTATCGAGCCCAAGATTCTAGATTTTTGCTCTGGGTGCATTGCGCTTTTACTGATTCATTTATCAAATCGCATCTAGCCCTGGGTTATGCACTTTCTGATGGCGCAGATGAATATGTTCGCGAATGGGCTAAGAGCGCAATTCCTCTAGGACTCACCAATGCACCAAAATCTATGGCAGAACTAGAAGAAACTCTTGAAGACTTTCGGATGAATGATTTAGGAAGAACCGAGAAAACACTAGAAGTGGTTCAGTTTATTTTGAAGCCACCTTTCGGAAAGACCGGTCTGCTTTTCTATAAGTTGATTGCAAATGCAGCGATCGCTACATTGAATAAAAATGAATTAGAAATCTTGGGACTCAAAGCTAAATCTAAGATTTGGTTAAAGATAGCTAGGGGAGCCCTAAACATTTTTGGTGCAATCCTTGGCCCCGAATCACCTAGTCAAAAACTGGCCCGCCAGCGCATTGCCCGTATTAGTTGAACTTTCAACTAAATCCGATATAGAATTTCAGCATGTCATCAAAGCAACCAGCTCTATATATTGGACACGGCGCACCTCTGCTTTTGGATGATCCAATTTGGAGTGCAGAGTTAGCGAATTGGGCGAATCGATTAGAAAGACCTAAAGCGATTTTAATTGTGAGCGCACATTGGGAATCAGCGCCACTAGCTTTAACTTCCGTGGTTAGCGGAACTCCACTTATTTATGACTTTGGTGGCTTTGATCCAAAGTTTTATAACCTGCAATATCAAGCACCAGGAGCTCCGGAACTTGCCGCACGAATTAAATCAATAATCGGTGAGAGTCAAACTCAACAAACTAATCGGGGGCTAGATCATGGCGCTTATGTGCCGCTACTTAAAATGTTCCCAAATGCCGATATTCCAGTATTACAAATGTCCATCCCAACTTTTGCTCCGGAAAAGTTATTTGAAATTGGAAGGAAGTTGGCTCCGCTTCGCGAAGAAGGTGTGCTGATTATTGGAAGCGGATTTCTAACTCATGGCTTGCCTTATCTTCAAGATTTTAGAATCGAGGCAACACCGCCTAATTGGAGTGTGGAATTTGATCTCTGGGCCAAAGAAGTTTTAGAACGTGGCGCAGTTGATGAGTTAATGAATTACCAGGCGCTCGCCCCAGGATTGCCATATGCGCATCCAACGGTTGAGCACTTCGCGCCAATTTTCTTAACTCTTGGAGCAGCCACTAACGTCGAGGCACCGATAAATTCAGAGATAGATGGATATTGGATGGGGCTTTCGAAACGTTCTTTCCAGGTAGCTTAAGCAGAAATAATTAAATCTAGATACCAAGGCAGATTTCCCCTGGATTTATGTAATTTGCATTCAAAATGCTTTTCGGCAATCACAAGTAACTCACTAGGCGATTTAGGTGGTTTGCCACTTTTCAAGAGAACTCGAGTTAACTCACCTCGATATTTTTTGGATAGGTGAGTGATGACCGAAATCTTGCCCCTCTCTTTTTTAAAGACTCTCACCGCAACTGTGGTTAATGGCGGTGACTGCCAAGTTCCGGCGTAAGTTGAAGATCTGCAATCAATAACTAAATCTGCCTTTAAGCCATCCAGGACTGGCTTTAGCGCGGTTTTCCAATCTGAGGTTTTTATCTTTGCTTTGTAGTTTGGGATCAGATCATTAGGTCGAAGAACGCCGAAAATTGCCGAAGTTATCAGGATTGATTTTTCACCCCGAGCTTTTGCGGCCGGACTTAGGGATTCCCAATCCAGAGCTTGATAAAGCACACCCGAGTAAACATCTATCGCTTTGGCGGCGGAGGAAGCTACCAAAGACTTGGTTAGTAGCCGGCTTCTGATTTCGATCAGCTCGTTCGCGAAAACCAATTTAGCTAGGTTTGTATTTGCTTTAGAGATTGGTTGGTTCTTGCCCTCACTAGGTGGCAGCAGAATCAACATTTAGTTATTTGATTTTGAATAGAAGCGACCTAGGAAATCTCTCTTAAATTCCTGAAAATTGCCACTCTCAATCTCGGTTCGCATTCGTTCGACTAGGCGCACGATGAAGCGTTCATTGTGAATAGTTGCCAAAGTGGAACCAATCATCTCTTTACTGCGGAAGAGGTGGTTGAGATATGCAGCAGTGTAATTTTTGCAGGTGTAACAATCACAGCTATCTTCGATTGGGTTGAAGTCACGATTGAATTTAGCGTTAGTGATATTTACTCGACCTGCATTTGTGAAGACGGCACTGGTGCGGGCCTGGCGAGATGGGGCGACGCAGTCGAATGTATCTGCGCCATTTTCGACACCTACAAATAAATCATCGGGTTCGCCAATTCCAAGTAGGTGACGGGGCTTATCGCGAGGTAATTCATCAGTCATCCAACCAACGATTGTTCCAAGGTTTGCTTTATCTAGCGCGCCTCCAAGACCAAAGCCATCAAAGGTAATTCCATCTTCATCCAAGCCGCCCAAATCTTTTGCTGCTTTGCGACGCAAGTCTTCATATTGCGCGCCTTGCAGAACGCCCCAAAGGGCTTGATATGGCTTACTTGAGCGCTCTTTTGTAAGCCGGCCGTGTTCGGCCAAACAACGTTTTGCCCAAAGTCGGGTGCGTTCTAAAGACTTCTCTTGATACTTGCGGGTGTTGTGAAGTGTTGTGCATTCATCAAAAGCGAAAATAATGTCAGCGCCAAGTTGATGCTGAACCTGCATTGAAACTTCGGGTGTGAAGCGGTGCATCGAACCATCTAGATGAGATTTAAAGGTAACACCGTCGTTATCGACATGGGCCAATCGCTCTTTCTGGTCTGCGATAACTTCATCAGATCTGAAAGTGTCTTCATCCATTGCAATAACTTTTTTGAAGCCGACCCCAAGTGAGAGAACTTGAAAGCCACCGCTGTCGGTGAAAGTTGGACCCGACCAATTCATAAACTTTCCAACGCCACCTGCTTCATCAACAATCTCTGGTCCGGGTTGGAGATATAGGTGATAGGCATTTGCGAGAAGAGCTTGTGCACCAAGATCAGACATAGATTCTGGAAGAACAGATTTGACGGTTGCTTTGGTGCCAACTGGAATAAATGCCGGAGTTTTTATCTCACCGTGCGGGGTAGTTATGACACCGGTTCGACCATTTAAATTTGAGTCGGATATTTCTTTTTCGACCCTAAATTTAAATTGGCTCATATCCGTATTATCTACCTTTAATTCAAATTCGAAACTTAGAGATGTAGCTTTTCAGGGAAAGGGGCTTAAAACCGCCTTTTAAGGCGAATAATCCCCATTTCTGGGCTACCAAATTCGAACGCGCTCACTTTCAGGCAGATAAAGCGCATCTTTTTCGCTGATGCTAAATGCTTCATAGAACTCATTTAGATTTCTAACCACTTGATTGCAACGAAATTCGTCCGGTGAATGTGGATCTGTTGCTACCCGGCGGCGGACTTCTTCAGCACGCATTTTCTGGCGCCAGCATTGGGCCCAGCCCATAAACAATCTTTGGTAGCCAGTCAGGCCATCGATAACTGAGGGAGTTTTGCCATCTAGTGAAAGTTGGTAGGCCTTGTAAGCAATTGTCAGGCCACCCAAGTCGCCAATGTTTTCGCCGATAGTAAGGGCGCCATTTACATGGACATCCGGAGCTTCAAGCGGATGCAATTCTTCATATTGTGCAATCAACTTGTTTGCACGCTTTTCAAATTCTTCGCGATCTAGATCGGTCCACCAATTATTCAGGTTTCCATCACCATCATATTTCGAACCTTGGTCATCAAAGCCATGACCAATTTCGTGACCGATTACTGCGCCGATACCACCATAGTTCGCGGCATCATCAGCATCAATATCAAAGAATGGTGGTTGCAGAATTGCGGCCGGAAAAACAATCTCATTCATCCCCGGCATGTAATAAGCATTTACAGTCTGCGGGGTCATGAGCCATTCAGTGCGATCAACTGGGGCGCCGATTTTTGCGAATTCGTAATCTTGATTGAATTTCGTAATTCGAGCCAAATTCCCAATTAGATCATCTCTGGATATTTCTAAAGCTGAATAGTCTCGCCACTTATCTGGGTAGCCAATTTTTGGCGTGAACTTATCCAACTTCTCAAAGGCCTTGGATTTAGTTTCGGCAGTCATCCAGGACAGGGCTGCGATATCAATTCGGTAGGCCTCGATTAAATTTGCAACTAATTCCACCATGCGGGCTTTTGCTTCTGGGGGAAAATGTTTCTCGACATAAATCTGACCAACTGCTTCGCCAAGTGAACCCTCGACCAAGCCGACTCCGCGCTTCCATCGGGCTTTAAGTTCTGGAGTTCCTGAAAGTTTGGTGCCGTAAAAAGCAAAGTTCTCGTCAACGAATTCGCTACTCAAGTAAGAGGCAGTGCCTGAAAGTAAATGCCAGGCTAGCCAGGCCGACCAAGCTTCGGAGTTAAAGCTCTTAAGGATTTCACCAAGGCCGGTAAAGAAAGATGGTTGGCGAACGATGACAGTAGCCATAACTTTGCTTGGAATCTTTGAAGTGGCTAGCCAGGTATCCCAGTCAAAGCCAGGGGAGGCCGCCTTCAATTCTGCAAGGGTCATCTTGTTATAAGTCAGAAGAGCATCTCGGTCTTTAACTTGATCCCAATGCTTGCCGGCAATCTCAGTTTCTAATTTTAAAATCAACTCGGCCTTTGCTGCTGGATTCTCGATCTTGGCGAGGGCAAACATTTTGGTTACGTGTTCAACGAATGCAGTTCTGATTTCAGCAAATTCATCTTCACGGTAGTAGGCCTCATCCGGAAGGCTTAAACCAGATTGCCCGATGTAAGCGATGTTGGTGTTCGAATCCATATTGTCGGTTGTTATGTATTGGTAGAAAATTCCACCCAGTCCGCGGCTTTCAAAATCTCCTAGAACTTTATGAAATTCATCAACGTTAGAAACGCTAAGTGCGAGATTCAAATCTTTTTGGATTGGAGATAATCCAAGTTCATTTGCTTTCGCTTCGTCCATAAATGAGCCATAGAGATCTCCGATTTTCTGAGCGACGCTTCCCTTCGCGCCACCACTTGCACCAACCTCTTCGATAATTTCCCGCACGTGCTGTTCGGCGCTTTGGTAGAGCTCGTAGAACGCACCATCAGAAGAACGGTCTGCTGGGATTTCGGCCTGATCGATCCAGGTGCCATTTACATGTCGATACAAATCATCCTGTGGTCGAACAGTTGGCTTTATGTGTCTTAAATCGATTCCGCTTTTCATAGGCAGGAGCCTAATGCACGGGGAAAATAAGTAATTCAACTTTCAACTAATTAGCTTTTAATCTAAACTGCAGCAATGCCAACTAAAGAGCCAAAGTGGTTAAACCCTCGCGAAATGAAGGCTTGGCGTTCTTACATTATTGCTTCGCGCCGCTTACTTGAGGCTTTAGATACTGACTTGGATGGCCATGATTTATCAATGGCTGATTACGAGGTATTGGCTCAACTCTCAGATGCTCCGGACCGCCGGATGCGAATGACTGAACTTGCCGAAATCGCAATGCTTTCAAAGAGCCGACTTTCTCACCGAATGAAAGTTATGGAGAAGGCTGGTTGGGTTCGCCGCGAAGTTTGCACCGAAGATAAGCGCGGCTCTTTCGCCGTCATGACCGAGAAGGGTTGGCGGGCAATTGTGAAGGCGGCCCCTGATCATGTGTCCAGTGTTAGAAATAGATTCGTTGATAACTTAACTGCGAAAGATCAAGAAGAGTTGGCCAAGATATTTGACCGGGTAACAATAAAACTCAGAGATGAATTCTTAGAAGATCAATAATCATTTAATTCTTTGTTAAATGAAAAAGCCCCGCAGTTTTCACTGCGGGGCTTTTTCGAGAAAAACTACTTTGCAGCAGCCTTCTTACGACGACGCTTCTTTGGAGCAGCTGCCTTAACAGCAGCCTTCTTGCGACGCTT
>CAEZYS010000008.1_pt1 | contig 13405 bp, 12 predicted proteins | sample 7265571 | NCBI WGS metagenome assembly CAEZYS01 (sample SAMEA6813942, study PRJEB35770) | uncultured Actinomycetes bacterium | biome: Freshwater; feature: Freshwater reservoir; material: water | place: Czech Republic | collected 2017-04-14 | depth 30m m | reverse complement strand
CTGCAGGCAGAGTTCCATTTTATGAACCTGGTTTGGAAGATTTATTGCAAAAAGAAATAGCCTCAGGTCGATTAACTTTTTCTACAGATTTCAAAGCGATTGCAGATGCAGATGTCCACTTTATTTGCGTGGGAACACCACAACGCGAAGATTCTTTAGCTGCTGACCTTAAGTATGTTGAGGCTGCACTAGATGCAGTTGCTGCAGTTTGTAAACCAGGATCTTTAGTAGTTGGAAAATCAACGGTTCCAGTTGGAACCGCGGCCAGATTGCGCGAAAGATTATTGAAGATTAACCCAAAGGTTGATCTAGCGTGGAATCCCGAGTTCTTACGTGAAGGCTTTGCGGTTGAAGATACCTTGCACCCAAATCGTTTAGTTGTAGGCGTAACAAACGATGCTGCGGAAGAAACTTTGAAAGAAATTTATAAGAGTAATTTGGCTGACAATACGCCTTGGGTTCGCGCAGATTTACCAACTTCTGAATTAGTAAAAGTTGCGGCAAATTCATTTCTAGCGACAAAGATTTCCTTTATCAATGCAATGGCAGAAGTTTGCGAAGCCGCCGGTGGCGATGTAACAGTTCTTGCAAAAGCAATTGGATATGACCCAAGAATCGGAAACCGCTTCTTGCAAGCCGGAATTGGTTTTGGTGGCGGTTGCTTGCCAAAAGATATCCGCGCCTTCATGGCCCGTGCCGGTGAACTTGGAGCCGATCAAGCACTTGAGTTCTTGCGTGAAATTGATTCAATTAACTTAAGAGCGCGTCAAAGAGTTATCGAATTAGTTAGGAAAGATCTGTCAGACAATCTTTCAGGCAAAAAGATTGCAGTGCTAGGTGCTGCGTTCAAACCAGATAGTGATGATGTTCGAGATTCCCCTGCGCTAGATATTGCGGCACAAATTGCAGCAAGCGGTGCAATTGTGACGATTCATGATCCAAAAGCAATCGCTCCTGCTAAGAAAAGATTCCCGGCACTTGGATTCGCTGAAGATATTGAAGTAGCGCTATCCGGCGCAGATTTAGTTCTGCACTTAACTGAGTGGAAGATTTATCGTGAACTAGATCCTGCGAAAATGGCAAAGCTTGTTGCTAATCCAATAATTATTGATGGTCGCAATGCTCTCGATCGTGAAGCTTGGATTGCTGCTGGTTGGAAATTTAGAGCGTTAGGCCGAGCAAACTAGCAAGAGTGATTTACTTTAATTAGCCTTAATTCTCAGAGACCAAATTCCTAGAGCGAGAACAACTAAACCGGTCGCATAACAGAGTGCAGCGTAAGAAAAGAATCCAATAATTACACCACCAATTGCAGCCCCACCTGCGCCCATTAAATTCATAACCAAATCGCTAGCCCCTTGGGTTGATGGTCGCATTTCAAGGCTTACCGTCTCGGATAGAAGTGTTGATCCCGCAATTAAAGTGAATGACCAACCAAGCCCCAATAGGAATAAACCAATTCCTAAAGTGAAAGAATCATGTTGCGGAGCCAATCCTGAAATTAGCGCAGATGCAATTAAAATTAAGATGCCGATTTGAATAGTTTTGATACGGCCGATTTTGTCGCTTATTGAACCGACGATTGGTGAAAATGCATACATACCAAGAACGTGAACACTTATAACTAAACCAATTATTCGAAGCGTTGCGGCAAAGTGAGCCATGTGAACTGGTGTCATAACCATTATTGAAACCATAGCCAGATGCCCAACAGCTACCGATGCAATAGCAAAAATTGCTATTGGAAACTCTCTGACATGGGATAGCGCAGTTCGAAAAGTTTCTCGCTTCTTGGAAGCGCTACCTTCTGCAGCTTTATTCGCAGTTAAATAAGGATCAGGTTTGAGGAATAGCTGAATCACAGTTACTGAAAGAGCGAGGGTAAAAGCCGCTATGAAATAAGGGCCCACGAGTTTTGGTAATCCAAGTGAGGAAGCAAATATTCCAGATGGTTCCATAAGATTTGGACCAGTTACCGCACCAATTGTCGAACCCCAAACTACAAAGGATAAATTCTTTGATCGATTTTCTGGAGTTGCTAGATCAATTGCAGCAAATCTTGCTTGATAACCAGATGCAGATGCTGCGCCAACCATAAATACACCTAAAAGCATAAAGAATAGATTTCTATTAGCACCACCAAAAATAGCTAGCAAAGCGCCAATACCTCCGACGCTATAACCAAAAGTTAATGCGAGTCGACGCCCACCTGATTGGGTAAGTCGAGCAAGAGGCAATGCCATTACTGCAGCTCCAAGAACTGAAGTAGTTTGTGCCAGCCCTGAAAGACCTTCAGATTTAGTTATTGACGAGACTAGAAGTGAACCTGCAGCAACTGTTCCGGCAACACCAACTCCATTTAGAATTTGCGCAAGTCCAAGTGCCCGAACAATTTTTCTCTGATGTGCTTCGGGTGAAAGAGTATTCATTAACTAGAACTAAAACCCTGTTTTTTGCGTGCGTTTACTTGTTAAGTTTGCGCCTTTTTCTTTCGCTTCTTTATTAATTTTCGCAAGCTCTTCGCTAACTTTCTTGGAAATGTTTTCATCGCTAACCCCAAGAATTCTTGCGGCAAGTAGGCCAGCATTTTTTGCGTTGCCGACCCCGACTGTTGCTACAGGTATTCCTGCAGGCATCTGCACAATTGAAAGCAATGAATCCATTCCATCTAAATTCTTAAGTGCAACAGGGACTCCGATGACTGGGAGCGTTGTGAGTGATGCAACCATTCCTGGCAGATGCGCCGCTCCACCAGCACCAGCAATAATTACTTTGTAACCCTTAGCTTTTGCGTTCTGGGCAAAATCAACCATCTCTAGTGGCATGCGGTGTGCAGAAAGAACGTCTGCTGAATATGAAATTCCGAGTGAATCTAAAACCTTTGCCGCATCTTCCATGACTGGCCAATCAGAATCTGATCCCATGATTATTGCTACATCACTCATCAATAACTCCATTCATGTAGTCAACAGCATGGGCAACTTCAAGTTGCAATTGTAGAAGGTTTTCGCCACACAGTGTTACGTGGCCAATTTTGCGACCAGGCTTAACTTCCTTGCCGTATTGATGAAATTTAAGTTCAGGGTTTCGAGCCATTAAATGCAGATACGGTCGATACATATCGCTCTTTGCGCCACCTAAGACATTTCCCATCACTGCATACTTATTTCGAAGCGCCGTGCTGCCTAGAGGCAAGTCAAGGATGGCACGAAGATGTTGCTCAAACTGACTTGTTACACATCCTTCAATGCTCCAGTGTCCTGAATTATGTGGACGCAGTGCTAGTTCATTTATGTAAAAATCTTCACCAACAATAAACATTTCAACTGCCATTACGCCAACGAGTGAGATTCCAGCCGCAATCTCAAGCGCAGCAACTTGAACTTTATTTGCAAGCGCATCAGAAATATCTGGAACTGGCGTAACTGTTAATGAGCAGATTCCATCACTTTGAATTGTTAGTGTCGCTGGCCAAGTTGCAGCTTGATTGTGCGGTGATCTAGCAACCATTACCGATATTTCGTAATCGAAATTCAATTTCTCTTCAAGTAACAACGTTCCAGTTTTCTGGTGTAGTTCCTTTAATTGTGCTTCAGAATCTATTGGGAATACTCCTCGACCGTCGTATCCGCCCGAAGGTAATTTAGCTATCAACGGGAAAGCTAATTCACATTCCTGTCCCTGATACTTCTGCCACTTTGGATTCGGCAGATTAAGTTGCGTAATTTTCTTGCGCATCTCTAACTTGTCTTGTGAATAGGTAAAGGATTCAGAGCGTGGGTAAACCTTTACTCCGGCTGCTTCAACTGCTTTTATAACACTCTGCGGAACTAGTTCGTGTTCGAAAGTTAGAACATCACAACCCTTTGCAAATTCGAGAACCGAATCAATACTTGTGTAATCACCTAATGTGAAGTGTGAAACCTGAGCGGCGGAATCATTTGGGATTGCCGCTAAAACTTTGAAATCTATTCCTAAATCATTTGCTGCAACTGCCAACATTCTGGCAAGTTGGCCGGCGCCGATAACTCCGACTTTTGGAAAGCTCACTGCGAAAGTTTACTGTCCAAATGAATAACATCTCCAACCGTGATGAGTTGGCCGTTGTCTAGATGCAGACTTCCAGTTTCATCGATATCTACTGCTACGGCTTCGACGCTTGAACCATCTGGAAGCTCTACCCGAACTTGGCAGCCAATCGTTGCACTCAAGGCTCGATATTTTGAAGTCAGATCTCTACCACTCTGCCATTCTTGTAAATCGCCTTCTAAATTAGCCAATATCTTTGCAAGCAAAGTATTTCGATCCAATTGAAGATTAGTTGCAAGAAATATCGATGTTGCATGCGCTACCGGTAACGCAGCTTTGGCGGTCGAAACATTTATTCCGACACCAACGATTACGCCAGTGCTAGTTTTTTCAGCAAGTAAACCGGCAATTTTCGCTTCGTTAAATAGAACATCATTAGGCCATTTACATTTAAAGTCACTGGAATTTGTTGCTTCATTAAGTGTTGCAGTAACACTTGCGCCAACTAGAAGTGTTAGGTAACCAAGATTGCTAATGCTATTTTCTGGTTCGAAGTAGAATGAAAAAAGAAGTGCGCTCGATTTTTCTGCATCAAATTTACGATCTAGCCGACCTCGCCCGGCACTTTGATACTCGGCAGTAATTACATCACCAGTTTTTGGATTACTGGTGCGTAAATAATTTTGTGTTGAATCAATCTCATCTACAACAGATACTCGCCAGTAACTGCTCTGCAACTTCTGCAGTGCGCCTGCAATTGCATCAGCGCTTAACAATTCTGGCTCCACTGGCTGACTCATTTCATATTGCTTTGTAGGAATAACTGTTGAGAACTAGTACTCTACGACCGTGACTGATGATATTCGCACTACAGCCGGAAAGATTGCTGATCTTCGTAGACGTCGTTTGCAAGCTGAAACGAATGGGACGCCAGAGGCAATCGAGAAGCGCCATGCCCAAGGAAAATTAACTGCGCGCGAGCGAATTGCCCGCCTTGTTGATCCGGGTTCCTTCGTCGAGATGGATGCATTCTCACGTCATCGCTCTTCTAATTTTGGTATGGATAAGAATCGAATTTACGGTGATGGTGTTGTAACCGGACATGCAACTGTTGATGGCCGTGCGATTGCAATTTATTCCCAAGACTTCTTAACTTTTGGTGGCAGCCTTGGTGAAGTAGTTGGTGAAAAAATTGTAAAAGTTATGGAGTTTGCACTTAAGAGTGGAATACCAATTGTTGGAATCAATGATTCAGGTGGCGCCCGAATTCAAGAAGGCGTGGCATCTCTAAGCCAATATGGCGAAATCTTTAAGCGAAATGTGCGGGCTTCGGGTGTTATTCCCCAAATTTCGCTAATCATGGGACCAACAGCGGGTGGCGCCGTTTATTCACCAGCAATTACTGACTTCGTAATTATGGTTAATGAGACTTCTCAAATGTTCATTACTGGTCCAGATGTAATCAAGGCTGTAACCGGTGAAGAAGTTGGAATGGAAGAACTTGGTGGTGCTCGCACTCACAACACTAAGACCGGAAATTCACATTACCTTGCAGATAGCGAAGATGATGCAATTGATTATGTAAAGGCACTTCTTTCATATCTACCTAGCAACAACATGGATGAATCACCAGTATTAGCTGCAACTGAAAGTGGCGATGTTTCACCATCAGATCGCGCACTTGATTCATTAATCCCAGATAATCCAAATAAACCGTATGACATGAAGGTTTTAGTAGAAGCTATTTTGGATGAAGCAGATTTCTTAGAAGTTCACACACTTTATGCGCCAAATATTCTCGTGGGATTTGGTCGCGTTGAAGGACATTCAGTTGGAATCATTGCAAACCAACCACAAGCACTTGCCGGAACACTAGATATTGCTGCAAGTGAAAAAGCTGCTCGATTTGTTCGTACCTGTGATGCCTTCGGAATTCCCGTTATTACTCTGGTTGATGTTCCTGGATTCTTACCAGGCACCGAACAAGAGTGGAACGGAATCATTCGCCGCGGCGCTAAATTGCTTTATGCATATGGCGAAGCAACAGTTCCGCTGATTACAGTTATTACTCGAAAAGCTTATGGCGGCGCTTATATCGTTATGGGATCAAAGCATCTTGGCGCAGATGTAAATCTTGCTTGGCCAACTGCGCAGATTGCAGTAATGGGAGCACAGGGAGCAGTAAATATTCTGCACCGTAAAGAACTTGCTGATGCAAAAGATGTTGATGCAAAACGTAAAGAGCTAATCGATGATTACGAAGAGACCTTGCTTAATCCTTACATCGCAGCCGATCGTGGATTTATTGATGCAGTTATCGAACCACAAGAAACAAGACATCAAATAGTGAAGGCACTTAATGCGTTGCGCAATAAGCGAGTCGCACTTCCACCTCGTAAGCACGGAAATATTCCGCTCTAATGAATAAGAAATTCACAATTCTAAATGGAACTGCAACCGAGAAAGAGCTTGCTGCTTTAGAGAAAGCACTTCCGACTCCGGTAGTAAAGAAAGTAAATACCGCTAGCCTCTGGCGTAAATCTCAGATTCGCCAACCGCTACCTCGTAAATGGGGGCAGAGCTTCTAATGTCAGATTCAAGAAGCGTTGTTCTGGCATCAGCCTCGCCTTCGCGCAAGCGACTTCTAGAGTCGTGCGGAATTTCACCTCAAATTATTGTGAGTGGCGTAGATGAGGAAGATCCAAAACTTACAGCGCTGGCACCAAGAGAGATGGTAATTGCTTTAGCAATTCTTAAAGCCCACACAATTAAGCCTCAAGTTGGTAGCGAACATTTAATCATTGGCTGTGATTCCACCTTCGAATTTCAGGGGAAGTCCTTCGGTAAACCACTAACGCAAGAGCTAGCAATTGCGCGTTGCAAGGAGTTGCGCGGCAACTTTGGTCTTCTTCATACCGGACATTGCATTATCGATACCAAGCAGGGAATTGAAATTAGTGATGTATCAACATCTAAAGTCTTTTTCGCAGATATGACCGATGCTGAAATTGATGGTTACGTTGCATCAGGTGAGCCATTAAATGTCGCCGGTGGATTTACTCTCGATGGTTTGAGCGCACCATTTATTTCGAGAATTGAAGGTGACCCATCCGGAATTATCGGACTCTCACTTCCCTTGCTTCGCCGAGTAATAAATTCTCTGGGCTTGTCTTGGAATTCAATTGCGAAATCGGCGGTGAACGCATGAAAGCAGTATTGATTGCCAACCGTGGCGAAATCGCAGTGCGTGTTGCACGTGCGGCTCGTGACCATGGCATTAAATCCATAGCAATTTACTCAGATGAAGATCGCACTTCTCTACACGTTGCGACCGCGGATGAGGCTTATGCGCTAAATGGGTTATCAGCGGCTGAAACTTATTTAGACCAGAAGAAGATTATTGAAATTGCGAAGAAGTCTGGTGCAGATGCAGTTCACCCTGGATATGGATTCTTATCTGAGAATGCAGATTTTGCTGATCTAGTTATTGCAGCCGGATTGATTTGGATTGGTCCCCCACCAAACGCCATTCGTCTTCTTGGTGACAAAGTTTCTGCTAGAAAGATTGCTGCCGAAGTTGGTGCGCCACTTGTTGCAGGAACCGTTGATCCAGTTGATTCCCCTGATGAAATCATTGCTTTTGCTAAGCAACATGGCCTACCGGTTGCAATTAAAGCGGCGCACGGTGGTGGCGGACGTGGCTTAAAAGTTGCGCACACAATTGAGGAAATTCCAGAATTATTTGCATCAGCTGTTCGCGAAGCTATAACTGGATTCGGTCGTGGTGAGTGTTTTGTTGAGCGCTACTTAGATAAACCTCGTCACGTTGAAACCCAAGTATTAATTGATTCAAAAGGCAATGCCATCGTAGTAAGCACCCGTGACTGCTCACTACAGCGTCGCCATCAAAAGCTAGTTGAAGAGGCCCCTGCACCATTCTTAACACAAGCGCAAATTGATCAACTTTATTCTTCTAGTAAAGCAATAATGAAAAAGGCTGGATATATCGGAGCCGGAACCTGCGAGTTTCTTATTGGTTCAGATGGAACAATTTCATTCCTAGAAGTAAATACCAGGCTTCAAGTAGAGCATCCAGTTAGCGAAGAAGTAACTGGGCTTGATCTAGTTCGGGAACAATTTAGAATTGCAGATGGTCAGAGTATTAATCCGGTAGATCCGATAATTCGTGGCCACAGTATTGAATTTAGAATCAATGGCGAGGATCCAGGAAAAGGTTTCTTGCCATCACTGGGAACAATTACCAAGTGGGAAGTTCCATCCGGACCAGGTGTCCGTATCGATGCCGGCTTCGACCATGGACATACGATTGGTTCGCACTTTGATTCACTTCTAGCAAAATTAATTATTACAGCTGCTACTCGCGAAGAGGCGATTGAGCGAGCACGACGTGCACTTCGCGAATTTGATATTGGTGGTTTAGCAACTGCCCTACCTTTCCATCGAGCAATCGTGGATGATCCTAATTTCAATAAAGATTTCAAGGTTTACACGAGTTACATTGAGAATGAATTTAATAATGAAATTCCACCATTCTCATTTAAGCAAGGAACTGCAGATTCTAAAGCTGCATCTCAGAAGATTATTGCTGAAGTAGATGGCCATCGATTCGAAGTTTTGCTTCATACTCCTGAACCAATACAGAAACGCCACCGTGTAAAAAGCAATGCAATTACCGCTCTTGCCGGAGACACTCTTGAAAGCCCTATGCAAGGCACAGTGGTAAAAATTGTTAAATCAAATGGTGACCGAGTCGAAGTTGGCGACTTAATAGTCGTCCTAGAAGCAATGAAGATGGAGCAGCCACTCATTGCGCATAAGGCCGGAACAATCACAAAGTTGCAAGTCAATGTTGGCCAAACCGTTGCCAGCGGTGCGACCCTTTGTTTGATTGAAGATTAATTACTAAGTGCTAGATTTGTGGCGTGAATTCAACGCTACTTGCAGATAACAGCGAAGCTTCTTTAAAGAAATTCTTAAATACGCTAGCTCCAGTTGATGAGGTTGGCGCCAAAGCGCGCGTTGAAATGCTGGCCACTAGAAGCATCAAAACATCGAGTAAGAATTGGGCAATTGATTTAGCAATTCGAATGGTTGATTTAACAACCCTAGAAGGTGCTGATACTCCAGGAAAAGTAAAGGCGCTCTGCGCAAAAGGCGTTTACCCAGATCCAACTGATTTAACAGTTCCTTCCGTTGGCGCAATCTGCGTTTATAACGACATGGTAAAAATCGCTCGCCAGGCGCTTGATGCTGGGGGTGGGAAAAATATTCCAGTTGCAGCAGTCTCCACTGCTTTCCCATCAGGGCGAGCAAGTATGGAAGTTAAAATCCAAGATACAAAAGATGCGATTGCAAATGGTGCAACCGAAATCGACATGGTTATTGACCGTGGCGCATTCTTGTCAGGAAAATTGGGATTTGTCTTTGATCAGATTAAGACTATAAAAGAAGTATGTGGAAGTGATATTCACCTAAAAGTTATTTTAGAAACTGGCGAGCTTGTTACTTTGGACAATGTAAGAAGAGCTTCATATTTGGCCATGCTTGCTGGCGCAGATTTCATTAAAACTAGCACTGGGAAAGTTACTCCGGCTGCCACAGCTCCGGTCGTATACGTAATGCTTGAAGCGGTTCGAGATTTTCACAAAATGACCGGCACCCGAATTGGGGTAAAGCCTGCAGGTGGAATTCGAAATACTAAAGATGCAATCAAGCAATTGGTCTTAGTTAATGAAATTGCTGGTCCCGAATGGCTTGATCCTTCGCTATTTCGGATCGGAGCAAGTGCGCTTCTAAACGATTTGCTCATGCAACGCATGAAAATGCGCGATGGGTATTACGCTAGCCCTAACTACGTGACGCTGGATTGATGAGAGTGAATAAGTGATGGAAAAGTTTGAATACGCGCCAGCGCCAGAGTCAGCGGCTCTAGTTGATATCAAGAGCGAATATGGACTCTTTATAAATGGCAAGTTTGTTGCACCAAAAGGTGGAAAAACTTTCACAACAATTAATCCAGCCACCGAAGAAGTTTTAGCAAAAATAGCTTATGCCGAATTAGCCGATGTAAATCTGGCGGTAACCGCAGCCCGTAATGCTTTTACAAAGGTCTGGTCAAAAATGCCAGCAGCCGAACGTGGAAAGTATTTATTCCGAATCGCCAGAATTCTGCAAGAGCGGTCTCGCGAATTTGCAGTGCTTGAAACTTTAGATAATGGAAAACCAATCCGTGAAACAAGAGATACCGATATTCCACTTGCTGCAGCCCATTTCTTTTATCATGCAGGCTGGGCCGACAAACTTTCATATGCTGGAGTTGGATCTAATCCCAAGCCATATGGTGTTGCCGCTCAAATAATTCCTTGGAACTTCCCGATGCTTATGTTGGCTTGGAAGATTGCGCCAGCACTTGCAACTGGAAATACTGTTGTCTTAAAGCCAGCAGAAACAACTCCACTTACTGCGCTTTTGTTTGCCCAAGTTTGTCAGCAGGCAGGTTTGCCAGCTGGTGTTGTAAATATCATTACCGGCGATGGTGCAACTGGATCTCACTTAGTTAATCATCCTGGCGTAGATAAAGTCGCTTTCACTGGTTCAACCGATGTTGGTAAAGCCATTGCTAAAGCTATTGCCGGAACCAAGAAGAGTGCCACTCTAGAACTTGGTGGCAAGGGCGCAAATATAGTTTTTGATGATGCTCCAATTGATGAAGCAGTTGAAGGCATAGTTAACGGAATATTCTTTAATCAAGGACATGTTTGTTGTGCAGGTTCAAGGTTATTGGTTCAAGAAAACATCCAAGACGAACTTCTAGAGAAGCTTAAGAACCGGATTAATTTGATCCGAATTGGTAATCCGATGGATAAAAACACTGATCTCGGTGCGATAAATAGCTCGGCACAGTTAGCCCGAATAAAAGAGCTTGCTGACTCTGGTGATATCGAAGGCTCTCAACGTTGGAGTCCAAACTGTTCACTTCCAACAGCTGGATTTTGGTATCCCCCAACTATTTTCACCGGCGTTTCACAATCACATCGAATTGCTCGAGAAGAAATCTTTGGACCAGTTCTCTCTGTTCTAACTTTCCGAACTCCACAAGAAGCAATCGATAAAGCAAATAACACTCCATTTGGTTTGTCTGCAGGTATCTGGAGCGACAAGGGTTCGCGAATTCTCTGGGCAGCTAAAAGACTTCGAGCCGGTGTCATCTGGTCAAATACCTTTAATAAATTTGATCCGGCTAGCCCATTTGGTGGCTATAAAGAATCTGGCTGGGGTCGCGAAGGTGGACGCCATGGACTTAATGGGTATTTGAAGGGTGAAAAATAATGCGCATTGATGTCATGAAAACTTATAAGTTATTTATTAATGGCAGCTTTCCTCGTAGCGAATCTGGCCGGGTTTATGAAATAACAGATAGCAAAGGAAAATTCCTAGCTAATCCTTGTCTTGGTTCGAGAAAAGATTTACGTGAATCTGTTGTAGCTGCGCGAACTGCGCATCAAGGCTGGTCTAATGCCACTGCATTTAATCGCGGTCAAATTCTTTATCGCGTAGCTGAAATAATGCAGGGCCGTGCTGATCAATTTATTGCAGAATTAATTGCACAAGAAGGTGCCACACCAGCTGCCGCAAAGGTACAAGTGCAGAGCGCAATCGATACTTGGGTTTGGTATGCCGGATGGTGCGACAAGATTGAAGCTATCTCAGGTTCTTCAAATCAAGTCTCTGGTCCGTTCTATAACTTCTCAATTCCAGAGAGCCTTGGTGTCGTTGCTATCTTTGCTGATGCAAAACCTTCCTTGCTTAATTTAGTTGCTGCGCTAGCCCCTGTTATAGCAACCGGAAATACTGCAGTCTTAATTGCAAATGAAAAATCACCTTTATGCGCAATCACCCTTGCCGAATGTCTAGCAACTAGTGATGTTCCTGCTGGAGTGGTAAATATTCTTACCGGTAAATTTGATCAATTTTTAACTTGGGCTGGATCGCATATGGATATCGATGGAATAGATGCGACTGGTGTGAGCAATAAAGATTTAACCGAGCTTAAGGAACTTGGCTCAGAGAATTTAAAGCGAATTCATACCTTCACTGAATTGCAATCAACTAAGCGAATGACCAATTTCATGGAGATAAAAACTATCTGGCATCCGATTGGGATCTAAGTATTATTTTACGAAAGCTATTTTCTTTGAAGCAATTTCGCTCTTGGCTTTATTGACAGCGCTCTTCGAAGCTGAATTTGCGGTAGTTGAAATTAAATCGATACCCCTGTTAGTAAGGGTGTAATTGCGACCAAATACACCCTTTACCGGATCAACCTCTTCGGTAATTGATCTTCCCGCTACTGCTGCGCTAAACAGGTCGGTAATTGCTGTATCAAATCTCTGATTTACATAGCCGATTAAGAATTTTTGGGCGTCTTTAGTTGCGATAAAGAATTGATCTGGTCTCACACCAATAATCTTTATTGGTTTCTTAGCCTTAGCTAATTTATTTGCAGCCGTTAGAACGCTTCCATTTCGTGACCAGTTGATGAAAAATACATCCGCGCCTTGGCCAGAAAGCTTTGCTATCTCTTTATCAGCTGATGTCCCCGCATTTGCTGCGACTACTTGCACCTTTGAACCAGCATATTTAACACCAGCTCGGAAATTTTGTAAGTTCGTGGAATTACTAGAATTTAGAGCATCTCCAAGGTAACCAACTTTTCCAGATTTCGAATTTAGCGCTGCCATTACGCCAGCTAAGAAAGATCCTTGGTTTAAATCAAAGGCCATACAGCTTACGTTTAGAGATTCGACACCAGAGCTTTCGACAACAGCAAATTGAGATTCGGGATACTTCTCAGACATATAAATCATTGCTTGATTGAATGCTGGACCAACACCGATCACTAAGTCATATTTTGCTTTAACTAAGAATTCAATTCGATTTTCGCGATCAAAATCGATCCCGGTTGTAACCAATTCTCGGACATCAAAATTTGAAAGCTTAAACTTTTTCTTTGCGCTATCTACACCCGCAGCGGCAGCATCGTTTATTGCCTTATCCCCGCGACCCCCGACATCATAAACAATTCCGATTTTTACCTTTGCTGGCGCTGCGTTAACTGGTGCTAACGGAATTAATGCAATTGGCAGGATGAGTGCAAGAAGGCCGAATATCCGTTTAGCCACGAGAGATTAGACCTAGCGCTTCATAAGCATCTCTGAGGGTTTTAGAAGCAACCGCTTCCGCTTTTTGCGCACCAATTTTCAGTAAATCTTTTAGGTGCTTTTCATCTTTTAATAGTTCGTTGGCTTTCTCTCTTACAGGATTCAAATAATCAACGACAACTTCTGCAACTCCT
>CAEZYS010000007.1_pt1 | contig 13451 bp, 16 predicted proteins | sample 7265571 | NCBI WGS metagenome assembly CAEZYS01 (sample SAMEA6813942, study PRJEB35770) | uncultured Actinomycetes bacterium | biome: Freshwater; feature: Freshwater reservoir; material: water | place: Czech Republic | collected 2017-04-14 | depth 30m m | reverse complement strand
ATTCCGCCAGCATGTTCCCGAGCGCGAGCGCCAAATGGCGCCAACGTATCCCAAGGAAAATCTGGAAGTTTCAGAGTTCTAACTACTCAGCTTTAGGAGGTAGCGCTTTAACCATTGCGTGATCTGTTGCAGATGCACCAACTTTGGAAGCGCCGCCAGGTGAACCAATTTCTACGAAAAATTCGCTATTGGCTTTGCCGAATTCTTTCCACGCCGATGGAATGTCATCCTCGTAGTAGATAGCTTCAACTGGACATACTGGTTCGCAGGCACCGCAATCAACACATTCGTCGGGTTGGATATAAAGCATCCGGCCACCCTCGTAAATGCAATCAACAGGACATTCCTCGATACAGGATTTATCCTTAACGTCTACACACGGTTCTGCGATTATGTATGTCAATTTGCTACCTTCCTAACTAATCTAATGAGCCTAGGATAGCGAATACCTGCAATTTCGTAGGTCTCGAACTCCAGTAATTCGCAGAAAGAAGGAGCAGTCAATATGGGAAATCCCACTCCTTCGCTATCTGAAATTGGAAAACGCGTATCTATTCGGCTGCATGAGCCAAGTGGCGGGTTCCGAGATTTGCTTGGGACTTTGGAAGAAATTGATGCAGTCCGCAAAAAGGATGGCTCATTGGTGAGCTTTGATCACAGTGCAATTGCACTTTGGAAAGTGGTTCCTGAAAAATGAAAACCGGACTCTTTATCTTTGATACTAAAGCTCGTGCCTTAAAAGAGGTATGCGCAAAGAATGGCTTTGAAGTATCAATTTACTGCTGTGGTCCCACCGTTTATCGCGATGCACATGTTGGAAATCTGCGCACATTCTTACTTGGCGATTTGATTAAGCGGGTTCTAACTTTCTCTGGATACGACTCAAAACTTATCCAGAACATCACAGATGTTGGACACATGGCCGAAGATATTGCCGGAAATGAAGTTGGTGGCGATAAATTACTTGAACAATCAAAACTTGAAGCGAAAGATCCCTTCGAAATAGCACGTAAGTATGAATCAAATTTTCATACAGATCTAGAAAGATTAAATGTAATTCCCGCTGCCGCCTATCCCCGTGCCAGCGAAACAATTGATTTGATGTTAAAACTTATTGCCGAATTGATTTCAACAGAACATGCTTATGTCGGAAGCGATGGTTGTGTTTATTTTGCAGCCTCAACCTTTGATTCATACGGCGAAATCTCTGGTAATCGCTTGGATTCTTTAAAACCTGGTCATCGCTATGAATATGTAGAAGAAGGTGCAAAACATTTTCATGCTGATTGGGCGCTCTGGAAAGCTGCCGAAAAACGCACAGAAATGATTTGGGATTCACCTTGGGGTCCGGGATTTCCGGGTTGGCACATTGAATGTTCTGCCATGTCATTAGAACTTCTAGAAGGAAACGTTGATCTACATTTAGGTGGGATTGATCTTCGCTTCCCACATCATGAAAACGAAAGAGCGCAATCTAATTCTGCAGTCGGCTATGAAGTAGTTGAAAACTGGGTGCATGGCGAGCACTTGTTATTTGAAGGAAGAAAGATGTCAAAGAGCGCCGGCAATGTAGTCCTTCTAAATGATCTAATTTCAAAAGGACTAGATCCACTAGCTTTAAGGTTATGTTTCTTAGAGAACCGCTATCGCAGCCAGATGGATTTAACTTGGGATTCGCTGCGCGCTGCTGATGCCACGTTAGAGCGTTGGCGAAAAAAGCTGGCGCAGTGGAAAGATCAAGGCGAAATTGATAATCAATTTGTGAGTGACTTTTCTGCCGGAACTTTGGCAGATATTCAACAAGACTTAGATACCCCAAGGGCCTTACAACAACTTCGCAAACTTGAGAAGGATGAATTAATTTCAGGTGCGACTAAGTTTGCCTGCTTTAAAAATGTAGATGAAATCTACGGCTTAGATATTGCTAGAGCGCCAAAAGCCAAAGCTGGTGCGACTCCAGAAATTTTAGATTTACTTGAAAAACGAAAATTCGCCCGCGAGGCAAAAGATTTCGCGGCAAGTGATCAATTGCGAGACCAGTTAATCAAGCTTGGGGTTTCGATCAAAGATTCGCCCGCTGGGCAAGAGTGGGATTGGATTTAGTTCTTCTTTACAACTGCAATGAATGCAACAAGTAAGCCACCTAGCAAAAAGATGTTGCCATATACATTTGAAATAATTAATATCTCATCACTTGCGCCATAGGTTCCGGCACGCAGAACAACTGCAATCCAAGCTAGTGCTGCCAAGATCTTATATTTTCGAGCGCCGAACAATTGTCCAGCAAAATTTATGCCGACAGCAGTTGTAAGTAGAGCTAGCAAAATTCCAAATGGTTCGAAAGCATTATGAAGAATTACTCCTATAAATCCAATTACCGCGCCAAAAAATAAGGCGCCAATCGCATTAAGCAAAGAGATCTGCCTCGCGCCCTTTTGCATCAAGCTTCGAGCTCTTCTCCCCTTTTACCAATGTGTAATACTCGTGGCCCCAAACTTGATTGCCTAAGTTATTTGAAAGTGCAAAGAATGGACCATCTAATTCGATCTGGGTCGGATGCGCAGCCATTGCTTTCATCTTGGCATCAATAAAAGCAGTTCCATCAATCAGGGTTGTAACTAATTCATCTGGTTTTGCAAATGGCAGATCATCGGCGCTTTCTGCTCCGAAAAAGTCTGAACCCATTTCTTTCATCTTATCTATGCCCTCTTGAATCACTGATCTCGGCATTGTGTTCCAATAAATTTTAGAAATTTCCCAAGGTTGGCCTTCACCATAATTTGCATCGCCTGCTAGTTCAGCAGCTCGCATTGCAACTCTGTGAGCTTGAATGTGATCTGGGTGGCCATATCCACCAAATTCATCATACGTAACTAAAACTTGTGGCTTAACTTCTCGAATAATTTTCACTAAATAACTTGCTGCATCATCTAAGCCAGCTTGCCAAAAAACATCACTACGGTTATTTGGATCAGTTCCCATCATTCCGCTATCGCGCCACTTTCGATCTGGTGATCCTAGGAATCTAAAGTCGGTAACACCAAGTGCGGCCATAGCATCTGCTAATTCAGTTTCGCGATGTGTTCCTAATTGATCCTTCTGCGAACTAGAAAGATGAGCCAAATCTGGAATTAAAACTTCGCCCTCTTCACCTCTAGTGCAGGTAACTAATGTGACTCGAACCCCTTCGCTGACATATTTAGCCATGGTTGCACCATTATTGATTGTTTCGTCATCAGGATGAGCATGAACAAGAAGCAATGAGCGATCAGACATTTATAAACCTAACTATTAATAAATTGGGAGTGATGGATCGATTTGTTTAACCCAAGCAACGACTCCACCAGCGACATGGGTTGCATCAGCGAAACCAGCCTGCTTTAAAACCGCTAAGCATTCTGCAGAACGAACACCAGATTTGCAGTGCAAAATAATTGGAACATCTTGCGGCAATCCTTCTAGCGCAGATCCATTTAGGAATTCTTGCTTAGGGATTAAGACCGAACCAGGAATTCGAACAATCTCAAATTCCCCAGGTTCGCGCACATCAATTAGCATGAATTTTTCGCCACTATCCATTTTCGCTTTAAGTTCAGTCACTGCAATCGTGGAACCAGTTGCAGCTTCTGCCGCTCCCTCAGAGAGCATTCCGCAGAAGGATTCGTAATCTGGAAGTAATTGCGTTTGTGTTGGTTTATCACTGCAGATTGGGCAAGCAGGATCTTTGCGAATCTTAACTTTGCGATATTCCATTTCCAGGGCGTCATAAACAATCAGTTCCCCGATAAGAGGTTCACCAATTCCGGCGATTAATTTGATTGCTTCAGTCGTTTGAATTGAACCAATTGATGCACATAAAACTCCAAGAACGCCACCTTCGGCGCAACTTGGAACCATTCCTGGTGGAGGTGGCTCTGGATATAAACAGCGATAACAAGGTCCGTGTTCGGCCCAGAAAACACTTGCTTGGCCATCGAAGCGATAGATCGAGCCCCAAACATATGGTTTCTTTAAAAGCACTGCGGCATCATTTACTAAATATCTGGTCGCAAAATTATCTGTTCCATCAACGATCAAATCGTATTGCGCAAAAATTTCCATTACGTTATCTACATCTAATCTGGTTTCATGCAGAACTACATTTACATATGGATTAATCTCGGCAATAGCTTCTTTTGCACTATTAGCCTTGCTCTTACCAATGTCAGATTGGCCATGAATGATCTGACGTTGCAAATTAGATTCATCAACGGTATCGAATTCGACTATACCTAATGTCCCAACACCAGCTGCTGCTAAATACATTAGGGCTGGCGAACCGAGTCCACCGGCACCAACGCACAAAACTTTTGCATTCATTAATCGGCGTTGCCCACTCATACCAACATCGGGAATTATGAGATGCCGGCTATAGCGGCGAACTTCATCAACGCTTAGCGGTGGTCCTTCTGTAACCAATGGCTTTAAAGTGGCCGACACAAATACTCATCTCTTTAATTCTCACCAATAATTTGGCTGGGTAGTTATTACAACGCCCTAATTTTCGCCGATATTCCTCGCAATTCAAAATTGAAAGAGTGATACTTGTTGCAAGTTTCTCGCAAAAAGTCGCATTAATCCCTTGATTGACCCTACGATTAGCCCAATGAGCACAGAATCTGCAACAGCAATGAATGGAAATAAAGGTCGATTGCCTCGGGATGAGCGTCGGGCGCAACTACTTGCTGCGGCGTTGGAAGTTTTCACACAGGCTGGATATCACTCAGCCGCAATGGATGAGATAGCAGATCGGGCGAAAGTAAGTAAGCCAGTTCTGTATCAACATTTTCCATCAAAATTAGATCTCTATTTGGCAGTTCTAGATCTTCACATTGACTCCTTAGTTTTTGATATTCAAAAAGCAATCGCTTCAACTTCTGATAACGCTGCTCGTGTTCATGCAACAGTTGATGCCTACTTTGGATTCATTAATCGCGAGGGCGAAGCATTTAGGTTGCTATTTGAAAGTGATATGAGCGTTGAACCACAAGTTCGTGAACGCTTAAGTCGAATGACTTACGATTCGGCGGCTGCTCTCAGCGCAGTTATTTCACTTGATACCGGGCTTACAAAAGAGGCTTCAATGATGCTCGCCGTTGGCTTGATAGGAACCGCACAGACTTCAGCGCGTCATTGGTTAGAGCGCGATGGAAAACTAGATCGCGAAACCGCGGTTGGTCTAGTATCAAATCTAATCTGGCGGGGAATTTCTGGATTCCCTAAAGCAAACTAATCGATTAAACTAAAACCATGTCAACTAAAAAAGCCTCATCAGGTTCTTCAACAGAAGTTCGTATTGGTATTGCAGATTCAGCCCAAGAGCTCCATATCGAATGTGAACTTGCTCCAGAGAAAGTAATTGAAGCTGTCACCGCAGCGCTAGATTCTGGAAAATCTCTCACTCTGACAGATATTCGGGGCCGCCAAACTGTTATCGCAAATAACAAAATCTCATTTGTTGAAGTTGGCCAGAGCGAAGAACGAAAAGTTGGTTTTGCTTCAGCTTAAAGGTTAAAGAATCCTTTAATAGCCTGAACAATCATTTCTACCGCAATCGCTGCCAGCAATAAACCAGCAATTCTCGCCAACAAAGTCACACCTGATTCCTTAATCACGGAGACTATTTTTGTAGAGAACATCAGAGTTAGACCAATTGCCAAATGAACAGCGACGATTGCTGCCGCCAAAGCGAATTTCATCGAAGCGGTATGAGCGTTCTGCACAAATACGATTGTTGTAACGATTGCCCCAGGTCCGGCAAGAAGCGGAGTTCCTAGTGGAACAAGTGCAACATTTACATCTTTTGATTTATCACTAGAACTATCTCTTCCAGTTAACAATTCGAGGGCAATTAGCAATAGAAGTAAGCCGCCTGCACCTTGCAGGGCTTCAACAGATATATGTAGATAATCCAGGATGAACTTTCCAAAAATAGCGAAAGCAACAATCACGATTAAAGAAACCGCAGCGCCCTGCCAAGCCATCAATATTCGCTTACGAGATGGTTGATCCTTAACTAAGGCTAAAAATATTGGTGTAGCTCCGGGCGGATCCATAATTACAAAGAGAGTTACAAAAGCTTGAATTCCAAAAGTTGTGGCCGATACCAGCAAAATATCTTTCACTGGCGGACCACCCTTCTTGCATCTGCTCGAGCTTCTAAAGCTTCAAAGTCTTCTGGTTTAGTAGTGAACTCTGCTAATTCATTTAGCTTTCCATTGCCATGATAATCACTTGAGCCAGTGGCAATGATGCCATATTGCGCTACAACTTCGCGCAGTAATTCTCGCTCTTCCTCGCTTTGATCACGATGGGAAATTTCAATTCCATCTAGACCAGCTTCAACCATTGATTTGAAACTGTCGATACTTACAGTTCGACCACGCAGCGAAGCAAGTGGATGAGCGATTACTGCAACACCACCAGCTTGCTTAATCAAATTAATTGCGGCTTCTGGTGTTGGCGAATAATGTGAAATATAGAATTTCGAATTGTTATGAAGAAGTTCGGTAAATGCTTCATCCCTGCTCGCAACAATCTTCTTTGCAATTAGTGCATCTGCCAAGTGTGGGCGACCAAGAGTTGCACCTGGTGCCAGTTGCGCCAGAACATCATCAATAGTGATTTCAAATCCAGCTTCATTTAACCGAGTGATTATTCGATTCATTCGAGTTAATCGATTGTCACGAGTTGTTGCCAAAACATCTGCAAGTTCTTGGTTTTCAGGATCAAAAAGCATTCCAAGCATATGGACACTTATTCCATCTAGCGTTTGACAGGAAATTTCTGAACCTAAAACAAGAGACATTCCTGGACGTAGATAATTAATTGCTTCATCCCAGCCAGCAACAGTGTCGTGATCCATCAAACCTAAAACAGATATTCCACTGGCATGTGCTTTATTAATTAGTTCACCAGGTGTGTCTGTGCCATCACTTGCAAGTGAATGTGTGTGCAGATCAATCATTTAATGGCGTGACCTTTGCTCTTGATACAAAGATCCCGCAACCTATCAACAGTCCAATAATTCCTGGAATAATTCCTGCGGCAGGTATTTGATCGAGCCAGAAGAAAGCAATAATCGCACTTACTGGAACTTCAAAGAAAACAACTAGTGAAACAACCACTGGTGAGACGCGAGGAAGTGTCATATTGAACATGGTGTGACCAAGGAATTGAGCACCAAAAATAAGTGCTAATACCAACCACCATTGCCGCGCTTGGAAATGCATAATTTGGTTACCGCTGGCAATTGCTATGACCAAACTTGTTACAGCGCAGGTCAGATAACAAGCTGTTGTGTAAGTCGATGTTGAAATTTTCTGTTGCGCTCTGGATCCAATCAAGACATAACCTGCTGAAAGCACGGCTCCTAGTATCGCCAACAAGTCACCATAAAAACTTCTTAAACTAATTTGGAAATCGATTCCCGTAATCACTATTACAGATAGAAAAGCAATCAGCATTCCAGTCCATGCCCGTGAAGGAATAATGCCGCCACGAACCTTGAAGTAAATCGCCGCAAAGATTGGCTGCATAGCGGTTAGTGCAGTTCCGGTAGCCACACTTGTGTATCGCATTGCAAGGAAAAAACAGATGAAGTGAAAGGCAAGGAAAACTCCTGCTATGGCAGATAGGCCAATCGCATGTCGTTGCTCCTTAGTTCGCCATTCTGCATTTCTGATTGCGAATGGTGCCATCATCAGTGCGCCACCAAGATTGCGCCAGAAAATAAGAGAAGGCACTGGCATGATGCTTGCTGCAACAACTGGCCCAGATGTTCCTACGCCAATTACTCCGACAGATAAAAGAGCTAAATCTTTAGCTGCAGGAATAGCTGTGTGGTCATGTTTACTCATTAATTTATCGTAAACCAGAGCATGCAAGAGATCGCGATGCCAACAACAGCAATGATAATTAAGTAAATTGTTTTCATTGTGCGGGTAGCAACAAATTCGCCCATGAGCCGTTCATCTTTAGAAATGCCATACATATAAATCAATAACGGTAAAAGCAAGATTGCATTAAGGACTTGAGTTACTACAAGAATTGTTATCAGTGGGGCACCTGGAATTAAAATCAGGGATGCGCTTAACACTGTAATAAATCCGAAAGTGAAGTAGAAGAGCGGTGCTTCTTTCGGGCTGTCATCGAGAGCAGCTGGTCGCCCAGTTAGGTCGCTAACTGAATATGCGGTTGATAAGGGCAGAATCGAAGCTGCGAGAAGTGCGCAACCGATTAGACCAAAAGCAAAGAGTTCTTTCGCCATAGTTCCAGCAAGAGGTTCAAGTGCTTTTGCCGCATCTGCAGCATCATTAATATGAATACCTTCTTTGTGAAGCGTAGCTGCGCAAGTAACGACTACGAAGAATCCAATAACGCCAGTAAGAAGTGATCCAGTCCAAACATCAACTCTAAGAAGCTTTAGATCATCTTTCGTTAATCGCTTATCAACTGCGTATGACTGGATAAATGCTAATCCCCAAGGAGCGAGTGTTGTTCCGATTGTTGCAGTTGCAATAAAAATTGCATCTTGAGTGAAAGGAATTGTTGGGACTAAAACTCCACGCGCAGCTGCTCCCCAATCAGGCCCGGCCATAATTCCAGCAATTATGTATGCGATAAATCCAGCTGAAATTACGAAGAATACTTTTTCCACTGTAGAAAATGAATTGCGTAATACCAAGAACGAGACCGCTAAGGCTGCAACAGGAACTGAAATATATTTGCTCAAACCAAACAATTGTCCAGCAGCTGCAATACCTGCAAATTCTGCAGTCATGGTTCCAATATTTGCCAATATCAATGCACCGGCGCTTAATGTTCCAGATCTTGCGCCATACTTCTGGCGAATTAAACCAATCATTCCTTGCCGGGTAACAACACCGATCCTGGCTCCTAAATCATGCAGAACTATTAGTGCCAACATTGATGCAACCAAAACCCATAACAATTGATATCCATAATCGGCGCCAAGCACCGAGTAAGTTGTAATACCGGCAGGATCGTTATCAGAAAGTCCAGCAATAAGTCCTGGGCCCATTACAGCAAGAAGCGCGGCAATTCGAATTTTCTTTGGTGAGAGCGTTGATTTATTTGCCATTAAAGCGCACCACTTCCTTGTGCAAATCCCTGACCATCTGTCGAAGTTGTCAGTGCATCCACTAAATCGTCAGCGAGAATTCGGCCTACCGGTTTGTTCTTCTCATCAACAACAATGATTGAAGAACCGCGGTTGTTTGCAAATTCATCAATAACTTCATCAAGTCTGGTATTTAAATTAACTGAAGTTGGGTATGGCGGGCCGATTAATGATGACAACTTTGAGCTTGGTTTTGCAGCAATTAACTCAATTATTTGAATGTGATCTAAAAGCTTTCCCTTGGCATCTACAACAACGACGCCATCAGAAATATCTCGACCCTTGTGCTCGACAAGAAGTGCAAGAGCGGATGCAACAGTGTCATCTTCGTGAGTAATCAACATATGAGAAGTCATGATTCCACCGGCAAGGGTTTCATCGAATTCAACTAATTTGCGAAGTTGCTTGGAAACTGAAATATCCATCTCCATAAAAATACTTTCCCGGTGGTCATCATCGAGATCGCGAAGAACTTCTGCGCCTTCATCTGGCTCCATACGTGAAATAAGTTCGGCAGACCTTTGAGCTGATAGTCCGCGCAATAATCCCTGCAACTCGTCATCTTCCATCTCTTCAAGAGCATCAGCTGCAAGTTCTGGATCAAGCATTTCAATAAGTGCATTTCGCTCGCGGCCAGCCAAGTCTTCAATTAGATCTGCTAAATCTGCTGGGCGAAGTTGGCCAAGCGCTGCTCTCGATTCAGTTGATTTAACAACACCAGTTCCGTGAGCTAATGAGGCAACGTTTGCCCAATCGATGACTTGCTCGGGAATAGGTCCACGACCAAGTGCGCCAGGAAATATTCTGCGAATGAATGCTTTAAATGAAATATCAACACCAACTACTCGTATTTCGCGATCTAGCGGAGCTAAATAAAGATCAGAGGAGCGAACTACGCGAAGCCCATTTACATCAACTATCTGGTGGTCCAAAACATCTGCGTCAAGAAGAGATTCACCTTCTCGTCTTGTGAACTCTGTCAGGTCAACTTTGGCTGAAGATAATTGAATTTCATTCTGGGTTAATTTTGCGATTCTTGCGCCATCAATAAAAGATTTACTCTGGCCGACTTTCACAATTAAACCTGAAACTGGTGGATAAGAATCTTCACCATGTCGAACAACGACATCAACAAGGCGACCAATTTCTTTTCCGCCTTGATATTTAACTGGTTTGCCAATCAAGCCAGCTACTGAAACTAAGGATTCGCGAATATTTTTGCGTTGTAGAACTAACTCGCTACGTCCAGCGAGTCGCTTAGCCACTGTATTGATGCTCTTTACTGGTGGCGTTTTCATAGCCCAATCTTAGGCGATGCTGCCAGATGTTAAGAGACGGAGAGCCTGACCCCGACGAGTGACTTCGGGCGAAGCGTTATTTTCTCCACGATAGCTGCGAAAGATTCACTTGCTGGACATGTTGGATCACTAATCACGATGGGGTTTCCTATATCTCCGCCCTCACGCAAGGCCGGGGCAAATGGAATTTGGCCAATCAAAGAAACATCAGCGCCAACCAATTCAGATAACTGCTTGGCTGTTTCTAAACCACCACCTGTGCCAAATATTGCAATCGGTTCTCCACACTTTGCACATGCCGAATCCGACATGTTTTCGATAACTCCAATTATGTGTTGTTTTAATTGATGAGCAATTCGACCTGCACGTTCTGAAACTTCAGCAGCTGCAATCTGTGGTGTTGTTACAACAACGATTTCTGACGCTGGTAATAACTGGCCAAGTGAGATTGCAATATCTCCAGTTCCTGGTGGCAAATCCAAAAGAAGTAAATCTAAATCTCCCCAATACGCGTCGCTTAATAATTGTTCGAGCACTTTATGCAGCATCGGTCCGCGAAAGGCAACTGCATCAGATCGTTCAGGTTTGAACATCTCCATCGAAACTACTTTCACGCCATATGCTTCAACTGGAATAAAAGTTTGATCAATCGCTGTCGGTCTGATTCCAACAATCCCCATTAATCTTGGAATTGAGTGTCCGTAAACATCCGCATCTAAAATTCCAACCTTCAAGCCTTTCTGAGCTGCTGCAACAGCAAGGTTTGCAGTTACTGAAGATTTACCTACGCCACCTTTGCCTGAGGCAATTCCTATTACTCGGGTTAGCGAATCTGGTTGTGCGAAGGGAATAAATTTTTCTCGACCACCATTTAATAATTTCTTTACATTATTTCGTTGTTCTTCATTCATGACACCAAAGGTCAGGTCTAAAGACTTTACTTCAGTAATTGGTTCGAGTGAGTCTGAAATATCTTTCTGCAATCGATCGCGCATCGGGCAACCAGAGATAGTTAACAAAATTGTTATTGCCGCTACCCCATCGACAAATTCGACCGATTGCACCATTCCTAATTCTGGAAGTGGGCGATGTAGTTCTGGATCTGAAACACCTTTTAGAGCTTCATGAATTCTTTCAACTATTGCGCTACTCATAGAAGATCAGGGTCAATCTTTGCCGCTTTTTTAATCTCTTCTATTTGAGCGTTTGGTTCTGCCAAAGCATCATTCAAATGTTTTGAAATAAATTTCTTAGGATTCAAATCAGTTACGCTCAAATCTTCATATCCAGGTCCGAGATTTTCACGTAAATCTTTTGTAGCACCTTGAGCCAGATTGCGAACCTTGCGGATAAAACTGGCTAAATCAGTAGTCAATTGTGGGAGTCGATCCGGTCCAACTAAAACTGCAGCTAGCAGAGCGATTGCTACAAATTCTCCGCCACCGATTCCGAACATTTTCGAATCCTATATCTAATCTGAATTTAAAGTAATTATTTTGCGGCGATAAGCACTAGTGAGACTTCTTTTGTCACACCTTGGCGTTTGAATTTAACTTTTATCTTGTCACCAACACTATGTGAGCGAACATTGACAATCGCTTCATCCGCAGTATCAACCGCTTTGCCATCGATTTCGATGATGACATCACCGGGTTTAATTCCGGCACGAGCAGCAGGCCCACCAGGACTTACCGATCCAACAGAATCTGGAATCTTTGCACCCACACCGCTATATCCAGTATCTAGAGATACTCCCATGATCGGATATGTCGAACTTCCATTCTTGATTAACTGATCAGCAGTTTTGCGTGCTTGATTAATTGGGATTGCAAAACCAAGACCAATCGAGCCGCTCTGCCCACCAAATCCTGAACCAGTTGTTGCAATTGCTGAATTAATACCAATAACCGCACCTGAAAGATCTACTAGCGGACCACCAGAATTACCGGGATTGATTGCCGCATCTGTTTGAAGTGCATTAATAAATGAACTCTCTCTGGTCCCGCCGCCTGATGTAACAGGACGATTTTTCGCACTAATGATTCCTGAAGTAACGGTGCCGGTTAATCCAAGTGGGGAACCAATTGCGATTACTCCATCTCCAACTTGAACTGCATCGCTATTTCCTAATTGAAGCGCTGGTGCATCTGTTACAGCAATTTTGATTACGGCTAAATCATATGAAACATCACGGCCGACTAATTCTGCATCATAGTTTTTACCATTAGCTAACTTAACTTTTATCGAAGCGCCGGCTGTTGCTGCAAGTGAAATCACGTGATTATTTGTCAGGATGTGTCCGATGCTGTCTAGGAAAAAACCTGAACCAGTGCCACCATTACTGCCGTTATTTACTTCGATAGATACAACTGAAGGCGATACTCGCGCAGCGATGCCGGCAACTGAATCGGGCTTACGCTCGATTGTGCTCTTTGTTGAGACTAAATTTGTCTTGGTATCAAGTTCGGCCGAAGTGCGCCCAACAATGCTGCCAACTACGCCAGCAATTAGCGCCATTGCAATTGCGATTCCAAAACTTACGGTTCGAGTATTTCGCTTCTTAACATCTTGAGCGGTAATAACTTTATGATCTGAAATCCACCAAGGTGTATTTGGTGTATCTGAATTGTTGGAGTTATTTGCCATAGTTAAATCTTACGAGCGAGCAGCGCTCCGCCGCCAATTGGAAGTAATGAGGAGCTCCATCTGGAATCTTCTTTAATGGCTTTTATGGAATCGCGCCGAGCGATTGTTTCGAAATCGCGTTGGGTTGGGTCGGCAACTTTTCCACCATCTAGTGCGTTATCAATAATTAGAACGCCACCGGTTTTTAATAATCTGTAACTCTCTTGAACTACATCAACCATATCTATTGGAGATCTCACAATCATCAAATCGTAATTTTCATCGGCTAACTTTCCAACGACTTCAACAATATTTCCTGTGATTAATCTGAATCTTTGCGCAGAGAT
>CAEZYS010000005.1_pt1 | contig 15698 bp, 18 predicted proteins | sample 7265571 | NCBI WGS metagenome assembly CAEZYS01 (sample SAMEA6813942, study PRJEB35770) | uncultured Actinomycetes bacterium | biome: Freshwater; feature: Freshwater reservoir; material: water | place: Czech Republic | collected 2017-04-14 | depth 30m m | reverse complement strand
TTAAGAGCATCTAATCGTGCTCGCTCTTCTTGGCGGCGACGTTCTAATAATTTGGATTGCAAAACGGCCATTGCGGTTGCTTTGTTTTGAATTTGTGAACGCTCGTTCTGGCACGAGACAACTATTCCGGTTGGTAAGTGGGTGATTCGAACTGCAGAATCCGTTGTGTTAACGCCTTGGCCACCGGGACCAGATGATCGATACACATCTACGCGCAGCTCTTTTTCATCAATAACTATGTGATCGCTCTGTTCAACAACAGGAACAACTTCCACTCCGGCAAAAGAAGTATGTCGGCGAGATTGGGAATCAAATGGTGAAATTCGAACAAGACGATGCGTTCCCTGTTCAACAGAAAGCGTGCCGTAGGCATATGGCGCATAAACTCTAAAAGTTGTGGATTTAATTCCAGCTTCTTCGGCGTAGGAAGTTTCTAGAACATCAACTTTGAAACTATGGCGCTCGCAATATCTCAGATACATCCGCATCAACATCTGTGCCCAGTCTGCAGCTTCGACACCACCAGCTTCAGAACGAATTGTTATTAGGCAATCACGATCGTCATATTCGCCACTCAAAAGAGTTTGAACTTCTAATTCACGAATTGCTCGCGTTACATCATCTAATTCATTTCCGGCTTCAGCAATTGCGCTGGCATCTTTTTCACCTTGAGCAAGTTCAAGAAGTAACGGAATATCTTCAAGTCTGCGTCGAATAGTGTTTGATTTGTTTAGCGTTGCTTGAACTCTAGAAAGTTTGCTTGTAACTATTTGTGCTTTCTCTGGATCGTCCCAAAGATTAGGTTCGCTCGCTTCTGCTTCTAAAGTTTTGAAGTCAGCTTCAAGCTTGGGTAAATTCAAAACCTGTTCAATGGCTGAAAGGGTTACACGTAGAGCATTAACTTCTTCCAGATATTCACGGGCTGCCATGGGTTAAGCGTAATGGCAAGTTTGTTGAGTTATGTCGTAATAAGTGAGAGCTCTGATGTGGCGCCAACTATTGCGTTGATGCCGATTTGCCCATTATTTAAGTCAACAAGAATAGGAAAATTTACGAGAGCTTGGATATTTGAACTTATGCTTGCTGTGATTTGATCGCCTGAGCAGCGCCATCCTGATACTGAAATCTCATTCTTTCTAAGTTCCCTTGATGAAATTTCCATTCGAAACTTAACTTCTGCCATTGTGCAATCAATTGGAACTCTTCCGTTAGATGCGCTCAATCCAAGTGACTCTGAATAATAGAGACTTTCGTTTAAGGAATGTGATGCAACCAAAATTGAGTCTTCTCCGATTTGGATTAGCTCACGCTTGGCAAGATAGGAATCAGATACATCAATTATTCCAACCGATAATATAAATACCAGAAGGAAGAGCGATGTAATCAATACTGAAATAGAACCCCCTTCATCGTGGATTAGGGTTTTAGCTCTCAATACTTTCCTGGTTGATTTCATTTTCTGACTCGCATTAGTTGCTTCGCCAGGCGTCGACGGTTTGAATTGCTGTAGCGCTAGCGGTAGTTCTAGACAAAAGAGAATTCAGCTGAACTGTCACAGACACTTTTCCAGTAGGCGTTAAGCATGGGCTTAGCGAACATTTAATTTGAATCTTGGTATTCGCATCAATTTTATTTGTTATAAAGGTGTTTGTGGCAAAAACTTCTTCAACAGCTAAAAGTCTAGCTTCGGTGAATTCGGGGCCAGGGCTAGTCACATATGCTCGAGCAAGCTGACGAGCAAAATTTCGAGCTTCGTATTGGATCTGGGCGCTCTGATTTATGGAAGTTAAATAGATTATGAGGGGAACGAATAGTGGAAGAGCGTAAATGACAAACTCAATAATTGCGCTTCCTTCCTCGCCTTGCAATGATTTTACAAATTTAGCTAAATTTGCGGATTTAGTTATTTTCATCGATTGCAATTCCTTTCGCTAGAAATTGATCTTGAAGAATCAATAGCGGAGTCAGTTTCACAACTGAAACTTTCTTGCTCCCTACAATGATTTCGCCACCTCCGGGCAAGGGAAGTCGGTCTACTTTTAGCCCGGAAAGTTGATTACTTGATTCTGAGAAACTAGACCCAAGTAAAGAGCTCCTACTTACTTCACCCTGTAGCTCATTAACCGCAATTCCTCTACCAAGAACTGATGCAGCAATCTGAAGAACACTGAGAAAAAGCAGAATGGTTGGAATTAAAACTAAAGCGCTTTCCACAGTTCCATCTTGAGATTTAAGTAATCCGCAAGATTTATTTCGACGCTTTGCAAGAGATAAAATCAACGAATGCTATTCATGTTATCAAGCGAGTTTTTCAGAATACTTGAGAGTCGAGGTTGGGCTACTGTCCAAATTCCTGTTACCAATCCAGTGGTCATAAGAACAACTAATACCCAACCTGGAACATCTCCGCGCTCGGACTTAGCTGCAGCCATAAAACTCTTTTGGATATTTCTAAGTCTGAGAGGAATTTCCAAATGCTTTAGGGATTTGTAGCTAATATTTCTGGCACTTAATACTAATTTAGTTAGCACTAAATTAGTGAAACTCCTTTCGAGCTTTCCTACTAATTTGGCTCCCTCTATAAATCTCAAATTTCTTGAATCAGTATTTCTTGATTCATTGCTGCGAGTTAACTTGTTCTCTTTTTCCATTTTGCTCCAATTAATTGATTTGATTCTGTCTTTTTGAGTTGAGCTATTTTTCATCGCCGTTTGGAAATCTGACTCCTAAATTGGGGGCACTGTGAATAACAAACTTCTTGTTGATAACTTTTATTTGAATTTCTACATAACGCTTTGGCCCAGCGATACATATGAAGGCCAAAGAGCAAATAGGACAGATATTGGGAGAATTAGAAATATAACTGGAATCATTAAGGAAATTTCAGCCTTACCTGCTGCAGTTAAGAGAGAGGCATGTTGTCCCGCTCTTACTTCTTCCACTTGCCTGTTTAGGACATCAGATAACGAAGAACCGCGCTCTATTGCCAAAATCAATGTGTCGCAAAATCGCCGAACAGTAGTTGAACTCACCTGCGCCCCTAAAACTTCTAGTGATTGAGAGAGGCTTTTTCCTTTCTTAAGATCCAATAGCGCGCTAGCGAATTCTCTCGCCATTTCGCCATTGGCTCGTTCAGATACTCGCAGCATCGCAGTAGACGGACTTTCTCCGGCTGAGACAAGAACTGCAAATAATTCAACAACCGAAGGGAACTCGGCTTCAGCGACTTCTGAGCGTTTCTTTCGAAGCCTGGAAGCCAATCCTTTATCCCAGTATCGAAAAATTGCCAATGAAATTGCTAAAAAAATTATTGTTATGAATGATGCTCCTGAAATAAAAAGAATTCCAATAGCTATTCCAAATAGAATATATAGAAATCTATTTCTCTTTTTTGTTCTCTCAGAAATTAACTTCTCATCTAAATTCTGGGTTCTTAACAAGCTTTCTTGATTTGCACGAAAATTTCTTAAGAAATCATCATGGAAGCCTTTTAATGGATCTTTGTTTTCATTTAGAAGAAGATACGTCGCATAAGCGATTATTGGGGACATAAGGAGTAGCGATAACGAGAATATGCTCATCGAAAAACCCGCGGTGTCTCACTTAATTCCCCAACCTTTTCCATCCAAAAGTAGGCGACGACTGTTAATACCGCTCCCGTGATCAAAATCGTAAAACCTGAACCGCTTGTATATGCCTTCAAAGTATTTGGCTGCGCAGCTAGTAGAAGCAATAAAATCCATGGAGCGATTGCCGCTAGAGCTGCTGAATTCTTCACCCAACTGTGTTTGGCTTGAATTTCTGCACGAAGCGCCAAGTCCCTACGAATAAAGTTGGATAGAGTTCTTAGAGTTAGAGATGTATCTCTACTTCCAGAAACTCGAGCAAAATCTAGAACTTCACATACTTGATCAGAAGTCCCATCATTAAATGTTCTCTTAAGTTCTTTTAAAGCCTGACCGAAATCAACGCCATTGCGTAAGTTTTCAGAAAATAGTAAGAAAATTGAGCGAGATTTGATTGGCCCTCTAGTTCCAAGCGCCGCCAAAGTTTCTGCTAAAGATAGTCCTGACTGCAACCCAGAAATAATGTGATCTAATATTTCAGGCCATAAGTTTTGTAAATGTGCTCTATCCATTGCGTCTTTTCGTCTAATTATTACTACTGGAATGGTTGTAGTGATTAATGCAAATGGAATTCCAATTAATGCAGAAGTGGTGATTGAGGTAGCAACTAGAAATCCAACAAGTGAGCTGCCAAAGTAGGCAAGAATTTTCTTCGATCTCATCCTTGAATCGATTCTTTATTTAGTCCGAAAATATGATTTGGGTTTGATAATCCTTTTTCATAAGTAATATTTCCTAGCCCGGAATACTTGTAAAGCATCTCGGTTTCTACCCGGTCCAATTCAATTCGTCCCGTTACATGCGCAACTTCCATAATTCGACGTACGCCATCGGGCGCAATCGAAAGATGGATTACCAAATCTATTGCCGCAGCAACAACAGGAGCTATAAATTTATGTGAAATGTTCTCGCCGGCTAGCAAAGGCAGTGTTTGGAGTTTGCTTATGGCATCTTTTGCAGAATTAGCATGGATTGTCGCCATTCCAGGTAGCCCAGAGTTAAGTGCTATCAGCAAATCAAGAGATTCTGCTTCTCGAATTTCACCTACAACTATTTGAGAAGGACGCATTCGCAGAGCTTCTTTAATCAACCTTCGAAGAGGAACTTCGCCTTCCCCCTGTAAATTTGCAGGTTTTGTTTGCAGCGCAACACAATCGGGCAATCGAGGCCTTAACTCAAAAACTTCTTCAATTGTTATGACTCTGCTTTTCAGTGGGACGGCACTAACCAAGGCGTTTAGCAAAGTAGTTTTGCCGGCCTGTGTCGAGCCACTCACGAGAATATTTAAACCAGACTCAACACAAGTAACTAGAAATTTACAAACTTCATCGGTCATCACATTTAACTTTGCTAACTCTTCCAAAGATTTTCCGCGAATTAAATGTTTACGGATGTTAACGGCCCAATGTTGAGCGGTGATCTCTGGAATTGCCACATGCAACCTACTCCCGTCTGGAAGTCTGGCATCAACAAATGGGTGGGATAGGTCAAGGCGGCGACCACCCCACATCAAAAGTCTTTCCACTAAATTTCTAACTTCATCAAATGTCAGAGTTAAATTGGTTAATTCACTTACACCGCGTCTTGCTACAAAAATACGATTTGGAGAGTTAATCCATACTTCTTCAATCTCCGAATCCTCCATCAACTGTTGCAATGGACCGAAGGTTTCAAATGATTTTGCATTCACTTGGGCATCAAAATGCACTGAAGGGCTTAACTTTTTTGCTTATCAACAATCATGTGTTAACTCATGAGAAATATGCCCGAGTGTTGACTTTTGGTTACTTTAAGCAACAAATTAACTATTTCCAAGGTTCTTTTCTCAGTTTAAGAAAAACTGGAGATCAATTTCATCAATCCAATTCTTAACATCTTGGTTTCCAGACCACTCACTGAAGGATTTTTCTATCTTGGCTTTGTCACTTATTCCTCGTAATTTCTCTTCAAGCTTTTCAGTGATTCTCGTTCCCGCCCTCATCGCTTCTTCTAGATCACCTTGAACGCAGAGCCAAAAGCCATTTTCTGCAATCCTTGAGTAAAAATCACTTCCTCGCATATTCGATTTAATGCAGTTGTTCACCAAGGCCAAATTTTTCTCAAATTTTTGATTGTTCTGATTTTTGTTTTGGATAGTTAGTTTTTTTGACTTCTTGAAATCACTTCCTTCTGGCAGAAGTTTTATTGTTATTACCGAAATTGATTGGCTTTTCCGCAAGGATTTAGAAATCTCACGCGCCAAATTATCAAAAAATATCTTTGGAGCTGGAGCACCAGTGAGCGAATCAAAAACGCCATTATTTGAAAATTCAATACCTCTTAAAGCTTCAGAGCTGGTAATAATTTTCAAGTTTTTCGAGTTCTCCCTAAGATGGCACTGATAAATACAGAGTAGCCATAAACCAGTCCACTAACACTTTTATTGTTAGAATTATTTTGATAATTACACTAAGAATGAGAAGGAGCCCAGATGAAAATCACCGATTCTTTCTATGAGAAATCAAGAATGGCCGCAGTCTGGCTGCTTCGCGTTGAATCTTTGATTTTGGTTGGGATTGTTCTTTACTTGTTGCTGGCATCTGTGTTTTCTACTGCAACCTGGCCCTCAGCGCTGATTGGTGAAATTGTCTTTGCCTTAATTGGTGCGACTGGACTCTTTTTCGCATCAAAGGGATTTGCTCATAAACGTTCCTATGGAAGAGCGCCAGCAGTTCTGGCAAATGCAATTGCGGTAGGAGTTTCTTACTACATGATTTCTGGTGGTTTATTTGCTGTTGGAATTCCACTTGCTTTACTTGGCGCGACTACTTTCATTGCAGCACTTTTTGGTTATCACGAATAACTTTCTTCTTAATGTTAAACGCTTACCAAGGAATAATAGTTTTATCTTCCCAAAAAAGTCCGGTTTGATCTTTACCGGCTTCAAATTCTCTTGTGGCAAGCCAGATTGCAGTCGCTGCGCCTTCTTCTGCTGATCTAGGTGCATCCGGACCGCCCATATCTGTTCGGCTGTGATTTGGACAGATTGCATCAACTAAAAATCCACGACTACCTTGTCCGGTTTCGTGTGAAAGATTTCTTACTAACGCATTTACTCCCGCTTTGCTAATTCGATATGGTGCAAGTCCCCCGGCATTTCCAGGACCTGACATTCTTCCTAAGCAAGCAGAAAAAATAACCACGCGACCGTTGCGTGCTTCAGCCATTGATGGGGCAAGAATATTTACTGCGATAAATGTTGAATCTAAATTAATTGCCATTACTCGGCGCCACTCTTGGGTTGTGGTGCGCAAAGTTTTTGACATCTTTTCACTCATAACCCCGTGGGCTAAAACTAAAATTGCTGGCGTTCCATATTTATCGCGAACCTCTTCAAATTTATTTTGTGTTGCTGCTAGATCTTCGAAATCAACTACTTCAAATTCGCAATTAATTTCTGCTGCCGCATTTGCTGCGCGATCTTGATCTTTGCTAACGATTAAAACTCGATTTCCCGCCGCCTTAAGGGCATTTGCCACAACAAATCCCAAACCGCGAGATCCACCGGTAACAACAGCTAGAGGCGAATTTTGAGTGGTTGAATCCATGACCGAACTCTGCCGAATTTTGAAAGAGATTGCCTCCTGAATTTTGCGAGATAGCCAGATTCTTGGCCGGTTGTCTCAGGCATGAAGGAGGAATATGGAAGGAATATCGATGGGAAATGGCGCATGAAGCGGAATGTGATTAATGTAATTTTGGCTTTTCTAGAGATATCTCCGCAGAGCGTATGGCCTGACCCTCGTCCTCTATTAGACTTAAGCGAGACTTAAATTAAAAATTAGGAGCATCGAGAGTGTCGGCAACCGGATCTAATACACCTGCTAATCATTTTGGTGGATCTTTTGGGCCAAATGAGTGGCTTGTCGATGAGATGTTTGAAAAATATTTAGCTGATCCAAATTCAGTAGATACAGCATGGGCAGAATTTTTCGCTGATTACAAACCAAGCACCAATGGAAATATTGCGCAGAGCAATGGCAAAGTAATTCCAACTTTAGATAACGCGCCAAAGGGTGGAACGCCGCCGCTTCCAAAGAAAGTTGTGGATCCATCTGCGATTCAAGTTCCAGTGGCCGCGACCCAAGTTTCAGCTGCACCAGCAACTCCCGTTGCTCCGGTTGCTCCCGCTGCTCCGGTTGCTCCCGCTGCTCCGGTTAAGGCTGCGACTCCTGCGGATCCAATTAACAAACCAATTCCAACTTTAGTAAGTCCAAGTGCGTCAACTCTCGAACCAATTCGCGGCGTAAGCGCTCGCGTTGTTCAGAGCATGGAAGCTTCGCTATCGGTTCCAACCGCAACTAGCGTTCGCGCAATTCCGGCAAAATTAATGATTGATAATCGCACCGTTATAAATAATCATTTGAAGCGCAGTCGTGGTGGAAAAGTTTCGTTTACTCACTTAATTGGTTACGCAATGATTTGCGCAATCCGTCAGATGCCAGAGATGAATGCCTTCTTTGGTGAAATAGATGGCAAGCCTGCAATTGGAAAACCAGAACATATAAATCTTGGAATTGCGATTGACTTAGCAAAGCCAGATGGTTCGCGCCAATTATTGGTTCCTTCAATCAAGGGTTGTGAAGAACTTGATTTCGCACAATTCTGGGCCTCATATGAAGAAACTGTTCGCAAAGCTCGCGGTGGTTCGCTAACTGTCGAAGATTTTGCTGGAACAACGGTTTCGCTAACTAACCCAGGCACAATCGGAACCGTCCATTCAGTTCCACGATTAGTGCAAGGTCAGGGCCTAATTCTTGGCGTTGGAGCTATGGATTATCCAGCAGAATTTCATGGCGCAAATGAAGATACCTTGGCTGATTTAGCAATTAGCAAAATCGTAACTTTAACTAGCACCTACGATCACCGAATTATTCAAGGTGCACAATCAGGTGATTTCTTAAAGCGTATTCATGAATTATTACTTGGTGAAAATGGTTTCTACGACGAGATCTTTGCAGCGCTTCGAATCCCATACGTTCCAATTCGTTGGGTCGTTGATATGCGCTTTAGTAAGGAAGATCAGGTCGGCAAAACAGCTCGGGTTCAAGAGCTAATCAATGCTTATCGCACATCTGGTCACTTGATGGCAGATATTGATCCACTTAAATATATTCAACGTTCACACCCTGATTTAGATGTTGTTACTCATGGACTTTCACTCTGGGATCTAGATCGCGAATTCGCTACTGGCGGATTTGGTGGAAAGCCAGTTATGAAACTGCGCAAAATTTTGGGAACTCTTCGTGATTCCTATTGCCGCACTATTGGTGTCGAATATATGTATATCGAAAATCCCCTAGAGCGTGCTTGGATTCAAGAGTATGTAGAAGTTGGTTATCCAAGAACCCCACGTGAAGAGCAACTTAGAATTTTGCGTAAATTAAATAGCGCTGAAGCATTTGAAGCTTTCTTGCAGACAAAATATGTTGGACAGAAGCGCTTTTCACTTGAAGGCGGCGAAACTTTAATTCCTCTGTTGGATGCGATTATTTCGGCTGCTGCAGATCGTGGACTCGATGAAGTTTGCGTTGGTATGCCGCACCGTGGTCGCTTAAATGTTCTTGCAAACATTGGCGGCAAGTCATACGGCCAAATCTTCCAAGAGTTTGAAGGACATTACGCCGAGAACCAAGTTCATGGTTCTGGCGATGTTAAGTATCACCTTGGAACTGCGGGGATTTTCACTGCTGAGTCAGGTGCGACAACCAAGATTTATTTAGCGGCAAATCCTTCGCACTTAGAGGCAGTAAACCCTGTATTAGAAGGCATTACCCGCGCTAAGCAGGACAAGCTAAATGTCAAAGAAATCTTTAGCGTTCTACCAATCTTGATGCACGGAGATGCTGCATTTGCCGGTCAAGGTGTTGTTTCTGAAACGCTAAACCTTTCACAACTCAAGGGCTATCGCGTAGGCGGAACAATTCACGTTGTTGTAAATAACCAAGTTGGTTTCACAACATCACCACATGCTGCGAGATCATCAACTTACTCAACAGATATTGCAAAAATGATTCAGGCACCTGTCTTCCATGTGAATGCAGATGATCCAGAGAGCGTAGTTCGAGTAGCACGCATCGCATTCGAATACCGCCAAGCATTTAAGAAGGATGTTGTAATCGACATGGTTTGCTACCGCCGCCGCGGTCACAACGAAGGCGACGAACCAAGTTTCACACAGCCACTGATGTATAAATTAATTGAGGCCAAGCGTTCGACTCGAAAGCTTTATACCGAAGCGCTAATTGGTCGCGGTGATATCACCGTGGAAGAAGCTGAAGAAGTATTACAAGATTATCAATCACAACTTGATGCGGTTTATAACGCGGTTCACAATATCGAGCCAGAACACGATACAAACATTGTGGTTCCAGTTGCACCGGCCCCAGAAACAGTTGATACCTCAGTAGATGAGGCAACACTTCGAAAGATTGTTGCAACCCAGAGCGCGATTCCAGAAGGATTTACTCCTCATGTAAAGCTTGCTCCACAACTTGCAAAACGTGTTGAGATGTTGGATGAAGGAAGCGTTGACTGGTCGACCGGTGAATTACTTGCGATGGGATCACTTCTATTAGAAGGTCACCCAATTCGACTTGCTGGACAGGATGTTAAGCGCGGAACTTTCAGTAACCGTCACGCAGTTGTTGTTGATCAAAATAATGGTTCGGATTGGACTCCACTTCGTTCATTGATTTCAGATGAAAATCAATTCTTTGTATTTGATTCGCTGCTTTCGGAATATGCCGCAATGGGCTTTGAATATGGTTATTCAGTAGAGCGCGAAAATGCGCTTGTGATGTGGGAAGCGCAATTTGGAGACTTTGCTAATGGCGCCCAAACAATTATCGATGAATTTATCTCTTCAGCGCTACAAAAGTGGGGCGAGCGTTCTTCACTAGTTCTCCTTCTTCCACACGGCTATGAAGGACAAGGCCCAGATCACTCTTCTGGTCGCATCGAACGTTATCTCGCACTTTGCGCAGAATTAAATATGACTGTTGCTCAACCGTCATCACCGGCTTCATATTTCCACTTACTGCGTTGGCACATGAAGAATCCAGCTCGTCGTCCGCTTATCGTCTTTGAACCAAAGTCAATGTTGCGCTTGAAGGCAGCAGCATCTGGATTGAAAGATTTCACTACCGGAACATTTAAACCACTAATTGATGATCCAACAGTTGTTAATGCGACTCGCGTTATTTTCTGTTCTGGAAAGGTTTATCACGACCTAGTTGCAGAGCGCGCAAAGTTGGGTGAAAGCTCAACTGCAATAATCCGACTTGAACAACTTTATCCATTCCCTGCTAAGGAATTTGCAGAAGCTGCAGCAAAGCATCCAAATGCGAATTTGCTCTGGGTTCAAGATGAACCAGCAAACCAAGGTCCATGGCCATTTGTTGCACTTACAACAAGTGAATTCCTAGAAGGTCGCACACTTCGTCGAGTTTCTCGTCGCGCAACTGCAAGCCCGGCAACTGGTTCACATCACTTGCATGAAGAAGAGCAGAAGGCACTATTGATGGAAGCCTTCTCGCGCTAATTTCACTCTGGCGCTAACTCTTTTTGTAGCGAAAAATAAGCCTTCCAATAACTTCTTCGTAATTAAGTGCGCCCCAACTTCTGGAATCAGTTGAATTCGTAGCGTTATCGCCTTCAACCCAAAATTTTATTTCATTCCCGATGTTTGCTTCGCTGGTTATCTTGGTTACTCGTTTAACCTGCAAGAAGTCTTTGCCAACCTGAGATCGGCGCTGAATCAAAACAACTTTGCCGACCAGGGCTTTAGCTTTCGAACTGGACTTAGATTTTGCTGGGAGCAGTCGGAATAAGAGCCAATCGCCATCGTTGTAGTTGGGCGACATCGAATCCCCGCGAACCTCTACCGCTTTGAAATGCACACGACTCATAGGCGTAGTAGTGTCGCACCATAAATCCGGTAAATCCAGATGGCACTAAGACGAAAGATAGGAAATGGAAGCTATGAATTTCAAGAACATATTTAAGCCAGAAGCAATTGCACATGCACATTGCGATCTACCTTGTGGCGTTTACGACCCAGCACAAGCAAAGATTGAAGCGCTTTCTGTTAAGGCGACAATGGAGAAATATGCAGCTTCATCAGATGCAGATTTCAAATCTCGCGCAGTAGCAATTAAAGAAGAGCGCTCTGAATTGGTAAAGCACCATCTTTGGGTTCTCTGGACTGACTACTTCAAGCCAAATCACTTTGAGGCCTACCCACAACTTCATGTTCTATTCAATGAAGCTACAAAGCTCGCTGGGGCTGGCGGAACAAAGGGTTCTAACGATGTTGCAGTTGCTGAAAAGCTAATTGCCAAGATTGATGAAATCGCTGAAATCTTCTGGGCAACTAAAAAGTAATAATAAGTAATTTAGGAATGGGCTCGCCTTCGGGCGGGCTCATTTTATTTTCTAAAGATATTCGAGCTAAATAGCTTCCCGAGATATGGATTCGGCTGCAATCCGCGCTGCAAATGAAACTCGATCTACTATTTTTCGTTCAATCAAACCAGATGCAACTAACTTGGTCCCTTGATGAACTTCAATACTAAATTTACAAATTGAACCTTCGATTTCAATACAAGTTGCGTTAGCTCTAATCTCAATTCCAACTCCAACAGAGGCATGTGTTGCAACTTCAATCTGTGCTGTCACTGAAGTTTCACCGGAATCCAAATGTTCAGCTAAGGCTGCGCTGCATGCACCTTCAAAGATATTTACCAATGTCGGTGTTGCCAAGATCGGCAAATCATTAAGGGCTTGCGCCACGGATGTATCTGCTGGCCGCACAGTAAGGGAAGCCATTCCGATGGCGCCTAATACTGCTTCTGAATTCATAACCGCTAACTTAGTGGGAAATCTCTTCTAATCTCGTGAGTAGTTTCAATTTCGATGTGTGTCTCGCCATTAATTGTGGTTTCGGTGCGACGGTATTCAGTAATAACTTGAGTTGGGCTAAACATTTGTGAAGCAAGTAGCGCAGTCTGCTGTGCGATACGAATCTGCAAATTCTCTGGCGCCTGCTCGCAGCATTCATCTGCCAATAATGACTTCATTCGAGTCAAGACCTGACGTTCGTGTTCCATCTCGTTCAAACACTGTAAGCACTCTTCGAAGTGGCTCTGGAAAGTTTGAACTTGGACCGCATCTTGAATTTCATTATCAATGAAGAGAATCAAGGCATGCATAACTTCATTACATTCCATCTGATCCTCCAAACCCACGATTTTTTGCATAATCCATCAGCAAGGTTCGCAATAACTTACGGCCACGATGTAGTCGAGACATAACTGTGCCGGCTGGAATTCCTAAAATATCGGCTACTTCTTTATATGAATAACCTTCAACATCAGCATAGAAAACTGCGAGGCGGAACTCTTCTGGAATCTCGTGAAGCGCACGCTTTACATCGCCATCAGGCAAATTTTCTAAAACTTCATCTTCGGCCGATTTACCTTGATCACTTGTGTGACTTGCCGATGCTGCTAATTGCCAATCTTCGACTTCACCATCAGAAATTAGAGGTCGGCGTTGGTCTTTGCGATATGTATTGATAAAAGTTGTTGTAAGTATTCGATACAACCAAGCTTTTAAATTTGTTCCTGGTTCGAATTGATGAAAAGAGGTGAAAGCTTTTGCGTAAGTATCTTGAACTAAATCTTGGGCATCATGTGGATTTTTTGTGTAACGAAGAGCCGCGGCATACAACTGATTTGTGTATTGCATGGCATCGCGTTCAAAACGCGCGGTACGCTCGACAATAGTCTCCGTGGCCAACAGTTGGGTCGGAGTTTTAATCTCGATTTCCGAAGTCATCGGGAATAAGGCTACTGCCAAGAGCTATCTCCATTCATGTTAAATAAATCCATTAAGAGAGAGAACTCCGGAGAACCTAGATTTATTCCCGCTCAGAAAAGGGTGTTGGGCTCGCTCACATCAATCTCGGTGATCAAATCAGCTCCGTTATTTCGGGTGGCATTTACCTTGGTTGAAACTGGGTGCGCCCGCAAACCAATTGCCGGATCGGAAAGCTCCATAAGTTTGCGAATCTCTTCGACCTCATTTAGCTTCGGATCTAGCCAGGCATCCCAGCGATCGGTAGGCAAAAAAGTTGGCATTCGATTATGAATTGTCGCTAAGAAATCTACTGCTGGTCTTGTAATAATTGAAGCACTCTCAAATATTTCACCACTTGGGTCAATCCAGCGATCATAAATTCCAGCAAAAGCTAAGGACTTGCCTACTACTTCGGATTGAATAAAAAATGGTTGTTTGCTCTCATACTTTCCAAGCTCAGTTGCCCATTCATAATATCCAGAGGCCGGAATTAAACAACGTCGAGATTTGAATGCACTTCGAAAGGTCGGCTTCTCATGAATACTTTCACTTCTCGCATTAATAGCTTGTGATTGCGAGCGAATTGCTTCACTTCGATCTTTACTCCATGGTGCAATCATTCCCCAAGAAAGAGTTGATAATTCCGGGCGATTATCGCCGGCGCTATTTCTAATCACATAAATTTCTCGGGTTGGTGCAATATTCCAATCAGCTGGAAGCGATGCTGGAATCCGATTTGTTGTGATTTCAAATTCTTCGATTAATTCGCCAGCCGATTTAACAAGGGCATATCTTCCGCACATAACGGCAAGAATACCTGCTGAGGTAGGCTTGCGCGGTGAGCGAAAAAATTGGATCTAGCGCCGAAGATTTATGGCGTGCGCCGTTTCGAGGCAATAATCCAATCACTGCCGCAGTAACTATTCCGGGTTCTAAGTCTGCAACTAATCGTGCACTCATTCTGGCTGCGCTAGCGAAATCACCATCAACACTTCGCAAGCCATTGCATTCACGCGATAGCGCGCTAATGATTGCTGGTCTCAAAGCTATTGGCTGTGGAATTACAGAGGAATCAAATGGGGATTTGATTGTTACACCTGGAAAATTCTTTGGCCCAGCAAGCGTTGATGTTGGAAATGCGGGAACTGTAATGCGTTTCTTGCCACCAGTTGCCGCACTTGCAAATGGCTTAGTTCACTTTGATGGCGATGCGAGATCGCACGAGCGTCCTGTTGGGCCGGTAATAAGTGCACTTGAAGAACTTGGCGTGACGATTGAACATGGCAATAGATATTCATTGCCATTAACAATTAATGGCAGCGGCAAAATAAATGGTGGCACTTTAGAGATTGATGCCTCTGCTTCAAGTCAATTTATTTCTGCGCTCTTACTTATTGGCCCTGAAACACAAACTGGCATCACAATAAAAGATATTGGAGTTTCACTCCCCTCCTTGCCTCATATTGAAATGACGATAGAAATGCTGAAGAAATTTGGCGCCCAAGTTTCAAGTAGCGTTAATGAATCCGGAAAACGAAAATGGCGAGTAGAACCTGGTGATTTGATTGGTCAAGATTTAGTTATCGAACCTGATTTATCAAATGCTGCCCCATTCATGGCCGCAGCAATGATTTCTGGCGGTGATGTTGTAATCACAGACTGGCCTAAAAGCACAGCGCAACCAGGTGATCAACTTAGAAATATCTTTACAAAGATGGGTGCAAAAATTGAATTTGTTGGAAATGATTTAAAAATATCAGGCACCGGAAAGATTCATGGAGTAGATATTGATTTGCATGATGTTGGTGAGCTAACTCCTTCAATTGCTGCCGTTGCGGCGCTTGCTGATTCGCCATCATCGCTACGTGGAATTGGGCATCTTCGCCTTCACGAAACTGATCGACTTGCAGCACTTGCTACAGAACTTAATGCTCTGGGTGGCGATGTAGATGAAGAAGAGAGCGCGCTTCATATCTCTCCGTCGCCATTGCACAGCGGAATTTTTCATACATATGATGATCACCGACTTGCAACAGCTGGTGCAATGATTGGGCTTGCAATCGATGGGATTGCGGTTGAGAACATTTCCACAACACAGAAAACACTTCCAGATTTTCCTGGCACTTGGCACGCCATGTTGAGTTCTAAAAGTTTTGGATCTCTTTAATGGTT
>CAEZYS010000004.1_pt1 | contig 16403 bp, 19 predicted proteins | sample 7265571 | NCBI WGS metagenome assembly CAEZYS01 (sample SAMEA6813942, study PRJEB35770) | uncultured Actinomycetes bacterium | biome: Freshwater; feature: Freshwater reservoir; material: water | place: Czech Republic | collected 2017-04-14 | depth 30m m | reverse complement strand
GCTAAGCCTCTCAGCGTCGATGGTACTGCAAGGGGGACCTTGTGGGAGAGTAGATCGCCGCCGGACATCATTATAAAAAGGAGCTATTCCTTAACTTCGGTTATGGGATTGGCTCCTTTTTTATTTTGTTCTAAACACATCACAACTATTTTTTCTCCACAGATGTTTTGTATCTGCTTGATGGAAGAAACTTTTAGCAACATCCTTGTCTGACTTAGAAGATATTTAAGTTAAAAAAGTTAGGGATTTATGGCAAAGGCAAAGTCAACTCTGGCAGTTAAAAAGGTAAAGAAGATAGTCAAAGCATCTTCTAAAAAAATTGAAGTTTCAAAAAGTAATGCTCCTGCTGATTTCTTACCAATAAATGAAGTGCGACTGGTAGGCAGAGTCACGAGTTTGGCAGTTGAGAAGGAGCTGCCCAGTGGCGACAAAGTTGTTGAATTCCGCGTAGTTATCGGACGGGGCAAGCTGCGTAATGGCAAGAAAGAAGTGGATTCTCTTGATATTGCGGCCTGGTCGGCGAAGGCAAGAAAGGCAGCGCTATCAGTGAAAATAGATACCTGGGTCGAAGTCAAGGGATCAGTCCGGAGAAGATTTTGGCGTGCGCCGACCGGTCTTGCGAGTCGTTGGCAAGTTGAAGCCAGCGAGGTTGTTCGTCTTTAGATACGGTTAGGCCATGGCAACTGATATCAATTCAATTCTAAAAAAGTATCTTGCCGCTTTGGGCAAAAGTGAAGCCTCAGCCAGCGAACTAACGAAAGAACTTCGATCTTGGGTTGTTGAAAATAGTGAGATTGTTAAAGAAAAACTAGAGAGCCGAATCGATGAAACTGCTAGTCGCATGGGTTTTGTAAAGTCTTCAGACTTGGACAATCTGTTAGCGCGAATTTCTGATTTAGAATCGCGAATACCAGAATCCAAAGAAGCATTAAAAAGGTCGGCAAAAAAGCGTGCCAAGAAGCAACCCGCGAAGTCTACAGTAAAGAGTTCGAGTAAAACAGGCAAGAAGAATGTAAAAGAAAGAACTAAAGGTTAGGAGCAAAAATGGACGAAGCTACAGATTCACAGGAGCAACTTGACGAGATTAAGTTCCGGATTGCGGATGTTCAAAATAAGCCCGTGGATACTCACTCCCAAGAGTTCGAAATGATTCACGCGGATTTAAATCGCGTTTTATCGGAAATAGACGGACTATAGATTTCAAATGAAAACTAGATTAGACGCAGAATTGGTCAGACGCGGCTTGGCACGTTCCAGAGATCATGCAGCCGATTTGATTGAATCTCGTTCAGTTCTAGTAATTGGAATTCCTGCATCAAAACCAGCAACCCAAGTTGATGCAGAAACCTCGATCACAATTCAGGGAGATCGGGATGATTTCGTTTCGCGAGGTGGCCACAAACTCGCTGGAGCTTTGGATGCATTTTCAGAAATCATTGTTACTGGTAAACGGGCTCTAGACGCAGGAGCATCAACAGGTGGATTTACCGACGTTCTGCTAAAGCGCGATGTGGCAAGCGTAGTTGCAGTAGATGTTGGCTACGGTCAGCTAGCTTGGGAGTTGCGAAATGATCCGCGAGTAATAATTTTAGACCGCACAAATGTTCGACACTTAACAATTGAACAGGTTGTCGATCCAGTTGACTTGGTAGTTGCAGACTTGTCTTTCATCTCTCTGACTTTAGTTCTACCTGCGCTAGTTTCGGTTTCCAAAACTGATGCTGATTACCTGGTGATGGTCAAACCGCAATTTGAAGTTGGAAGAGAAAAATTAGGGGCTGGCGGTGTCGTCCGTGATGTTTCACTGCGGAAAACTGCAGTTATGGAGGTCGCCGATTGCGCCTACGATATGGGACTTGGTTGCAAAGGAGTTGTAGCGAGTCCACTGCCTGGTCCTTCAGGAAATGTTGAATACTTCCTCTGGCTAAAACGTGGCGCAGATGAGCTTTCTCAGACAGCTCTGGATAGCGCAGTAGAGAGGGGACCACAATGAAGAGTGTTCTGTTAGTAGTGCATCCATCGCGTCCTGCTGCATCTAAATTCGGAAACTTGTTGGCCCAAAGTTTTATAGCCGAAAAATATGAAGTGTTTTCCAATTTCCCAGATCTTATTGAATCAGCCAAACCGATTAGCAATGTGGATGGTATAGCTGCGGCTATCGTTCTAGGAGGAGATGGAACGATCCTTCGAGCAGCTGAATTGGTTCGGGGACACGATGTTCCAATAATAGGAGTGAACTTAGGCAATGTTGGATTCCTTGCAGAAATCGCACAACCTTCAGTTGCCGAGATTGTTGGCGCTGTTCAGAAGGGCGAACTGCACAGAGAGCCAAGATTAGTAATCAAATATGAAATCATCCGAGCTGGAAAAGTTTTTGCGCAGGGATGGGCTTTAAATGAAGTTGCTGTCGAACGTAGTTCCACACAAATGTTAGAGCTTTTTGTTCAGATTGATGGTCGACCATTATCTAAGTGGGGATGTGATGGCGTAATCTGCGCAACGCCTACTGGTTCAACTGCTTACGCTTTTTCGGCTGGCGGTCCGGTCGTATGGCCTGAAGTAAGTGCTTTAGTGTTATTGCCACTTGCTGCTCATGCGCTTTTTTCTCGCCCGATGGTCGTTTCACCTGACTGTGAAATTGTAATAGATGTTTCATCTCAGAGTGCTCAGATTTCATCCGATGGCCTGCGTCAAACGGACTTAATTGCGGGGGATCGAATTGTTTTAACCAGAGACTCAAGCAAAATTCAACTAGCTTATATAGCTAATGGGAAATTCACCGATCGCTTAGTTGCTAAGTTTAAATTGCCAATCGAAGGTTGGCGCGGAGAATCTTCTTGATTTTCTTGGAAGTATTTGTTTGGTCTGCGTTATGAGCAAAAAATCTATAGCCAAAAGTTCACTCCGTGAATTAACAATTAGAAACCTTGGAGTAATTGATACTGCTGAGATCGAATTCAAATCTGGTTTAACTGTTATAACCGGTGAGACCGGAGCAGGAAAGACTATGGTTTTAACAGCATTGAATTTAATTTTGGGAGGAAAGTCGGATTCTGATTTTGTTCGTAGCGGTCAAGAGCGGCTGGTTGTTAGCGGGAAATTTGAAATAGGCGAAGCAATAGCTTCAATCGTCGATGACGCTGGTGGTTTTGTTGAAGAGCACGAAGTAATTATCAATCGCTCCATAACGAATCAGGGGAAGTCCAAAATTTCATTGGGCGGAGCAGTAAGTAGTGCCGGACAGGTAAGTGAGCTTGCCGAAAATTTGATAGAAATTCATGCGCAAGCTAGTTCTGCCAGGCTCAGTAAATCAACAGTTCAACTCGAACTATTGGACGCATTTGGAAACCATGAAAAGTTATTGTCGGAGTATTCGCAGAAGTATGAAGACTACTTGCAGCTTCGCAAACGTATCAATGAGTTAGAGAAACAACTCTCTATTAGAGAAGTTGAGATAGCCAAACTTGAAGGAATTGTTAAAGATTTTGAGAGAATCAAACCCCGCCCAGGTGAAATATCCGAATTGGATAACGAGATAACTAAGTTGGGAGCAGTTGAAGAATTAAATGCCGGAATCATAGAAGGGTTGGGAATTCTAAATAGCGAAGAAAATTCGGCGGTATCTGCGCTTGGTATCTCTAAAAAGATTTTCGAGAATCTAAAGGGTAAAGATTCTGCGCTAGATGCTTTAATCGATGAGCAGTCGGACAGTATCTACGAATTATTAGAGGTTACAAGCAAACTCGAGCGCTATCTTTCGCAGTTGGAAGCTGATCCCTCAAGATTTGATTTTCTGCAAACCAGAAAGAGTGAGCTTCTCGGGTTAATCAAAAAATACGGTAAGGGCACTGATCGGGAAGTCGCCTACGAAAATCTATTGGCAGAAGCATCTGATGCGAGTTCTCGCTTATTGGATTTGCAAGGCGGAGACTTGAGGCTAGAGGAGCTAAATGGTGAGAGCATAAAGCTCTTTGGAGAATTAAGAGGCGCCGCTAAAGCGCTTTCAAAATCACGGTTAGATTGGTCGAACAAACTATCGGAAGCGATTACAAATGAGTTATCACTTCTAGCAATGCCAAATGCTAGGTTGGTTGTTGATGTAATTGAAAATGATTCGGAAAGCGCAAAGAGTTATTCACCCACTGGCATAAATGAAGTGAGTTTTCTCTTCACAAGCCATACTGATGGGAAGTTATTGCCGCTCTCTAAAGGCGCGAGCGGCGGTGAGCTATCTAGAGTGATGTTGGCCGTCGAGGTAGTCCTCGCTAAAAATTCCACAGTGGGAACATATATTTTTGATGAAGTCGATGCGGGTGTTGGAGGCAAGGCTGCAGTTGAGGTCGGAAAACGATTAGCTTTATTGGCTAGAAATTCGCAAGTGATCGTCGTAACACACTTAGCCCAGGTGGCGAGTTGGGCCGATAATCATTTGGTTGTTTCGAAGAGTGAAACAGGTTCAGTAACTCAAAGCAACATAATCGAAGTGACCGGAGGCGAACGACGCAAGGAGATAGCTCGATTGCTCTCTGGACAAGATGAATCAATCTCGGCACAGGAACACGCTGGGGAATTGCTTGATATGGTCGCGAAAGCAATGGCGGAAATGATAGGTTAGCGTTCCATGACCGCCCAGCATGTAACCAAACATCTTTTTGTCACCGGCGGAGTCGCTTCCAGTTTAGGTAAAGGTTTAACCGCTTCGAGTCTTGGTCGTTTACTGACTTCCCGTGGTTTGCGCGTAACAATGCAGAAGTTAGACCCCTATTTGAACGTTGATCCAGGAACAATGAATCCGTTTCAACATGGCGAAGTTTTTGTTACGGATGACGGAGCTGAAACCGATTTAGATATTGGACACTATGAAAGGTTCCTCAACGTCAACCTTCATGGCTCTGCAAACGTCACAACTGGCCAGGTTTATTCAAATGTAATTGGTAAAGAACGTCGCGGTGAATATCTGGGGGATACCGTTCAGGTAATTCCGCACATCACAAATGAGATAAAAGAGCGAATTAAGGCAATGGCTGGGCCAAATATTGATGTTGTAATAACCGAAGTTGGTGGAACAGTAGGCGATATTGAGTCACAGCCTTTCCTAGAGGCAGCGCGTCAAATTAGGCAAGATGTTGGCCGGGATAATGTTTTTTATCTGCATGTTTCTCTAGTTCCTTATATCGGACCATCAGGGGAACTTAAAACTAAGCCGACTCAACATAGCGTTGCAGCGTTACGCTCAATCGGTATTGCACCTGATGCAATTGTGATTAGATCAGACCGGGACATTCCGGATTCCGTGAAGCGCAAAATTTCATCGATGTGCGACGTTGATCTTGAAGCAGTTGTTGCAGCTGTTGATGCACCATCAATTTACGACATCCCTAAAGTTTTATTTAATGAAGGCCTAGATAGTTACGTTATACGACGCCTTGGATTACCAGAAGCTGATTTGGTTTGGGGTGAGTGGGATGAATTATTAGAACGCGTTCACAATCCCGCACATCAAGTTTCAGTTGCTTTGGTCGGTAAATATGTTGACTTACCTGATGCGTATTTATCTGTAACTGAAGCGCTTCGCGCCGGTGGTTTTGCAAACAATGCAAAAGTTAATATTAAATGGGTCGCGAGCGATGACTGTGAAACCCCATCTGGAGCTATAGCCGCATTAAAAGATGTAGATGCAATCTGTGTTCCTGGTGGTTTCGGAGTGCGTGGAATCGAAGGAAAATTGGGAGCCCTGAAATACGCTCGAGAAAATAAAATTCCAACTCTCGGATTATGTCTTGGTCTGCAATGTATGGTTATTGAAGCGGCAAGGAATTTAGCGAATATTGAATTAGCGAATTCGGCCGAGTTTGATCCAGAAACCAAGGATCCAGTTATTTCAACCATGCAAAGTCAAGAAGAGATAGTTGCCGGAAAAGGAGATATGGGCGGAACAATGCGCCTAGGTTTATATCCGGCGGTATTGGCGACGGGTTCAGTTGTTGCGCAGGTTTATGGTGCAACGGAAATCCAAGAACGTCATCGACATAGATATGAAGTTAACAATAAGTACCGAGATCAAATTTCTGCGACTGGAATTGTTTTCTCAGGATTGTCTCCAGATGGCCATTTGGTTGAATTCGTCGAGCTACCTAAAGAGATTCATCCTTACTATGTAGGAACGCAAGCTCATCCAGAGTTCTTGTCGCGTCCAACAGTCGCGCATCCGCTTTTCACTGGCCTGATTGCTTCTGCGATCAATAAAAATGGCAAATAGATCTGATTCAACAAGAGCCATAAACGATTATCTTAGTTTTGCTGCTGTAGAAAAAGGGCTCTCTAAAAACACTATCTCTGCCTACAAAAGAGATCTTCATAAATTCCAGGTGTTTTTGGAAAGCAACAAAATTGAAATATCTGAAGTAGACCACCAAGTAATGAATAACTTTCTGGGTTGGTTAAGAGGTTCCGGCGGTGAATTCTCAAATAGCGAAAGTTCAAATTCGAGAATAGTGGTTACGGTTCGTAATTTATTCAAATTTATTGCTGCCAGCACTCGAACAGTTAATCCTTTACAAGATTTTGCGCCCCCTAAAATTCCCAAGAGATTGCCGAAAGCACTAAAGATTGATCAGATAGTTTCCCTGCTGGAAGCTTCTAAATTCGGCGAAGACGCTCTCGCCATTAGAAATAATGCGCTTCTCGAAGTTCTATATGCTACTGGAGGTCGCATAAGTGAAATTGTCGAACTCAAAATTTCAGACATTTCAGAAATCGCGGAAACTCTGACGATCAAACTTACTGGTAAGGGGAATAAGGAGCGGGTTGTTCCAATAGGAAATTTCGCACGGGTGAGCCTTGATAAATATTTAACTTTGAGCAGACCAACGCTAATGCGGAGCAAGGCAAGCGATAGAGTTTTTTTAAATTCAAGAGGAAATGGTCTAAGTCGACAAAGCGCCTGGGAGATAATTATCGATTGTGCTTCTAGAGCGAAAATCGAAGACCACGTGACCCCACACGCAATAAGACATAGTTTTGCAACACATTTATTGGACGGTGGCGCGGATATCCGCGTGGTTCAGGAACTTCTCGGACATTCATCTGTAACTACGACTCAGATTTATACTTTGGTAACGATCGATAAATTACGCGAAAGTTATGCAACCGCACACCCGAGAGCAAAATAAAAAAAGTTAGATTTTTATTTTCCGCGCAAGCGCCGAGCAATAATGCTTTGGTCACCCTTAGTTTCGAGATCAGCAATAATAATCGCAAGTGATTCACGAACTATTCGGCCTCGGTCTACGGCCAAACCAAGATCTCCACGTAGTGCGAGACGTGCTTGTTCGAGATCATAAAGTTCTTCAGGGGAGAGATAAACAGTTATTTTCTCATCGTGGCGTTCACGTCCACTAGGAGATTTATCAAATGAATTAACTCTTCGGCGAGGTGTTGTCCGAACGGATTTCTTACTGGTTATAGGAGCGGTAGGAACATCTTCAATAGGAGTGGGTGTTTGTGATGGCACTGCACTTAGCGTTGTTGTTTGTCTGAAAAGTTCATCAGCTCCTGGCAAGCTTACTCTGCGACTCATTTTGCTCCTCCTCGATGAATTAATTCTCTTGCAAGTCTTCTATAGGAAATCGCGCCAGTCGAACTACTTGCGTAAGTAGTAATTGGTTCGCCCTTTACGGTTGATTCCGAGAATCTAACTGTTCGTGAAATAATTGTGTCGAGTAAATCATTTGGAAATTCTTTATGGATTAATTCAAGGACTTCACGTGAGTGTGCGGTTTTGCGTTCAAACATAGTGGCCAAAATTCCATCGATTTCCAAGTGTGGATTGGTATTAGTTTTAACTTTGTCTATGGTTTCGCGAACTAAACCAAGACCGAGAACTGCGAAGTATTCGCACTCCATTGGGATGAGCACTCCATTCGACGCTGTTAATGCGTTGATGGTCAATGTTCCGAGTGAGGGAGAGCAGTCAATAAGAATGTCGTCGTATTGTTCGATGATCGGTTGGAGCATTTTTCGAAGCTTATGTTCCTTGGCTAATTCCGAAACGAAAGCTGCATCTGCGGCAGCCAGATCTTTGTGACCTCGAATGAAATCCAACCCTGGAACATTAGATTTCAAAATAAACTCAGAAATATTTGCTTGTGAATCATTTAGTAGATACCAAATTGATCCATATTGTTCTTTGATCTGTTGAGGTTTGATTCCCAAACCAGTAGTCATGCTCGCTTGTGAATCGAAATCGATTAGTAAAACTCTGCGACCAAGTTCGGCTAGCGCAGCACCGAGGTTAATCGTTGTAGTCGTTTTGCCGACACCACCTTTTTGATTAACAACTGAAATAACACGAGCTGGGCCAGGTGCTGGGGGAGTTTTAACTTGAGGGAAATCAAGCAATTTCTTTCCTAAGACACTAGAGGTGGCAGATAGTTCCTCTTCGCGAATTGTCGATTTAGTTCCTAAGCGAGAAACCTTCGAATTGCTTTTTGCCATGGCTGGACTCTACGGCGGTGCGATTGGGTGTGCAAGCGTAAGTGCATTACCTTTGCGCCATGAATGACGGAGCTATTGAGGAAACTGAAGCGAGAGCTTTGCAAGCTAGCCCGGATGCTCCAGCGGGTTTTTCGGTTCATCTAACCAATTTCGAGGGTCCATTTGACCTCTTGCTGCAGTTAATCTCTCGACACAAGATGGATGTAACTGAAGTGGCACTCAGCGTAGTTACCGACGATTTCATCGCCTACATCCGCGCCTTAGAGGGATCGGAGGATGGCTGGGATTTAGAGAAAACGACGGAATTTCTTGTTGTGGCAGCCACGTTATTAGACCTCAAAGCCGCACGTCTTCTACCTTCTGGAGAGATCGAGGACGAGGGAGACCTGGCGCTTCTTGAGGCTCGCGACTTGCTTTTTGCCCGTCTGCTCCAATACCGCGCCTTTAAGTCCATAGCGGCTATTTTTAGTGACAGATTGGCCCGTGAAGAGCGTAGTTTTGCCCGCGTAGTCGCTCTCGAAGCCCATTTTGCAGCGCTTTTGCCGGAAGTATTGATCGGAGTAGGTCCCGAGCGCTTTGCGGCGATAGCTCAAAGAGTTCTTTCACCGAAAATCACTCCAACTGTGGGAATTGCCCATATTCATAGTCCATTAGTTAGCGTTGCAGAAGAAGCAATCACTATCGTTGAGGAATTGCGGAGAACTGGCAAGAGCACTTTTCGCCATTTAATATCCGATGCGAGCTCGGTCCTTGTGGTTGTGGCTCGATTCTTGGCCCTGCTAGAGCTTTATCGCGAAGGGGTAGTTCGCTTTGAGCAGGTAATTGCCCTCGGAGAATTGGCGATTACATGGACCGGAAGCGCCGACGGGCAAATTGAAGTGAGCGACGAATTTGATGTTCCGGCAGTTCAATCAGAAGATAATACAAATGGAGATACAAATGTCTAATCTTGAACTTAATAGATCACTTGAAGCCATTTTAATGGTCGTGGATGAGCCAGTATCCGAACTCATTTTGGCTCAAATAACCGAAACGCCTACAGAAAACGTAGTCAGCGCTCTGCAAGAGCTTGCTTCTGAATATGAACAAGCTGGGCGAGGCTTTGAACTACGTCAGATATCCGGAGGCTGGCGCTTCTATAGCCACCCAGATCTATCGCCAATCGTAGAAAAATTCGTCCTTGACGGACAGCAATCACGCCTTACTCAAGCAGCCCTAGAGACTTTAGCTGTAATTGCCTACCGTCAGCCAGTTTCCAGGGCCCGTGTATCTGCTATTCGAGGAGTTAATGTTGAAGCGGTGATGAAAACTCTCGTAACAAGAGGTTTGGTAGAGGAAAGTGGAATTGAGAACGAGACTGGCGCCATCCTCTACAGTACGACGAGTTTCTTCTTGGAAAAGCTGGGACTCAATAACGTTTCAGACCTCCCTGCGCTGGCTCCATTCTTGCCAGATGTCGATGCCTTGGACGAAGTTCTCTCAACGCTAACAGACTAGCTTTCAGCTCTCGTCGCGATTAGGGGGAGGCCTAATTTTGCCGTAACCTAAGACAGTAATAACTATCGAAGAATTACCAAATATTCAATTCCACGCTGTTGAAGCTGTTGAAAAGAGAATGATATGAGCCTTATACGTCTACAAAAGATCCTGGCTGACGCGGGTATCGCAAGCAGGAGAGCAAGCGAACAGATGATTCTCGATGGAAGAGTGAGCGTAGATGGAATCCAAATTTTTGAACTTGGGAGCAAGTTCGACCCAGAAATCTCTAAAGTTGAGGTAGATGGTGAAGCAATCAAGCTCAATAAGACTAAAACTTATCTTGCGTTTTATAAACCAAGGGGCGTTATTTCCACTATGTCAGACCCGGATGGACGAGCTAACCTCGGTGATTTTTTTGAAGGGCGAAACGATCGCTTATTCCATGTGGGGCGTCTAGACAAGGAGAGTGAAGGCCTAATCTTGCTCACGAATGATGGTTCTTTCACTCATAGGGCGACTCATCCAAGTTACGGTTTAACTAAAAAATACCTGCTTGAAATTGAAGGCTCATTTCTAAAGGAGCATATCGATCTACTCCTGAAGGGAGTCTTACTTGAGGACGGTATGGCCCGCGCCCTTGAAGTTAAGATAGTCAGAGAAGTTAACCCCAAACACCATTGGGTTGAGGTTTCGATTCACGAAGGCAGATTCCATATCATCCGAAGGATGTTCGAATTCTTAGAGTTAGAGGTTATGAGATTGATTCGCACGGATTTTGGACCGATCTCTATAGGAGAGACCAAGGAAGGTCGATGGCGGACCTTGAACTCGGTTGAACTCGAAAATTTATATAAGGTTTTAAAGTTAAATCAATAAATCGAAAACATAAATGCCCTTTTATCGATAAACAAACATTTATAAATTCTATGGAATGTAAATATATCTACATTAATACGCACGAAAAATTCGATTTTAATCGGTATATCGATATTACATCTAGTGCTCAAATCTAGCCTAGTTATTGTCGATATTCGTAAATAGAGTTTAGTCGATATAACCTTAAGTTTTTTAATAGGCTTAACTCTTCTTCCTGGAAAGTCCTCACAGGGTAGAATCTCCCAATGAAATCGGTCAGAGCATTCCGTGGAGCCACTCAGCTGGCCACTGACACAAAGACAGAGATGCGCGAAGCGGTAATCGAGCTACTGCAAGAAATTCTCTCAAGCAACGCAATCACACATGACGATTTGATTTCAATCCTCTTCACTGCGACACCAGATCTAACATCTGACTTCCCTGCGGCGGGGGTTCGAGAACTCGGCTTGGTCGATCTTCCACTGATTTGCGCCCAGGAAATTGATGTTAAAGGTTCGCTTCCCAGAACTATTCGCCTTCTGGTTCATGCGAATTCCCCGCTTGCTAGAAGCGAAATCACCCATAAGTATTTGCGTGGAGCAGCGGTATTACGTCCGGATTTAGCCAAACTCAGTAATGATTCGAGCTCCAAATTCGAGAGCGAACCACACAATTGAAGATTAAGGGTCCGGTAAAGATCGTTGGATGTGGCCTAATCGGGACCTCAATCGCATTACGCCTAAAAGAAGCGGGCTTCGAGCTTATTCTCGATGATAAGAACAAGGAAAACTTAGATTTAGCGTCTGACTTGCTCGAAATTAAAGAAGTTACCTCGCAACCGCAAATGGTTTTGATTGCAGTGCCACCAAGAAATGTATTCGAAGTTGCAAAGACTAATTTTTTTTCCCATCCCGATGCAATATTTATAGATGTTAGTGGTATTAAGTCTAATCTTATGATGCAGGTTGATGGATTATCGGATCTTTCCAAGAAATATGTTTCGGTTCATCCGATGGCCGGCCGTGAAACGTCGGGTCCGCAAAGTGCGAGATCGGATTTATTCAAGTCTCGGGCTTGGATAATTTCTCAAACCTCAAACTCATCCGTTGAGTCCGTAAATATTGCCCGTGAACTTGGCGAATTGATTGGCTCAACGATTTATGAACTAGACGCAAAGACCCACGACTCGGTCATAGCTTCGATTTCCCACTTGCCTCAGATTCTAAGTTCAGCCCTAGGCGCGAGTCTCAACGATGTAGGGGTTTCGGAACTTAATTTGGCGGGGCAGGGGTTGCGAGACGTTTCCAGACTTGCCGATTCTGATCCGAATTTATGGACTGACCTGCTCATCGAGAATTCCTCGGAGATTGTTCCAAAAATCAGTGAAGTTATAAATCGACTTTCAAAACTCAAATCAGCAATCGAAAGTAGAGATGAAAGCTCGGTCCAAAGTTTTCTTGCAGAGGGACGAAGCGGCAGAAACAAAATTCCGGGCAAGCATGGTCTTGCTAAGAGGGACTATACATATCTGCCAATCGTTATCGATGATAAGCCTGGGGGATTGGCACGCATTTTCAACGAATGTGCTGCAATTGATGTCAACATTGAAGATTTAACTATGGAACACAGTCCAGGACAAGCAGTTGGATTAATCACCCTAGCGTTGACGTCGCAAGACGCTCTGAAATTGCAGAAACACTTAGTTTCTAAAGGCTGGTTGGCACACGCGCCACGAAAAGGCTAATCGCTTATCCCGCAAGTATTTAGAGAGTAATGGAAGCAGTAAGGTTCGTGTATGGCCGGAATAGTTGTAGCAATTGACGGTCCAAGTGGATCTGGCAAATCGAGCACATCAAAAGCGATAGCGATTCGGGCTAATTGGAACTATTTAGATACTGGCGCTCTTTATCGCGCCGCTACATGGATCGCACTCGACAAAGGCGTTTCCGAAGGTTGGGAAATAATTGCTGCAATTAAAGAAAAACCAATTTCTTTTTCTAGCGATCCAAAGAACCCTAAAATTTTCTGCGGCGATGTAGATGTTACAGATGATATTCGTGGCGCAAGAATCACAGATAACGTAAGCAGCATAAGCCAGATTGCGGAATTGCGCTCTTATCTAGTTGACATGCAACAGACAATTATTGCGAAAAGCGAAAATGGAATTGTGGTTGAAGGAAGAGATATTGGAACGGTAGTTGCTCCTAATGCGGATCTGAAAATTTTTCTATATGCCGATTTACAAGCTAGAGCGCTTCGTCGTGAAAATGAAGAAATTAACGCAGATAAATCACCAGATGTCGCGCAGTCTCTGAGTAGTCGCGATCATTTAGATTCGACGCGGAAAATTTCGCCGCTTCGCCCAGCTGAAGATGCCTTGGAACTGGATTCAACTGAACTAGATCTAGATGAAGTTGTGGACTTAATTTGGGAATGGTTAACAAGAAAGAGTTTATTGGGTCTTCCAAAAGTCGCAGTTATTGGTCGACCTAACGTTGGAAAATCTACTCTGGTGAATCGAATCATTGGCAGACGTGAAGCAATTGTTGAAGACACTCCTGGAGTTACAAGAGATCGAGTTAAATACGAAGCCGAATGGAATGGTCGTCGTTTCATCATGATTGACACGGGTGGCTGGGAAGTTGCGCCTGAGGGAATATCCGAAAAAATAACAGCAGGATCTGAAGCCGCTATTGCAGAAGCCGACATTGTTTTATTTGTAATCGATGCTCAGGTGGGCGCACTTGATGAAGATCAGTCACTTGTTAATTTACTTCGAAAATCGAAGAAGAAAGTTATCGTTGCTGCCAACAAAGTTGATGGAACTACTGAAGAAACTGAAGCGCACGCTCTTTGGAACTTAGGATTTGGTGAACCTAGATTCGTATCCGCACTGCACGGCAGGGGGAGCGGAGATTTATTAGATTACTTGGTTAAGGAATTACCAGAGATCGGCTCCGAGAAAGCCGATGATGGTTTTCGGCGAATTGCCTTGGTTGGACGACCCAATGTTGGTAAATCAAGTTTGTTAAACATTCTCGCGGGTGAATCGCGAGTTATTGTTGACGATGCCGCAGGGACCACTCGCGATCCCGTAGATGAACTCATTGAAATCGGAGGATCTACTTGGCGTTTTATCGACACTGCGGGAATACGGAAACGCGCTCATCAAGATAGTGGGACAGATTATTACGCCTCGCTTAGAACGGCTTCGGCGTTAGAACGTGCTGAGGTAGCAGTCGTAGTTCTAGATGCGTCCGTTCCACTTACGGAGCAAGATTTGCGAATAGTTAGCATGGTTGAAGAAGCAGGCCGCGGACTTGTAATCGTGATGAATAAATGGGATTTGGTTGATGAAGAACGACAGTTACAGTTAGATAAAGAGTTGGAACGAAATCTAGAACGCTTCCCATGGGCCCAACGTGTAAACGTTTCTGCCAAAACGGGCTGGCATCGCGATCGCCTAGCGCCGGCGTTGCGCACAGCAATAACTAGCTGGGAGAAACGAATTCCTACAAGCAAACTCAATTCGTTCTTGGGGGCTCTCATTGGAGCTACGCCACCGCCAGTTCGAAGTGGCAAGCAGCCAAAAATTCGCTTTGCGACTCAAGCAGCAATTTGCCCGCCTAAGTTCGTGGTTTTTGCAACTGAGTTTGTAGAAACTTCATATCGCCGTTTCATAGAGAGAAGATTGCGCGAGGAATTCGGGTTTCCCGGAACTCCGGTAGAAGTTGTGGTTAAAGTAAAAGAGCGAGACTAAAGTGTTTAGCCATAAGGAAATCTTCACTATCCCAAATGGGATAACTGGCGTCAGGGCCCTTGGAATTCCACTCTTTTTGATCGCATATCTAGCGGCTGAAAATGCCGGTCTGGCTTTAATTATTTTAACTATTGGCGCGCTTTCGGATTATTTCGATGGCAAGGTTGCTCGGCGTTTAAATCAAGAATCCAAACTTGGTGCAATGCTGGATCCAACTATTGATCGACTTTATATCGCAGCGACAGTTATCGCACTTGTGGTTAGAGATGTCATTCCACTATGGCTATTACTGGTTTTAATTGGCCGAGATATTTGGATGACATTGCTTCTGGCAATAAAGAAAAATCGTGGAACCGGAGTCTTCGAAGTTACTTTTCTCGGTAAAGCAGCAACCTTTAATCTACTTTATGCCTTTCCCTTCCTTTTAGTTGCAGGCGAGAGCGGCTTCGGACAGATATTTTTTGTAGCTGGTTGGGGATTCGCGATCTGGGGGATAGCCCTATATTGGGTGACCGCGCTGCAATATACATATGTTGCAATGCACGAAATTAAGGACAATAATGCGCGAGATTAATTCAACTACATTTGATCGGGGCTAAAGTGTCGAACGTTCCAAGTGATTTACAGTTCACCAAAGAACACGAATGGGTTTCTCCGACGACTTCTTCGAATGTGTTTCGAGTTGGCATTACTGATTTTGCGCAATCGGCCCTTGGTGACATCGTTTATGTTCAACTGCCTAAAGTCGGCCAATCCCTAACGGCCGGCCAAGTATGTGGTGAAATAGAGTCAACAAAGAGCGTCTCCGAGATCTATTCGCCGCTAACTGGTGAAGTAGTCAACGTAAATTCAAATTTGGATAGCGCTCCAGAGGTTATTAACTCAGAACCATATGGCTCGGGTTGGATTCTGGAAATTTCAGTGTCAGGCGAGCTTCCAATGCTGTTGAATGACGAGGAATACAAGAAACTTACGGCTTGACCCGCCCAAATACTTTGAATAGTGTCAGCCTATAGTTGAACCTCAAGGTTTGAGGGTGAGATTCGGGGGATTTCCAAATGGGTCAACCACCTTTTGATGCTCCGAAAAATTCTGAGGGAATTGATCTAACCAGCACGCTAAATATCTCCTCCTTAAGGTCGGTCCCGGATTTTGTAACAGAGCAGTCTCTCTTAGAGTCATTGAGTTCAGAAGAATTCAATGTCCTCAAGGATTTACCAAAGGATTGCGGAATGCTTATTTCTTTAGCAGGACCCGGAAAAGGAGCGAGATTTCTCCTCGACATCGATCAAGTAACTATCGGTCGCGATCCGTCGAGTGAAATATTTCTAGATGACGTGACCGTCTCGCGCAAACATTGCCACATTTTGAGAACCAAGTCCGGCACAACAACTACTTTTGAAGTCGAAGATCTTAAGAGCTTAAATGGAACATATGTAAATGCAGTATCCAAGGTTAAATCTTCCCTAAACCATGGCGATGAAGTGCAAGTAGGAAAATACCGATTAACTTTCTTTCGTCCAGTTACTGGGCAAAGATCTGGCGAAATTGAGTAAGGGGAGTTCATGAGTGTTCCAGCGCGTGCCTTTTTAAGCATTGGTGAGGTTTTAAGTAAGCTGCGTGGTGAATTTTCAGACATCACAATTTCGAAGATACGTTTCCTTGAATCTGAAGGTTTGATTGATCCACAGCGGACTCCTTCGGGATATCGTAAATTCTCAAATGTCGATTTGGAACGACTTCGTTATGTGCTTGCCGCACAGCGCGATCAATATCTTCCGCTTCGCGTAATTAAAGAGAACTTAGACGCTCT
>CAEZYS010000003.1_pt1 | contig 17520 bp, 16 predicted proteins | sample 7265571 | NCBI WGS metagenome assembly CAEZYS01 (sample SAMEA6813942, study PRJEB35770) | uncultured Actinomycetes bacterium | biome: Freshwater; feature: Freshwater reservoir; material: water | place: Czech Republic | collected 2017-04-14 | depth 30m m | reverse complement strand
ATCTGAAAATCTTGTGCGAATATCATCAGGGAAATAAGTATCAACGCCACCGCGACTTAGAAACCAAAAAATAGCCGCGAATTGAATGATCACAAAGACAACTGCAAACATCAATTGTCCGATCATCGGCAAAACCGACCAGAGCGCTTTTGGCGCTAAGAAAAGAGCTCTAATAGGAGTTTCTTTATAAACGGCGCCGAGAATGATTGACAGCATTGCGACGAATATCAGCCACTTAATCACTCTTCCAAGGCGGAAGCGATTCCAATCGCTTAATTTGCCTAGAAGTCGATTAACAAAAGAGAAATACTTCAGCCAGATTCCATGATACGGCGCCAATAATTCAGCAAGAATAAAATGTATTTGTCTAACAATCTCGACACCAGCGAGAACCAATAGCCAAAGTTTTTCATCCGCGGTCTTAACTATTGCATCATTAAAAGAGAGAAGCGGGTTATCCGCCATGCTCGCCCAAGCAAGAACGAAGAAGGTAAGAGTGAAGAGCATGAGAAATTTAGTTCTGTCATAAACCGAGAGATGAACTCTGGTTTTGCGATCAGTGTCTCGGGGCCGGCTCTGGATTGTCATTTATCGCCTCTCACGGTGAAAGAATCACCAATCGCTAGCAGCTCGTCAACATGTTTGTCGTAATACTTAGTTTTAGCCCGCACGAGCAAGATATATACCCGCGTGCGATCCTCTGACAAAAGCGCAGTTTGATCAACGGTCTCTGAAACTCCCGAATCATCCGCAAAAGTATAAATCGTGCGAATTCCTCTGGCGGCTTTTTCGATACGTTCGTAATCATCGATAAGAACGAACTTTGGATTAGCTTTACTTGGATCTTCCAGCCATGAAGTAACAGGAGCTATCAGATTCCTAAGAGAGTTATTTGAAATCGAATTGCTCTCTTCAAAATTTAGGTTTCTAACTCGAACATAAACGACTGCGCCTTCCGGGGCTTGCAAGTTTAAAACTTGTGAGGCGGTGATTTTGGGTGAAGTGGAATATGCCTCTTGCCAAATCACGTTTGCTAATTTCTCGGCTGCATTAGGCGCTGTTGACTTTGATTCTGCCTTAGCCAAATCGGCTTTAGTAATTTTATTCCAGCCTTTGGGAATCACTAAGTAAGTGCCACTGGTCTTATCCATCGCGTAAATTTGCGATTGTGAACAGCTTGTCAAAGCAAATAGCGCAAAGGTTAAAATTAAGCCTTTAGAGATTCGCTTTGAGAGATCCTTCATTAATCCAATGGTTTCTTCTCTGGAACAAAATCGACGCCAGCTTCTTTCCGTTGTGGCGCGGTAATTGGTGTAGGTGCTCCGGTCAAAGGATCTCCACCACTCGCAGTTTTAGGAAACGCAATTACTTCACGGATGGATTCGGCGCCGGCGAGTAATGCGCACAACCGATCTAGGCCTAGTGCAATTCCACCATGTGGCGGTGGTCCGTAATTGAAAGCTTCTAGTAGAAAGCCGAATTTACTTTCAGCTTCGGCTTTAGATAAACCGATTGTTTCAAATACTCTAGCTTGCATCTTTCGATCATGGATACGAATCGAACCGCCACCAATTTCATTTCCATTCAGAACGATGTCATAAGCATAGGCAAGTGCGTTAGCTGGATCCTTATCAAAAGTTTCGGCGAACTCTGGTTTTGGGCCAGTAAATGGATGATGAACTGCGGTCCAACCACTGTTCTCGACACTGCTATCAATCTGTTCAAACATTGGCGCGTCCACTATCCAGAGGAAATTCCAGGCTTTGTTATCAATCAAGTCACATCGTTTGCCAATTTCTAGGCGAACCGCACCTAGTAAATTGAGTGAAGAAATTCGATCTCCGGCTGCGAAAAATATTGCATCTCCACTCTTAGCGCCAACATGCGAAACAATTCCCGCAGCTTCTTTTTCCGAGAGGTTTTTAGCAACTGGTCCACCTAAGGTGCCATCAGCAGCAACCAAAATGTATGCAAGTCCCTTTGCGCCTCGAGCCTTCGCCCATTCCTGCCAAGCATCTAACTCTCTACGTGGTGAATCTGCGCCACCAGGCATCACTACAGCTCCCACATACGCAGATTGAAACACTCTAAAAGTAGTATCTGCGAAAAATTCAGTGCAGTCAGTTAATTCATTTGCAAATCGCAAATCTGGTTTATCAGAACCGAATCTACGCATCGCTTCCCAATATGTCATGCGTGGAATTGGAAGTGGAATATCAAAGTCAACTACTTTTTTGAAGACTCTTGAAAGAATTTTCTCGGCAACGTTCAACACATCTTCTTGATCAACAAAAGACATTTCAATATCTAATTGCGTAAATTCTGGCTGACGATCCGCTCTAAAATCTTCATCCCGGAAGCATCGTGCAATTTGGTAATAACGTTCCATGCCCGCAACCATTAACAATTGTTTGAAAAGCTGAGGTGATTGTGGAAGGGCATACCAGCTACCTGGCTGTAGACGAACCGGAACCAAGAAATCTCGAGCACCTTCCGGTGTTGATCTAGTCAGATAAGGTGTTTCAATTTCAAGAAAATCTTCATCATCCATAACTGAGCGGATAACAGAGGTAACTTTCGAACGAAGCCGTAAATTTTTTGAAGGTCCTTCACGGCGAAGATCTAAGTAACGATACTTCAATCTAACTTCTTCGCTAATTGTGCTTAGGTCTCCACTATCGACGGGAAATGGCAGCGCCGCGGCTTCGCTTAAAACTTCTAGCGATTCGCAAACGACTTCAATTTCACCAGTCGCAATATTCGCATTCTCGTTTCCACTTGGGCGCACTCTGACGGTTCCAGATATAAGAACACACCATTCGGCACGAAGTGAACCAGCCAGACTTTCATCGTTAATAACAACTTGGGCTGCGCCAGATGAATCCCGTAAATCAATAAAGGCGACTCCCCCGTGATCTCGGCGCCTTGCCACCCAACCAGCAAGAGTTACCTTTGAACCAACATCGCTCTTACGCAATGATCCAGCGGTATGAGTTCTTAACATTTTTAACGGGCTTCCTTCAGTTGAGTTTTTAGTTGGATTTAAATTCGTCAGTCAAGGAGGAGATTCTAACTTCTTTTGACTCCCCGGTTTTCATATTTTTTAGCGCAACTAACCCAGACTTGATTTCATCTGATCCAATAACTGCGCTGAATTTGGCCCCACTTTTATCAGCTGACTTCATTGCACCCTTAAGGGCTCGGTCGCCATAAGCCATATCGCAGGCCACGCCACTGTTGCGAAGTTGATTAACAAGATTAGAAACAAACGATTTCTCAACTGCACTAAGAGCAACGACGAAAAGATCTAATCCCACCTTGTTCTCCGAAGAATCGAATAACCCTTCAGCTTCGCAAGCAAGAAGTACACGATCAACACCTAGTCCAAATCCGATGCCTGATAAATCGTTGCCGCCAAGTTCTGCCATCAAACCGTCATAGCGTCCGCCACCGCCAATTCCAGATTGCGCACCCAACTTATCGCTCACAAATTCAAATGTGGTTCCGGTGTAATAATCCAAACCACGCACCATTCGAGGATTAATAGTGAATTCGATATTCGCCGAAGTCAATAACTCTTGCACTTTTGCAAAACTCTCGGCGCTCTCAGCAGATAAATAATCAAGGAGTAAAGGAGCACTCTTCATCGCCTCTTGAATCTCGGGACGCTTGTCATCGAACAACCGAAGTGGATTCAAGGCGGCGCGAGCAACCGTAGCCTCATCAAGATTTAGCTTTGCTATGTAGGCAACTAAATCTTTTCGATGACTAGCGCGACTCTGTGAATCCCCTAATGAAGTTATTTCGAGGCGATAAGATTTCAGTCCTAATTTTTTGAAAGCCCGATCTGCTACGGCTATTACTTCAAAATCGATCTCTGGATCGTTTAATCCAATCGCTTCAATACCTACTTGGTAAAACTGGCGATAGCGCCCAGCTTGTGGACGTTCAGCTCTAAAGAATGCTCCCGAATACCAAACTTTTACTGGAAGAACTAACTTATCTAAATTGTTCTCGATAACACTGCGCATTACACCAGCGGTTCCTTCTGGTCGAAGAGTTATTGATCGCCCGCCACGGTCTTCGAAGGTATACATCTCTTTAGAAACCACGTCTGTAGATTCACCAACACCACGCTTGAACAGTTCAGTATCTTCAAAAACTGGTAGCTCCATCAATGAGTAACCAGAAATTTTTGCTGATTGAATCAAGGTTTCGCGAACAAATTCGAAATACTGCGATCTTGGTGGGAAATATTCGCTCACGCCTTTAGGGGCCTGAATTTTATTCATCATTCCCCCCGTTCTGGTTTGGACTGCAAAAAAGCATCTTGTAAATATGGATTGTTCATACGTTCACGCCCAATTGTAGTTTGTGGTCCATGTCCAGGAAGGACTATTAATTCATCATTTAATGGCAAAATTTTGGAAATTAAAGAACTCCGCATATCTGAAGCCGAGCCGGTTGGTAAATCAGTGCGGCCTATTGCTCCTGCAAAAAGGACATCTCCAGAAATCAGAAATTCATCGTTGACCGTAAATAGCGCCGAACCTGCGGTGTGGCCAGGAGCATGTTGAACGAGGATATCGAATCCTGCTAATTGAAAACTCTCTCCATCAATTACTTCACGAACTACATCTGGCTCCTCAAATTTAGAAACCCCAAGTCCTGCCATAATCTTTCTGCTTTCCCCATCAGCGGCAAGAGCGCGGAAGGGATCATTTAAAAGTTTGCGATCAGTTGTGTGAATTAATGTTGGGACACCGTATTCATTTGCAAATGGTCTAACTGAAAAAGTGTGATCTAGGTGCCCGTGGGTTACCAAAGTAGCAACCGGCTTGAGATTGTGTTTATTCAAGACGCTCTTGATTGCTGAAACCAAATTTGGGCTATCGATACCTGGGTCGACGATGAAACATTCCGAATTTTTAGTCGGGGCAAATATCCAGCAATTTGTGGCGAAATATGGAGCGGCAATAACCTCGAGAATCAAAATTGCCACCTCCCTAACACGCTTATCCTGCTCAGTTTGAATACAAAAGCCACTGACGACTTTTGCCACAGCAAGGGTTAAGGGTATCTTTAGCCCGCACGCAGAACCAACCAAGTTCTAATCCAGCTAGTCATAACGAATGGTTTGCAACCCCGCGAACCTAACGCGCAACGAAAGCGAGTAAGTAAATGACGGATATCAACCCAAGTGAAGTAGCCCAAGCCGTAACAACAGGCGATTCAAACCTCAGCGCCGCATCTGCGCTAATTGGGGATCCATCCAAATTTGGTCGAGTTGATCAAGATGGAACCGTTTATGTGTTGACACCTTCAGGTGAAAAACCAGTTGGTTCATACCCTGGCAAGAGTCCAGAAGAAGCGCTCGCATATTTCGTTCGCAAGTTTGAAGCTGTTGCTTCAGAGGTCGCACTTTTAGCAGCCCGCATTAAAAGCGGAGCGATGGTTCCATCCGATGCCGCAGAAGCAGTTGTTAAATTGCGCGAAACCGTTAAGAATCTAAATGGAGTTGGCGATCTCGCAACTCTGGCCGCATCAGTCGATCAAATTCCGAGTCTTATTGAAGATCACCGTGCTGCATATCAAGAGCGCAAAGATATTGAATCTGCGGTTCGTGAAGCCAAGCGCGCAGCATCTCTCATAGTAAAAGAGAAGCTGGTTGCGGAAGCAGAATCACTAGCGCTATCTGAAAGCTGGAAGACAACTAGCGAGCGACTAAAAGTTTTACTCGAAGAATGGAAAGCCGCTCCTCGTCTTGATAAAACTACTGATACCGAACTTTGGAAGCGTTTCTCGGCTTCACGAAATAAATTCGACAAGCGCCGTCGCACGCACTTCGCCGCTCTTGAATCTGTGCAACACGAAGTTGCAGCTAAGAAAGAGGAAATCGTTAAGCAGGCAGAAGCACTTGCTACTTCAAAAGAGTGGCTTCCAACTGCACATAAGTTCAAGGAGCTTATGGATGCGTGGAAAGCATCTGGTCGCGGCAAGGCAAGTGTTGATGCAAAACTTTGGGCTCGCTTTAAAGCTGCCCAGGATCAATTCTTCGCAGCGAAGAATTCTGATTTAGATAAGCGCCAAGTGACTATGGCTGCAAACCTAGCTAAGCGCGAGGAATTAATCGTTAAGTTCGAAGAAATTCTTCCAATAACTGATCTACAAAGTGCAAAGAAGAATTTCCGAGCACTGATGGAACAATGGCAGAAGATCGGAATGACCGAGCGCAGCAAGCGTGCGGCTTTGGACACTCGCCTATCTCGAGTTGAAGATGAGTTGCATACTCTTACTGAAGAACAGAATCGACGCACTGATCCAACTGCGATCGCCCGTGCGAATGATGTTGTTCAGGGTTTAATCGATGCGATCGCTGGTTACGAGGCCCAAGCTGCGAAAGCTGAAGCTGCTGGCAATGCTGCGAAAGCTAAAACTGCCCGCGAAGCAGCAGAAGCTCGTAAGGTTTGGTTAGCCGAAGCTCAAAAAGGTTTAGCTGACTTCAAAGCTTAATTGTTGGTGACGCGATAAACATCGTAAACGCCTTCGATCGATCTAACACTCGCTAGCACTGCATCTAGGTGCGACGCATCTGCCATCTCAAATGTAAATCTTGAGAGTGCCGTCCTATCTTTCGATGTGCTTACAGACGCGTTCAAAATATTTACATGTTGATCTGAAAGAGTTCTGGTCACATCCGATAACAGTCTTGCTCTATCTAGCGCTTCTACTTGGATATTGACCAAGAAAGATGATTTGGCGGCGTTATTCCATTTAACACCAACAATTCGATCGCCTTGGTTTAACTTCAGATCAGTAACGTTGATGCAATCGATTCGGTGAATCGAAACTCCGCTACCTCTTGTAATGAAACCAACAATTTCATCACCGGGCACTGGCGTGCAGCACCTAGCCAATTTGACCAGAACATCATCCGACCCTTCGACATCAACGCCAGATGAATTACGACGCACATGTTCGAAAGAATGAATCGGACTGGTATGGCTCTCAACTTCGGTATCTGGTTCATGGAGATCGGTATTTGCCACAAGTTTTTCAATGACAAATTGAGCGCTGATATGACCGTTGCCAACCGCGGCATACATGCTTTCAATATCGGGATAATGAAGATCGTGAGATAGTTCTAAGAAGGCCTGGCCTGCAAATATTTTCTGCAACGGCAATCCAACTTTACGCATCTGACGAGCGATTGATTCACGACCAGCGTCGATCGCTTCTTCCTTGCGCTCCTTCGAGAACCAAGCTTTGATCTTTGATCGAGCTCTTGGCGAAGAGACAAAACTTAACCAATCTCTACTTGGAGCGGCATTCGGGCTCTTGTTTGTAACGACTTCAACTACATCACCGTTGGTAAGTATCGATTCCAACGGAACTAATTTTCCATTTACTTTTGCCCCGACACATCTATCCCCTACTTCAGTATGCACTGCGTATGCGAAATCGACTGGGGTGGAACCAGACGGAAGTGCGATAACACTTCCCTTCGGAGTGAAAACAAAAACTTCAGGAGTTCGTAAGTCATAGCGCAACGTGTCTAGAAAATCTCCGACATCTTCGGTCTCTTGTTGCCACTCATGCAATTGTTTCAACCAAATCATCTCTGGTTTCTTTGTGGCGTCATCCCCTACTGTCGCTAATTTATATTTCCAATGCGCAGCAATTCCATATTCGGCACGGGCATGCATGTCGAATGTTCGGATTTGGATTTCTACTGCTTTTCCGGTCGGGCCAATAACCGTCGTATGCAGAGATTGATAAAGATTGAACTTCGGCATAGCAATGTAATCCTTGAAGCGACCAGGAATTGGGCTCCATCGAGCGTGGATTGCACCGAGGACCGCATAACAATCGCGAACGTTTTCCACAAGAACGCGGATTCCAACTAAATCATAAATCTCGTTGAAGTCACGGCCACGTATAACCATTTTTTGATAAACACTGTAGAGATGCTTTTGGCGACCCAAAACTTTTGCGGTTATGCCATCCGCATTCAAGTCTTTAGCAACCAACTCTAGAACTTCAGTAGTCATTGCTTGCCGTGCTGGATTACGTTCCTGAACTAGTCTTTCAATTTCTTCATATATTTTTGGCTCTAAAGTTTTGAAGGATAAATCCTCTAGCTCCCATTTGATCGCACTCATACCTAATCGGTTTGCTAACGGAGCATAAATATCTAGAGTTTCACGAGCTTTTCGCTGCGCAGATTCGACCGCAACATATTGCCAGGTTCGCGCATTGTGAAGTCGATCAGCCAACTTAATAACTAGAACTCGAATATCTCGAGACATCGCAATAACCATCTTGCGCAAAGTTTCGGCTTCTGCAGTTGGTCCGTAATTCAACTTATCTAATTTGGTCACGCCATCAACCAAACTTGCTACCTCTTTGCCAAAATCTTTTTTAAGGGCCTCAAGTGAATACTTAGTATCTTCGACGGTGTCATGAAGAAGTGCAGCAATTATTGTTTCTAAATCTAAACCGATTTCTGCCAAAATTTCTGAAACGGCTAGTGGATGGGTTATGTAGGGTTCGCCAGATTTACGGAGTTGTCCTTCGTGTGCATCTGCGGCAACATCGTAGGCGCGTTCAAGTTCGGCAAGCGAAGCCCCAGGATGATGCGAAAGTAAAGATTTCGCCAACACATCTAGAACCGGATTCATGGTTCTATCTTAACTAGTAAGCGCGGTATGAAAAGAAGTTAAAGATTAGCGACGTTTACGTTTAGGTTGATTGCGAGGTCCGCGAGCCCATGAAGACTTCTCGCTTGATCCTGCGTTAGCAACTGTTGTAGATGTCGCTCCCTTAGCTTCAGCGGTAACTGAGCCAGGAGCATGTTGTGCAACTCGCTTAGCAAGTGCGCGCATCGCTGGTTCGCGTTCACGAAGTTGTGCCAACAATGGTGTTGCAATAAAGATAGATGAATAAGTTCCGGTTGCAAGACCAACAAAGAGCGCTAATGAAAGATCCTTCAGAGTTCCAGCTCCTAGTAATCCAGATCCAACAAAGAGGATTGAACCAACTGGCAGCAATGCAATTAGCGAAGTATTAAATGAACGAACCAGGGTCTGATTAACAGCCAAGTTTGCAGCAGCTGAATAGGTAATTTTACCTGTGCTGGTGATTGACTTTGTATTCTCGCGCACCTTATCGAAGACAACCACGGTGTCATAGAGTGAATAACCAAGAATGGTTAAGAAGCCGATGACCGTCGCAGGTGTAACGTCAAAACCGACCAATGCATAAATTCCTACTGTCACAACCACGTCATGGACCGTTGCAACGATAGCGGCGAAAGCCATCTTCGGTTCGAAAATCAAGGTCAGGAAGAGCATCACAACAATGATGAATCCAACAAGTCCGTAAAGTGCTTTCTTAGTAATTTCCTTACCCCAAGATGGACCGATAATTTGAGTATCGATGTCATCAACATTCACGCCAAAACTTTGCGCTAGTGATTCTTTGACAGTGTTAAAAGATTCTAGAGTTCCGGTTTGAATCCGCACGCGATCGTTTCCGACTATCTGAACGACGCTCTCTCCAGTTACTCCTGCTTTGGCGATAGCCGCACGGCCCTGTTCAACAGTGACTCCAGCTTTATTGATCGAGAATTCCGAACCACCTTTGAATTCAATTCCAAGGTGTAGTCCCTGAGTTCCCAGAACAATTGCTGAGATAGCAATGATGACTCCAGAGAGTGCATACCAACGACGACGTTTGCCTATGAAATCAATTGAAGTTTCGCCGCGATATAAACGGCCGCCAATTCCTGTTAATGAGCTCATGCGCTTAACCCTTCAAGTTTTCTGTGACATCTGTTTTGATTTTCATGCCCAAACTCTTCTGTGAAAATCCAGACAGTCTGTGACCATTTGCGAAAAACTTCATCTTGGTAATGAGTGAGACCAATGGATGCGTGAAGACGAATACAACTAGAAGATCGATAAGAGTTGTTAGCCCCAGTGTGAAAGCAAAACCACGAACTCCACCAACGGCGAAGAAATACAGAAGCGCCGCTGCAATTAAGGAGACCATATCTGCGACCAAAATCGTATGACGTGCTTTAACCCAACCGGTTTCAGCAGCTGATCTAATTGAACGGCCTTCGCGAACTTCATCGCGTAAGCGTTCGAAATAGACGATGAATGAGTCGGCAGTAATACCAACTGCAACAATCGCGCCCGCAATACCCGCAAGAGTTAGCGTAAACCCAAGCCATTCACCGAGAAGTAGGAATGAAAGGTATGTAATAGCTGCTGCTACTAGAAGTGAAGCAACTGTTACTAGACCGAGGGCTTTGTAATAAATAAATGAATAGAGGAAAACCAGAATGAAGCCAAGAAGGCCGGCAAGCAAACCTGCTGTAAGTTGATCTGATCCAAGCGTTGGAGAAACTTGAAGTACTTCGCCTTGATCAAAAGCTAAAGGCAACGCTCCATATTTCAAAACATTGGCCAAGTTAGAGGCTTCTTGTTGGGTAAAGCTTCCAGTGATCTGTGCGCTTCCGCCATTGATTGCTTCATTGATTCTAGGTGCTGAAACAACTAGTCCATCAAGAACGATTGCAACTTGATTTTGTGGAGCCGCTAAACCAGTTACTGATGATGTAAGAGCACCAAACTTAGTTGCGCCTTCACCATTGAAATCCAATGAAACATACCAGCCAGCAGCACCCTGTTGATCAATCGCCGCTGTTGCCTTTGAAACCATATTTCCTAAAACTTGAGCTGGAGCAAGAATGTATTTACCAGTTCCGCCGCGATCACAAGAAACAACTGCTACATCCGGAGATTCAGTAGAACCACCCTGCAAATTAGCTTTGTTTGTGCAATCAAGTGCAGCGAACTTAGCGCTGAGTAATGAAGTAACTCCATTTGGAAGAGTTGCGGTTTGAGTATCGCCAGTTACTGAAACTGCATTAGGAGCACCTTCGACTAAAACTTGGCGGAAACGGAGTTCAGCTGTTTGTCCAACTAGCTCAACAATTTTCTCGCCAGTTTCGCCTGGGACTGAAATTACGATCTGACGATTTGTGCCAGAACCTTGAGCCGCAACTTCGCTCTCAGCAACACCTAGAGAGTTAACACGTTGTCTAATAATTTCAACCGCTTGCGAGATTGCTTCAGGAGTAATTTTTGAACCTTCAGTCGCGCGTGGTGTCAGCGTGACGCTGGTTCCACCTCGTAGGTCTAGGCCTAGTTTTACTTTCGTTGCGCCTTGCACCATCGCAACTGCACTAAATGCAATTAAAGCGATTCCAAGAATCGCAATCGACTTTGCAGATTTGCTCGAATTCTTTGCGCTCTTTGAACTGGCGCTCTGACTTTGGGAATTATTAATGGCGGACATGAGGCGCAAGTCTAGGCATCAGAGGCGGGTGTGTCGAAAAAATCCAGCTGCCCCGTTGAGCCCATTGGAGCCTTTAGGCCCAAGTGCTCGAAGCCTGCTGGTGTGGCGATGCGCCCCCGCGGAGTTCGTGAGATAAATCCCATCCGCACGAGAAATGGTTCTGCCAGAGATTCAATAGTTTCAGCTTCCTCGCCGATAGCCATCGCAAGTGTCGATATTCCTACCGGTCCCCCGTTAAACCTCTTCACAAGTGCTTCTAAAACTCCAAGGTCTAAACGGTCCAAACCGATGGCATCGACTTCATACATTTCGAGTGCAGCTTTTGCCTCTTTTATATCGACCTTGCCATTTGAATGAACTTGCGCGTAGTCACGCACTCTGCGAAGCAAACGATTAGCAACTCTCGGGGTTCCTCTAGAACGTGAACCAAGTTCGCGGATTGCTTCATCTGTGATTTCAATACCCATCAGCGCCGCACTTCTTTTAACAATTATTGAAAGTTCATTATCCTCATAGAAATCAAGTTGTGCGGTAAACCCAAACCGATCTCGAAGTGGGCTGGGCAGTAAACCGGCTCGAGTTGTTGCGCCAACTAATGTGAAATGTGGAAGTTCTAATGGGATTGCAGTTGCACCTGCACCTTTTCCGACAATTACATCTACTCGAAAATCTTCCATAGCTAAGTAAAGAAGTTCTTCAGCGGGGCGAGACATTCGATGAATTTCATCAAGGAAGAGAATTTCACCTTCGACAAGTGAGGAAAGTATTGATGCTAAATCACCAGCATGTTGAATTGCTGGCCCGCTAGTAATTCGAATTGGGGCGCTCATTTCTGAAGCAATGATCATCGCAAGCGTTGTTTTTCCCAAACCCGGTGGCCCAGAGAGCAAGACGTGATCAGCTGGCGAATTACGATTTCGTGCCGCAGAAAGCAGAAGATCGAGTTGATTAGCCACGCGCTTTTGACCGACAAACTCCTGCAGCGTCTTTGGACGCAGAGCTAATTCTTGAGTTCGCTCAAAGTCATCGGAACCCGAATCAACAACTCTTATTTCATCGCTCATAATTAACCGCGACCCCGATTTTGTAGCGCCAATTTAAGAAGTTCTGAAATATCTGTCTCATCGATTTTTGCGCCAAGATCACTAGCAACAGAATCGATTGTTGCTTCGGCATCTCTTGCTGTGAAACCAAGTCCGATTAAGGCACTTTGCAACTGAGTTCGCCAATGGGACTTAGCACTCTTGCCAGAACCTTGGGTCCGAACCAGGTCGCTTACTTTTTCTTTTAACTCTAGAACTGTGCGTTGTGCACCTTTCTTTCCGAGTCCAGGAATTCGCTCTAGTGCAGCCGAATTCTCACTGGCAATCGCGCTTGCTAATTCTTCTGGTTCATAAATTGAGAGCGCAGATTGGGCAACCTTTGGACCAATTCCGCTTACGGTCTGCAATAGATCGAAGAAGTCTCGGGAATTAGATCTATCGAAACCAAAAAGTGTTAATGAATCTTCGCGGACAACCAAGGTTGTAAATATCTCGGCATGTGTTCCAACAACCAAAGAAGCAGCAAATCTAGCTGGAAGTGACACTTGAATTCCGACTCCCCCAACCTCGATTACTGCAGAATTTAGAGTTGTAGCTTTAACAACTCCAGATACTGAAGCAATCATTTCTTTGCCACCTTTGCTAATCGCGCCTTCTCTTTGGCAACCGCTATTTCAATTCGTGCGTTACCAGAACCTCGCCAATGATGGCAGATGGCCAGCGCTAAAGCGTCGGTGCTATCAACGGGTTTTGGAATTTCTTTTAAAGCGAGCAGTTTTTGCACCATAAGTGCGACTTGTTTCTTATCAGCGCGACCAGAACCTGTTACTGCCGCCTTCACTTCTGTTGGCGTATGCATCGCTACCGGAATTCCTGCGCGGGCGGCAATTAGTAATGCGACGCCAGCGGCTTGGCCAGTTGACATCGCGGTCCGAATATTTAGTTGCGAGAAAACACGTTCTACTGCAATAACATCTGGCTTATATTCCTTAATCCAGATCAACAATTGGGTTTCAAGTTCTAACAATCTATGCGCAAGCTCAAGATCGGTAGAAGTTTGAATGACGCCGACTCCGACCATCACTAACTTTTGCGAAGTTCCGTTTTCTACAATCCCGAGTCCGCACCTTGTTAAACCTGGATCGACCCCGAGAACACGCATATTAGAGGCTAGCCATTACCTCATCTGATACATCAAAGTTTCCAAAGACGTTCTGCACGTCATCTAGCTCTTCGATTGCATCAATTAGAGCGAATACCTTTGCTGCGCCTTCTGCATCTAGCGGCACAGAGACAGATGGAAGAAAGGAAGTATCTGCTGATTCGTAATCTATTCCGGCACTTTGCAGCGCAGTGCGCACCGCCACAAGATCACTTGGTTCGCTGACAATCTCAAATGATTCTCCAAGGTCAGTTACATCTTCGGCGCCCGCATCTAAGACATGTTCCAATATTTTATCTTCGGTGATTCCACTCGCCTTTGTAACAATTACTACGCCCTTGCGATTAAACATGTAAGAAACGGAACCAGGGTCTGCCATCGAACCACCATTACGAGTAACAGCAACCCGGACTTCTGAAGCTGCGCGATTGCGATTATCAGATAAACATTCAATCATCAGCGCCACCCCATTTGGGCCATAGCCTTCATACATAATCGTTTGCCAATCGGCGCCACCAGATTCAAGTCCAGCGCCTCGCTTAACTGCACGATCAATATTGTCAGCCGGCATCGAATTCTTCTTAGCCTTTGCGATCGCATCAAATAACGTTGGGTTGCCAGTGATATCTGCGCCACCATTGCGCGCTGCAACTTCGATTCCTTTAATTAACTTGGCAAAATTCTTCGCACGGCGTGAATCAATAATCGCCTTCTTGTGCTTAGTAGTCGCCCACTTGGAATGGCCTGACACGGTAAAACCTCCTAGAAATCAATGACCGTAGTTTATCTTGAATTATTTTTTACAAACATCTTCCAGGAAGTATCTATGCACCCGATTATCTCCGGTCAATTCAGGATGAAAAGCTGTAGCCAACACACGACCCTGTCTAACCGCTACTGGATGTTTCACGCCTGCGATTTCCACGGCAGCGAGAATCTCTACGTCTGGGCCATGCGATTCCACCCAAGGCGCCCGAATGAATACTCCCCTGATCGGCACACCTGAAATAGATTTGAAATCTAGATCAACTTCGAATGATTCAGTCTGTCTACCAAAGGCATTGCGACGAACTTGCATATCTATTCCACCGAAAGTGTCTTGATCGGATGCTGGATCTACAATCGATTTAGCAACCAAAATCATTCCCGCGCACGATCCATATGTCGGCATACCCTGCGAAATTCGCTTGGATATCAAATCAAATAAACCGAATGCCTTCGCCAACTTGCTAATCGTTGTTGACTCACCACCCGGAATAACCAAGGCATCTATCGCAGCAATATCTTCAGCAGTTTTAACTAATCTTCCAGTAACTCCGCACTCACCGAGTGCCAAGATATGTTCACGAAAATCGCCTTGGAGTGCAAGAACTCCAACGTTCATTTCTACCAGCCCCGTTCGGCCAATCGGTGTGGGACAGGTATGTCAGCAACATTTATGCCAACCATTGCTTCACCTAAACCACGAGATGCATCTGCAACAACTTTAGGATCGGTATAGAAAGTAGTTGCCTTAACGCATGCAGCCGCGCGCTTTGCAGCATCGCCAGACTTGAAAATTCCAGAACCAATAAATACTCCATCCGCACCAAGTTGCATCATCATCGCAGCATCAGCTGGTGTCGCAATTCCACCCGCTGTGAAGAGAACAACCGGAAGTTTTCCAGTTTCAGCAACTTCCTTTACTAGTGCATAAGGGGCTTGTAATTCTTTCGCGGCAACATAGAGCTCATCTTCACGCATCGAAGTTAAGCGACGGATTTCGGAACCAATTTTGCGCATATGTGTTGTTGCATTTGAAACATCGCCAGTTCCCGCTTCGCCTTTAGAGCGAATCATCGCAGCACCTTCATTGATACGGCGAAGTGCTTCACCAAGATTTGTCGCACCGCAAACAAAAGGAATTGTGAAATTCCACTTATCAATATGGTGTTCATAGTCGGCTGGAGTTAGAACTTCTGATTCGTCGATGTAATCGACGTTTAAAGTCTGGAGAATTTGGGCTTCTGCAAAATGACCAATACGAACTTTTGCCATTACTGGAATTGAAACTGCGGCTTGAATTTTCTCAATCATGTCTGGATCAGACATTCTAGAAACGCCACCTTGGGCACGAATATCTGCAGGAACGCGCTCGAGCGCCATCACGGCTACTGCGCCGGCATCTTCAGCAATCTTTGCTTGTTCAACATTGACAACGTCCATGATTACGCCGCCCTTGAGCATTTCGGCCATGCCACGCTTTACTCGTGCGCCACCGACTTGGGCCTCATTTGCTTTAGACATCGTTTACTCCTGTTGTCATTATTGTTCTTTAAATCTCTTTTATCGAAACTTAACTTATTGGATGTCAGAGTCTACTTCGACTTCTGAGGACTCGCATTCTCGGCTGGCACGGGGTATTCGAGTTCAGGGTCAGTGTCGATCAGGGCAATCCAGACTTGCCCATCAGCGAAGTTAGCAACAGTCCCGTCGGTCAGGGTCCAAATCGTTCCTACTTGCGAGCTAGGTCTATCCCATTTAATTGGGACGATTTTGCCATCGCGTAGCAAATAGCCAGTTCCGCTTCCAACGGTCTTGCTCATTGGAGTAACTCCCCCAAATTTATCTCCGTAAATTGAATCAGTGATCGATACTTTTTGGATAACAAAATTCGGTGATCCAAGTTGACGACCATTTGAATCCAAATTTGGCTTACCGTTGAATGTTAGTAACCAACGCTTTTCACTTGCCGACCAAGTAATTCCGTATTTCGCAGCCGGCCATTCAATCTTGGCAGAAACCAGATCCTTGGCTAACTCGCTTCCTTTACCGAACTGCCAACCTACGGACTTAACTGTGTCAATTTTCTTGCCTTCATCATCAATGGTCTTCTTCAATAGTGCTTTTGCATCTAGCATCATGTTCGTTGGAGCAAATCTATTTTTATCGCTCTGATAAATCGAAGGTGGATTGCGTTCGGCCGATATATTTTCGAGATTAGCTGCGGCTAGAACAGGTCGCATCTTGCTCTGGGCGCCGCTATATGCAAAACCAACTCTTCCGTATTGCTCGAGAATTTCGATATCACTAATTCGAGCTGAACGAACTGGACCAATTAAATCTGGAATTTTGTCGGTAAAAATTGCAGCAAGTCTGGTCAAGCCGCCTTCAACTTGTTCAATATAAATTACATCTGCGCTATTCAGTCCGACCTGGGGATGCGCGGCATTTGTGTCATCAATCTTAACCGCCAAAACTGGACCATTTGTTCCGGGCAGATTTGTTAGAACATTTCTTTCAACCTTTGCCGGCGAGATTTTCTTGACTAAGTTTGATGGGGACGCACAGGAACTCAAAACGATGAGGATCGAAATACCGGCCAATAATTTTTTCACAATATGTCATCCTCAAATGAGTAGCGCATCGGCAATGGGGCATGTCCTGCTAGTCGGAAAACCCTGAAGATGATTTTACTACGGAGTAATTGTGCGCTCTGAACTGCTTCAGTGTGAATTGTGATACCAACAGAAATTTTCTCGGACAAAGCAGATAGCGATTGAACTAAATCTTTTTCTAATCCGCTAGGTGTTGAAACTTCATCAGAAAGTATCAGACGCAAGCTCTGTGAAAGAGCTATTTCGGCGTCGCTCCGTTCAACAATGTTTGCCTCACGAGCTTCATAAGCAGCAGCGGTCAGAACCAAACTTGTAGCCGGATCAACCGCTTTGGAGTGAGCCATTTCGAGAGCAAGAGATGCTCGCTTTTGAAGTAGAGCATCTAGATGCGCCCAGGATGTTTCGACCCGATGGTGCAGCACATCCAATCTTGAAGCCAGAAAGGATAAATACCAACCTGCTATCAACAGAAGAAAGACTGTAGTAACAATTATTTCAATCATTTGACCTCAATCTATTCCAGAATCTATTTTCAGAGGCCAAAGTAACTTTTGAATTGCCGGCAAGGGCT
>CAEZYS010000002.1_pt1 | contig 23410 bp, 21 predicted proteins | sample 7265571 | NCBI WGS metagenome assembly CAEZYS01 (sample SAMEA6813942, study PRJEB35770) | uncultured Actinomycetes bacterium | biome: Freshwater; feature: Freshwater reservoir; material: water | place: Czech Republic | collected 2017-04-14 | depth 30m m | reverse complement strand
CTTCAAGAGTAACAATTCCATCTGTGCCACCGTATTCATCTAAGACAACTGCGATGTGACTTCTTTTGGCACGCATCTCTGCAAGAGCCGGTAAAACTCCTTTGGTTCCTGGTAAATTAAGAACTGGTCTAACTAATTCCAAAATTGTTTCACCAGCAGAAGAGTTAATCTTTGGATTCAACAGATCGCGAACATGAAGAAAACCGATAACTTCATCCGTGCTTCCACGAGTTACTGGATATCTTGAATGTGAATGCTCGATAGCAACAGTTATCGCATCCGTGATTGATAATCCAACGTCCATGAAATCAACTTCGGTCCGTGGAACCATGATTTCATGTAGCTGTAGATCGCCGGCCGCAAAAACTTCTTCAACGATTTCTCGTTCTTCTTCACTAAGGGAAGTATGGCCTGAAACTAAATCGACTAGTTCAGCCTCAGAAATTTCACTTCGAATCTCCTTCGAGCTAAGTCCAAATAATTTAACAACGGCATCGGTAGATTTTGATAGCAACCAAATAGCTGGTCGGAAAATTTTTGCAGTTAAATCAATGGTTGGTGCAACAGCGAGCGCAATAATCTCGGTTCGATAAAGCGCTAAACGCTTGGGAACTAGTTCGCCAAATACCAACGAAATATATGCAATTACGATTGTTATTGTTATAAGTGCAAGAGTTTTACTTACGCCTTCCGATAATCCCCACTCTTCAAAAACTGGGGATACATATCTACCTAACCGCTCTGCACCGAAAGCTGCTGATAGAAAACCTAGGAAGGTAATTCCAACTTGGGCAGCTGCAAGAAATCTATTTGGGTTCTTGGTTAGTGCTACTACGCGATCTCCGCGCTTGCTCTTTCCTTCGAGCTGGCGGATCTGGGAATCCCGAAGTGAGATCAAGGCAATCTCGGCAGCTACGAAAAGGCCAGCGATGCCAATAAATAACAGGACTAGGCCAATATCGCGGAGGATATGAATGCTCACAGGCGTAAGGGTAACTTCTTTACCTTAAGCGCAACGCTGATTTCTGCGTTCGGGATAGCCAAAGCGGCATCTGGCGCGTAACCTATGGCAACGCTCACCCGAGCGCGAATTACCAGCTTTACCTTTATCCAAAGGATCGTCGGGCACGTACCTGCCCGGAAAAGGAGCAAGAAAATGGCATCAGTCGTATTCGAAAATGCATCACGTGTTTACCCAGGAACCACCAAGCCTGCGGTAGATAAATTAAATCTAACAATTAAAGATGGTGAATTCCTTGTTCTAGTTGGTCCATCAGGTTGCGGAAAATCAACATCACTCCGCATGCTTGCTGGCCTAGAAGAAGTTGATACTGGTTCTATTCGTATTGGTGATAACGACGTAACTCACGTTGCACCAAAAGATCGCGATATCGCAATGGTGTTCCAGTCATACGCGCTCTACCCACACATGTCCGTTGCAGAAAATATGGGCTTCGCACTAAAGATTGCTGGCGTAGATAAAGCAGAACGTGATCGCCGCGTAAAGGAAGCTGCAAAACTTCTTGACCTTGAAGATTATTTAGATCGCAAGCCAAAGGCGCTCTCAGGTGGTCAACGCCAACGTGTTGCCATGGGCCGTGCAATTGTTCGCGAACCACAAGTGTTCTTAATGGACGAGCCACTATCTAACTTGGATGCCAAGCTTCGCGTAGCAACTCGTACTCAAATTGCTGCGTTACAGCGTCGTCTTGGAATCACAACAGTTTATGTAACACACGACCAAGTTGAAGCTATGACAATGGGAGATCGCGTAGCAGTTCTTAAAGATGGTTTACTGCAACAAGTTGATACTCCTCGCAATCTTTATGACAGCCCAGCAAATGCTTTCGTGGCTGGTTTCATTGGTTCACCAGCGATGAACTTGCTGACTGTTCCAGTTTCAGGCGGTAAGGCCAAGCTTGGCGGATTTAGCGTTGATGTTCCTGCTAGCGCCGGTGCCCTTGTAACAGTTGGTGTTCGCCCAGAAGGATTTACTCCTGCTACTTCAGGTGGCTTTGACGTTTTAGTTGAAGTTGTTGAAGAACTTGGATCAGATGCATTTATTTACGGAAAGCCAGTAGATAAGAGCATTAAATTCGCCCAGGAAACTGATGAAGGCGCCCAAGTAATTGTTCGTTGGGATCCAAAGAATCCACCAAAGATTGGTGACACAATTTCAGTTAAGGCAATCGCATCTGCAGTTCATTTATTTGATGCAAATTCAGGGCAACGTATAAATTAATTAGAAATAAAAAAGCCCCGCTTGCCATAAAGGCAGCGGGGCTTTTTTATGAAATTACTTAAGTGCAACCTTTAGATTCTCATCGATTGCAGCTAGGAAGTCTTGAGTGTTTAACCAAGGGCTATCCTTCGAGATAAGAATTGCAAGATCTTTAGTCATCTTTCCGGACTCAACAGTTTGAATACAAACCTTTTCAAGAGTTGAAGCAAACTCTGCGAGCTTAGGATTGTTATCCAACTTCGCGCGATGAGTTAATCCTTGAGTCCAAGCGAAGATTGATGCGATTGGATTTGTTGATGTTTGCTTTCCAGCTTGGTGATCGCGATAGTGGCGAGTAACTGTTCCATGTGCTGCTTCAGATTCAACTGTCTTTCCATCTGGAGTCATAAGCACAGAAGTCATTAGGCCAAGTGAGCCATAACCTTGAGCGACGGTATCTGATTGCACATCGCCGTCATAGTTCTTGCAGGCCCAAACATATCCGCCCTCCCAACGTAACGAAGTTGCAACCATGTCATCAATTAGACGGTGTTCGTATGTAATACCAGCTGCATCAAACTTGGCCTTAAATTCACTCTCGAAGATTTCAGCAAAGATATCTTTGAAGCGGCCGTCATAAGCCTTAAGAATTGTGTTCTTTGTAGATAGGAATACTGGATAGTTGCGAATTAATCCGTAATTCATTGATGCTCGCGCGAAGTCGCGAATCGAATCATCAAGGTTATACATACCCATGGCTACACCTGCAGATGGGAAATCAAAGATATTGAACTCCATTGGCTTTGAACCATCTTTTGGTGTGAAAGTCATTGTAAGAGTTCCGGCACCTGGAACTTTGAAATCAGTTGCCTTGTATTGATCGCCAAATGCGTGACGGCCGATAACAATTGGCTTAGTCCAGTTTGGAACCAATCTTGGAACATTCTTCATAATGATTGGTTCGCGGAAAATTACGCCACCCAAAATATTACGGATTGTTCCGTTAGGTGATTTCCACATTTGCTTGAGCCCAAATTCTTCAACTCGAGCTTCATCCGGAGTAATAGTTGCGCACTTGATTCCAACACCATGCTTCTTAATAGCGTTGGCAGAATCAATAGTTACTTGGTCGTTTGTTGCATCTCGATGTTCAATTCCAAGATCGTAATATTCAAGATTTACATCTAAGTAAGGCAGAATCAATTTCTCTTTAATAAATGACCAGATAATGCGGGTCATTTCATCGCCATCTAGCTCTACTACTGTTCCTTCAACTTTTATCTTCGACATTTTCTTCGCCCGTTTCTTTTATATTCTTAAGTATTAGAGATCTTTAACATCTGCTTGCTTAGCGCGGACAGCTTCTGCTGCCTCTTTAAGCGCTTCAACTTCGCCGGCGGTTAGAGCGCTTTCAACTACCTTGCGAACTCCGCTCTTTCCAATCTCAGCTTCAACACCAAGATAAACACCGCTGATTCCATATTCGCCATCTACCCATGCGCAGACCGGCATAACTTCACCAGAATCTTCTTTGACTGCTTTTGCCATCCGAGCTGCTGCTGCTGAAGGTGCGTAATAAGCAGATCCAGTTTTGAGTAGCGCAACAACTTCAGCGCCACCATTTCGTGTGCGATCGACAAGAGATTCAATCTTTGCCGCATCCAATAATTCGGTTAGGGCTTTGCCATTTACTGTGCAGCGACTTGGAACTGGAACCATCGTGTCACCATGAGAACCCAAGGTCAGAGTTTTTACTGATGAAACTGGAACCTTCAACTCTTCGGCAACAAAGTTAGTAAATCGCGCAGTATCCAACATTCCAGCTTGACCCATCACACGATTCTTTGGGAATGCGGTAGCAAGTTGGGTAAGTGCAGTCATTTCATCAAGTGGATTGGAAACAACAATAATTACGGCATTCGGTGAGTGCTTGGCAATATTTTCAGCAACGCTTCGAACGATTCCGGCGTTAACACCAATTAAATCCATGCGACTCATGCCTGGTTTGCGTGGCAATCCTGCAGTAATAACTACAACCTCTGAGTTTGCAGTGGCTTCATAACCGGCACCTTCTGCAGTTGTTGTTGCTCCAACAATTTTTGTTTCAAATCCTTCAATAGATCTTGATTGATTCATATCTAAAGCCAGACCTTCAGGCTTTCCTTCTAAAATATCGGTAAGCACAACTGTTTCAAAGATGTCATATTCGGCTAATCGAAGTGCGGTAGTTGAACCATAAAAACCAGCACCAACAACTGTTACTTTTCCTGATCTGCTCATGTTCTCTTCCCTTTTATTAACTTAGGCTTTCTTGGATAACTTGACTTACTTACTTTTTGAAAAATTCACTGGCTAGATATTACTTGGCATGAGGCAGTGTGAGCGCCACCACAAAAAGCAGTGCTGCCATGCCTACGGGAAGAATTAATTCAATCTTTCGGTGACGATTTGAGCGTAAATACTTAGTTGTTGCAATAACTATCGTGCCGACCGAGAGCAGCAGCGCTCCAGTTCGGACGGCATCAAAAATTCCAAATAAAACACCGAGTAAAACAAGAGCGAAAGCTAAAACTCGAATCCGATCAATTGCGATTTTCATAAGTTGTTCTGTGCCATCTCTACTACGTTTGATAAGAGCATTGCTCGAGTCATCGGCCCTACCCCACCTGGCATTGGTGCAAACGCTGAAGCAACATTTACAACATCCGGATGAACATCACCTTGTAGGCCAGAACTAGTTCTAGTAATTCCAACATCTAAAACTACAGCGCCCGGCTTAACCATTTCAGAAGTCAAGAAATGTGCGCTACCAATTGCGGCAACAATAATGTCTGCTCGTTTTGTATGTGAAATTAAATCTTTTGTCTTGGTGTGAGTAGTGGTTACCGTGGCATCACTTCCCTTTTGGGAGAGCAATAAGCCAAGTGGGCGACCAACTGTTAAACCACGTCCAATAACTACGACCTCTTTGCCTGATGTTGAAATTGAATATCGAGATAAAAGTTCAAGGATTCCACGTGGCGTGCATGGCAACGGTGCACTTGCTCCGATCACCAATTTACCAAGATTAAGTGGATGCAGACCGTCAGCATCTTTATTTGGATCAATACTTTCCAAAATACTATTTGCATTTATTCCGTTAGGAAGTGGAAGCTGAACTATGTAACCAGTGCATTCATTACTATTGTTTAAATCCTTAATTGCGGCCGAGATGTCACTCTGGGATGCAGTTGCCGGTAAATCTATCCGAATAGATTTGATTCCAACTTCGGCGCAATCCTTGTGTTTACCGGTTACGTAAGAGTGCGAACCAGCATCATCGCCAACTAAAATAGTTCCGAGACCAGGTTTCTTTTCCATTGTTGAAACAACTTTGCGTAATTCATCTTTGATAACCGCCGCTGTGGCTTTACCATCAAGAATTATCGCGCTCATATTGGAATCCTATCTAGAAGCTCTACGCATGTGAAAAATGGCGAACTCCAGTGAAGAACATTGCAATATTTGCCGCCTTTGCCGCCTCAATTACTTCGGCATCACGGACACTTCCGCCAGGCGCTACTACTGCAGTGATACCAGCATCAATCAAAATCTGTAGGCCATCGGCAAAGGGAAAGAATGCATCACTTGCTGCAACAGAGTTTTTTGATCGTTCGCCAGCTCGAGCAACTGCAAGCTTTGCACTATCAACACGATTTACTTGGCCCATTCCAACACCAACCGAAGCACCACTTTTGGCTAACAAGATTCCATTGCTCTTTACCGCGCGCACACTTCGCCAAGCAAACTCTAAATCACTCTTAACTTGTGAACTAACTTCGCCACCTGAAACTTGCTGCCAATTAGCTAATTCATCTCCGCTGGCGCTAATCGCATCGCTCTCTTGAATCAACAAGCCACCAGATATGGGGCGCAACTCTTCATTTGCTAATTTGTAATTTTCTAATTCAAGAATTCTTATCGATGGTTTAGCAGCTAATGTCTCGATTGCACCGGCTTCGTATCCTGGTGCCACTATAACTTCGGTAAATACTTCACTTAAAGCAGCAGCCATTTCAACTGTAACAATGCGATTTGCAGCAACTACTCCGCCAAAAGCTGAAACTGGGTCGCAGGCATTTGCTGCGACATATGCGCTCTTTATGTCGGATCCGATGGCGATGCCACATGGATTGGCATGCTTAATAATTGCTACACATGGTTGGGTATGGTCAAATGCTGCGCGCAGTGCCGCATCGGCATCAGTGTAATTATTAAATGACATCTCTTTTCCATGATGCTGCTTTGCATTGCTTATGCCAACTCCAATGCCAACCGTAGTTAAGGCTTCTGAAAATACTGAAGCGCTTTGGTGTGGGTTTTCGCCATATCTAAGATCTGAAATTTTGTGCCAAACTTTTGCTCGCCAATCACTCTGATTCAATTCGCTGGCAAGCCAATCGGCAATTGCTATGTCATATTCCGCAGTTCTACGAAAAGCGTTCATTGCCAATAGCTGGCGCTGACTTAATGTAAATCCACCTTCGTCTAAAGCGCTATTTAATTCTTTATATTGTGATGGGTCACAAATAACTGCCACTGAATTATGGTTCTTTGCCGCACCTCGGAGCATGCTTGGGCCACCAACATCAATCTGCTCAATACATTCGGCAAATTCGGCTCCGCTAGCGATGGTCTGGGTGAAGGGATAAAGATTGATAACAATTAAATCAAATGGCGAAATTTCTGCGGTATAAAGTTCTGCCAAATGCTTTGGATCATTTTGATCAGCCAAAATTCCACCGTGAATTCGGGGATGTAGCGTTTTAACTCGGCCACCAAGCATCTCTGGAAATCCGGTGTATTCCTCTACCGCAATAACTTTTACGCCAGCTTCGCGCAATACTTTTGCAGTTGAACCTGTGGAAAGAATTTCGATTCCATGCTTTTCTAGATTTTTTCCGAGGTCAACTAAACCAGTTTTGTCGTAAACACTGACAAGTGCTCGCGTTACTTTCTTACGATTCATTGGTTCCGCCTTGGCAATCCGTCAGTAATAAAATCTTGAAGGGTCTCGACTATGAGCTCTCGTTCCACAATCTTAATGCGTTCGTGCAAGCTAGTTTCATCATCCTGCGAAAGAACCACAACTTCCTTCTGATTAATTATGGCTCCGGTATCGATTCCGGCATCTACCCAATGCACTGTTGAACCAGTTACTTGGGATCCCGCTGCTAAAGCATCACGGACTGCATGGGCGCCAGGAAACTTTGGCAGCAGAGCTGGATGAGTATTTATTGTTGGGAATTTGGCAACAAATTCGGCGGACAAAATTCGCATAAAGCCCACGCTTACAACCAAGTCAGGGTTCAAATTCGATACAGTTTCAAATAGTTGCGTGTCCCAATTAGAGCGATCCGCTGTCATCGGAAGAAACGTTGTATTAATCCCTGCAGCACTAGCGCGTTCAAGTGCTTGTGATTTCTTATCAGATATCAATTCAAGTATTTCAATTTTAAGTTTCCCAGAGTCGCGGGCATCAATTATTGATTGTGCTAGAGAACCACTTCCCGAGGCCAATAAAACAATTCGCATCTAGCTCTCGACCTTTGGTGACCTAACAGCTTTAAATAACTTCGGAAGATATAGCCCAAAAATTAAGGTCAGCATGGAAATTGCCGCAAATAGCGCAGGAAGCTTCCACCAACTTATTCCAACTGGATGCATATCTTGGGTAATCAGTGTGCCACCAGCTAAAAACGATGAAAATGCGAGCAGGGCAATCAAGGCAATTGCGCCAATAAATATTTCGCTCTGCCGAACTCTAAACTCCCGATATTCTCGAAATACTTTTAATTGATTCAAAGCGATAATCAATATTGGAATTACCAGAGTAATTAGAAGCAATGGATGTCGCGAGCTTGGAAGTGACCCAAGAATTGGAATTGCAGGAAGTGAGTTTAGATCGATAGTAAGTGGTGAGATTAAAGTATCTGAGCCTAAAGAAAATCCTAGACCAAAGAAGTATGAAATGGCAGCGAGCGAAATATTTGGCAGATAAAGCAATTGCAAAATCGTAAATAGAAATCCACCCATAATTCCAGGCTGAATTACAATCGCTAGAGATTTAACTATTTCAAAGTGCAGAATCATTGAAATGCCAACTACCAACATCGCAAGCCCTAGGACGGCCAAGAAGGCCTGAGTGACAAACTTAAATCTTTGAAAGAGATTAGATTGATAATTTATGGTCGCACTTAACCCTAAAACTAAAACATAAATCGGGGTCAAAATCAGATTTGGCTTGATGTTTTCACTTTGACTTAGTGCAGCAGCAGTTATTGCAATAAAGGTGTAGAAAAATAGAACGAAAGTTCGGGCGCCTCTTGGGTTATTAAGAAATTCACTTGCTCGACGAAAACCACTTCGAATTGCTAGCCACGGAAATATTGCGGCACCGATGGGTAAATATGAGAGTGCACCGCTTGAAAAACCTGACGCGAGAGATAAATCAAAGGGAACTAGGTGACTGCCTAACCACATCCAAATTGCTGCGCGAATCGGATCGGAAGTATTTCCAGTTGCACTGCCAGCTGTTGACCAGGCAAAAAGTGCGATAAAACTTAAGGGAAGCAAGATTAAGGCCACACTGCGCAGCGCCTGTTGAAAAGCTATCAGCAGGATGCGACTCAAGTTAGTTAACCTTTTTTATTTAAGATATCGCGCATTAACTGTGCGGTTTCACTTGGCGTCTTTCCTACCTTCACGCCAACCGCCTCAAGTGCACTCTGCTTTGCTGCGGCCGTTCCGGAAGAACCCGAAACAATCGCGCCAGCATGCCCCATAGTTTTACCTTCTGGGGCAGTAAATCCTGCAACATAACCAACAACTGGTTTAGTCACATATTCACCAATAAATGCCGCTGCGCGCTCTTCAGCATCGCCACCAATTTCACCGATCATAACGATGGCATCAGTATCTGGATCATCTTGGAATGCTCGCAAACAATCAATGTGAGTTGTTCCAATAATTGGATCGCCACCGATACCTACAGCAGTGCTAAAACCAAAGTCACGAAGTTCGTACATCATTTGGTATGTAAGTGTTCCGGATTTTGAAACTAAACCAATGCGGCCTGGGCCAGTGATGTCTGAAGGAATGATTCCGATATTTGATTTTCCTGGGCTTATTAGGCCTGGACAGTTTGGTCCTACTAAACGAGTTGTTCCTTTTTCGACAGCATAAGCATAAAAAGCTGCAGAATCATGAACTGGAATTCCTTCAGTAATTACAACGACAAGAGGTAACTTCGCATCGATTGCATCGATTACTGCCGCTTTTGCAAACTTTGGTGGAACGAATACAACTGATGCATTTGCACCAGTAGCTGCAACTGCTTCCGAGACGCTGTTAAAAACTGGAAGGGTTAGGCCTTCAATTTCAACGCTCTGACCGCCCTTGCCTGGTGTAACACCACCAACAATTTTAGTTCCGGACTTAATCATTCTTGCAGTGTGCTTTGTTCCTTCAGAACCAGTCATTCCTTGAACTAGGACTTTGGTATTTTCATTTATGAAGATAGCCATTACTTTGCCGCCAATTCTGCAGCGCGTGCTGCTGCGCCATCCATAGTTTCAACTTGTTGAATAAGTGGGTGCGCTGCCTCATTAAGAATGCGGCGGCCTTCAATTACGTTGTTTCCATCAAGGCGAACAACAATTGGCTTAGTCGCTTTTGCGCCAAGCATGGTTAGTGCTTGAACAATTCCGTTAGCAACTGCGTCACACGCTGTGATTCCACCAAATACATTCACAAATACGCTTCTAACATCAGGGTCGCCAAGAATGATTCCGAGGCCATCTGCCATAACTTGCGCTGAAGCACCGCCGCCAATATCCAAGAAGTTCGCTGGCTTAACACCGAACTTTTCACCGGCATATGCAACAACATCAAGAGTGCTCATTACTAAGCCGGCTCCGTTGCCAATAATTCCAACCTGACCATCTAACTTCACATAATTTAGATTCTTGGCTTTTGCTGCTGCTTCTAATGGATTTGCTGCGGCATGATCTATGAGAGCTTCATGGCTTGGGTGGCGAAAATCTGCACTGTCATCGAGAGTTACTTTTCCATCAAGTGCAACAACTTTGCCATCACTGGTTTTAACAAGTGGATTGATTTCCATCAGAGTTGCATCTTCTGCAACAAAAGCTGCCCATAATTTGAGAAGCACTTCAACAACTTGATCAACAACGTCGGCTGGGAATTGGCCAGCTAAAACTATTTCGCGGGCTTTCTCTTTAGAAATTCCGATATTTGGGTCGATGCCAATTCTGGCTAATTTTTCTGGAGTCTTATGTGCAACTTCCTCAATCTCCATACCGCCAGCGACCGACGCCATAACCAAGAAGTTTCGGTTAGCACGATCTAATAAAATTGCTAGGTAATATTCGGCTTCGATTGGCGCAGCTTGCGCAATCATCACTTTGTGAACAATGTGACCTTTAATATCCATTCCAAGAATTGCCGCAGCTTTTTCACGGGCATCACTTGCGCTTTCTGCGAGCTTTACACCGCCAGCTTTTCCGCGGCCGCCAACTTTTACTTGCGCTTTTACGACCACACGTCCGCCCATTGATGCGGCAGCAGCTTCGGCTTCCTCCGGTGTAAACGCAACAGCGCCACCTAGAACTGGAACTCCGTGTGATTCGAAAAGATCTCTAGCTTGATACTCAAAGAGATCCACTAGTTACCCCATTCATAATTAATTACTTAAGTTAAGTGCTTGCGAATAGGCGAAATCTTAGTGGAAATTTATAGCTTCTCTACCGGCGCATAACGGAGCAATAATCTTTTTTCGCCAAGTGAGCCAAAATCAATCGTGGCCTCCGCGCGATCTCCCTCTCCCACAACCGCTACTACAGTCCCTAATCCAAATGTGTCATGTGACACACGATCACCATTTACTAGGACCATAGTTGTCGAAGCCTTACGGCCAGTAGCTCTTGGCGCCGGCGTGAAGTGTGAGGTTTTTAAAATACTGGAACGAGATGGTGCAGGTGCATGTTCATTCCATTCAATTACTTCCTCCGGAATTTCTGCAAGAAAACGTGATGGTGGATTATAAGTTGGCGCGCCCCATGAACTGCGATATTCAGATCTTGATACATAAAGTCTGGCGCGCGCTCTAGTTAAACCAACATAAGCAAGTCTGCGCTCTTCTTCAATCTCTTCGCGATCACCCAAAGTTCTAGAGTGCGGAAAGATCCCTTCTTCCATTCCGGTTAGAAAAACTGTCGGAAATTCCAAACCTTTGGCTGTATGTAGCGTCATTAAAGTAACAACTCCACCGTGGTCTTCACCATCTGGGATTTGATCTGAATCTGCAACCAATGAAACATTTTCTAAGAAACCAAGTAACGAAATTTCTTCACCGTCCTCTACTTCGCCCTCTTCATATTCCACTGCAACCGAAACTAATTCTTGTAAGTTTTCGACCCGGCTTTCATCCTGTAAATCATCACTCTTCTCTAATTCATTAAGTAGACCTGATTGCTCTAGAACTGCTTGCGCTATTACCGAAGGTCTAGTTTTCGCTTCGACTAGGACGGTTAGTGAAGTTATGAGATGAACAAAATCATTAATAGCTGCAATAGATCGAGTTGGAATACTTGGAACTTCTGCTGCAAGGTTTAGCGCGCTCCAGAATGAGATACCAGAATCTTTGGCAAATAAATCTACGGTGTCTAATGCGCGATCACCGATACCTCTTTTTGGCGTATTAATTATTCTGCGCAATGAGATTTCATCTTCACTATTGACCAACACTCTGAGATAGGCCAGAAAATCCTTAACCTCTTTGCGTTCGTAGAACCGAACGCCGCCTACAACTTTGTATGGAATTGCAGATCGCAAAAATACTTCTTCAAATACTCGAGATTGGGCGTTGGTTCGGTAGAAGATTGCAGCATCACCAGGCTGTGAAATATTTTCACTACGCAGTCTGCCAATTTCAGTAACTATGTGGTTGGCCTCATCATGTTCGCTCTCGGCAACATATCCAATGATTTTTGGACCAGATCCAGATTCCGACCAGAGGTTCTTTGCCTTACGTCCTTCATTATTTGATATGACCGCATTAGCAGCTGTGAGAATGTTTTGCGTAGATCGATAATTTTGTTCAAGAAGAATAGTTTTTGCACTTGGATAGTCGGCCTCGAATTGCAGAATGTTTCGAATGTTTGCACCGCGAAAAGCATAAATAGATTGATCGGCATCACCAACTACACATAATTCGGCAAGCGGAATGCCTTCGCCTTCGGTGCCTACCAACTCTTTAATCAACATGTATTGCGCGTGATTTGTATCTTGATATTCATCTACAAGCACATGCCTAAAGCGGGATCGATAGCGCTGGCGACTCTCGGGATTTCGTTGCAAAATTTCAACGGTTCTACCAATTAAGTCATCAAAATCCATAGCGTTAGCGCTAACTAAACGCTTTTGATAATGTGCAAATACTTCTGCAACTACTTCATTGAATTGATTATCAGCAGATTGAACGAAATCAGCAGGTCCTTGTAACTCATTTTTTGCTTGGGAGATCAACCCCGCGACCGCTCTTGGTGCATAACGTTTAATATCTAAATTCATATCTTTCATGACTAAAGTTATAAGTCGCAAACTATCCGATGAGTCGTAAATCGTGAAGGAATTTGAATATCCAAGCTTTGCTGCCTCTTGGCGCAAAATTCGAACACATGCCGAGTGAAATGTAGAAACCCACATTGATCTTGCGCGATCTCCAACTAATTCAGCAACTCGCTCTTTCATTTCAGCGGCGGCTTTATTTGTGAAAGTAATTGCTAGAACTTCGTATGGATTAACGCCTCGTGCTCCAAGTAAATATGCAATTCGCCGAGTCAGAACTCGGGTTTTTCCTGAACCTGCACCAGCTACTACAAGCAATGGCGAACCTTGATGTGTTACAGCGGCTTGCTGCTGCGGGTTCAAACCATTAACTAGCGATTCTGACGACATAGACCTGAGTCTAACGACTCACGTTAACCACATACATAATGTGTGAACTTCTCATAAGATTGCCCAATGCCTCTCTTAGATGATTCTGAAATTGAACGTGTTCTTGTCGTAACTGCGCATCCAGATGACCTTGATTTTGGGGCAGCCGGAACTATTGCGCAATGGACTGCACGTGGAATCGAAGTTTCATATTGCATCTGCACTAATGGTGATCAGGGCGGTGAAGATCCTGATGTTCCTCGTGAAGATATGCCAAAGATTCGTCAGAAGGAACAGCGCGATGCTGGAAAGATCTTAGGTGTAACAAATATTGAATTCTTAAACCATCGAGATGGTTGGTTAGTCCCAACAATTGAATTGCGAAAGCAAATTGTGCGTGAAATTCGAAAGATAAAACCGCAACGGATGCTCGTGCAAAGTCCCGAGCGAAATTGGGATCGATTATTTGCAAGCCATCCAGATCATATTGCAGCAGGTGAAGCAGCTATTCAAGCGGTCTATCCAGATGCAAGAAATCCATTTGCGTTCGAAGATCTCCTTAAAGATGAAGGTTTAGAACCTTGGCGGGTTCGCGAACTTTGGGTGATGTCACACCACACCCCAGATCATTTTGTTGATGTAACTGAAACCTTCGATAAGAAGATTGCAGCTCTTCATGCACATGTTAGCCAGACTGCACATAATCCAAATATGGAGAATATGTTGCGCGAATGGGGCGAGCGAAATGCAAAGCTAAATGGTTTACCAGATGGCCGGTTAGCCGAAATATTTAAAATTGTTTCTAGCGATTAATTAACGAGAAATAGCTTTCTCAATAGTAATTGGTTGGTTTGGTACTCCCCCGCCCGCAGGATGAGAATTATCAGAACCAAGTGCTGCTACTGCCTTTACGATATCGAGACCTCTAATAACTTTTCCCCAAAGTGTGTAGTTTGGTCCTAGTCTGGAATTGTCATCGTAAACAATAAAAAATTGGCTGCCATTTGTATTTGGACCGTTATTAGCCATTGCCACTGAACCCGCAGGATAAATATTTCCACTTCCTTTAGGAAGGTTTTCATCTGGCGCAGTGTAAGCAGGTCCGCCCGAGCCGGTTCCTGATGGATCTCCGCACTGCAGAACAAAAATTCCTTGATTTGTTACTCGATGGCAGGGGGAATTATCAAAAAAGCCTTTATTGGCTAGATAGCTCATTGAGATAACTGTTAGCGGTGCATTAATACCATCTGCTTCAATTTGAATCTCGCCACAATTTGTTGTCAGAGTTATTGTTCTATTTACAAATGGTTTCTTAACTTCTGGGACTGGCAGTTTCATTGGCTTATGGCCGACTGCGCGAGTTGGCTTACAAATTGATTGCGCCTTACTTACTTGGCTTACTTTCTTAGCAAGCTTTGGTTTTTTTTCAGCGCTTGCGGGAGAAGCAGCAAATAGCGAAACGACAAGAGTCGAAACCATTGCTATCGCAAATGAACGCTTCACTTTTCCCCTATTCCCACTCATTATTCCCATTCAATCGTTCCAGGTGGTTTTGAAGTTACATCTAAAACCACTCGATTTACTTCTCTAACTTCATTTGTAATTCGGGTTGAAATCTTCTCCAATACTTCGTATGGGATCCGACTCCAATCTGCAGTCATTGCATCTTCTGATGAGACCGGTCGAAGAACAATTGGGTGGCCATAAGTTCTGCCATCGCCTTGCACTCCTACACTTCTTACATCAGCTAATAAAACAACTGGACACTGCCAAATTATCCGGTCTAAATTTGCAATACGCAATTCATTTCGAGCAATTGCATCAGCTTTTCGCAATATTCTAAGTCTATTCTCAGTTACTTCGCCAACTATTCGAATCGCAAGGCCAGGTCCGGGAAATGGCTGACGCCAGATTATTTCTTCCGGTAGTCCCATTGATAAACCGGCGTAACGAACTTCGTCCTTAAATAATGTGCGGAGTGGTTCAATTAATTTGAATTGTAAATCATCCGGAAGTCCACCGACATTATGATGCGATTTAATATTTGCCGCACCATCTCCGCCGCCAGATTCAACTACATCAGGATACAAAGTTCCTTGAACTAGAAAATCTATTGGTTCGGTCTCTGAAATTTCTCGAGCAGCTGCTTCAAATACTCTAATGAATTCAGTGCCAATAATCTTTCGCTTTGTTTCAGGATCGGTTACACCTGCAAGTGCCGTTAAGAAACGCTCTTTCGCGTCAACGACTTTAAGTTTTACACCAGTGGATGCAACGAAATCACGTTCGACTTGTTCGGCTTCACCTTCGCGAAGTAAGCCGTGGTCAACAAACACACAAGTAAGTTGTGATCCAACCGCCTTCTGCACAATCGCTGCAGCTACTGCCGAATCCACGCCACCCGATAGACCACACAAAACTCGACCAGATCCGACCAGGTTTTTAATCTTCTCAACTTCCGAGAGCACGATATTTTCTGAGTTCCAAGTTGGTTTGCATCCAACAACATCAATTAACCAACGACGCAGAATCTCTTGTCCATTTTGCGAGTGCAGAACTTCTGGATGAAATTGAACTCCAGCAAATTTGGCATCACCATTTTCAAAGGCAACTATTGCGGTATCTGCAGTGCTGGCGGTAGATGTAAATCCTGCTGGGGCTGTTGTGACACTGTCGCCATGGCTCATCCAAACACTGAACTCGTTTGGCAAACCTGCCAACAATTTTGAATCTGATTTATGTGAAAGTGTGGTTCTGCCAAATTCTGATTTGCCAGTTTGTGTTACGACGCCACCAAGAGCTGATGCCATAACTTGAAAACCATAACAAATTCCAAAAATAGGAATGCCTGCTTCAAATATTTTGGGGTCAAGAGTTGGTGCACCAGCTTCATAAACACTTGAAGGTCCACCAGATAAAATTATTGCTTTTGGTTTTTTCTCTAACATCTTCGAGATAGCCATTGATGATGGAACTATCTCGGAATAAACCTGTGCTTGACGAACTCGACGGGCAATTAATTGCGCATATTGCGCGCCAAAATCAACAACTAAAACTAGTTCTTGATTTTTTGTTTCAGACACGATCAATAACTACTTCAACGCGCTGGAACTCTTTTAGGTCTGAGTAACCAGATGTAGCCATTGCACGTCGTAGTGCGCCAAACAAATTCATGCTGCCATCAGCAAGGTGGGAAGGCCCGACAAGGATTTCTTCCAAACTTCCAACAGTTCCAACTTGAACTCTGTCACCACGTGGTAATTCAAGGTGATGAGCTTCAGAGCCCCAGTGCCAACCTTTGCCTGGTGATTCAACAGCCTTTGCAAGTGGCGATCCCATCATTACTGCGTCAGCACCGCAGGCAATTGCCTTTGCAATATCTCCAGACTTTCCAACTGAACCATCGGCGATGACGTGAACAAAACGGCCACCAGATTCATCCATGTAATCGCGGCGTGCTGATGCAACTTCAGCAACGGCTGATGCCATTGGAACCGCAATTCCTAATACCGAACGAGTTGTGTGAGCTGCTCCCCCACCAAAACCAACTAGAACTCCAGCCGCACCAGCGCGCATTAGGTGAAGTGCGCCAGTTCCGGTCGCACACCCTCCAACAATTACTGGAACATCTAATTCGTAAATAAACTTCTTTAAATTGAGTGGCGCAATTTCAGCAGAAACATGCTCAGCGCTAACGGTTGTTCCTCGAATAACGAAAATGTCTACGCCAGCATCAATAACTGCTTTTGCGTGTTCTGCAGTTCGCTGTGGTGAAAGCGCTGCTGCGACAGTTACGCCAGCTGCGCGGATTTGAGCAATTCTTTCTTTAATTAATTCTGGTCGAATTGGAAGTGAGTAAAGCTCTTGCATTCTGCGAATAGCTTTATCTTGTGGCATTGATGCAATTTCACCCAATGGAATTCTTGGATCATCGTGACGAGTCCACAGACCTTCTAAATTTAAAACTCCAAGCCCACCAAGCTTTCCGATTGCAATCGCGGTTTCAGGTGAGACAACTGAATCCATTGGTGCTGCCATCATCGGAAGTGCGAACTTATATGCATCAATCTGCCAAGCAATTGAAACTTCTTCGGGGTCACGAGTTCGTCGGCTTGGAACTATCGCAATGTCATCAAATGAATAACCAACGCGGGCCCGTTTACCTGGTCCGATTTCGATTTCGTTCATGGCTACTTTCCTTTTCCGGTGTAGTTCGGGGCATCTGCTACGTGCAAAACATCATGTGGGTGGCTCTCTTGCAAACCAGCCGAAGTGATTTGAATCAGTTGTCCATTCTGCTGTAAATCCGAAATTGTTGGTGAACCTGCGTAACCCATTCCAGAGCGAAGCCCGCCAACTAATTGATGAACCATTTTGGCAGCTGGGCCGCGATATGCGACTTTTCCTTCAATACCTTCTGGAACTAATTTATCTTCAGCCAAAACATCGTCCTGCATGTATCGATCTTTGGAATAAGACTTCTTATCACCGCGAGATTGCATCGCACCGAGTGAACCCATTCCACGATATGCCTTAAATTTTTTGCCACCAACTTCAACAAGTTCTCCGGGTGATTCATCGCAACCAGCGAGAAGTGAACCAAGCATTACTGAATCCGCGCCCGCAACAATTGCTTTTGCGATATCGCCAGAATATTGCAAGCCGCCATCTGCGATAAGTGGAATATCTGCTTTCACACATGCTTTGTGGGCTTCCATAATTGCAGTAATTTGTGGAACTCCAACACCTGCAACTACTCGTGTTGTGCAAATTGATCCAGGTCCGACACCAACTTTTACGGCATCTACTCCAGCATTTATCAGAGCTTGTGCACCGGCGCGAGTTGCGACATTGCCGCCAATTATTTGAATACCAGGAAATTCTTTTTTGATTCTTGCAATCGCATCCAGAACTGCTCGATGATGGCCGTGCGCAGTATCTACAACTACGACATCAACACCAGCTTCGATCAATGCCGTTGCACGCGCGAATCCATCATCCCCGACGCCAACTGCAGCTCCGACGATTCCGTGTGCTTTAACGGCTTTTACATTTTTAACTTGCTCTTCGATAGGTAAATTACGGTGAATTATTCCGATTCCACCGGCTTTAGCCATAGCAATTGCCATTGCCGATTCAGTAACTGTGTCCATTGCAGATGAAACCAATGGAATTTCTAAAGATATTTTTCTGGTCAGTCGAGTTTTGGTATCAACTTCACTTGGAACTACATCTGATGCATCAGGAAGAAGTAGGACATCATCGTATGTGAGTCCGAGCATTGCGACCTTGTCGCGAGCACCTTCAAGCATTGGTAAAGTCTAGTCAAACAAATTGGCCGGCCTTCCCGCATTTTGCCTGACAATTGAGGCATAAATCGAGAGCTTTTAAACTGCTACGGCCTGCATTATCTGCTCTCGGGCATCACTCAAACCTTTGGTTATAACTAACTTGTTTGTGAGCACGACTTTCGAAGACTTCCACCCTGGCCCACCCAGAAGAATTCGAGGCGCTGGGCGTATTGCCGGAATAGATTTAACATATTTATGATCTGCATTTTCGCTTAACTGCGCCCATAGGAAAATGGCTGGTGGTGCAGATTTAATTATCACTTCATTTAATGCGCTCTGCGGCGTTCTAGCTCCAAGATAAATACATTCAATTCCTGTCTCTGCGAGCACGGCAGCAAGAGCAGCGAGGGCAAGTGAGTGATATTCATTTTCGACGCATGCAAGAAGTACTGGTCGAGAATTTTTTGGCTTTGCAATCTTTCCTAGGTTTTCACTTAAAATCTTGCGCAAAACTTCGCTTAGAAAATGTTCGGTTTCGATGCCAGTTCCAGTCCGAACCCAATCATCGCCAACCTCTGTAAGCAGCGGAGCAATAACTTCAACCCAGGTGGTTTCTAAACCATCATTTGCCATTGATTTTTTGATTATTTTTTCAATATTTACTTGATCAAATTTCAGAGCTGATTTATATAGCTGGGCTACTAGATCACCATTAGCTTGCGATTCTTGAATAACTTTCTCAACTTTATTCTTAGCACTCTTCGCATTAATAGCGAGCGCTTTGATTGCCGCATCTTTTGGTGTTACACCAGCAACAATTAATCGAACCATTGCGGTTAATCTCATTAGATCTATCGCAGAATATCTTCGGTGGGTTCCGGAATCATGCCCACTTGGACCAATGCCATAACGGCGGTCCCAGGTTCTAAGGGTTGCCGGAGCTACTCCGAGCCTTCTGGCGACTGCTGCGACGGTTAGCGAATCATCCTCGTCTACAGTGTCTATCGCGCGGGCCATTTGGCAATTCTCCCTATTTAGAGTGAGGCCCGCCACTTGAAACCAACGGATTTCAAAACAATTTAGCAACAAAAGGCCCAAAATACTTGAACAACCCATGGCGCGGTTGTAGCATTTGGCTCCAGCACGGAAAAGAATTGGAGTCACGATGACAAGTCAGTTACAACCAAGACCAATCGCTTCTGATTGGGAATGGCAGGAGTCTGCGGCGTGCCGCGAGCTTCCAACTGAAATGTTCTTCTACACCGATGGTGAACGCGGTCCACGCCGCAAAAATCGTGAGAATGCCGCAAAGGCCGTTTGTGCTTCTTGCCCGGTGCTTCAAGCTTGCCGAAAGCAAGCTCTTACTTTGGCCGAACCGTATGGAATTTGGGGCGGACTTACTGAAGAAGATCGGCTAGCCATCCTGAGCCGCGGTCAGAAAATTGAAGAGCAAACTTTCTCTTCAGCTTCTTAAAACTTTTATCTATTAAGGCCGAACTTTATTTTGCGAGTGGGCCCAGTAAATAACTATTTAGTCGTGATTCTGGATTGCTCTGCCCTTGATGTTTAGCAGCGAATTCTGCGCTCCCATCAGTGCCACACAATCCACGAATTGCTCCCGAACCTCCTGGGTGCGCACCTATCCATTTTGTTAAATCATAAACATTTCCGCGAATAACAGACCAGCAACTAGCTGCGCTGTTATTGGCCTTTACTTTCTCCATTGTGTAACCAGCAGATTCTGCTTTTGGAGTTGCCGTTGGTGTTGAACTTGCAATCGGCTTTGTGGCTTCTTTTACTCCCCGAACTACTTCGCCAACTACACCTTCTTTTTCTCCTACGCCGATTGTGATTGCCGCACGTCCCTTAGAGCTAATTACAAAGCTATATTTACCGCTCTGGGCTTCGCTGCTATAGCGCCCTAGATACAAGTAATTTACTTTGCTATATGGCTCGTAGAACTTTGTTCGTTCGCTAAATTTCATTGTTACTTTAGATCCAGCAGGGTCAGTAATGACAAGTGTAGGAAGTGAATTATTTCGCAAGGTATTCTCTGGCTTCTTATCAACAATTAAATATTGAACAGTTAGCGCATCGCCCTTATTAAATTGGGCACGAAATGCCTTTTTCTGGCCGGCTTTAGTAAATGCTGCACGGACGGCAAATGACAGAGTTCCATCAACAATCAGTGGTCCATTTGCAGCTGAAGTATCAGAGTCCAATAAGACTAAAGGTTGGTGGGCTTCTGCAACTCCGCTGCTAATTGTTGAACCAATAATTAAAGATGCGAGGACAGCGGCTATTGATTTACGCATACGAAAAGATTACCTGAGCAATGTTACTTACGCATTTTAGATTAGAACTTGCTTAGACTCGGGTTAGATTCCAAGCCCGCACACCACCGACAATTCCGGCAGCATTAGGAACGATTACAACATCATCCCCAATAAGTTCTAAGACTTCTGGTCTGATTCGACGTGCATTTCCGCCACCTAAATAAAGTCGATCCCAGTGGAAGACCGGACGTAAATCAGTAACCATTAAGCGAATTCTGCGCGACCAGAATGAATCACCAAGACGGCGGCGTTCGTGTTCGCCAATCCATTCATCATAAATTGTTGAACGACGAATTGGTGCGTGTGAAAGTTCGATATGAGGAGCCAGTTTTCCACCATCAAATACTGCGCAGCCAAGACCGGTTCCTAGCGTTAGAACAACTTCAAAACCTGAACCAGCTACTACGCCGGCGCCATGAACTTCGGCATCATTTAACATCAATGTTGGAAGGCGAAAAGTTTCTTCAACCAAACTTCTAAAATCTAAACCTTTCCAGGCATAAAACAATTCTGGATCAACTTTGGTTCTTGGGCCTTTCACATTTATGTAATGAGGTGTGTTTACAACAACACCATGGCGGACCATTCCTGGAAAACCAACTGTTATGCGATCTGCCTTAGGCAATTTGGAAGCGATGCCTTGGAAAACTTCGATTAAACCTGCAGGTGTAAGTGGGTATGGAGTTGGCACCGCGACAGCCGGTGCATGCATCGTGCCATCTTCATCTAGAACCGATGCCTTGATACTAAGACCGCCACAATCAATGCTCAGCGTCATTACTGGGGAATTTGCCATGTGCTAATTAAACCAACAAATAAGGCCCCACACTAATGAAAGTGTGAGGCCTTAAATATCAAGCGTTATTTAGCGCTTCAATTAATGCGAGTGTCCGCCTGGTCCATGGCTGTGGCCATTTGAGGCAGCTTCTTCCTTCTTGATTTCAGGAGTCTCAAAAACAAGAGCTTCAGTCGTAATAAACATTGCAGCGATTGATGCCGCATTTGCAAGAGCAGAACGCGTTACTTTCACTGGATCGATTACGCCGACCTTTACTAGGTCTTCATAAACTTCAGTTCCAGCATTGAAGCCTTCATTCGCCTTCATTGTGCGAACTTTTGCTACAACTACATAACCTTCGTGGCCAGCATTTTCAGCAATCCAGCGAAGTGGCTCATCACAAGCCTTGCGAACTAAGCGAACTCCTACAGCCTTATCGCCTTCGAAGCCGAGATCTTTATCAAGTGCTGATGCTGCGTGAACTAATGCTGCGCCACCACCGACAACGATTCCTTCTTCAACTGCTGCGCGAGTTGCAGAGATTGCATCTTCTAATCTGTGCTTCTTCTCTTTTAATTCAACTTCAGTATGTGCTCCAACTTTGATTACGCAGACGCCACCAGCAAGTTTTGCAACGCGCTCTTGTAGCTTCTCGCGATCCCAATCAGAATCAGTGTTTTCAAGTTCATTGCGAATCTCTTGGACTCGGGCAGTTACTTGAGCCTTATCGCCAGCGCCATCAACGATGGTCGTGTTGTCCTTTGTGATTACAACACGGCGAGCGCGACCTAGAAGATCAACAGTTACTTGTTCTAGCTTTAGGCCAACTTCGGCTGTAATTACTTGACCACCCGTAAGGATTGCGATGTCTTGCAACATTGCCTTACGACGGTCGCCAAATCCTGGTGCCTTAACAGCAGCTGACGTAAATGTTCCACGCATCCGGTTTACAACCAGAGTAGAAAGCGCTTCACCTTCAACATCTTCGGCAATGATTAATAGTGGCTTTCCGGCTTGAGAAACCTTCTCCAAGATTGGCAGGATTTCAGCTAGAGCCGAGATCTTTCCGCCAGAGATTAGAACATAGGCATCTTCTAAAACTGTCTCCATGCGATCGGCATCTGTTACGAAATAAGGCGAGATATAACCCTTATCGAATTGCATACCTTCAGTGAAATCTAGTTCTAGTCCGGTTGTTGAAGATTCTTCAACAGTGATAACGCCATCCTTGCCGACCTTATCCATCGCTTCTGCAATGAGATCGCCAATCGCTTTATCCTGTGCTGAAATAGTTGCAACATCTGCAATCTGAGACTTACCGCTAACTGCAGTTGAATTCTTCTTTAGCTCTTCGGAAACCGCTTTAACGGCAGCTTCAATACCAATTTTGATATCCATTGGTTGGGCGCCGGCAGCAAGGTTTCGTAGACCTTCCTTCACCATTGCCTGAGCAAGAACAGTTGCAGTAGTTGTGCCATCGCCAGCAACATCGTTGGTCTTTTCAGCAACTTGCTTTACAAGTTGTGCGCCCATGTTTTCAGCTGGATCAGATAGTTCAATTTCCTTGGCGATTGTTACGCCGTCATTTGTTATAAGTGGTGCGCCATATGACTTTGCGATAACAACATTGCGACCCTTAGGTCCAAGCGTTACTTTTACGGTGTCAGCAAGAATGTTGACGCCGCGCTCCATCGCACGACGAGCCTCTTCATCAAAACTTAAAGTTTTTCCCATGAGTTATTACTTCTTTTCAATAATTGCTAGTACATCGCGAGCTGAAAGGACT